>OAWZ01000037.1_pt1 | contig 110366 bp, 138 predicted proteins | sample 1477091 | NCBI WGS metagenome assembly OAWZ01 (sample SAMEA2580282, study PRJEB22360) | human gut metagenome | biome: human gut; feature: human-associated habitat; material: faeces | place: Denmark | collected 2008/2010
TATGCGCAGTCAGGACGGCGAGGTTGGTGGGGGGGGGGGGGGTATGACAAGAACCATTGAAGTTAGTCAGGCTCAAGGACGTTTTACAGCGTCTAAAACAGGTTCTATTCAGTTTAACAATTTGCTTTATGAACAGGTAACGTCAAGACTTTATTTAAGGCTGATAAATACAAACAACGAAAGCGAATATATCAGTTTGTGTGAAAGGCTGTATCCAATGAATTCAGGCGAGAAAAATACTGAACAGATATCTGGGGAAGTTCAATGGACAGGGAGTCGGACGTTCACGACAAACAAATGCAACCTAATTATTTCATCTGGAAAGAATGAAAGTATTGACATCACGCTAAATGGACAAACTTTAGTCAAGGGAACATTCACTTTTCAGCAAGAAGTTAGATTTTCAACTATAACAATATCTCCGGGAGATACATTGAGAGTATCAGGAACAGTTCGATATTCGTAAAAAGAAAGGGTGAGCCGAAAGACTCACCCTGTTTTGTTTACCTGTGTACAGGCTTCTAAATACCTGTCGGAGTAACATTGTAAGAACGCACTATCCACGCTTCCTTTTCCATGCTTTCAATCATGTCCTCAAGGAAGTTAAGAGTAGCAAGGTCATTCTCGGGGATTTGTTTGTGAATGTCTCTGATAGAGCGTATCAACTTATCCCAGTCGTCACGAATGATTTTCCACATGTCAAGAGCCTGTGGAACAGCTTCGCTCATACCGAATTCCTTGATGTGGTTGTTCTGTAACATTGCTTCCATAGAACCCAGCGGACGTTTGCCAAGAGCACGGACACGTTCAGCAACATCATCAACACGTTCAATTTCTTCTTCGTAGAGTTTCAGCATAGCCTCGTGATAGGAACCAAACGAGTCTCCTACGACATTCCAATGAAACTGCCAAGTCTTCAGCATAAGCGTGAAGTGGTCAGCAAGTAAACCATTCAGCAAGAGGGCACTACGTTCGAGTTCCTCTTCAGTTAAACCAGTCTTAATCATTTTCCTTTAATATTAAAGATTTTATAAACAGTTATATAACGATTACAAAGGTACAAAGAATAAAATCTTTAGGAAAATCTAAGAATATTCCGGATAAATCATTGGATATATCAAAAGAATGACTAACTTTGTTGCGTCAAACAATAAATCAACGGAATAATATGAAGACTTTAATAGAATTAAAACAGGCTGCTGAGAGTAAAGGTTTACGGTTCGAAGTAAACAAGTGGGACCCGACTATCAGACGTTGGGAAACCGATAAAGTTCCTAATCCTGACTTTATGAAAATAGAGATTGGTATTGAGTACCGTCCTAACATCTGGGCATGGTTTGACGGGTTCTGTAAGGAAGATGTCAAGGATGATGATTTAACCCTGTTCTTCCGGGAAACGTATAATCAAGTATGCGGTCGACAGAATAAGACTTGGAAGAGAGGCTTTAAAGTTGAGCGACAACTGTTTGGAAATGATAACTAATAACCAGAGGGAGTTCACGCTCCCTCACAAATAATTTCGTAGATATGAAAGATGAACCAAGAAACAGAAGTGTGTGGGAACGTATGAAGATGGCGTTCCGTCTATTGTTTAGTGTTAAAGCGTTGGAGCCTGTTTATAAGGAAGGCTGGGAAGATGGTCGTAGAGGACTCTATGACGATTACAAGGTCATGAAGGAAACCATCGAGCCATTCGTGAAAAAAGTTCATGACACGGCTTGGCACGGGGATAGTGCTATCACTATACCAGGAATGATTCCAACGGAACTGTATCGTTTACCGTTCTGTCCAGTTGAGGATTTTCTTGGTGCCGGAATAATTGCTGGGCATAATTGTCCTCCGCAACAAATTGAATTGAGGCATCAGGTCTATAGACAGGACACATTCGAGAAAGCATTTCAGGCGGATAGACGGCTTGCGCATGATATCAATTACGGATATATAGAAGCCTCTAAGAGTCTTGCGAAGTTTCTGTTAGAAAATGGGTTCGTGAAACATCGTATTATTGCTAATTCGGGAAGCCCATACCCGACATTCGTATTTTTCACGAATGTGATGAAACAGGTGTAATCATGAGAAAGAAAACATCACATCGCGAGAAGGACTTCGGTCTGGTTCAAAGAGCCTTATGTGGCGACCAGGATGCCTTTACAACGATATTCAAGAAGTACAATGTTATCCTCACTATACAGATTGGTGAGATTATCAATGACAAAGATTTAACAGCCGACATCGTAATGGAAACATTCGAAAAGGCTTTTGAGCGGTTGGAACGCTTCCAACCAGACTATCAATTGAGTGCGTGGTTAGTCCGTATCGGTAGGAACTGTGCGATAGACTATTGTCGTAAGAAGAACCGAGTGAATATCGTCAGCATTGATGAGGGGTTCGACGATACCGAGGATGACCGACCTACGTTACAAGTAATAGACGACAGCCGTACACCTGAAGAATCCCTGTCGTTCAATCAGCGAATAGAATATGTAAAGAGCGTTATGCAGAAGATGCCGTCGACATCAAGACGGGTTATTCAGATGCGGTTCTTTGATGACTTCACCTACGAAGAAATGGCTGATGAACTGGGGTTCACTCTTCAACAGGTCAAGAACGCTATGCATAGAGCGAAGCGAGACCTCATTGAACTTATAGAGTTGCAGGCATACGATGACGTCCTTCACAAATAAAAGAGGAGTTCGTCATAACGCTATACAGGTATGAGAATGACAAGTTATTTCAGGTCTCTTGTTAAGTCAGGGACATTGGACAGCAGTAAATCGTTTGCCTTGCTGCTGTCCGTAATTATAGGAGCCATTATCGGTTTAGTGGTGTGCTTCTGTCTTATTTGGGACGTCGTGACCAACGGGTACATCAAGACAAATTTAAACGAATTGGGAGTGTTCCTATTGTGTGCAGGTGGCTTCATGGTTGGTGGCGGGATAAACAAGGTATTTGGCGAAAAGTATTTTAAACATCAAAAACCAGAAAAGAATGAAAAAGAAGTTTAAAGCGAAAGTTTCAGGAATGTTTGACATCGTTCAGTTGAGCGATGATACATTCAGCGAAGTGGTAGAGAAGTTGAAAGCCAACGACTACCATATTGACCAACAGTTCACGAACCGTGAAGAGTGTTATGTCGAAGCCATAGGCGACAGCGGTACGAAGTCCGTATCTCGTGGGGATATGGTGTTCACGGACGAGACGGGAGAGTTATTTATAATGTCAGAGAAACGGTTCAATGCAACGTATGAAGAAGTGGAAGAAGATTCAAAAATCCCTAATCAGGAAATGGCGACAGACCCTGTGTGATTGGTTCGGTCATCAACCTGTAACGGTCATAGAAGAACGCTGGCGTGGTAAACAGAACATTCTGAACCGTAAAGGAGGGAAGTCTCGCAAGGGAGGACACTATGTTACGGGATATTATGAAAAGTGCGCGAGATGTGGTAAGAAATTGAGTAATTTTAAAAGATGTTGGTAATATGTTAAAGATGAAGTTTTGGTTCGAAGGGAACCAGTTACAGCCTGACTGCAACATTCACGGAGGCTGCAAGATAGGGAGTTCAGCCTGTCATGCCTGTCCTCACTGTGTACGGGTAAACAGCAAAGACCAGGAAGTTCTGTGTCTTGGCGATGGCACAGAGTATAAAGAAGCCAAGTTGGAAGAGTTGAGGGTTGGTGACAGGTTCAAGACAGTGAAGAACGTGTACGGGACTCTCTATACAGTAAAGGAAATCAAAAACGGTAAAGTTATGGTGGACAGCGACGTCACGTCAATGTCAGTCATCAAGAACTTTGATAAGGTGTTCTTGCTTTCTGTAAGCGAAAGTAATTAGTAAACCGAATGAGATGTCAGCACAGGATAGGAAAGTTTCTTAGAACGACTGTTAGACGTCTCATTCCCTAAATTAAAAACGAAAGAAGATTATGAATAGTTATGATTATATCCCAGACTGGTGGATAAGTGGTTCAACCCAAACAAAGTAAAGGTCATGGAAAAGGAAAAGACTCATGCAGTAATAGATACTTCGATAGGCTGTTCGCCTGACGAATATTATCGCTTCTATGGAACGCTCGAAGAATGTCAAGCGTATATCAAGGAACACGAGAATGAACCTAACTTGGGAATAATACCATGATACACTTCGCTCAGAACAATGACATCATCATTGGTGTGGACTTTGGTTACGGTAACGATATCGCAGTAAAGACCACAGCAAAGGTTCACGAGGATGGTAGGCTTGAAATACTGAAATCGGAACGGATAGGAAGAACCCGTGATATCAAGCAGGAACATCGGGATAGAATAATTGAAGAACTTAAACAATTCGGAAAGGAAATATGAGAAGGAATATCCATGTAATGTACAAGAATTTCAGAGGCATAGTGCTGACGAAAACCCTGTTGGGGTTCGAGGGAAGACTGAACCCTGCTCAACTCAAAGAAGAACTTGAGGCGAAGAATGTTGAATGTTCATTGGTTGTGGGCTGGAGCCTGTACGAGCCTGATGAGGCTATTGAACTCACACCATCACAGGCTATGGACTTCCACGAATGTCTTGAAGAATTGAGCGAGGTTGATATCCGTTTCAATGTGAACGGACATTCAATTGAGAACGGTTCTATACGGCTGTCGTATAACATCTATGAGCATAGCATCATGGTCACACGGGTGTGGCTCAATGGAAAGGAGACAAAGGAATTGGTGGACACCATTCAGCAATGGTTAGATAACAATCAAGATTTTATAAAGTAGATTATGGAAGCATTTAAAGTAAGACTCATTCAGGAGTATAATGAACTGAATGAACGGATTGGGAAGTTAAGCAACTTCCTCAAAAATCCTAACGGAGTAGAACTCTCAGAGAAGATGATGGCTGTCATGGGTGGGCAGCAAGTGGCTATGGAAGAGTATAGCCGTAAACTTTGGGAGCGAATGGAGATGTTGGGTATCACGTCAGAAGATGTGATGAATCCTAATTACACGGGTCAGAATATGTCCTTCGGTGAGGCATTACAGGCTCTGGAGGCTGGTAAGTGTGTTGCTCGTAAGGGGTGGATAACTACCTGTTTCGTGGTAAAGCAAATCGACAGTGACATTCCGGCTGAGGTTGTTCCTAAGATGCAGTCGCTTCCCCAGCATGCAAAGAACTTGCTGAATGCGTTTGGCGTGGGAAGTATCAGTTACCGTTCACAATGTTTGTTGGTAGAACAGGCTGGGGATGGTAACGGTGCAACGAACTACGTTCCGGACTGGGTTGATATGTTTGCAAAGGATTGGTTTGTATTAGGAGGTGAGTGATGATAGTGCTTCTCATTATATTGTGCGTACTGCTGACGGCTGTCATTGTGCTGTCGGTATGGGGATACACGTTGCTCAGTAAGAAAATTGATTACGTGTACGGAAATCAATCCATATTGTATCAGAAGATATTAGAGGCTGAGATACCTGTGCTGTGCTCGTATCTTGGTGTGCTCGAAACGGCTCGTCGTGAGGCGTTGGCTGATGAACGGTATGAAGATGTGCAGAGGTTGATTGAAACTATTCGATATAATACAGGGACGTTGGAGCAGTTGAGGCGGGAGTACAGTATGATGCGGAAGGATAGTCAGTCGACTCGATAGATTCAGGGAGCGGTGTTCGATATTCGACATCGGGTTCTGGATTATGTGTGGAGGGATGTGATGAGTCACGGGTGGTGGCTTGTTACATCCCTCTGGACGTCTCGAACAGGGACGTCCACCATCAACATGGTATAATGCTGAGCCTCATAATCTTTAGCCTCTATTAGATAGGTATATGAGAGGTGATGACTTTGGTGATGTCCCGTACCTACCAAATAAAAGAATAGAGGGTGATAATCACTGATGGGGATAGAGCCTCCCTATATAGGTCTATATGGTGTATGGAGTATGGTGGGTGTAGGAGGTGAGGGGTATGGGGTGGTTTGGGTTGAGGCTGGGTTGGTCAATGGAGGTTCAGGGTATTTCGAATCCGGACTGCAACACTCTCCTGCGCCAGAATCCTGCGCGACTCAACCCCGAAGAACCGTGTCCGATGACTGTTCCTACCCCACACCAAGGACTCCGTGGGAGTTATTTGGGACGATATCGTATGCCTCACTATCCGTTATCACGAGACTGACACGCTGGCGTCGAAAATAGCCTTTAAATCATCCTAAAAACCTCTCCACCAAGACACGGATAATTGGTTGCATCTACTCCGGGAAATTCGGTACAGAAGTAACAGCGTCCGTCATGGGGAGTTGTCATCACCCTAACATGGTCACCCCACAGCGAGTTATGGGCGAAATGACTGTTTCGAAAAGTTAAATCTGAGGAAAATCTGAAGAAAGTTGGATAATTTCTTTGAAGACTCATCAGAATCCACTACCTTTGTAACATCAAAGTAAATCAAATGTCAAATATTAAAACAAATAAGGATATGAAAACGTCACAAGATTTTAACGAAAACTTCAAACAGTACAGTTCAGAAATAGAAAAAGAGATGATGAACCTCAATCGTATGTTACAGGAGTTTGCTTCTAATGGAGCCGTCGCTCAACAAATCATCAATGACTTGGAACCTGTATTAGCGAAGTTACACCTGACAATCGACTCGTTCACTATGAACCGTCCTGACAAAGAGAAAGCCTCTCATCGTGGTCGCCTCAGTCTTCACCTCATGTCTGACGGAAAGTTCAAGTTCATTCAGTTCCGTGGCTATACTTCACGTGGTGCTGGTAAGAACGAAAGCCGTCTCGATAGCAAAGCCGAAAAGATTTGTGAAGCGGTACAGGCTGCTCTTCAGAATCCTGTAAACGAACTCCGCTGTTCAGTCAACCCGTTCAGCCTCGAAGTAAGAGATGGAAAGGAAACAGGTCGTGTGCTGATGGACATCTCATACAACTTCTAAGAAGAATAATCGAAGAATTTCTCAAGAAAATTCCGGATGGTTCATTGCTGAGTCATTCGGAATGACTATATTTGTACTGTCAATCAATAAAGAAGTAAACAGTATGAAAACAATTAGTCAAATCCAACAAGAGGTTCTCGCCACGGCTCAAGTGACACTTGACGAACTCCAAGCCTCTATCGAAAAGTTCTGGGAACAGGGTTGGGAACGTAACGAGGAAGCGAAAAGAACCTGTCAGTCTTCTAAATGGTACGCTAACAATATCTCAAGAGTCATTCGTGATTATGCTTCTTATAAAAACCTGTACGAGAAAATCCTGTCAGGCGAATATGTAAGCCAACATCAATCTCGCGAGGACGCTGTGGCTGAGGCTACGAAACAACTCGAAAAGAATGAAGAGTCCTTCCCTCGCTCACTCAATCACATCTACCAAACCGCTGTCCGTCGTACCTATTACAGTCTATGCGGTTACACTCATGAGGACGAAATAGTACACACTCCTGGAGTACGTTACGACCGCCAGCCGGAATACATTCGTAATAAGGAAATACAGGCTTCAGGAGTTCTGAGCATTCACTTCTACTGCGAGTCTCGTGAGAAGTTCTACGCAAAGCGTGACCAAGAGGTACGGCTCACAATCGAACAGGCTACTGCGAAACTGAAATTACAGGTAGAGAAGAAACTCACTCCTATCAAAGACAAGATACAATCGTTCGACCTCATCTCTTTTAGAGGTCAGCAGGGAAACTATGTAGGCGAGTGGGTGATACGTACTGAAGACGCTCGATACATCTTCAAAACGAGTTGTATCCTGGCTGGTGGCTATAATATACAATGCCTTCACGCTCGCTATATAGCCAATCTTAAACAGGTAAAGAAATAAATCTTGAGGATATCCCGGAATTTCTTCCGGGATTTCTTTGATATGTCGATAGAACCCAGTACATTTGCTCAGTCAATTAAATCAAAGGAGGAAACAAACTATGTTACAGAAAGGTTCAGAACAGTATAAACAGGCTCAGAAGTTAGCGAATGAAATCAAGGATATGGCGGGAACTGACCGCTGGAATAACAACTCCTATTTCGACATCGCTTTCAATACTCTCGGACAGTTCATCAGTAAAGTACAGGCGACAGATGGCTTCGCTGCTAAGATAGCCGAAACAGTCGACAAGACGATGAACCCCTACGGGAAGAAAGTTGCGTTCATCAGTGACAAGCAATCATGGATATTGGCTGTTGCAGCCGTTGAAAACAATATAACACTATAAGGCATCATGGAAAGAATAATTTGGACAGTATTTGAGTTCTTCTGGGGACGCTTCGGAAGAAAGAAGTTAGTAAAGAAGTACAGGGTATGGTGGCAGCGGTTTTGGATAGCCGTGTTCGTCTTCCTATTCCTGTGGGGAATGAAGATATTCCTTGAGTGGTGGGACGGTGTGGTTCGTTTCCTGAACTATGTGATATGGGGATAACAGTACAAATCAATAATAAGAAATATGGGAAAGATATACGACAGGCTCCAGAAGCAATTACAGGTAGAGGAGCACAGAAAGAATGCTGAGGACTGTATTAAGATATTCAATAAACTCGAAGAAATGAATGACGGAAGCGTGTGGAGTTCTGATTGGCAAGTCCTTACCACTATCGGTGGATGGATAGGTGAGCGTCCACACGCTCAAATGGCTTACAAGCCAAGCAAGGTTGGATACGTATTCTTAAATGGAATAAGGGATGAGAACACTAACAGTTGAGAAAATCGGTGAGACCGAAAAGGCTGTTCAGTATCGTGTGACGTTCTGGATAGTTAAGAACCCCGGACACCCTGTGTGCTGGGAAGGAAAAGAGTATTACTTTGGGAGGTGGCTGCCGAAGCGTGTGGTCACTCCTATTGATGACACTCATATAGGTATTCCGAAGAAGTTCCTTGAGGAGACCATTGAACTACTGGCAAAAGGACATCCGTTCAGGGAAGTTCGCTATAATGCTCAGTTCAAACAGGAGACTCTACAATGGACTAAACCGACGAAACCAGAAAAATCTTGAAAATTCTTTGAAGATTTCCGGATAATTTCTTTGCTGATTCAATAGAAAGCACTATCTTTGTAATGTCAAATTAAATCAACAATGTCAAACAAATTAAAAATTAGAATTATGAAGACAACTGTAAACAACATCGCTTCCGAGAATGTAACCTCTTTCGTAATTAACGAAGATATGCTTAACGAAAAGAAGGCAATGAAGTACATCAGCAAACCTAACATGGTCGCTGCTATCAATGACATCTGTGCTGCTATCAAAGGTCTTAACAGCCTGTTTTCACCTCAGGAGTACACCGAAGCCAACAGCAAGAAAGAACTGTTCGACGCTTATGGACGCTTCTACATCCTTTATACTGACCTCCGCGATGCTGCTATTGAGGCTCGTCACCGTGAAGAAGAAAAGAAAGAACGTGAAGAACGTCGTCGTCAGGCTGAAATCGAAAAGAATACCAAGGAACTCATCAAGCCAGCCCAGCCGTTAAAGAGCGAAGAGGAAGTCAAAGAAGCCTCTAAAGCCAATAAGAAGGAAAAGGCTGACAAGGCTCCCAAACAGGAAAAGAAAGCCTCTGTAGAGGGCGAAAAGAAGTCTGCTCCCCGTGTTGGTGACGCTGAGGCTCGCCTCTCTACCTACTCCGCTGAACTTGCTGAGAAAGAGGCTTTGGTTGCTAATGCTGAGGAGTTCGCTAAACTGTCAAAGGAAGACGCCAAGGCTATCCGCCACCGTATCGCTTCCCTCAAGCGTAAAATCGAGCGTGCTAACAAGGCTCTGGGAACTAAATAAGGCTCAGTCATGAAGGAAATCCTGACATTCGTAGTGCTTCTGATACTGGGAGCACTACGTTATTTCGAATATAGACATCGTGAATAATTAATCCAATATATCATGGGCAAACTAATTACCAAAGAGGATGGGTATGAAATACGCTTGCGTCAGAAGAACCCGTCTTGTTACCCGTGTTGCTGGGAAGGGTCTGTCTCTGCTTGTCGCAGCGACCTTTGTATGAAGTATCGAGACAAGTATATCAGAGAGAATGGAAAACTCCCGCAGGGAGAAAGTATTTATCTTAGACAGGCGAAGAAGTAATGGAAGACGACTCCCTATATGGTAAGAATCGTGCGGGCAAAGTGGCTCTTTGTGAGACCTGTGCCTATAACGGTTACTGTCGGGACAGGATACGATATTACAGATGTAGAAACTATAAAGATAAGAGAGATTATAAGCCGACCCCAGCAGCCTGTTTCGGAAAAATTTGAGGAAAATATCGGGAAACTCTTTGGAGTGTCAATTAATACCACTATATTTGTTCCGTCAAACAATTTAAATCATTCAGTTATGAAAGCAATTAAAACAGTTTATCGGAATTATAAGTGGCGCAAAGGTGCGGGTAATCACTTCGAATTGTATAAGTCAGTTTCTGAAACTGAACGTACAGGTCTCGGTCGTTCAGAATCAAGTACTCTCGTAATAAAAGCTGGGGAAGAAGTTCCTTCTTCATGGGCTCACAATTCACTTGAATATAGATTAGCAACAGGGAGGATTTAATAGTATGGAAATCAATCGGAATAATAAGCCAGTGACCGTTACGTTCAGTGACGGCACTGTCAAACAAGTAATCTACGACTCAATAGAGTTTCTTGAGGGAGGCAATGTATCCCTTCGCGGACACTTATCAGACCTTCCTACTGAAACGGTCGTAGAGACGCCAAAAGAGGCTCCTATCACCCCACAACTTCCACCCGAAAGACCTTATATGCGCAGGTACACGTTCCGAAGCGGTCTTGTGCGCTTCCTACACGAAGGACGTATGCGTACCGCTGCCGTCACTCACTGTACGGATAAGGCTTGGCGAGTGATGAATAAAGAATTGGGAGTGGCGTGGTTGCCGAAGAATGTCATCAGGTGGAGTGAAATCGCTCAGCAGTTCTGTGTCATCGATGAGACGTATGAGTTGGACTTCACGTTTGATGTCAAACAGGGTATGGATGAATATCCGTCCTTATTCGACCCTGAGGATTTAGTTGTAAACGAACTCGATTAATAGAAAGGAAAATTGATTATGATGGTGAATATGAACGGTCTGTGTTACAGAACATGGAGAAACATTCAAAAGGCGATTGAGCAATTTGACTCGCCTGTTAAGTCATCGGGAAACTACCTGTTAAAACTTCAGGAAGTGTTCACTCCCGGACATACTCGTCAAATACACGTCCTCCCGAAATTGGGAAGCGGTTCACTTGGCGACGCTGCTGAGTATCAACGTGTGTCTGACAAATACTGTTGGGAGATTATAGTGGCTGACGATACAAGGTTTGGTCGTCATGTGAGTGTCTGTTCCTATTTCACCGAACCAGCGTTCAAGGTCTTTGCTGACACGCTTGGATGGAATGAACAACATCGTGAGCAGTACAGGCTGTCAACGGATATTGAGAAAGAGAAGAAATTACAAGAACAGTTCGCTCTGAAAGTTCTCGAGACAATCTGGGGTGAATATGGTCACACTATAAAAAGAATACCATCATGAGAAGATGTCGGAAATGTATGTGCGTGAATGAAGCAGCCTGTCGAGCGTGTCGTTCGTATTACAGGTGGAGTGAAAAGAGGGCGATACTTTTCGGCTTCCTAATACTACTGGGTTCTGCCATGCTCGGCTGTCTATTAGGTCTTCTCATGATAGGAGTTTTTCTATTATTATAAACCAAAATGAGAAGTTATGCTGGAAACAAAAACAATCTATCCAGGCGGAAATCTGCCTAAACAGAAGTATCTCAAAAGAATGTGGCGTGGACTTGCGGTTCTTTTGCTGTCAATTCTAATCATTCTTGTGATACGGTCGTGTGATGCGACAGAACCCGTACCATCTCAGCCAGCGTTTGGCTGCGAGTACGCTGAAGAACAGGCTGCGGAGCCTGTACCTGAAACGCTCTTTGACGAGGTGTATGATTATATCTTCAAGTTGAGGATTGACCATCCGGACATCGTCATGGCGCAATGTATTGAGGAGTCCGGAGGCTTCACTTCTAAACTGTTTGTAGAGGGACATAACTGTCTGGGAATGAAAGTTCCCGGAAGCCGTCCCACTTTGGCTGTCGGAACCATGTTAGGTCATGCCCGTTTCAACTCGTGGCGGGAGTGTATAGCCGACTATGCTATATGGCAGAGTACATTTGCCCGACGGCTCACAAAGGACGAATATTTCGCCTATTTAGACAGAGTTTATGCGGAGAAGAAAGGTTATAGTGGTCGTCTTAAAGCGATAATTCAGTCTCGAGGACTGTAACCTGACTCCGGAGAAATCACGTATCTTTAACATCAACAAATAATTTCGTATGGAAACAAGAATTAAAACAGCCTTGGACGGCTTTCGTAAATCAGTGCTTGACGCACACGGTATGGACTTCCTAATCGTAGGTTCACTCGCTCTTCACGAGTTGGGTATGGAAACGGCTGAACCCCACGACATCGACATGGAAGTCAAATGTACACCCGAACAGGAACAGAGTATCTTCAAGTTACTGTCGGACTCTCAGAAACAATCGATGTATCAGATGAAGGAGCAGGAGGATTATCTTTCCAACGCTGAACGTCGTATGGACAAAGTGACATGGAAGCATAAGCCGTATCTCTTTCAGTGGGGAGACGTTATCATCAATGTATGGGTGGTGAGTGAGTTCAGTCACGAGTATGTTACACTCGACAGCGGAATCAAGTTCGCAAAGGTGATGTCTGTCATTCGTAAGAAGATAGCGTATCAGCGCAACAAAGACCGAGCGTTCCTAATCAATCTCGCATATCGCTTTCTTGGAATGGTGGGCGCAAACGGTAAGAATTTATCCGCTGTATTCAATCAGGATTGCCGATAATCCGGGAATCCAAAGGGAATGATAAAAACTATCAACCGAAAAACGACGTTATTATAACACGTTTGAAATAGAAACATTTTAATTCACTAAATTTTAAAAAGAAATGAGAAAGTCAGAATTCGTGGCAGCAGTTGCCAAAGAGGCTGGTATGAGCCAGAGAGACACCGAGAAAGTAATCGACGCACTGAATCCGGTGATTGTCAAGACCTGTGTTGAGGACGGTGACGAAATCAGCCTACCTTTCGGAAAGTTCAAACAGAAAGTCAACCCTGCTAAAACAGGCACGAACCCGTTGACTCAGAAACCTATGAACGTTCCCGAGTCTCACACACTTGCTTTCAAGGCTTCTAAGACCGTGAAAGTAGTTGTTGAACCGAAGAAAGGTAAAAAGAAATAAGTCCGTGAGGATGTGATTTTTGTTTTAGTCATGATTGGAAAGAGGTTGCCTGTAACGGGTTGCCTCTTTCCTTATTCATAGAAGCCACTGGCGGTCGCTCTACGAGATTTACCCCTGTTGGCTGGTACATTTTATTCCCCGTATAGTTATAATCGCTTAAATCGTCTAATATGAACGCAAGAATGGATAAGGATAGCACAGTCACCCTGTCGGGATTCTGTGAACACGTAATCAGTAAGACTCAATCCAAGGTGTACAGAATAACAGGCTCATCTTCCCTAAAATTTCAGGACGGGAAGGCTCGTAGGAGAGAACGCAGAGCCGAATTGAGGAAAAATCGGAAGAAATAATGAAGATTTTCCGGATGAACTCCTTGGATATTCGATAAATGGACGTATATTTGCTCAGTCAAATCAAACAAGTTACGTCATGAAAGGTTCAAGATACTACAAAAATTTAGACTTCAGCAAGCCAGTAGGGACTCACCGCTATGTTGATAACATCAAAGACCGTCGACAGTTAGCAAAGGTTTGCCTCGTGGCTATGGCTCGTATCAATCAAGCCGAACAGGGTACAATCACAGAACCCTATGAATTGGCTTCCTCTACAATGAAAGACGGACGTACACTCATTCAAACTATCTACGAGGATGGTTATGTTATGTATAATAACGGATGGTTCATTGTCGAATGTGATGAAGACGGGACACTTTACGTTGATGTAACAGGTATAGCAACTCGAGAATGTCCGGAGTACGAAAACATGGAATATATCATGGACGCTTCCTGTCTCGAGGCTCACGAAGAGTGCCTCAAGGCTTTGGCTGAGTACGAAACCAATTAAATATAGATAGTTATGGATAGAAATGTAAAGCAGTTGGAGTATGTATCTCCTGAAATCAAGTACAAGAATGGTCCGATGGATACCTTTGTTCACGTGGACTTCATTCACCGTTGGTTCGGTGTTATTGATACCAAGAAAATGGTGAAGTACGGTGCTCATGCCAATGTGGTATTCGGGACTGACAAACGACAGTACACGTTTCGTGAGGGTTGGCTGATAGGATTCAGAAGGATTCCTGAGTCAGAGGCTCGTGTGATAGTACAGAATGAGAAGAGCGACACGTGGGTTCTCCGTCGTGATTGGGCAAAGGTCTTCGAAAAGATGACTCCTCAGAAGGCAGCGGACTTCAAGATAACTTCCTATAAGGACGTTCTTGATGAAATGGCTGAATACTTTATGGACGGTGACGAGTTCAAGACCGCCACGTTCCTGTGTAAAATCGAAGAAACTAACAAGGTATGATAGCAATCAGCGACAAATTAAGACATCAGGTCATGAAACTGGCTGAGCAGTACGAGAAGCCTGAATTCATTACTGACGACCCTGTACAGTTCCCCAGACGGTTCGGATACAAGTGTTCTCAGGAAATAGTAGGCTTCATCGCTGCTTGGTTAGCGTATGGGAACAGGAAAGCTATTCTTTCTACCTGTGAGAAACTATGTAAGGAGATGGAACGTCTGACTCCCTATATGTATATCAAGAACATGGGTTGGCGAAAGTACATTGACTCGGAGGAACCTCTGTACCGTTTCTTCAAGGAGAAGGACTTCGCTGACCTGTGTCGTGCGCTCAAGGAGATTTATGATAACAACGAAGATATGGAAGAGGCTCTGTCTAAGAACTATACTCGTACGATGGGAGCCACAGATTATCTCGATGCGCTGATAAGCCTGTTCCCTGGAGTGAAAGGTATCTCCCAGGATTCGAAGTCTGCCTGTAAGCGGTTGAATATGTTCCTACGATGGATGTGCCGTCGAAACAGTCCTGTGGATTTAGGTATCTGGAGTTTCATTCCCCAGTCGTCCCTACTCATTCCGCTTGACACTCACGTCGCAACCGTTGGTCGTCAATTGGGTCTCATAACGGGCAAAGGCGATAGCATGAATACAGTGCTTGAACTTACTACGAATTGCCGCAATGTCTATCCGTTAGACCCCTGTAAATGTGATTATGCCCTGTTTGGGTACGGTGTAAACAATAAAACCAAGAAAGAATCATGAAGAAACTATTGAGGAAACTGTTCCTATACTTATTCAAGGAAGACTTTCAAAGAATGGAAGCGTTGGAACGGGACTTGAAAGGGTTAATCCACCGCCAGAAGTGTGCGACCTCAGAGGCTGAGGTTCGTGCTGAACGTATCAGACAACTCCTGGGGAACATCGATGTTTCCGTTGACGTTCATCACCATTCAGGCTCATGGGCTGTCGTATCCTTACAGGGTGGGAAGACGGACTACATTAAATTCGTTGACCTCGACCAAAGAAGTATCAGGGAGATTTCTGCTTTCCTACGACAGTTTGACAGGCAGAATGTCAAGATTGACGCCAACCCCTTTGATAGAAAAATGTTGAACGAAGAAATATATCGGATATGAAAAGATTGATGATTATTACAGCCGTGTTTGCACTCCTACTTACAGGGTGCGGCACACGTGTCAGTCATGACACACTCATAGAACTGTCGGTGAGTTCTATCACCGAGTATCAGAACAGATTGAATGCTATTCATCCAAAGGATTTACAAGTGTCAATCAATGAACTTGCTCAAAAGGAAGGTCTTGAACCTCGAACTTCTGAATACGCTGGACAGATTTTATACTGTTCAGATGCTCATCTTAAAGATGGCACAGCTTATTCAATTACAGGCTATGACCGAGATGGAGGTGTTGCGGTTCTCATAACGATTGTCAATAGTCAAGATAATACAATTCCCCTGAAAATATCTGAAAAGGTTCGCTCGCTCGCACTTGAGAGAGGTTTGGTGCTGTCGTACCTTAAAGGTGCTGACCAAATTAAGGGAGGATATCTTATTGTTGATTCAATGAAGAATGGGGTCATGTTAATTATTGGAGAAGAGAAGAGGTATTGATGAATAAGATAGGTATCATCGGAGCCGGAACAAAGGCACTTCCTCCAGAAGTTCTTAGAATGACTGAGGAAGCAAATGTTGAGATTGTAGAACTTGACAAGGATTACTCACCTACTGATATTCCTCAATTTGAAGAAAGGGTGTACACTATTCATTCACGACCTGAGATTCCTAACATTGAATGGTGCGAGCCTGTACGGTTTGGAAAGGGTGGTTCGAGACATGGCAGGAGCGAGAAGCAAATCCGCAAGGACAGGAAGAAAAGCAAGGCTCGAAAAACTCATCGACGGAAGAAATAACGTATTATATCAGTCACGTGACAGTGAATAAACATCAGCGGTTGCGCAGCCGTTGAGGTATTTAGTAACAATTAAAATTTCAAGACAATGAAAAAGGATTTCATTACTGTTTCCCCTGATACTGGGGGGGGGGTACGACCCAAGTGAACGTGGTTGCTGACCCCAATTCAACACTTCAGTCTCGTTCGACGACGCTGAACTTCTCCGCTGGGGGGTATCCCGAGCGATAACCGTTAATCAAGATGGCATACCGCTTATGCCTGTCGTGGGTCTTACTTCACTTGCTGACAATTGGAACGGAAGTGTGACGCTTTCGTTCAATGCAGTAGGGTTCTCAACGACTTCACTTCAGAACGATAATGGTTATGAACCTGGAATCAGGTATCTTTCCGTAAAAATGAACGCTCAACTCCCTTCGGTATCTGAAAGTTCTGATACATATTGGGTAACGAGAGGTGCTCTTCTACTTGCTGATTCCTTCGAAAACGTATGGCCAGAGCCGTGGAACAATGGTGTTTTTATGGAAACTGTTTACAAGGATAGACCTGGAGCAGGAACGAAGCAATATTTTGATATTGTTCAGAGTGACGCTGAAGACCCAGGAATTCCAAACTTTACGGCTCATTATTTGAGGATGTCTAATGCGAAGAAGTTTTCTTATGAGTATCACGTTCTTCAATACGTCAGATTTTATCTTGGCGACCCACGGTACCAAGGTCAGTTTGTATGCGTGGCAGAGTTCGACTTTACATAGCCAAATAAAATTCTTAGAACTTCCCCGAAGAAATTCGGGGATTTTCTTTGGATATTCGAATTTATCCACTACCTTTGTTGCGTCAATCAATTAAAACAATAAAGTCATGAAAGCAACAGTTGAATCAGTATTATTAAACACGAGTAGCCGTTCAGTTGAAATCTTCGCTGAAATCCTAAACGCTATCACATCTTGTGAAAACGAAAACGAACTCCGTGCGTGCATGAAACTCATACAGGAGCGTTTCCCTGCCTCCTTCAATTCCTGTTTCGTTTACGGCTTCGGTTCAACCCATATGTGGGTAACAGAGCCAGGAAGAAAAGAAAGATTAATATTCGTGGAGTTCTAATCGAACTCCTCGGATTCCACGTATAATTATCAAACATTTTAAAAGAACAAATTATGGACATTACAAAGAAGAAAGTCATCTTCATCGACATGGACGGTACGCTTATTGATACCGTCTCCGGGAAAACCTTTCCGGAAGGAGTCTGGGACATGGAACTGAAAATGGAGGTTTTTGCGCAACTCAAGAAACTTCATCCACAGGCTGTTCTCATCGTATCTAATCAGGGTGGAATTGAACTGGGACACGTTCATCCCGCTATGTTCCAACCGAAATTCATCTACGTCATTGCGTGCCTTCAATCGTACATCGGTTTGAATACGCTTGTTGCCGGACAGTTCTGTCCCTACAATGACAAGAAGCATCCGAAACGTAAACCCAATCCGGGAATGCTTGAGGACATGCTGGCTGAATTCACTCACAATACAGGTATCACAATCTCCAAAGAAGACTGTCTAATGATAGGGGATGCCTCTGGTCTGGAAGGACAGTTCAGCGACAGCGACCTCAAGACGGCTGAGAACTTCGGGTGTGATTATCTTGACGTTACAGAGTTCACCAACATGGAACTCCCTGAGCCTCTATTTAAGGTCATTCGCCTGTCGGATGGTGAAGTTGTAAAGGATAAGGACGATAATCCCTTACAGAACCTTACAGAGAGCGAAGCAACCGACAAAGTTGTATTCCTTACGGAATCGAACCCTGAACCACAGGAGCAGTTCACATACGTGCCTATGCTGTGGGAAGTACCTCACGAGCCAGAACAGGCTCCTCAACCGAAAGAAAAGATTATTCGAATGAACCCTAAAAAGTAATAGACATGGCAATTATTGACAAAGACACCCGTATGACGGTTGCCACACGGCTGGCAAACCTCAACTACAAAGAACAGATGGACTCGTCACTGGCGAAGTTGAATGAACTGTTCGAAAAGTACATTATCGGAAAAACTCCGGACGATGTACTGAAGTGTTTCAAGGCACATAAGAAGTTCTTCATTCGTTGTAATGAACCATCGCTGTCATCTTACAACCTCCCGAAGACGTTCTTTCCTGAAGATTGGGGAAGTAGAGGTTTTTACATTCACCTCAAGTTCACTCAGGAACTTCCTATTGCTGACGAAAAGGTTGAAGATATCGCAAAGAAACTTCCTGAGGATAACCCTATTGTTCAGCAAATCAAGGAACATCTCCTTCTTGAGCGAGACCGTTACTTCATGGAGAAGCGTCTGAAGTGTATGATGGAAACAACCCGTTTCACTCCGGAGCGTCTGAAGAACGAATTCCCCGAAGCATATCTCATCTATATGGATGTTATAACAGCCGACTGGAATGAAAAGCGTGATGACGCAAAGAAACCTGCTTCGAATCTGTGTGACACTATCGAAAATATCCGTGCGACGCTGAAACCTAACTTAAAGGAGGCACTGAAACATGATAAAGAAGAGGAATAAATTAGGATGGTTCCTGAGGTGGTATTACAGCCACCTCCTCTTTGCTGCTCAATACGTGTCTTTTAAAGACGCTGGGCTTGAGGAACTGTTCTGGAACATCGTTACGTGGTATCACTTCTTCCGTCACTTTGAAGAGTTTACCTGTAAGATTCAGTGGTATGTTTCAAAGGATATGGTCGCCTACATTTTCATTCGAAACCTTGCGGATTGGTCAACAAAATCCATTTGTTTCAATGATAAGCCGTGTCCGTTGGTACAGGTAACTGAGAATCTTGACTGTTACAAACAGGTGGACGGAGCGATTTATGAGATTTCCAATGGAAGTCCAGTCGAATAGCGTTTATTCAGTACATTCATTTTAAATCGAAAGATATGTTGATATTCATCAAATCATGGATTACTCCCCCACAGGACAGTCCTTCAAAGGAATCACTCGTAGAGGTTCAGAAAGCCTACCGAGTTGAGAACATTAAAGAGGTGAGCGAAGTGAACGCTCTTACGAACCCCAAGGGGAAGTTTCGCTTCTCCATTCTATTAGTTACAGGCGAAAGGCTTTACTCCTCCTTATACGGAACAAAAGAAGAAGCCGAGATGGCACAGGTATCCGCCATCACCGTTCTGAATGCGATTGAACTGTACTTCGAACGTTTCAAGCATGTGCCGGAACACCACGCAACCCCTGTAATGTTTCAGGCTCCTGATGCAAAACAGAAGAAGTTGGTTCCGGGAAAGATATCGATGTTCGATACACCCGTTTACACAATTCAAATTTAATCACCTAAATAATTCAGACTTATGAAAGTAGTTTATAATTTCATCTATTCCGACTCTGACGGAAAGATTCAAGAATTCAAAATGCCTGTTAGTATAACCGAAGAAATCGATGCTGACACGATGTACGACCTCTGTCTATCGTATCTTGAAGTTGGTAAAGTAAAGGGCACACCGCTTCATGCAGTATCAACCTCCGGCAAGTATCCAAACTATTGCTTCACCTCAACTGCTTGTGATGCTGAATGCGAGACTTGCCGTTCGAAGAAACTTACCAATAAGAGCGCACAGGCTTATGAGCCTCAGTCTCTTGAAGGGAAAAAGATTTACATCTACGAAGGCAAGTTCGGAAAGGTTGGAGCGTTCAGCCGACGCATCATTCAAAAATCCTACCTTTTGCCCGCACCAGCACTTCTCACCGACAATCTGATTGGCGATTTCAAAGCAGCCATGAATAAGGAAAAGGACGGTATGGGCTGGGAACTGTTAGGAATCACTCTGGTTCATGAACTTGACCCACAGGGTATGACCGACAAGGAGATTGAACAGTACGTCAAGACTCCGGAAGGAAACCTGTTTCAGCCTGACTCCGAGGAAAAACTTCCTGAGGAGAAAATGATTTGGGCTCGCATCAGCGATGAGAACGAAGACCGCACCGCTTGGGTTCCGGCTCTGGTTCGTGGTGAACAGGTATTGAGCGCAGTCGGTGAACTTGACAGTCCGGACAATCCTGAGGACACCCGTGAATTCATCGACTGTCCTATTCCGGGATATCGTGTCGTGAAAGACGATACTGACCCGAAGGAACTTGGTCTGGCTCGTATAGCCTGTGCAGTATATCCGCTCGACAGAAATGACAAGCGTGAAGAACCGTTCTTGTACATCAACGAGTTCATCATTCCGGTAGGACTGAGCAACAAAGATGCCGTGAAATATCTTATGGCGTTGGCTCAGAAGTTCATCAAAGGGAATTGTGAGATTGAGCCTCTCTATTGGGAGTACCTGTCTTTCTTGAACGGTGAGAAATTAGCGACGGCTCACATTCTTGACCAGAGTATGAAGCCAGCCGACCTCGCTACTCCTCACTTCCTTGTTTCCTATACGGTCAACGAAGAGGAGGGTCGTGAATATACGTGTGTCGTTCGTTACCCTGAACGCATCACTTCGCCCATCATGATGATTCCGGCTGGTGCGTATGTGGCTCAGAAACTCAAGAAGTATTTCGGTGATAAAGCAAGTATCACACAAATGGATTACTTCGATGACGTGGTATCAAGCCTTGCGGTCATCTTATAAGGCTCTACACGGCAATCAAAGGTGTGCTCCGGACAATTTGTTCGGGGCATACTTATAACTTCCTAAATCGGCTATAATTGACGTCAATAGCATAAATAATTTCGTTTCAATCATTAAAAGTAAAATTATGAAGAAAGATTTTCTTACTATCACTCCCGAGTCTGGGGGGGGGGTACGGCTTCAGTAAGTGCCGTTGCTGACCCTAATCTTCTTGCAAAAGAACGTTCTACAACCATCAATTTCTCCGCCACAGGGGGGGGGGTCTGAGTAGAGCCGTAACTGCTATCCAAGACCCTGCTTTCGTTTACCACATCTTATCCAACCTGTGTAATTTTGAAGACTCCGCCAATTCTGGTTACAAAGTTGAGAACGGGATATTTGTTATCCCTCTTCAATGGCAGGACACTCATTTCGAATTAAAGGTATTCAATCCATTCTCCGTAATTACAAGCGTCACGGCAAAGTATTTTGATGAGTTTGGTATTGGAGAATCCTTAGGAGATGATACCTTTTCAAAGGATGGTCTTGTTTGGATTCCTAACATCCTTGAAAATTGGAAAAACGAACTTCCAAATGAACCACAAACTATGAAAGTTGAACTATACTTCAACGGAACATTGGCTGTTAGAATGTCCAAATAGTATGATATTCTGTTAAATCTTTGAGAATCCCGGAAGAAATTCCGGGATTTTCTTTGTAATCTCATTTCTTCCCATTATCTTTGTACTGTCAAACTTAAAACACCAAGAAATATGAAAAAGGTTATTTCAAAATTAGACGGAAAAGAATACTACTTAACAGTATGCAATGACGAATCAAATGTTATGTTTATCTGTAATCAAAGATACCAAGTTCGTAATGCTACATCTGATGACTGTTGCAATCCTGAACTTTACTGCGTTGTCAACGGAACATTCAACGAGCCTCTATCTGACCTCGACTTCAAGATAGCATCTGGTGGGCTACTCCCGTTGAACCGTTACAATGGAACATACTGTTTGAATAAGAAAGTTCTTAAATCTGATTGCAAAAGATATTTATCGTACATCGATTAATAAGTTAGGACTATGGCAAAGAAGATAAAATTCACATCAAAGAAGAACCCGAAGCCGTCAAAGTTGGCACGTGCGGGTGGTGACGTTCAAACCTCGTCAATTTACTATCAGGGCGAACGTATAGGCTCGGTTGAGGGGAACACTCGTATATTACTGATATGCGACCCCAAACCTGTTTATTTGAGACTAAAAGAACCCCAAGACCACAGGTATGCAGTAAACTGGGTCAAGGAACACGCTCAATGGATATGGGATAACTACAATCTTCGAATCAAATCACAACTTAAAGAAAAGGAATCATGATAGCACCTATTGAAATAAATCGAGTAACGGTAAAGGGTGGAGCCGGAATGCCCACGTCAGAATATGCACAGTTAGTTTACAAGGGTGAGGAAATAGGCTTCATCAGTGAACAGGGTATCTTCCTAAAGATGTGGCATCCGGAACTGAAAGCCGGAGTCTTTCAAAACATCAACACTTTCAACGATAAGTCTTTCACACAGAAATGCAAACTTGTCGAAAAGAACTGGGATGCCATCTATGACCGTTATACTACTATCATCAGAGGAAAATGAATTCTCTTTGTTGTGTTTTCATATTTTGATTTATTGTTTGACGACAGGGAAGAGCGGAGCTGAAAACTCCGCTCTTTTTATTTGAAATTATGGACGACCCAAATTTAAATCGGTATTTATTGCCCCAGCATAACTGGTTCCAGGCATTAACTTTACCCCAGTGATTCCACCAGAAGAATTGCTTCCTCCTGAAATTGTCGTTACCTTTAAAGAATTTCCAGATTTTTCAATCGTCCAAGTTCCTCCCCAAGAATTGGTATATGTGGCAGAAGATACAGGGGAATATCCGCTATTTTGCTTGAGCAAAGAATAAGGAATAGGCTCTTCACTTTGTTTTACTCCATTGATATAGGTTTCTTTATACATTGTTACAGTTTTTGTGACAGAGCCATAGGTAGTGTTTGAAACTGTAATTAAGGTTGGTTCGATTCGATACTTATACGTTACACTGGCTGCCGCTTGCGACAGGGAGACTGCTTGGGTCTTTCCACTACCAGTCTGCGTATAGGTGGCAGTTCCGCTTCGCGTCGTCGTCGCACTGTTTGTTGCTGCCGTAACATTCGAACCGCTTACTGAGAAGCCTGTACCCGAAACAGTCGGTGTCCAATTCACATTTTCCTGGGTTGATGTTTCGACTCCGTTTATAACTTTCTTTCGGTAGGAAGTTACGGTAACGGATTTCGTTTCACCACCAGCGACGAAACTGAGCGATGTCGGAGTCACGGAGAAGTAATAGTTCCAAGTTACTACTCCCGCAGCCTGACTTGCGCCAACAGTACGTGTCATCCCGCCACCAGCGACTGAAAGGCTCGTACTGCGTGTGGATTCTGTCTGGTTAGCAGACGCTGCGACAGTCACAGTTGTGCTACCACTTCCTCCGGAGTCCGGAGTTGCTGTAATAAAATCTTTCTTCATAATTCTTAAAATTAGTTATAACTAAATGAAATTTCACCGCAAATTTAGCGGTTTATATCTCGAAATCAAAATCCTTTGTCGTTATCCTACAAAACGAGCCTTCCGGAGATAGGCAAATCACCTCTGTTTGGTCGTCTAAATACGATACAGATAGGACGGGGAGATAAGTGTATCCATCAATATAGAAAATGCCTGCAGGCTCCCCGTTAAGACCGTCAAACGTGGGAACGGGTATCTTGCTGGTAACAACCTGCCGCCCAGCGAATGGTCCGAAGTCCTTAACAGCCATTTTCGGGCATACCAAAACCTGTTCAAGTTCGGTAATGAACTTTCGCTTCATATTCAAGTAGGAATTCAGGATTATGCCTGTTCCTATCTTCCCCTCGATACCGTATATCTTCCGAGTTTCGTTACGAATGACTTGGAGTTCTCCTGGGGAGAGTTCCTCGAAGTCCTTCTCGAGGATATCGAGAAGTTGCTTGTTTCTTTTCTCTTCTTTGTTCATGACTTCTCAATTTATATATGTATAACGTGGACGCAGTGGCTTTGCGATTGATTTTCGCCAGAAAATTCCTTTAACCATTCTTTCCACGAGTAAACGGAGTCGAAACATCAACCCAGGAAAATGTATCGTGGAGCGCAACAATTAGTGGAACAGGGTTCAGCAAGAACACGGATGGTTCTTCTATTACTGCTGCGGCAAATCAAAGTAATAGACGGTCGGGAACTGTTTCCTATACTCAAACGACTTCCGGAAAAACCGCTTCGGTATCGTTAAGTCAGGCTGGTGTTCAATATACTATCACGTATAAGAGTAGTGGTTCGTTTGAGAATACTTATTTCGCATTCAACTCAAATTCTACACCAACCGGAACCCCTATGCAGTATCGTGCTATGTTAGGCGGTGGAGAAGAATTTCGAGAAATTTGGAGTCCTGACCCAGGATATAGAGTGAACGATGTTTCCAAGGGTGACGCAACTACCAACTTAAAGGCTGGCGACAGGGAGACTGCTTCTTGATTTTCGAAGAAAAACAAAGAGCACTCCCAGAGGAAGTGCTCAATGATTAGGGAGGAAACAGGTTTAAGACAGAAGTGTCCAAGCCTCACGAACTTTGTTGAACTGACTGTATGGAAGAGTAGTGTAACCACCCCGACCAAACGATGTTCCCCAGGAGTTTTTGATGATGAGACCTGTTTCGTCATAGCCAACAACCGCTACTGCGTGACCACCCATGAACTCATCACCGTTCCAAAAGTCGTCATTATACGAAAATACATTCATCGCTATAAGTGCTGCCCCATTGGTAAGAACACTCTTTTTGAGAGCGTCCAGAGAGCCAATACGGGCGAATACTTCGACACGGTGTTCACCTTTCAAAATTTCGAAAGCCTCACGAGGCATCATTCCGTCAATAGTCTTGTCAGAACGCTGGTCGTACAGGTATTCAAAGCCGATAGACGGTTCACGACCTTTCGATTTGCAATAGAAGTTGTACATTTCCGCAACTGTACAGGACACGCAACTTCCTTTACTGCCTTGGTCATAGACACGAAGTTGTTCCCGCAGTTCATACCGCTTCGGAAGTTCAATCTTCGGAGCAGCATAAGTGGCATCATTCGGATTGACGCCACTCTCAATAAATCCAAGTCCTTTCGTTATCATTCTTGCCTAAATTTGAATAGAACATTATCCTTTCCAGCCGTTTGTGTGACTGAAAAGATATACAGAACTTTACCCTTCTTTTCAGTAAGGACATACACAGTGGTCATCACGGAATCGCTCCCGATGAAGTACGTCTTTCCCCACGAATCTAAATTCGTAGGGACGCTCAAGCCGTGAACGGTGTTCAGGCTGTCAATTACTGAAAGAGGCTGTGGAGTCACTCTTTCGAAGAACACAGTCTTCCGAGTTGTCGCACAGCCTACAATCAGCAATGTCAAGAAAAGGAATATCAGTTTCTTCATCAGCCACCTACATTGAACCAGTTACCAAGTAGAAAGCATAGCCAAATGAGAAGACCGCCTATCAGTGGTGGAAGACCTCCGTTGAGGATAGCCTGTCCGACAGGAAGATTTTTCTTCATGTTCTGGTAAGCGAACAACCCAATGACAACGAATGAGACCGGAATCATACACGTGATACCCATATCAAGTGAGATTCCAAAGAACGCAGCCACCAACATACCGATGATGACGTACAGGTAATGAAAAGGCTTCATTTGTACCATTGTAATTGAAATTTAAGTTAAATCGAACTCTTTGCACACTTCCTCCATTTCCTCGCAAGTCAATGGTCGAACTTTTAGGATATTATAGCGGTCGAGGTCTTCTTGTAGAATAGGGAAAGGCAACCGAGTGTTCCCCGTTGGGGTGACAAAGCAATTATCGGCACTGTCACGATAGAAAAGAACATCAGGCTGGTCAGCCTCAATGAAGATTTCATCTGTATAAGCATACATGAAGTCTTCCCACTTTTCTTCGAAGCCTTTCTTGCCCACTCGGTTCAGCCCAGTTCCAGTATCTACTTTTGGATGAAGAAAATCCTCTACAGATTCCACAGGTTGCGTGGGTGTATATTTAGGACGCTGTTCACGGGTAATCTCACGAAGTTCCGATTCGAGCGTTTCAATCTCTCCTAACAGTTGTTCTTCTCGCTTGGCATAGTCGGACAACTCTTTGCGCTGTTCACGGTTCTCCTTCTCAAGAAAGAGAATCTTCTTATTCAAACGGTCGCATTCCGCCTGAAGATTCAGCACTGTTAAAGTTTCTTCTTTGCCCATATTAGATAGCATTTATTCTGTTGCTCCATGAGTCTGTTAGGAACTCTTCCATTTGAGCCTCAGAAAGTTTATCATACACTTTAAACGTGACAGTATCGAATCCTCGTTTTCCTTTCCCGACCTTTGTTCCCGTATAGGAAAGGGAGTATTTGAACTGAAGAACCGAGTTAAGGTTGTTAATCATTTCCCGGAAAGCGGTCTTAAGAACGAACCGCTCAAAATCCTGGACACTATATTCCGGAGTCTGAAGTTCATCCATAAGTTCGGATATTTTCATAGAAAAGACACGCTTGTCCTTCCAACGACTCAACATCATAAAAATACGCTTGGCATAGACGCCATTCATTGACACGACAGACTTCTTGTCGTAGATTGTTCCTCCTATTCCCTTACCATAATATAGAAGCCAACGTAAACTTGTAACAGGCATCCCCAGTACGATGTTGTCATCCTCGTCAATATCCATCGTAGAGATAAGATAACACTCCCTCCGAACCAATTTACCCTGTTCATTGGTAAAGTTGTATTTAATCGTCTGTTTGAACATCTTCTTTATTTCGTTGAGAACGATAGAGCCATGGTGGTGTTTATCAATTTCATTCATTTGTATAGGAATGAGAAGATTACCGTTCTTATCCAGGGGAAGAGTTTCTTGAAAAACTTTCAAGTCAGCGTTCAGCCAGTCAACATCACGGGACATAGCAGGTTGCAACTGTTCGACAAGATGAACCAAACAGTTCATTTGCCAAGATGTGAACTTATAAACGCCAAAGGTCGCCAAGTTCGATTGAATGATTCCTTTATTTCTTTTCATATCGTATAATGTTTAATTTCCACACAAATATAACGGGAAAAATTATAAACAGGGTAAAGTCATATCAACCCCTTTAAAAACAGGCTTGGCTTCGAATTAAGACTGTAAATTAACTGCGCTTAAAAGCCTGTTTATAAATTTGTCGACGCGCTCAAACCCCTTTTTATTGCGCTCAAACCCCTTTTTATAACCCCTTAGACCCCTGTTTTTATTGCGCTCAAACCCCTTTTTATAAAACAAAATTTGTGGGAGAAGAATCCCCATAAAATAGGGAAGACTCACGGACTCGAAAATTTGTGTATCAATATATGAGTACAATAGAAGTTTCAATAGAAATACAAGTTAGAGTCCCGAACGGAAATTTTAAGAAGTCATTTTCACGTCGAAAACACACCTCACTGCGTTCGGAATTTACAGGCTTCGCCATCTTCGATGGACTTCGCCCTGAGAGGCTGCTGTCGCAGCCGATGTTGTTAGGAGAAATGTAAATGAGAAAAACTTTTGTGCATTGATAGCGTTATATTTGTGTTCGGTCTGGTTCGCCTAATCGAACATCGTCTAAAGTTTGATTTGATTTACATTGTTTGTTTGACATCTAAGAAGTTTTTGAAGAAGATTCTTTTTGTTCATTAAAGAAAAGTTTAGGTTTTAAGTATTTGACAGAAATCTGGGGCATGAGAGGATGTGAATCTTCTCACTGCCCGTTTTTATTTTAGAGCCATACCGTTGAACTCACTCCTACCATATTAAAATTTTATGAATAACTTTGCTCACAAAGAATTTTCAATTTTACAAGTCGTATGGAAAATAAAGGAAAGAAAGTTTCCCTCCAGTTGTTTGAGGAAACTGCTCGTAACAATGGATACGAGGTATTCACACCCGATGAGGTGGCTTCCTATTACAAGGAAGGAATCATGAAGAGTCGTGCCAACGAACTTACAGCCGAGGAGAAAGAGGTTTTCGTGGCTGACGTAATGTATCTTCAGAAAGCCGTATGCGCTGATGAAGAGGGTAAAGACGTCATTCGCTTCTATCGTCCTAAACAGGTTGAGTGGGAAACGGCTGCTGACGGAACTGTCATGAAAGGTTTGGAAGGTGTATATCGTGATACCCCTGAAAATCGTCGCCTGAACCGTGTTGGACAGGCTTATTCTCCTACATTGGAGTTCCTGAAATCGTTGAACGGTGAAACAGAGGGCGACATCATGAAGTCGTTGGGAACAGGTGTTTATGCTGATACCCCTGACAATCAGCGTCTGGGACGTGTGGGTCAGCCGTACAAGAACCAAATTCCTACTGAATAATGGAAACGCTGCTTGAGAAATCATTGAATAAACACGATTTTCCGGAAAAGGAAAGACGTGAATTGGCGAAAGATGGAGAAGCCATGAAAGATGGCTCTTTCCCTATTCGTAATGCTCAGGATTTGAAAGACGCCATTCGTAGTGTTGGTCGGGCGAAAGACCCTGCCGCTGCGAGACGGTGGATTAAAAAGCGTGCTAAAGAACTCGGGAAAGAGTCGCTTCTTCCTGAGTCCTGGGAATAATTTAGGAGTTTTCTTCGGGAAACTCTTTGATTATTCAAGATAACGTAATATATTTGCGTAATCAAATTTAACTGTAAGGAATATGACGACACTAATAGAAAAATCAATTTTGAATGAAAGATTAGAAAAATCTCGTTCAGGCATATACGCTGATACTTCTGAGAATAGACGCAAACATCGCGTGGGGCAAAAGTACGGTTCCGAAAAGAAAGAGGAAGAGAAGCCTGAGAAGTCTTCCTCTAACGAAAAAGACCCTGCAAAGGAACTTGAGGCTGTCGATAAGGTTATCGCTGCTATCAACGAAGGCAAGTTGAAACTTCCCCAGGAAGAAATTATGGTTCTTATAGAAAAGAAGAATAATTTAGAGTTGGCAAAAAGACAGGCTGAAAAGATACATTCAGGTGTTAAAGCAAACGAAGAGAAACGTAATGCTGCGGAAGTGAAGGAAACAAGTAAGAAGATAAACGAAGTCCAGAAAGAGGATTTGCGTGAGGCTCGTAAGAAATTGGCTTATTTGCAAGATAATGAAGAACGCTTAATCAAGCGGGACGGGAAGGAGAAGTACGAAGAACGCCTGAAACAGGCGAAAGACGAGGTCGCCAAATTGAAAGGCGAAGAACCGCAAGAGGAAGCCAAGTCAGAACCCAAGAAAGAGGAATCAAGAGGTGAAAAGAAAACGGACAAGGCTTCCGACCCTATTTATCAGGTTCAGCAAAAGAAGAAAGAAGCCTCAAAGAAGTATGACAGTAAGCGTGAAGAGGCTCGTCAGAAGTATGACAAAGAGGCTGATGAAATTCGAAGTGAGATTGACAAACTGTACGAAAGCGACCATCCGGATGCTGCTAAAAAGCGCAAAGAACTGTGGAACACTTTGAAGGAGAAGACTAACAAATACGATGCGGAGACATCACGGTTGAAAGACGAGTATGAGGCTGAGTATAAGAAATTAGACGAGGCTGAAGACAAATTGTACGACCAACGTCAGAAGGAAGAAACTTCGGAAGAGGTGAAAGAGTCATACACTCGTGTCAAGTTTGAGGACGTCCCTAACAGCGGAAAGGTCAATTTGAAGAAATACCTGTCAGAGAAAGTTCGACAGGGGGTTGATGAAAAGTGGTCAAACATTAAGAATATCCCTACCGACAATCTCAAGAAGATGGAGAAAGGACTTGTGAACGATTTAAATAAGAACTTTGAAGCCATCAAGAAGTCTCAAAGAGCGGAGTTGCTTTACTCTATAATGAAAGTTAAGGGAGAATTGGAAAGTCGTGGTAAAGAGACCTCAAAAGAGGGAAGTAAGGAGAGCGGGAAACTGTCTGACTTACAATCAAAAGTTCCAGGATACATGAACATGCCTGAATATAAGAAGTACATTTCAGCAAAATCAGAAGTTGATAACTTTGGAAAGGTTCCATCGGGTGGGGATAAACGTCAAAGATACGATGAACTGAATGAACAACTTGTCGAGGCGACGAAAAAGTACAAGGAAGCTCTGAAGAAGAAATTGACGACTTAAAGATATCCTTCTTTAATCTCGGTATTTTTATTTGTAAATTTGTATCGTTAAATAATTGGTAAGAATTAAAACATAAAAGGAAATGAAGAAATATGTTTATTCGAAAGGTGCGGAGGCTGTTACGGTTGAGACCGATGGGTTAGCAACTATCAACAACTTCATGGTGACCGGACTCATTGGTAAAAATTATCATGGTCTGGTACAGGCTGGTCTGAATTTCAAAATGGGAGACGAAGTAACTATCCCGATGATGCTGAATGCTGCTAAGACCTGTGAATGTAAAGTAGAATGCTACGAGGGTAATGAACTCATCATTGATGAGTCTGCTGACTTCACAAGTGGCGTTTCTGCTGAAGTAGGTACAATCTTCGGGTTGCAACTGGGTGTGGCTTTTAACGAGGCGACCTATTATGCTGTGGTTCCCAAATCATATACAGACCAGTACGATTACGCTGCTTCTAAGGCATCGCTGCCTTGGTTGGTTGCGAAGTTCAAGAAAATCGCTGCTGACGCTGATGAACAGGAAACATCAGAGTATCAAGTACAGGTATTTGCCGACGAAAGACAACTTGAGTTCCGTGGAAATTCTGCCGACTTGGGTACGTTGAGCGAAGACAAGAAAACACTGACCGCAAAGGCTTCCAATTCACTGATGTTTGAAATCGTGAAAGACTTGGGTATTTTGCGTCCGGAAATGGTAACTTGGTTCACTATCCGTTTCATTTACGGTGGTCGTACCTATGAAGCCAAAACATTCGTCACTCCTGGAACTATTTAATTATGGGAAGTAAGAAGAACCGTTCATCAAAAAACAGGAGTTCAGTGGGAGCCAATAATCAGGCTCCCATAGACGGTCTTGATGGACTGTCTCTTCAGGAACTCCAAATCATGGCTCAGGCTGCTCCGATAGCGTTGAGGAACCGTCTTCAGAAGTCCCTAAATTCAGAGAATTTTGAAGAGGTGATGAAGGCACAAGCGTTTATCGCTGAGCAACAAAAGAACAGCAGGAGAGCACCCCAGCCGGAAATTAAATCAATCCTTTGGAACCCGTCGGAGATAGGCTTCAATGGTAAGGGATATCGCGACCCGAACAACGGTATAGCATTTGGAACTCTGAACCGAATGGGCGATATCTTTATCATTAAGGCTATCATCAACACACGTATCGAACAGGTTCAGAACTTTCTGAAGTACAGCGTTGACGACCAGAAACCAGGATACCAAATTCGCTACAAACGAAGTCCAGGGTCAGAGGGTTCCGATGAAAAGGAGCTGTCGGCAAAGGACAAGAAGATTGTCGATTACATAGTTCGTTTCCTTGAAGACGGTGGCGAGAATGACAAATGGGAATGCGAGGACAACTTTCAAGAGTTTACCCGTAAAGTATTGAGGGACTCCCTTGTGCTTGACCAGATGACATTTGAACTCGTTCGTGCAAGGAACATGAACCTCAAGAAGTATCGTGCTGTTGACGCTGCCCTGATACGACAGTTAGACACAAACGACCCACGATACAGACAGATGTTCGAGAACTTCCGCTGGCATGGTTATTTGCCTCGCTATGCTATGGTATGGGATGGGCAGATTATCCGCCACCCTGTATCAGATGAGTATGTAGTTTTCTATCCGTGGGAGTTGGGTTATGGTATCCGTAACAAGACGACCAACGTGTTGCGTAATGGATACGGCTGTTCGGAGTTGGAAACGCTGATTGAAATCGTGACATGGATTTTGTGGGGAATGCAGTACAATGGTAACTTCTTCAAACAAGGTAGTCAGCCGAAAGGCTTTATCAATGTGAAGAACGGAAACGTCGACCAAGGAACCCTGAACGAGTTTCGTCAGGATTGGAAACAGACGATGAGTACCGTGTACAATTCTCACAAGATACCCGTCATTCAGGGGATAGACCTTGAGTGGATTGATTTACAGCAGACGAACCGAGACATGGAGTTCACTGAATGGATTAAATTCCTATTGGTGATTGCGTGTGCCGTGTACCGTATGGACCCATCGGAGTTGGGCTTTCAATTCCAGGACGCTGCCCGTATATTTGGACAGGAAGGACAGAAGGAACGTCTTGACCACTCTAAACAGAAAGGTCTGACTCCGCTGTTAGTGTTCTATCAGAATATCCTGAATAAGTATATCATCAGTGAAATTGACGACCGCTTGGAACTCGTGTTTACAGGTATTGAAATTGAGGACGAGGCAGCACAGGTTGAACTGGATAAGAAGAAGTCTGAGGCTGGCTTTGTATCGCTTGAGGATATGTTCGAAAAGTATTCAGGCAGAAAGTTCGACCCGAATAAGGACACTATCCTTAACACGGTGTATCAGTCGGCTCAGAGCAACAAAATGATGGGTGGTGAGGGTATGAACGAAATCGTCGATGGCGAAGAAGGGAACGACTCACCTAAAACAGCGGAAGAGGCTATACAGGCGATGATGGTTGAAAAGTCTATGGAGAACCCTATTCTCGGAAAGGCTTTGGAGTTCATTGATTCACAATTAGGAATAAGAAAATGAAAGCACCAGCATCACCCCGAATTCATCATCACGTCGACCCGATGAGATATCCAAAGGTTCAAAAGGAATACGAGGGCAAAGGGAAGAATGCGTTCAACGCTGTTAAACTGTTCGGAGACGTTGTTGAAACTATGGTTGAAATACAAAAGAAGAAAAGATAATGTTATTCACGGAAGATGAAATAAAGAAGATTTTGACAAACATCGACCTCGCAGTAGTGAAGATGGTTGTACAGGTGTTGGGGAAAGACTACCTAACAACTGAAGACCTTGCGCTCCTGAAGAAGAAAGGGGTTGACTTAGTGAAACTGATTCCTAAATTCCCTTCCCATTATCAAGCCTTTCTTTTTGGTCGTGTTTCGGCTGCTGTTGGGACGAAAGCCACCGCTCAGATGACTTACTCCGAGTTTACTGCGTTTCTGTCTAAAATGGGCTTATTTGAGCCCACAGCGAGGGAAATGGCGTTCTACAAGGTTGCCGCTAACAAAACTTATACTCATATCAAAGGATTTGCCGACCGCATCAAGAACGATGTCCGAGCATCAATTTCCGCAGAGGAACTCAGTTACTTACAGGCTCAAGAGCAGGCAAAGGCTGATGCGACTTTACGGAAGGAGATGCTCGAAGGCACGTTCGAGAAGCGTTCCGTCAAGAAGATTACTTCAAACCTCGCTAACCAGATGAATGATTGGCAGCGGGATTGGGGACGTATCGTTGAGACGGAAAGTCAAGATATATACAATCTCGGAAGAGCCGAAATCATGATGGAAGAAGACCCCGACCCGTTGGTTTACTTTGATGTCTTCCCTGGAGCCTGTCGCCATTGCATACGACTATACCTAACAGGGGGTATCGGGAGCCAGCCACGGGTGTTCAGGCTTTCGGAACTCATGGCAAACGGTACGAACTATGGTGTGAAGTCGAAAGATTGGAAAGCGACGATACACCCTGTTCACCCGTTCTGTCGGTGCGACTTGCGTTATGTTCCGAAGGGATATGTATGGAACCCTGACACACATCAGTTCGAGCCTCCTAAGAATTATGAGAGAAAGGTCGAACGGAAGAGTCGAGCGAAGATAACAATTGGAAATAAAGAATATACAGTCTAAAAGATGATAATTATGAACTTGAAGAAATTTTTAGGAATTCAGTCAACCCAAGAAAAGGTTGAGGACTATCGGAAGTTGAAAGGTCAGTTGGCGAACCTTGAAACTTTGGGTCAGGAATTGTCTGACAAGTTTTCAATTCAGAAGTCTGTCATTGACGGTGTGGATGGTTTACCTGAGGAGAAGAAATCCGAAGTATTTGAAAAGTACAGAGGATTTCTAAAGGAGCACCAGAAGGAAGTGTCGTCAGCCGTGAATGAAAGAAACAAGATATTGAAATCGCTCGAGGCATACCGTAACGACCCCGACGTTGGTGACATCTGTAAAGGTATTGACGCTCTCGAACAGGCTGAAGAGGCTTATCGTGGTGGCAAACTGTCTAAACAGGTGTATTTCGACATCGTGAAGTCAATCACAGGCGAGCCGACAAAGTATGCTGATGTGGTTGCTTTTGATAAGGATGGTAGAGTCCTCGTTTTACATCGTGTTGAGAACTTTGTTCCTACTGGTAAGGTATGTATCCCTGGAGGTCATGTTGACCCAGGAGAGGACTTTGAGACGGCTGCGCTTCGGGAACTTAAAGAGGAGACAAATCTCGACCCAATTGAGGGGAGGGGAATTGTGTACCTTGGAGAGCACAAGACAGAGGATGCGCATATTAAGTATTTCCAAGTTTGGGTGGATTGCTTGCAGCCTGTAACAGTTGATGCGTCGGAACATTGTTTCGCTGAATTCATTGACTTGGGACAGATTCCTTTGAAGCCGTTTATTTTCGACCAAGGAGAGATAGTTCTTGACATGCTGATGAAGCCACATCAGATAGAGGAAGCCAAACCGCTGATGAAAGCCTTATCGGAAGGACGTATCACCCCCGAAGTATTCGTTCCGGGATTTACATCAATTTTGAAAAAGGCTTTGGACATTGAAGCCGTGAAACCGCTTGAACCGGAATCTATGGACGGGGATAAACGAAAAGTTTCCGTACCTGTACGAGACCCGATGAAGTGTGTTGAAACCATCATGAAAGGTATCAGTGGAGCGGAGGAAGTAACAGTTGGGACAAACGGTCATCTCAAATTTGTGAAGCCTCTAATTATTCATGACACTCGTTACCGTGAAGACCCGTCGACCAACCGCTTAACAGAGGTTGAGATAGTGTTTACGGGTGACGACAACGACATGATGCGTATTCTCGAGGAAATGAAATATTCATTGATGACTGGACCCATGAAAGTCCGGACTCCTCAAGAAGAATTTATGGCAGCGAATGAGCGTGGAACCGATTATGTTGGAGACCCGATATTTGTAACTTTCTAAAATGATTTGTAACTTTGTCACAAATTTATAAAGTGGAAGTATGAAGAAGCAGACCCCAAATGATTTTAACTTCTGGTTGCCGATAGACTTCATGAAGTCTGACGCTGCCGAGTATCCTCGTGGTGATGACCGTCGCTACGAGAATATGATATTTGAGGGAATCGCGAGTGACGACAGCAAAGATTATCAGGGTGACTCAATGGAGCCCAATGGGTTCGTTATAGACTATTTCCTCAAGCATGGTTTGTTCAATCTTGACCACCTAACAGTTCGAGCAAAAGAATTGAAAAGTAGGTTTTGGATTGGTGAACCGCTTGACGGGAAAATAGTCGATAACAAATTTTGGGTGAAAGGAAAGTTATGGAGCGAGTCTCCCGAGGCGAGAGCCTTTTGGGACAAGTGTATTGAAATGCGCGAAAGCGGTTCAACCAGAAAGCCTGGAATGTCTATTGAGGGAAAAGCCTTGGAGCGAGACCCGAAGAACGAAAAACATATCACGAAGGCAATTATCAATAATATTGCGCTGACGTTTACTCCTGTAAACTTCAATTCGTATATCGATTTCGTGAAAGGTATTCAATCTCAGGATTTCATTCCTACTGGTGATTTACTCAAGAGCCAACTCAAGCGTGATGTCATGTTCGAACAGGTGATAGGAAATAAGAGGATTGTCATCGATTCAAAATTCCGTATTATCCAAGAGGGCATTTGATGACTCATTTTAGGGAAAAGAAATTTTGTAATATTTTTAATCCGAAAAATTAAAGTAGTATGGTACAATTAACTGATGAACAAAAAAATGACGACCTCGTAAAATCATTGCTTGGCAGTGGGTTTACAGAAGAGGTGATTGCTGGTTGGATTGAATCCGGCTCAATCAAATTGGAAAAGTCGGTTCAAAGTGGTCCGGATGACCATGGCGAAGGCGACGGTGATGGAAATCACGAGAAGAAGGAAAAAGACAAGGACAAGAAAGACCCTGACAAGAAAGAGGGAGAAGGCGATGACGACTCCGACCTCGAAAAGGGTAACGGCTGTGGCGATGGCGACAAGAAAAAGGACGACATTGCGAAGTCACTTTCTGACGACATCATCAAGAGTATTGAGAACAGCCTGTTTGGCAAGTTTAATCAGTCTCAGGATGACCTGCTGAAGTCTATTCCGGCTATCGTAGAAAAGGCTCTTGAGCCGATTACTGACAAGATTGAAAAATCTTTGGACGGTATGCGACAGGCGATTATTGCTTTCGGAAATTCGGCTCCTGAATTCAAGAGTGCTGGTCTGAGCAAGGCTATCATCGAGAAAAGCATTGAACAGGGTGGCGGTGCTAAGGATGAGGACAACAAAACAGTTCTGAGCATTTCGAGAGACCGTGCGGTTGTTCGTGAGTTGATTGCTAAATCGATTGACGAGGAAGCCGACCCCGAAATACAGAAGTCTTTGCGCGACAATACAACTGCCTATTTGCTTGACCCGATTGGTGGGGACATAGGTAAAGACGCAGCCTTGTATATGTATAACAAGAAGAACGTTCGCCTCGTGAAATAATTTCGTACGAAACTTTAAATAATATACGAAAATGGATTTATTCAATTACAATGGAACGGAGGCTACAAATCCGTTGGAAAGTATGTCTTCGGATGAAATCTTGAAGGCGATGGAAGCAGGTCTGTTGACTGGTATGCAGTACAACGACCAATTGAATAACGGTGGAGGTCTGAAACCTGAATCCTTGGATTCTGTGCTGAAGAACCTTGAAAACCGTTTGGACCAGTTGGTGTTCTGGAATGAGTTGAACCGTCAGAAGATTGACAATACTGTTCATCAGTACAATCAGTTGTACAAGTATGGTCAGGAAGTGGGCATCTTCAATCAGGAAGGCGAAACTCCTACTGAGACCGACTCTGTATATCGTCGGAAGTCAATCGTTGTCAAGTTCACAGGTGTGACTGGACAGGTTACTCATCCGGGTATGATTGTCAAGACTGTCGTTGGTTCACTGTACACCAAGGAAGTTGAAAACAAGACCATCTTGCTTCAGACTATCCTTGACAAGAAAGTGATTGACGCTGACTCGGCAAAAGTTCCTGAAGAGTTCGACGGTGTATTTGCACAGCACATCGCTGGTATCAACGATATCACAGGTGGCTTGCTGGGTAAAACTTCTGAACAGGTGCTTGACGCTTACTTCGGAGACCCTGCCGTATTGAACGCAAACGGTTCTGTTCTGAATGACGCTTTGGTTGAGGACGCTGCTCAGGCAGTTGTAAACGACCGAAACGGTATCATCGACCGTATCGTTTCTTCCCCTGTCGTATTCAACAACTACGTGAAACTCTTCCACGAGTCTAAACGTGTTATCGTTGGTATGGCTGGTGGCGTTGTGGGCGCAACTATGGGTCAGTCGGTAAACGACATCACCACTCAGTTTGGTAAGGTGAACATCAAAGCGGACAAATACTTCGACTTCAACCAGCCGATTAAGTTGGGTCGTGGTAAGACTTCTGACAAGGCTCCGAACGCTCCTATTAAGGATGTTACGACTCCTGTCGCTGTTGTCGTTGACGCAAAGGGAATGTTCGGTTCTGTTCATGCTGGTAACTACTTCTATGCTGTTACAGCGAAGAACCGTTACGGAGAGTCTGAACCCGTTTTGCTGAACGATGCTGAACAGGCTGTTGGCGTAGCTCAGTCTGTGACTCTGAAGTTTGCTGGTGCAAACTCTTCGGCTTATCCTGAAACCTGTTATGTCATCTATCGTACCGAAGCAAATCCGGTCGACAAAGGCATCGCTGATTTCTATCCTATCTTCGAAGTTAGTAAGACTGAACTTGCTGCTGGTTGGGACGGTGCTAATCCGGGAGAGGTTCACGACCGCAACCGTTGGATTGCCGGAACCAAGTCTGCTCTCGTTTACTTCAACGGAAGTGAAATGATTGAGTATCTGGAACTGGGTGGAACCATGAAACTGGATTACGCTATTGTTGGTCCGAGACGTTCATTCTCTGTATTGAACTACGGAACTCCGGTAGAGTATATGCCTGGAAAGATTGCCCGTATTATCAACATCGGTAAGATTGGTCTGCCGACTACCTAATAACGAGGACAATTACGTTATAATGATGGGGATGGGGTGTATGTCCCATCCCCATTAATTTTATAATCATAAATAAATTCAAAGAATTATGAAACTGTTTAACAGAAAAGCGGGAAACAAAACCATCAATTACAATGGTAAGAACGTGAAGTTCGTAAATTGTGTCGCTGAGGTCGAAGACGACTTTGGCAAGGAAGTTCTCAAGTTGGGAATCCCTGACCTGTACGAACACGGCAAACAGCCTGTTTTCGAAACCCCGAAAGAGGTTCAGATGAAGTCAGACTTCAAAGACCGTGAAGAGTGGTACAAGAAAGAGATTGCTCGCCTGACAAATGTCAATACAGCGAATAAAAAGAAGATTGAGGAACTCGAGCAAGAGGTTGAAAACTGGAAGAACGAATACAATCGTGAACACGAGGCTCGTATTCAACTCGCTGCGGGAACCGTTCCCCCAGCCGAGACAGTTACACCCCCTGCACCTGAAACTATCGTAGAGAACCCAGCAGAGGGTACAGGCGAGGAAACTCAGGGAGACGCTGACCCCGAAGTAACAGGTGGCGAAGGTGGTGAGGGAAACCCTACTCCGGAAGAGGAAGAGGCTGCTCTCCGCAAGGAACTGGGTGCAATGAAGAAAGATGAACTGATTGCTTTTGGTCAGGAGGGTGGTATTGACATGACCGCTATCGCTGAGAAGACCAAAGCCGAAATCATCGAATTTTTGGTAAACGCTTCTAAAGAGTAATGCGAGATGGGACAACTTGTTTTGACAATGAAGTATAGAAAGAACACGGGGATGATATTTAATCCCACGGAGATTTTTTCTTTGTACCTGTACGGGATAACCATACAGGGAGGCGACGGGACTTCTTTCAGCAGTGAAAGTATGCGGTTCTATATACAGGCTGCTCAAAGAGAGGTTGAGAACTTCTTCAACCTGAAACTGATGCGCCAGTTCATTGACCAAGAGAAGTTGACATTTTACCGAGCCGACTATTGGCAGAGTTTCCCTATTCTGTTCACGAACTATCCCGTCAACAAACCGATATCGTTGACGGGACGGTTCAACAATCTTGAGCAAATTTCCTATCCGACACAATGGCTGACAACTCACCAGAACAGTTATGGTCTATATAAGCGAAGAGTTTCAATCGTTCCCACGGGTTCGGCTGTTGCTACTGCAAATGCTGAGGTCATCTTGAGTGGTCTGACAACCCAATTGGGAAGCCAGCACTTCAGGATGATTCCGGATTATTGGGACTTCCAGTATATTACAGGCTTTGACCTCGACCATATGCCTATGGACTTAATCAATCTGACGGGGAAATTGGCTACGTTCGGACCACTTGGAATTGCTGGTGACTTGATATTGGGTGCGGGTATCGCTGCCCAGTCGATAGGGGTTGACGGGTTGAGCCAATCAATTAGTTCAACATCATCAGCAACCAATGCTGGTTATGGGGCAAGGATTTTGCAATATCAAAAAGAGATTGCGGATTCTGTGAAGAAATTGAAATTAGTATATGATGAAATTCGTATGGTAGTTGTATAAATGAAGACAGGTAGTTTGTATATTGTGTATAACGATATCAACGATAAAGTTTACGTTGGTATAACTGTTCGTAAGGTTCATAGAAGATTTCATGAACATATTTATGCTGCGGAAGCGGAGAAGGATAATTTTCAGTTTCATAAGGCAATCAGAAAATATGGTTCGCAGAATTTTCACGTTGATTGCTTATTGAGTGGTATTCCAATTGAAAGACTGCCTCTGTTTGAAAAGGCTTGCATAGGTAGATTCAATTCCTATAAGTGTGGGTATAATTCAACTCCAGGCGGTGACGGTACGGGAAAGGAAGTGACTGACGAATTTAGACAAAAGATATCAGAACTTCACAAGGGTAAAACTCCTTGGAACAAAGGGGTTCCGATGCCTGATTGGTTGAAAGAGAAGTTGCTTGCCACTCATATAGGAAAGAAACACTCTGAAGAAACTCGAAAGAAAATGTCGAAAGCAAGGGTCGGTAGAAAACCAATGCTGGGGAAACATCATTCAGAAGAAACTCGGAAAAGGATTTCTAAAGCGTTAAAGGGTAAACCTCAGCCTTGGAATTCTAAAACTTTATTAGAAAGGAGATACGCATCATGAATGGAAGACCTATATCAGAGGCTCCCGAGCAGTCCTTATATGGACAGCCTCAAGTGAGTTTTCGCCCGAATGACTTTAACTCGGTTATTTGGGCGCACGGTTATGATATAATCTGTGAAAAGGCGATACGCTGTCCGTGTCAGGGAAACTCGGGCAGTCCGTTACCTGATTGTCAGAACTGTCACGGCTTTGGATACTTCTTCGTAAATCCGAGGAGAACCAAAGCACTTGTAACAGGTCTGAACAGGAATACACAGTACGTTCAATGGGCTCCGGAATTGATGGGTACGGCTGCGATAACCGTTCGGGATGAAGATAAAGACTTCCTTTCCTACTTTGATAGAGTGACGGTAGAGGATGAATATGCTTCGTTTACGGAAATGTTGGTGGCGAGGGAGATGATAGGTGACGAGGTTGCTGTTTTTCTCTCTTATGCCCCAATAGAGGATGGTATCGTGGCAGTGTACACCTTTAAGGATTCCGAGTCCCCGTTAATCAAGTTAGACCCATCAGTCTATGAGATAGTTCCCGAGAACCCGTATTGCTTGAGATTTGCTCCTGGGAACGTTCCTCCAGAGACAGGTGTTTCAGTCCTGTACAAACACAGGGTGGAATACCACATCATTGATATGCCTCACGAAATCCGAGCCTCGTTAGGTAAGGATAAGAAGAGCGGACAGTTTCAAATCCTCAAGATGCCGATACAGGGTGTGGGACGGAGAACTCACCTAATAGACATGCAGCGTCCTAATTACGATGGAAGTGGAATAATATATAACGACGACAATGATTCCGATACACGTTGATTTGAGTGAAATCGTAGCGGAGTTTGCTCTTACAGGTTCGCAGGCTCAGGAACTCGGTGGCGAGATTATCAATCGGGTGGTGACTGAGTATGTAAACAAGTGGGAGAACCTTGTCAATAGAGAGTTAAAGAAGACCCGAAAACTGTATAAGAATGCCATGTACGTTGATAGGGTGAGTCCGACGGAAGTGGTGTTTGGGCTTGCTCCCGGACAGGACGGGTTGGCTTTGGCTCTTGAAGAGGGGAAGGCTCCCTTTGACATGAAGCCAGGATTTTCCAACTCCTCAAAGAAGAAGACATCTGCGAGTGGGGGTTGGTATCTGACAATTCCGTTTCGGTACGCTACTCCTGATGCTGTGGCGGAATCAATGGTGTTTCAAAATCGGCTGCCGAAAGAGATTTACGATATTGCTAAGAGTAACGGTGGACAGCCTGTAAAGAAGAATCAGCTTCCTATACAGTACGCACAACTCGGGCAGCGTAAACCTATTCAAACAGCCGAAGGAATCATTCCGGCTTATACTCACAAAGCACCTCAATATCAAGGACTCGTACGAATTGATATCGCTTCTACTGATAAGGAGAATCGTGGGGGATACTTCACATTCCGAAGAGTGAGTGATAAGAGCGACCCGTTAAGTTGGATAAATCCGGGATTTGAACCTCGGAAGTTCATGGACAGGGCACTCGACGAGGCACAGGTGTTTGAGGTTGCTGACATGGCGATTGATGAATTTTTAAATCAATTATAAAGATGATTTTAATTGCGAGAATAAAACAGATAGTCGATGGGTTGCTTCAGTACATTCAGTATGATTACGAAAGTGTGCCGGAGCATGAGACCTTCCTCTACCATATGTTCTATGGGACGAGGGACGGCTCTTTTGACTTCTATGAGCAAGCAAAGAAACTGTTCCTGAGAACTAATACGAGTCCCCGAAAGATACAGGTAAAGATGGAATATCCAAAGGATAAAAGTCATCTTCCCTGTATTATCGTAAGGGAGCCAGGACGTTCTACGGATAAGCCAGCACCGCTTGGTGGTTATGGTGCACCCGTATTAGACACGTTTGGTGGGACTGAATATGAACGTGAGGGGTTCCGTCAACCAGCCTTGTCGAAGATTGATTTGATGTGCTTCAGTGAGAATATGCTTGAGTCAATTCTGATGGGGGAAGTTATATATGCGTTGCTTATTGGAGCCAGAAATACATTTGAAGAGGAGTTTGCTTACTTCGATTTCAGCACGAATGAATTGATAGCGGAAAACGCTTTGTTTCCACAGCCGATATTGGTCAAGAACGTATCAATAGAGGTCGAGGACATTGGTGATTATGCTTCTATCATTCGACCTGAAATTGTGAGGAGATTTATCATTGAGGATGCGATACCTGTTGGGTCAGACCCAGGATGGGTTCCGCCTCCTTTGGACAAATATTTTGAATTTTCAAATCCGTATGTATGGCTGGATTCACTGTTAGCAACAGGTGAGAACACTATCTATTCGAATACTGATTGGGTGTTATCAGTTGGTGACGAACTGTTCAAGTTTGGTTCGGGATATGTATGGCTTGATGAGATGAACAACAAAGGTGAACAGGAGATTGAAGCGAAGACCCCTTGGAGATTGGAGTAGTATTTCTCCCTAATTATTTGTATCTTTGTTGGTGATATAATTTAGTTTAATTTATAAAATCGTTTGTTATTATGGCAAAGGCAGCATGGTTGACCGTCAATCCCGCTTCGGGAAACGGTAATGCGACAGTTCAGAACACGGGTACAGTTCACACAGGTCGTGAACAACGTGAGACGACTGTAACAGGTGTGGCGGTTGGAGTTTCGCCGAATAAAACTTACAAGGTTATCCAGAAAGGAAAACCTGAGTTCGTTTCATTTACGAATGGAGCAGAAACAACTGTTGGGAAAGCAGGTGGAACTCTGACGATTACAGGTAAAACCAACTCTTCGAAGTTGAACTTCGAATTGGTTAACCTTGAGACTCGTGCGGTGGTTGCAGGAGGTCTTAAATTGACTCTTCCTTCGAAGTACACCGCTGGTGGAGTAGAAACCACCAATAATGTGGCTATCACTGGCGACCCTGGAGCACAGCAGGAGTTTGAGTTCAGTATCACTTTCACTGGAATTGCAGCAAATACGACAATTGACGAATTGACTGCAGCAATGAAAGTAACGACCGCTGGAGGTCAGTCGGCTCAGATTCAAATCAAGCAATCTGCTGGTGACCCTGTATTCTCATTCGGTCAGGAGACAATCACTCTTGAAGTCAGTGGTGCTGCCGTATCTCAGACTATCGTTTCTAATACTTCTTGGGAATTGTCCTAACACGTTTAGAAATAATGGGAAAGAAACGGTTAAAGAAAAGCAAAGTAGAGGCACAGCCGTCAGTCATGACGGCTGCTGTCCCTCTTTCAGTTGAAACGAATGAGGGGTTCGACAGGAGAATGACTGTAACAGGTAAAATCACCGAAGGGACTATCCCCTTGACATCTTACTTTACGATTACTCAACTGGGTCTTCGGGAACCGTTCATTCCTTTTGATAGTGACGAGCCGTTCCAGGATAGTACTGGGGAGGACTTTGGTGTATTGAAAGAATAACCATTAAAATAAAAAGATATGGCGTACAAATCGAAATTTACAGGAGCAAAGGTCGACGAACTGCTGACAGCGGTTCAGACTCAGCAAGACAATCCGTCAAGCATTTTGAACAATCTGACGGAAAAGAACATTCTTGATAAACTCACTGGGCAAGGAATTATCGACAAGATTAATTCCGTATCAGGAAATATCGTTTTCAAGAAATATGTAGATTGCCAGTCAGGTGCTGGAAAAACTTCTTAATCATGGCAAATAATCCGTATGCGACATCGAAACAGGCTGCCGACAGCGTTGGGATAACTCCTGGCGATATTGGCGTGGCTGCTAACGATTACGTCCGCAAGAAGGAACTTATCGCGACCAATAAATTTGACGCTGATTCTTTGGCTTCCTACGGAAATAATGACTATGTGATGTTGAAAGACATTGCGAAGGGTGCGTTCCAAGTTACTCTTTCAGTTAATTCCGATGTCACAAGCCGAGGAACGGTTCAAATCAATAATGGTACTGCGGGAGCGACAGCAACAGCGGAAGTGAACGTTGGAGACCAAGTTACTGCGAAATGTAACTTGTTGAAGAGTGGTGACGTATTTGACGGATGGTACAGTGGTTCATCTAAGGTGAGTTCGAATGCGACCTATACATTTACGGCTCAGGAAGCAGTGAGTCTGGTTGCTAAGATTAATTATCTTGATGTTACACCGACCTCGTTGGATTACGACGCTGCTGGTGGAAGTAAGACATTCCAAGTCAGCACGAATGTGCCTTGGACTGTTAGTTAGTAACTATTTAAAAAGAATTTAAGGTATGGCGAAAGATTCTTGGTTGACCGTAAATCCTATGGCGGGAGAGGGGAACGCTGCTCTGACGAATACAGGCACAATCCATAAAGGACGCTTGGAACGCCAGACAGTCGTTACCGCTGTCGTCAAAGGAATTGAAGCGGCAAAATCGTACCAAGTAAAGCAAGAGCCAACTGCCGAATATATCACCCTGGACAAGACGTCATTTGACGTGGGGGAAGGTGCTTCGACGATAACTGTTTCTGGAAAGAGCAACTCACCGAAGATAACCTTTTCCCTTGGGACAGGGAATGATATCCCTATTGTTCTTCCTGCGAATTATACCGCTAATGGCTTATTGACTGTGAACGGGACGTCAATTCCTGACGACCCAGGAGCGGTTGATGAGTTCGTCTTTTCAATGCAAATTCCAATCCCAAAGAATACTGTGGGGAAACGTACAGGAAAAGTTTTTGTAACGGGTTCAACATCTTCAGTGACTGGAACAGTAACTATCACGCAAGCCACATCGACTTGGACTGTTACTTATTCGAAAGGTGATTATATCAACACTATCAATAAGACGTCTGAGAAGATTAACTGGGGTGGGACAGCAACTGCGGTGGCTACATTGTTAGCGAATACGGCTCAATATACATATTCCTTCACAGGATGGTATGAGGGTGACACGAAAATATCGTCCGACCTTTCATTGAGCGTATCTAATATCACAGCGAACAGAACATTCACGGCAATTGGTGCTCGGACGCTTAACAGATACACCCTTTCATTCACCATCACGCCCACTGGAGCGGGAACGGTATCTGGAGGAGGAACTTATGACTATGGTTCATCTGTTAAGTCAACTGCGACTCCTGCGACTGGGTACAATTTCACGAAGTGGGTTGACGAAACAGGTGGTGAGTCAACGACCAACCCGTATCCGGGATGGGAAATCACGAAGAACCGTACAATTCAAGCGGTCTTCACTATTAAGAGTTATTCAATCACATTGGCTGCACAATTCCGTATTGCTGAGACAGGTGACTTCACGGGTGGTACGACGGGAGGAACTGTTTCCGGAGGCGGTACAGTTACTCACGGGACATCTGTTACAGCCAAAGCCACTCCCGCCACTGGGTACAGTTTCGCTGGTTGGTATGAGGGTTCGAATAAGGTATCAGACAGTGCTTCCTATACGTTCAGCGCAACAGGCAATCGCAGCCTGACAGCGAGATTCCAACGTCAATGGTTCACCGTAACATTCACAGCAGGAACGGGTGGCTCTGTTGCTCCTACTTCGGCTCGTGTTGAATATGGTGGAGAGGCTTCTTCTACTGCGACGGCAGCAACTGGATACACGTTCAGTGGTTGGAGTAACGGTGTGAAGACAGCGAAATTGACTGTTACGAATGTCACGGCAAATGCAACGTATGCTGCATCGTTCGGAATCAATACTTATGTCATCACGTATGCAAAAGAGACGGGAATTGCTTCAGTGACTCCTACCAGCGAAACCGTTGAACACGGTGCAAACGCTGTTGGCTCTACTGCTGCCCTGACGACAGGTTACAATTTCGACGGCTGGTACAACGGTGCGATTCGTGTTAGCACGGCTCTGAAGTATGGTCCGACGAACGTAACAAGTAACATGACGCTCACTGCGAAAGCCACTATTAAGACGTTTGCTATTACAGGAACGGCTCAATACCGTGATACGGACTCTACTGGTTCGTTTACGACAGGAAATAACGGTGGCTCGGTAACAGGCTCGGGAACTTATAATTATGGCTCTAAAGCGACCTTAACGGCTGCTGCAGCGGCAGGTTATACCTTCCAGGGATGGTACAACGCAGGTGGCACTCAAGTAAGTACGGCTGCAAGTTATGTCATTGACAGCGTGACGGCTGCTGTTACGGTTTATGCTCGCTTCCAAAAGAATTGGTTCACAGTAACTTATACTCGAGGAACAGGTGTAAATGCTTTGACGAAGACCACAGAACGTGTTGCGTATAACGGAACAGTAACTTCAGAAACTGCGGTTGCTTCTACGGGATACAATACTCCGACTTGGACTAAGACCTCCGGAACAGGAACATTGACGGTAACGGCTGGAAAGGCTACTCTATCAAGGGTTCAGTCTAATTGTACATTGACAGCGTCTGCGACGATTAATAAGTACACAGTCTCCTATACGAAGAATGCGAATATCGCTTCTATCAGCAAGACGAGTGAAACGGTTAATTATGGTGGAACTGCAACCTGTACAGCGACTCTTCCGGCAAATACGGCTCAGTACACTTATTCATTCGGTGGCTGGTATGAAGGAAGTACACAGATAGGAACGGCTCTGGCGTTGAGTGTTGCGAATATCACGGCAGCGAGAACCTTTGAGGCTCGTGGCGTTGCGACAGTGAATAAGTACACGCTGACAGTCGTGAACGGTTCTGGCTCTGGCACTTATAATTACGGTACGAAAGTAACTATCACTGCTTCGGCTATTGAAGGAAAGACATTCTCGAAATGGTCTGACGGTGTAACTACTGCCTCTCGTGAAGTGACTGTAACCGCAAATGCGACCTATACGGCTGAATACACGACGAACACTTATACCGTGACTTATGTCAAGGGAACAGGTATCGCGAAAATCAGCAAGACTTCTGAAACAGTAAGTTGGGGAGCAAATGCAACAGGATGTACTGCGACAGTAACGACGGGATATACATTTGATGGATGGTATAATGGTCCAACCCGTGTATCAACTTCATTGACGTATGCTCCGACCGCTGTCAAGTCAAATCTGTCTCTTACAGCCAAAGCAAACATCAACTCTTATACTGTTAGTCCTTCGGCTTACTACCGAACCACAGACGGCACAGGAAACTATACAGCCGGAACGACTGGTGGTACTGTTTCAGGTGGTGGAAGTGTAAATCATGGTGGAAGTATCACGGTAACGGCTTCGGCTGCTGCGGGATACAAGTTCGACGGATGGTATTCGGCTGGTGCGAGCGGTGGTACGTTGTTGAGTAGTTCTGCTTCCTACGCAATTTCGGGAGTAACGGCTTCGATGACTGTATATGCAAGGTTCACGAGAATCTATTATACTATCACATATTCGGCTGGTGATTACGTGGCAAGTTTGAGTAGAACGACAGAACGTGTGGCTCACGGAGCAAATGCGGCTGGTTCAACGATGACTGTAAACGGAACGACGGCTCAATACTCTTATGGTGTTGATGGATGGTATAGCGGTTCAACGAGGGTGACTTCTTCTGCGACTTATGCTCCTACGGGTGTAACTGCTAATGCAACGTACACAGCGAAAGGAACGAGAAGCCTGAGAAGTTATACGGTAACTTACAATAAGGGAAGTTATATTTCCTCAGTGAGTCGTGCGAGTGAATCTGTAAGTTATGGTTCGAATGCTGCTGGTTCTACTGCAACGGTAATGGCGAGCAATGCTCAATATACATACGGATTCGACGGTTGGTACAATGGTTCTACCAGAGTTTCAACATCGGTAACGTATGCTCCGACAAACATTACAGGTGCAGTGACTCTTGAGGCTCGTGGTACGAGAACTACCAAGTCATATACAATTTCAGTCAGTCTTGACAGTTCTGCTGCGGGACGTGGTTCTGTATCTGGCGGTGGCTCTTATGCTTATGGTGCTTCAGCAACGGTGAAATGTACTAAGACCAACAGTCAAGATGTATTTGACGGATGGTACGAGGGCAGTACCCGTGTCAGCACGAGTCTGTCGTACACGTTCACAGTAACAGGTGCGAGAACATTGGTAGCGAAGATTCTGTATCTTGACGTCACTCCTACCAGTTTGTCCTATGGGGCAACAGGTGGTTCTCAGACATTCAAGATTACGACCAACACTACTTGGAAGATTTCTTAATGAGTTTGGGCAGGAGTTTCGGCTCCTGCCCTTCCTCAAAAAGATTTGTGATTATTGATGTTTTGGAAAAATTTTATACCTTTATTCCGAAATAAATTCGTAAACTCTTTAATAATGATAATATGGCAACGAGTGTCTATTTTAATGGAAAATTGAGAACTCTTCCTGGTGTGTATTCTACAATCACGTCGGGCGAGAGTAGTGCTTCCCGAAATTTGGACTATGGAACCGTGCTCTTGATTGACACAGGTGTTTATGGTGCTGGCTTCGGTGGTGGTTCTGGTGTGAACGGAACTGACAAGCAAGGCAAGGACGCTGTCTACGAGTTCGAAACATTATCGGATTTCCGGGATTTCGTGAAAGGCGGAATGTTCTGGAAATGTGCAGAGGCTCTGTTTACCCCCGACCCGTATAATGCGGATGCGGTTGGTATCAGCAAGTTACTGTATGCCCGTGCATGTACGACAACTCCGGCAACGATGACTTTCGCTCCTACGGGTGGTGGGTCGAAAGGTGGTACGCTGGTAGTGAAAACTATCGACGAGGGATTGAACGCTAATGGCGACCTCGAGGGCGATATCCTGAAAACGGGTTATGCCTTCACAGTGGAAGCCGGAACGGAAGACCCGAATGCTTTCGTAATCAAGTTCTGGCGAGGAACCTTTACAGGACTTTACAAAGACCCCATCACGGGTGTTGAATTGTCCTACGATGAACTGACAGTTGAACAGGCTGAACCGTATCTTCTGTGTCAGACTCCTGAATGTACCAATATGGCTGAAGTCATTTCTTGGTGCCAGACTGATGAGAACTTCGGTGCTCGCTTCATTCTTGATGATTCAAGCAAGATTACAGGTGACGGAACGGTTGATGCTTCCGACATTACGGATAACGCAGGATATCAGGTTGCGACAGGTGGTACGGAACAGTACAAACCGACTGACCTCGATGACCTGTTGGCTCAAATCACCGATGTTGAATATAACATTGTATTCACTGACCAAATCGGTGCTTCGGGTGCTGGTGCTACGAATAACAAGGTTATCGCACACCGCAACACTCAGGCGAAGTTCGATAAATTCGTGTACGTTGGGGCATACGACTCGAAAGTGAAGTTCAACGACTCACTGGGTATGGCGAAACAGTTCAACAATGCATACGTGGTTTGCGTTCATGGTGGTATCGGTACTGCGAGCGACTTCGTTGCTTCAAAGGTACGTTGGTGGGGTGTATTCTACAATCTGTGTCAGGTCATTGGACGTGTCAGCGGAAAGCCTCCCTATATCCCCGTAACCAACAAGACAATCGGTGGTGACAAACTTCAACACATTCCTGATGAGAAGGAAATGGAAAAGGCTGTCAAGGCTGGTTTGGTTGTGGTTTATCCGAACCCGTATCTCGGTCGTTTCGTGGTCTTACAGGGTGTTACAACTTTGCAAGATAACAAAACATTGTTTAACAAGAAAGGTCTCTCATTCAGCATCCAGTTCATGCGTGTTATCGCACAGTTGAACAAAGAGTGTGTGGTGAATGCGGAAATCGACCTGTTAGGCGATGAAAACGGTGTGAACTTGAATACCTTGTCAAAAGGTGCTCTTGAGACTTGGACAATCAATTTCTTGCAATCACGTGTGGCAACCGCTAATCAGGACAACTTGATACAGCGTTTCCAGAATGTAGTTGCAACCCGAATTGAGGACTACTACGATGTCACCTATGAGGTGGTGGTGAACAGCGAAATCACTAAGATTTTCTTCACTGGATTCTTACTTAAAAATTAAAAGATATGGCAAGAGGAAGAGTTTTTACAGCACCGAAAGCGTTTATCAAAATAGATAACGAGGTTGCAGGATATGTCCGCAACCTGACTTTCTCCGAGAACGTACAGCGTGCAAATGTACAGGGACTCGGCAGTCTGACTTATCAGGAGGCTCCCCCTGTGGCTTACACTTGTCAATGGAGTGTTTCCCAATACTTCATCTCGTTCAATACTCCGATTATGAAGAAGATGCTGAAAAAGTTCGGAAGCATAGCGGAGATTAAGAACAGTTTGGTTCTGGGCGACATTGCGTTCGACATCACGGTGTATGCTAAGACGGTATCAAGCGAAGACGCTGCGACGAAACTTGTTACCGAAGTTGATAACACGGGTGAAACCATTGCTCGTCTCCAAGGCTGTCTGCTGAACACACAATCGTTCAGCGTTCAAGAGGCTGGTCTTGCGGGAACCGACATCAGTGGTATTTATCTTGAACCAATCAGCATGGCAGGGTAATCCTGCCTTGCTTTAAATAAGAAACGATTATGATAAAAGATGAAGTAACAATTGAAATCAAGGGTCACAGTTACCCTGTGAAGTTCCCCACAGTGGGACAGTTCTATCAGATTGAGGCGATGAAGCAAAGCCTGTCAAGAGGCTTCTATAACTCGATGGTCATGAGTCCTTCAGTTCAGGCTCAACACGCTTTGGACATGATTGACATTGAAGCAGCCATTGTGGTTCTTTGTCCTAAACTGATAGAGGACTTGAAAGTGAAGAACTTTTCAGAACTTGACGTCAGGGATTATAAACTTATCCGCGATGAATACTTCAAGACTGTTGCTCCGTTCTTCAAGGAAATTACTGAACTGCTTAAAGGCGAAGAAAGTGATGACGTAAAGAAAGAGGAGTAACATGAGACGTTCTGAACTGATACAGGGTGTGGTCAGTTGGAATAATAGATTCCCGTTGGACAGGTGGTGGCGAATAAAGCATAATGTTTCATTTATGTCCCCTGAACATCGGGAATCTTCTTTTATATATCAACTCCTTGAGTTCGAGGAAGACAAGTTGTATTTAAAGGAGTTTCAGGCTGAACACGAGAAGAATAAAGATAAGTACATTCCCGGAATTGGGGATATCTTTAAGGCTCCGACTACGATTGAGGACTTCTCTACTGAGGCTGAAAGAGAAATTGAAGAAATGCTTAAATTAGAACAAAATGGCGGAAGACAAGAGAATACGGGTATCGGCTGATGCGTCACCGCTTCAGGAACTCCGACAGAACGCCCAAGCCTTGTGGAACGACTTCAACAAAATGGAAAGCGAGTTCAAAAACATCGCTGAACAAACGGTTGGAGTCATCCAAAAGCAAATCGACCTGTTAAAGGAGCGAAACGCTCTCGCAGGGGGAATGCAAGGTGGGCTTCCTAATGATACCCCGACTGAAAGAAGACCGACGCTTATAGACCCTTATACTGGGCGACCTTTAAGCGGTGGAGGGGGTGTGGTTACTCCGGGAACCTCTGGTCGTGCTTTAAATACTCAATTGACCGAACGCCAGCAAACGACTCTCGATAAAATACTGTCAGAAGTTGTACGGATAGCAGACTTGATGGAAAAGACCCAGAGGGATGACACTAATGGAGTCTTGCCAACAGGCAGCGGTGGGGAACCCCCACAGCCTCCTGCACCCGAAACTCCTGATGTGCCTACTCCTGGGCAGGGAAGCGGTTCTGGAATGTTTGGTAAAGGGTTCAAGATGCCTACGAGCATGAGTGGGTTGATGGGAATGCTTCCTTTCGGTGCGCTCATAATGGGTATTGGTACGATATTGGGTCAGCAAGCGAAATATGAGTCTGCTCAGTACGGTGCTGAAAATGAATTCCAGCGTCGGAATAACAGGGGGAATCATTGGCTGTTGAATATGCTGACTTTCGGTATATCCGGAGCCGAAGCCGAAAATTCAGAAGTTGGGCGAATGGCTGCTGCACAAAATGACCGTGCATTAAACAGGTATGCTTCCCTTCATAATCTTTCCTATCAGGGTGCTTTGGCTTCTCAATTAACGAATTCTTTCGATGAAGAAAGAATTGAAGCAGTTACGGCTCGAGATGAAGATAAGCGTGAAAATGGAGGTTTTTGGAATGCGGTTGCGAAATGGGGTATGCGAATGGTTGCTGCTGACCCCCATGTTGCTTGGGGGAGTCGAGAGCAAATGTTTGACGAACTTGATAGGAAAGAACAAATTTCAAAGAACGCCAAAGCAGCCGAAGAGCGTGCTGGTGGGGCAGTTTTTGATAAAGAATCCCATACATGGGCTTCTGAAACGCTTGGATTGAATATTACTGATTACATAGAAAAGGTCGCGAATTTACAACGTGCCGGAGTGTATGAAAAGAATACTTCAATTCATGATATGAATCAGTTACTTATGGCTGGTCGTATCAGAGGACTGTCTGAAGAAGATGCTGCTTCGGTGTTGGCGACAACCCGTTTTGACCGTTCAGGTCGTACAGGAGCCAACGTCGTACAGGCTTTTGACACTAACTTACAGGGTCTCGGAAAGAGTGACCAATACATTGCGTCGACACTTGGTGAGTATTTAGGTGCTTTTAATCGAACTGCAGAAAAAGTCTTGGAAAGAGTTGGGACTATAAATACTGCGAATATTGTTAGTTCGATGACAAGTATCCAGAATGCTACTGGGATGGAGGGTCGCCAATTAGAGCGTGTACAGAACTCTTTGATGGGAAACAGTATAAGTCAAGATGAAGTGACTCAGGCTCTTTTAATGAGAGCAGCAAGAAAAGTTTCTGGACCAAATGCACGATATTCAGATATAAAGGCAGCAATCGAGGATATGCCTAACAATACTGAATTGCAAAAAGAATTTTTTGATTTGATTCAGAGAATGACCGGAGGCGGAGAAGTTGGAAGATTTGTAATGCAGCATGTCTATCAACGTTCAATGTCAGATATTATTAAATTAGAAGAGAAAACTGACCTTGACGGAGAAAAACTGTTTAAAAGTGGTCGTTCTAAAGGGGGTGAATATTCTGAAGAAAATGCTCGAAGTAAGGTTGGTCCAGCAGAGCGTTCATCTGCAGGAACTACGAATCGAAAAGTTATTGATGGATACAGTGATATTCTTGATAAGGAAGGCACAAGTCTTAAAGCAGTATTAGAATCGCTTGAGAAGCCTATTCCTGTCATGATAGTACAGGTTCCAGCCAATAGTGCGGGTGCTCCTTTACCTCCAGGATTTATCGGTCCACCGACAATGCAACAAATGAGTTCGGCTGAAATTTCTAATGCAGTATTTGTTGGGGTATCGAAGGCAATAAAGAATTTAACAATTACTCAAGAATAAAACAGGTTATGGAAAATAAAAAGGAAATTCCACCATATTCCACAGATTGGTTTAAAGGGATTGGAGATAGTCGCGAGCCTGCGACTATACAAGATTTTCTTGACGATTTAAAAAGACAAAAGTTATGCTTTGATTATTCTACGGAGGATTTTTTAAAGTTTTCTGATGGGCAGCAAACGAATGCTGAAGCAATAGTTGAAAACTATACAGAGTTGATGAAGAATAAGTACAAAAAGGAAATATCACAGGGGAATCCCCCTGTGATAACTGTCGGGACAAAATTTGTCATGCCTAATGACCAAATTTCTACTGAACTTCAAATTCTTCTTTCTTCAGATGTCTTTTTAAAACAAAATGGGAATTTTAGCACCTTTTGGTCATCTAAACAGAAAGAACTCTTGTCCGACCCCGAATATGTTCCTTGGGACTCACCTACGAACAATGGGGAATCAAGTAGTTCGAAGCCTATCAACGACTCGTATGTGGCACGGAAGCGTGCGGCAGCGTTGGGTTCAGGTGATGAGAATAAGGAGTATCACGTTCAGATGAAGGCATTGAATATCAAAGTGTGGGTGTATTCTCACGCTTTTGGTAAGATATACGATATTAGTTCATGGATAAGAACCTGTTCGACTCAAAAGGACTTTCAGATGGGGGCATTCTCTTTCGAGTTGGTTCCTACTGATACGCTGACAATACAAACATTTGGGGATGATTTCGCTAATCATTTCAACATCACTGATAAACGAGGGAGTATCAATCGTGATTGGTTTTCGAAGTTTATCCAAAATAATGATGTGGTTTTTATACGGTTTGAGAAACTGAAGAAAGAAAAATACGAAGACCAAGGAATTCAGCAGTCAAGCACACATATCATTGAGCCTTCTGAATTGAATGATAAGTTGATTTGGGATATGATGGGACTAATAGATACAGTTTCAACAAATGCTGATTCTAATGATACAGATTATTCAGTGAATATTTCAGGAAGAGATTTGATGAAGTTACTTATTGAAGATGGTTCCTATTTTATTCCTTTGAAATATGTTGAAGGAAGTAAAGACCAATGGTTTTATGGCGGAGACCCATCTTCGTCGTGGTTCAAGCGTAACATGGTAACAGGAAATTTTGATTATTATTTTGCGTTTGAATTTCAAAGAATAGAAACTTTTTCTTCTTTCATTTTAGACCATTTATCCAATATTGGGATTGTCCCAGATAGTTTGTTTTCTCACTGTTCAAAGAGGCAGGATGCAAAAGGTATTTGGAAAATGATTCAGATACTAATTGATGGGCAAATTTCTGATAGATGTATTGTTGACCGTTCATTGGCAAATCCAGAAGGAACTTTGCTTGATTTTTTCAACAAAATTTGCCAGCAACCTTTTGTTGAATTTTGGGGGGATACATGGGGAAATGAATTCGATATGGTCATTCGACAGCCTCCATTTACGAAAACCGCAATTCAGTCAGTAATTTCTTCAAAAGAATATATTGGAATTGAACCAAAAGATTTGTTATCATTCTCTTTGGAGTATGATAGCCGTGCATATGGATGGTATCGTTTAATGCCTCAAAATTCTTTGACAGGAAGTTTAGAATTTTCGTCCTTGGTTTTCGTTCCTATTATCTTTCTGAATGAATACGTGGAACGCTTCGGAAATAAGCGGTGTATTACAAATGATATTTATTTATCTGAAATGTCATTACGAGGGAAAGAGGGTATTAGGAACGAAAATACTATGACTCAGGCATTGCAGAATGATTTACTATACGTTGTCGAGACAACTTGTTATCTTCCGTTTACTCGAAAGGGAACGATAACGCTGAATGGGGATAGACGTATCAAAGTGGGGACGTTCATCATCTTAGAATCCACCCAGGAGTTGTTCTATGTTACAGCAGTAAATAATACTGTAACTTTCACAAATGATGCGATTGACCGTGTTACGGTGCTGACAGTTGAAAGAGGAATGTTGGTTGAGTATATTACAAATGCTTCTAACAATTATTTCAACATTGTGGATGTAGACGGAATACGAGCCGACATTCAGAAACGTGACCCAAAGCATAAGAATGAAGACGAAATTGTCCCTTCTGCAACAAAATTTGGCGTAAATAAAGAAGTTTTTGATTTCTTCTTAAAAAGAGAAATGTTTAAAGATGGCACAGATTAGAGTTAAGAAAGTAGGAAAACCAGGAGTTTCCCCCGTACGCAAACAGGGAACAATTCAGCAAACAACTGGGTTCGGATATGTATTGATTCCGGAGGGGGTGGACCGAGATAAGTTCGTTGATACCTGTTTCAGAACCAACAAGATATCTATCATTGATGACAGTGCTGGGAATATTATTCATGGGTGTTTCATTTCAAACGAGGCTCTTCAGAATATACAGTTTCCTCGAAAAGTTGGTGAGAAGGGAACCCCAGTAATGTGGATTTCGCAGTCGTACATGAACCAACCGATGATAGTTGGTACGTTTGTTGCAACGAATGGAAGAATTCCTATGAGAAGTGATGAAGAGTTTTCCATCCTTCGGGAATGGGACAAGGGTTCTTTGAGCATTACAGGTAGTGCGAAGAGAGGAACCCTGTTCATCAACGTCAGAGGGCAACAGTTTGGAACGCTCAAGATAAATGCACTTGGGGATGAGAACGCTCTTCTTGAGGTTGGCTCAACGGGTACAGTGAAAGTGACTGCGAGTAAGAAAGCCGAAATAGAGGCTTTTGAGGAACTTGCTGCAAAGATGATTGACCCTGTCACCGAAAATGAGTCGGGAATAAGCGTCAATAAGGAAGAAATGAGTGTGTTTGCTACGTATGGTGAGGACGAGGACAAAGACTTCTCAAAAACGACTATAACGGAGCAAGGGTTCGTGACCGAAACAAAGGTGGGTGACACCGATTACAAACACACGGTAAATGGAAGCAAAGCCGAAACCACGATATTCGATTGCACCCTACGTTTTGAGGACAAGAAAGTAACTCTTTCTCAAGGAGAAGCGATGATTGAAATCAGCAATGGGAAAATGGCGATTATTAATGGTGGTACAGGTTTGAACGAGTTGTTGACGAAGATTGTGGATGCGATAGCAACATTGACCGTTTCAACGGCTGTTGGTCCGAGTGGTACACCGTTACCGCCTACAATCCAGAAGACGACTGAATTGAACAGTTTATTGAAACAATTCTTTAATAAATAAAAGATTATGCCATTAAATAAGACAGCACTCGCACAATCAATATTGAAATTGATGACAGATGCGAGAAAGGAAACCGAGATTGATGATAGTAAGTTTGCGAACGGGTTGGCGGACGCAATTGACGCTTTTGTTAAGACGGGAGAGGTTCAGGCTGGAATCCCTGTTTCGACCACTGGTACTGCTGCGGCTCAGACAGGTGCTACGACTGGTCCAGGAAAAATATTGTAACGATTTACTATATTTGTAGAAAAATTTAAAGATATGTCTGCATTAGATACAGTTATGAACATGGCGAAGTCAATCGGGGGACAGGCTCTTGCGAGCCTGTATCCCAACGACTTCGAATGGTACATGGTTGCTTTGGAACTTGCGGATAGTGATGACAATACGATAGATTATCTGACATTTCCTATTATGCCAGATTCTATCTCAAAGACTGAACCTACTCGAACGAATATCAAGAAGTCAATGGCTGGAGTAACAGTATTGTCGACTCCTTCTTATTCGCCTCAGGAAATTAACATTAAGGGAAGTTTCGGTCGTCAATTCAAAATCCTGATAAATCCAAAGCCAGATGTGAGCATTAACTCTTCAAGTAAGAGTGTGAGTGCTGGGAAATACCACCTGTTCGACATCACAAAGAAAAGCGGTTCAATTTCGGGACTCGCTTTTTCGAACTTTAATCTGAACGTCAAGACGGGTTATGGTGTGATGAAGATATTACAGGCTATGGCAAGTAAGAGTGTGGGTCTTGACGACAAGGGCAAGCCGTTGCGTCTGTACTTCTATAATATGGCACTCGGGGAGAGTTATCTTGTGGCTATTCCACCGAGCGGAGTACAGTTTTCTCAGGACTTGTCGAAAAACATGATTTGGAATTATAATCTGACGTTGATAGCGTTGGCTCCACTGGAAGCAGTATCTAACAAGAATAACAAATCGTTGCTTGATAAGTTACTTCCTTCGATGATACAGACGGGAGTGAGTGAGGTCGCTTCAGTGGTCACAGACGCTTTGCAACCTGTAACTGAAACAGTATTGGAGGGATGGTTATGAGAGACGCATTAGAGACCTTTAAGAAGCAAACAGGGTACGACATTCAGTCGTTCTTTGAGTCGTTTGCGCTGTTCGCGAATTCCTACTATCCTCTGATAGTTTCATACTATACAGGTCAGGACGATATTGATATCGGGGATTCATTCGGACGGCTTGATACGCTGTTAAAACAGTCACGAGAGATTGAACCCCTGTTCACGCTCAAGGCAACAGGCTTGGCGAGGATAGATTCATGGGAGTTGCTTGATATGTTCACGGAGTGTCAAACGAAGTTGTGGACGATAGACAATTCATCACGATGGTTGCGCTCGGCTATCATTGGGCGGTACGGTATGAACGTTGCACTTCAGAGGGTTCTCAAGACTCGTGAGACGTTTGAGAATGTATCGTCACAGTTAGGTTCGAACAATCCTCAGGATGATTGGGTCGATATCGCAAGAAACAACTTGGTAGAGGAAGAGGACTACGATGCTAACAAGGGTGGAGGGATGTTCAAAATCAACATTCGTACTACGGGAAATTTCAACATTCCTAACATCGTTGATAATCTTGATTCTGAGAAGATACTCGGAAAGGACATTGGTAAGAACTTTCGGTTCGAAAATGATGACTTGGCGACACTTGAATACGAGGCAGCGATAGGACAGGCACTTGACACTATCATCAATTCGTTGAAAGGTTCAATTCCGGAGTTCCCGGATTATGGGCTTCCTAACGAGGCAATCGGTAGTTCGGTGAACGCTATACAGTATCCGTCCCTGTTTAAGCATCTTGTCAATATGTTCCAAAGGGACGCTCGTTGGGTTGAGGTAAATCTTCTTGACCTGTACCGTAAAGAAGACGCAATCTTTATGAAGATACAGGCGAAGACAGTCACGAATAATTTCCTTGTAACAAATATTCAGATATGATAACGAAAGTAAATAACACAATCTCATTCCTGAAAAATCTTTGGGTCGAGACATTTTTGAACAAAACGGATAAAGTATCAGATATCACCGACAATTCCGTTTTGAACGCTGCCGCATATGCGACGGCAAAGGTTGCGCAAAAGGCAATCAAGGACGTGGCTATCGTAGAGGCTCAAATCTTTCCAGAAACGGCTGCTGGTGATTACTTAGATAGAGCAGCCTCACTGTTTGGAGTGACGGCTCGTTACGGAGCATTGGGTTCTTCTACGTACATCAGAGTATATGCTGAGCCAGGAACAACGTACACGGCTGGAGTGAATACCTTTGTGAGTACAAATGGTGTTCGTTTCGCCATCGAAAACTCTCTTACAGTTGGCGAGTCGGGGTATGGTTATGTAAAGGTGCGAAGCGAGGCAATAGGACTGTTTACGAATGTTGATGCGAACAGTATTACGACCGTGAACCCTATTCCGCAGGGACACTACGAATGCACGAATGAATACTATGCTATTGGCGGTCGTGACAAGGAGAGCGATGAAATGTTCCGGAGACGTATCCTGAACCACCAGAACGTGTATGCCACAGCGACGATTGAGAAACTGACTCAAATCTTCCAGAATTTCGATAACAGAATTCTCAAGATTATGTTTGTAGGAATCATGGAAGACTCGTTCATTCACATACAGTTGGCGACACAGAACGGTCAAGAACTTTCCTACGCAGAGTTGAAGACATTGCTTGAAAAAGCGACTCCCTATTTTGGAATTGGAGACATGATAGTTTCCGGGAAGTTGATGGGTATCAAGTTGGAGAACGCTACGTGGTATGAAGTTGGAGGGGAAGACGGTGTTGATTTCCGTTGCGAATTGGAGGCTGGCTACGATACGGCAACCGTTCGAAAGAATATACAGGTAGGAATGACGAAGTATCTTGACTTCCGTTTCTGGGAGCCAGGACAGCGTGTTGAGTGGGATAACCTGTTGGAAATCGTAAAAAATACAGAGGGAGTCCGCTACGTTGCGTCAGAGTGGTTCAAGCCGTCAGTTGATGAGCCTGTGTCAGATTTCATGCTTCCGAGGATTAAGAAATTCATCATGAGGGACTTGGAAGGAAACGTGATGTTTGACGAGTCGAAAGAGTTCTCTCCGGTGTTCTATCCCGCAAATTAGAGTTGTTTCAAGAGATAAAATGCAGTATTTTTACGGTGAATATTAAATAAGGAACGATATGGAAGATTTGGAAATAAAATTGAAAAGACAGGAGTTTTCCTCGACGGCAACCATGGGGGTCATGAGTGTCAACGGGTTGAGAATTGCTGATACGCTTGAGGACACCCAAAGGAAACTTCCTGAGACCTGTCCCTACACCCCAAAAGGGAAGTCGTGCAAGTGTCCGGAAAAGGTATATGGAGAAACCTGTATTCCTCCAGGACGTTATAAAGTTATCTATTGGTATTCTCCGAAATTCGGAAAAGAATATCCTGCTCTTGAAGACGTGCCTCACTTCTTGGGGATACTTATTCACGCAGGAGCCAATCCCGGACATACCGAAGGATGCATTTTGACAGGCGACAGGGTTCCTGGAAGGGAACAACTGAGGAACCAGTTCAACGTCACTAACAGGGTCAAGAAACTTGTCCGTGAAGCGATTAAGGCTGGGGGGAATGTTTGGATAACCATTGAATAATTAAGATATGAAAAAGATTTCGAAAGTGGCTTTTATGCTGGTGGGAATAGTTCTTTTGGTTGCTGCGTGCAGCCGAAAGATTTATATTCCCGTGGAGAAGACTGTTACAGTAACGGAAACAGTGCGGGACACAGTCGTACAGGTACAACTCGAGAAGGAGTATGTGAAAGTAATCACACCTGACACGACAAGCACGGTTGAAACGAAATACGCTCGTTCAACCGCAACATATCATGGGGAATCGGGTTTGCTCGAGCATGATATTGAAAACAAGCAAGACAGTATTCCGGTCAAAGTAGTGTATAAGGATAGGGAAGTTATCAAGGAAGTTCCCGCTCCGTATCCTGTTGAGGTTGAGAAGAAAGTTGAGGTTCCGAAACGTATGCCGTTACGGTGGTGGGAAAAGATATTCTTCTACGCAGGGATAGCCACTGTTGGTGGAGGAATCTTTTGGCTGATAAGAAAATTTAAGAAGTAACGATGGCGACAATAAAGTTTAAAGAATTTCCTCGAGTTGGACAGGGGTTTACGGTTCATACCCAAATGATTCCACCTGCGGGATTGGTAACGGTTCTGAGGGCAGCACGTTCTGACCAGCAGAGCCTGTTCCGCTATTCAAGGGATGGGGGTGAAACGTACACCGAGTGGATAACTTTGACGAAAGAAACTTTCAGTGAACTGGGTCGGCTCACTGACAGTTGTGATTTGGTTCTTGACTACGTGACGAAGCCGTATGTCAAGACGCGAGCCTTTATTGACCCATACGCTGACCCACTATCAACTACCATTTACGATAAAACGATTTTTAAGACGTTCTTTGACAGCAACGACCCACAGGTTCTGACGTGGGCGGTAAATGTCTTAGAGAAGCTATTTGAGCCTGGAATAGTCCCAATGTATGTGAGTCGTAACAACCAAGACGACTATAATACATTCTTCCTCACGATGACCCACTATTTTGCATTTGTTGTAATCTATGCACGAAATTATCGTCAGTTGGAGAACAGCGATTTGCTCATGAAGGAATTCATCGAAGGATGGGGGTTGGTGTATGAAAATATTGATACACTTGACCAGCGTCGTTACCTGTTCAATAATTGGATTCAAGAATTCTACAAGAGAGGAACATATCAAGTCGTAGAAACGGGTGGAACGATAGAGGGCGAGTTGAGACGGTTGGTAGGCTACGAAAAGCCGAATGAGTTCATCTTCGGAGTGTTATCCCCACAGAACGTGGGTTGGTGTTTAGGATGGAGTTCCCCTACTTGGTATGGTACGGAAACCGTGAATGCCGTTTCAAAGGGTTGGGACTATGGACCCGACTATGCCGGAGATACATTCAGCGACCTGATACAGTTTGACCAGGACGAACTTCAAATGAAGCGTACAGGTGCTCCCGAGACGAATGAGATTTATACGGTTTATCCGTGGCAAATCTATACAGGGGAGGACGTTCCGGCTGAGTTTTCGGAATCGTACACTATCGGAGTTGGACCATTGAAGGATTATCCTATACTTGGTGCGGTGAAACGAAAATTCATTGATAATATGTACGTCTTCCAGCCGACAGGTGGAGGAAGAGTAGGTATATCAACCGAAGCCGATAAAAGTAAGGCGATGGAGGTTTATCCCGGAATGGACTACGAAGTGACTGTATGGGTGAAGGCATTGAGTTTAGGGAATCAAAACATTGAGTTTGGGGTGAACTGTTACGATGCGAATTTCAACCTTATCAATCAGGTGCGTATCACCGACTGGCGGGAGACAAACAGTTTCTTCACGGGTTCTCGTTATCAGAGTCCCTGTAAGGTTCCAGGAATATACTACCGATTGAGGGGTATCATCTATAATGTGCTTGAACAGAAAGACGAAAGCCTGTATTTGAATTTCGAGAACGGAAGACCGCTTCGCTTTATTGGTGATGTGAAGTATATGGCTCCTTATATCGTTCAAGACAGGGATTCAATTTCAGCAGATATTCTCATTGCCGGAATAGTTCTTAAACCGCTCGACCTCCCGTTCTCACAGGGGTATCTGGGGCAGAAGAACGTGATAGCAATGTATGCCCAAATCAAGTCAGCAAGAACCAAGAACGATATCGAAGAGTTCGTGAGACGATACCTTGTATCATACAAGAATGTCGTGTCGTACACGTGGCTGGATTGGGTGGTACGAACTTCCTACTTCTTGACGTTCAATATTAAACGAGAACTGGACGGACAGCCTGTACAGGGTGCGCAAGTAGAGTTGAGTAACGGGTTTATTTCATCGACGGACGCCAATGGGTATGTTCGTTTTGAAGTATCAATGGATGAGGTCATCCGCTATACTATCACCGCCAAGGGAATAACCCAAACTGGGGAAGTAACAATGGATAAAGACAAGACGCTTGACATTACGATGAACTTGCCTCTTGACGTAAACATTGAAATCGTTGAACCAGGATGGGGAACCGCCACAGTTGAGGGAAGCCGTTTGCCGAGAACAGAAATCACGCTTACTGCTACTCCGAGCGAGGGATATACGTTTAAGAAATGGAACATTATCACAGATGCTACGGAAGACGTTCGGAACCCGACTCAATATTGGGTTGGTGACCATGACCTCGACATTCAGGCTATATTCGAGCGTAACAGCGAATTGACATTCACTCCGTCTGCAGTTGAGATACCAGCAACAGGTGGTATTCAGACAATCGTTGTTTCTGCCTCTAAGAAATGGGCACTCGACCCATTACCGGAAAACTGGGCAAAGGTTACACCGATGTCAGGTGATGAGGGTGAAACTCCGATAAGAATTGAAATTGACCAACAGGGATAAATAAATATTTGAAAATATGAGTAAGATAAACATTCACAGAGGTACGTTCTTAGAGAAAGAAGAACTCACACGGATGATAGGCTTCTTGAACGAGAAGCCTGAAGTTTCCGCAATCTTCGCTGCCTCTCTTTCCTTCGGGTTGGTATCTCCTGGAGGAAAGGCTGGTTCAGCGTTCAAAGTGACGGCTTCCACAACTCTGGGAGCGATTAACATGGTGGGAGGATATGTGATTGGCTCTGACCTGAAAGGGTACAGGGTCGACAATCAACTCGACCTCCCTGTTCCTAACGACCAGAAGTATTATTGGCTGAAAGTCGGTCCCGACTCACACAATTACGAGAATGGAACTGTTCAGGTTGATACGTCAGGAAACGTGTCAGGAACTGTCAATTTCAATGGAATCGTACGAGGTCAGAGTTCTGGCGTTCCTACCTGTATTCGTTTCGTAAAGGAAGACGGTTCGCAACCATTGAACAATCAGGTGTATCAAATTGTTGATATCATCAATAATAATAACATCGTTCTTTCAAGCGGTGTTGCGTTTCAGGCTGAGACCCAGTTACGGGTAATCGTTCTGGGAAGCGTTCCTATGGGTCGTAGGTTCACTGATGAACAGTTGGAAGGATTATATACCTTTGACACGTATAAATTAACCTTTGTAGAGGAGCCACAGGCAGGCACAATGCCTCCGAAGAATGCAAACGAGTATTATATTGCTCGTGTCCGTAACAATGGTGGTTCGGTTACAATTCTTGACGAGCGTACACAGTATTGGACGCTGGGCGGTTCAGGAGGTTCGGGTCAGACTTATACAATCACAATCAATCCGACGCCAGCCGACGCACAGGTAATCATCGATGGTGTTATCACAAACAGCGTGGAGGCGATAGATGGTCGTACATTGATTTGGTCGGTATCAAAACCAGGATACCTAACCCAAACGGGCAACTATACCGTATCGGGAAAGAACGAGACATTAAACATCGTGTTGGAAGTCGACCCCGACCCTGTACAGGATGTCAAGATAACCGTCAAGACAGCCAGCGGTGGTACGACTCAAGGAGCCGTTTCAATCAACAATTCAGCAACAATCGACAAGGCAGAAGAGTCAATTTCCGTTCCTATGGGTACGACTGTACAGATATGCGCTCAGGCTGCTGCTGGTTACAAGTTTGCCGGATGGTTGCGTAATGGTAATGCTCACAATCAGACAGCCATTCAGGATATCGCTGCTCAGGCTGATACGGTGTACACAGCAACATTCGTTGAGGATACCGAGGAAGACTTCTGGGACTTCGAAACTAAGACTGCTGATGGAGGATACGAACTGTTTACCGTGCCGACTCAAGCCGGAACTGGTGAATACGAGGGGATGATGTGTAAAGTTTCAGATAATGTTTAATGGTAGAATATATTGCATAACCTGTCTGCCCACTGGGAAACTGTACTTTGGGCAGACGGTGATGTCGATTGAGAAGAGGTGGAAACATCATATAAAATATGCTCAATCGGGATGTCAATATAAACTACATAGAGCAATTCGAAAATACGGAGTTGAAAACTTCACAGTCGAAGAGGTCATGTGGGTCGAGGCTGACGATAGACAGGTTCTGAATTCAAAATTAGATTTTCTTGAAAGATTCTTTATAAAAAGATTCAATACTCGATACGATGGATTTAATATGACTGATGGAGGTGAAGGGTTTTCTTCAGGGAGTCTTTCATCCACCCATCGTTTGAATATTTCACGAGCAAAGAAAGGTAAAAAGCGTGGAAATCTTTCTGATGAATGGAAAAGAAAGATTGGGGAATCTTGTAAGAACCATCCTACTCCGTACAAAGGGAAGCCACTGTCTCAGGAACATCGCAGAAAAATTTCTCAAGGAGTGAGGGAAGCCTACGAAACAGGAAGGAAGATGAAACCGAACTTAAAAGGCTCAAACAATCCATTTGCTTCGAGAAAACATTCTGAAGAATCTAAAAGGAAGATGAGGGAGGCTTGGAAAATTAGAAAATTAAAATTATAAAGTTATGATTCTTTACTACACTACAACCACAGGATACAATAGTGAACAACCCAATCCCGAACGTTCACTTGGAGGATTCAAATCCTCCACCCCTGTTGCGAATGACGACTTCAGCAACATCTTTGATGAAATATCATTGATGACGATGAAGTCCGGAAGGGATGAATATCGTGCCATTGTTCTCAAGAATGAGTTCGATACACCGTGTACGAATATCACAGTGAAGATAAGCCGTCAAGAAGGAGCGATTTGTTCCTACAAGATGGCTGTCGGTGCGATGAATGTAGTGAACAAATACAATCAGAAGTCTATGGAGAATGTCATGGCTCCTACGAATAAGCCGTTCAGGGCACAGTTCATTGACATGACCGAAGACGCTGTTTTGGAAGTAGGTGATTTAGAGGCTGGTGCGGAAATAGGGTTGTGGCTTTGCCGTCACGTTGATACCGAGATTGCCAAGCAACAGTACGATGATGTATGCAAACCTGATATTGATGACCCAACCGGAAGGAGATATGTTCCCGTTAAATATCCACAAGAAGAAAAAATAGATGTGGAAATTTTATGGGAATAATTGGTCACATATATTGCGTCACCTGTCTGCCCACTGGGAAACTGTACTTTGGGCAGACGGTGATGTCGATTGAAAGACGATTTGGAAAGCATATTTCAAAAGCACTTAGAAATCCGCAATGTAAGTTCCACCGTGCCATACGAAAGTACGGCTCTGACAATTTCCGTATCGAAGAGGTCATGTGGGTCGAGGCTCCTACGAAACAGGCTCTTAAAGCCAAACTTGACTTCCTTGAAATACACTTCATTCAGAAGTTTGACACCCGACACAATGGGTACAACGAAACTGATGGCGGTGAGGGTTCTTTGGGGGTACAACTTTCAAATGAAACCAAAAGAAAAATATCTGAGAAAAATTCAGGTGCGAATCATTATTGTTTTGGAAAACATTTGAATTCTGAAACGAAAAAGAAGATTAGTTCCAAACACAAAGGAAAGAAACTGTCAGAAAAACATCGAAGAAAACTTTCTGAAAATCATGCTGATTTTAGAAAAGAAAACCATCCAAATTGGGGTAGGAAATGGAATGTTGAAGTTCGTAAGAAAATGAGCGATTCCCACCTAATTAAGAGGACGTTATTTATGTGTGATTTGAATGGAAGAAAAATCAAAGAATTTAGTTCATTGACAGAGGCAGCCGATTATATTGGCGTTTCTCGAGGAGCGATAAGGAATTGTGTTAATGGAATTATAAAAACTTGCAAGGGATTTACTTGGAAGGAACAAAATTAAAGATGATTATGCTATATTCTTATAATGAAACTTTGAAGATAATTTTGCGGATATACGAGTATCTGCAAATGAGAATGAAGGAACAGCCCAGAACGCTCAAGATGAATAAACCTTTACATCGTTCTGCGGTTGTTTCTTTCATGGAAACGCTTCCCCCGACTGCGGGAGCGGACTTCATTTGGAACTTCCTCCTATTTCAATTCTATGTCTTTGTGGGTCAAGACCATGAACGCAAACCGATGCCGAGTTGGTTCATGGGGAAAGAAGCATGGAGACGTTGGAATGAATATTCTGATGAAGCAAAGTGGCATGCAAGGGATTGGGCACGTGAGAAGAAGTTGGTGAACCCTGTCAAGACAAACACTTATGAAGCGGTATCGGATGACGTGTTTCGCAGGGAACGGTTGAGAATGTCAAGAATATCGGGTCCGAATTTCTGTGAAGCGAAGTTCGGGAGTAGTCCCTACAATCCGAAGGATGAAATCTGTTATACTTGTCCGTTCGAAAAGGACTGTAAGATGTTGTTTGGAACAAAGGACGCCAGCGGGAAAAGCCTGTATGAACAAATCTCGGAAAGTGCTGAAAAGAAGAGTGCTACGGAGACACAGCAATTACAGGGTTCTCACGTTACAATAAGGGAAGTATCACGTATGACAGACTATGGCGAAGACGACTGAAAAATATCAGATATGCAACGGGTGCGGGAAACATCGGTACATTACGAACCGAACAAAGTGTCTGTGCGATGACTGTAATTATAAAAGGCTTCACAACGGGAAGTCCCGATTTGAGGTACGTGCTGAAAGGAGTAAAACAAAGAAACCTAAACTCCGACCAGCAACGGGTGAATTGGCTCTCTTTAAGGAAATATGGGCGGAGCGTGCTCACGTGTGTACGCATTGTGGGAAGCGTCTCTTAGAACCGCTTAAACCGATTTATTTTAGCCACATCAAATCGAAGGGTGCTTATCCCGAGTTAAGGCTGGTGAAAAGTAACATCGAACTGACTTGCGAAGATTGCCACACGAAGTACGAATTTGGGGCGAGAAGTTCAGTTTGTAAAGACGAGTAATAATTATTAAATTTGTAACCGAAATGGATGAAAGAATAACAGGTATCCTCGTGAGGCTTTGCTTGCTGTTTGGTGCGAAGCGGTTGGCTGACCTCCTAACAGTATCAGAAGAGAATTCAGAGACCGAGGAAAAGTTTCTTGAGGCTTTCACGAGGTTCATTGAGAAACTTGAAAAGAAGTTCAACTCGAAAGTCTTTCAGTTTCACGATAGAACCAACCAAGTTCTTATCAAGTTCTACGTCATTCAATGCCGAGGCGATATGACAGTTGAGGGTGAACCTACAATCGTATTGAACGATTTCCCGTTGGGGTTAAAGGGTGAGAAGAACCCTGTCGTCAACCTGACGTTGGTGTATGATGACATCGAAACTCGCGATAAGGATTTAGAGGATTTGAAATTTATGATTTCTTAAAATAAAGACGATTATGACTGGATATATTTATATGGTGACTTGCTCTGAGACTAATAAAGTTTATATTGGTCAGGTTACTCATGAATATCATCGAAGATTTAATCGGCATATCCGGACGGCATTTAAAACAAAGAAACGAATAAAGGACTGTAAGTTTTATCGAGCAATTCGAAAATACGGTAAAGATTCTTTTTCTGTTGAATGCCTTGAAAAGAAACCATTTCAAAATTTAGTTGAATGCGTGAAATGGTTGGATGAAAGAGAAAAATATTGGATTTCTTTTTACGATTCCTATAAGAATGGTTATAATTCAACTTCGGGTGGTCGAAGTGGGTATGAGTTTACTGAAGAAATTCTGTATAAAATGGGCTCAGGAAATAGAGGCAAGAAACAATCTGAGGAAGAAATAGAAAAGCGTATTTCCCCATTAAGAGGAAGAAAACAGTCCACAATAGAAATAGAAAATAGAGCAGAAAAACTTCGGGGAAAGAAGAGAACTCTTGAACAGAGGAAACATATTTCTGATTCTCTCAAAGGTAGGACTGGAGTTGGAAGGAAAGCAGTTTACCAATATTTAGATGGAAAGTTGCTGAAAACTTTTGATAGTTTAACTCAGGCTGCTTTAGAAACTTCTATTGGAATTGGCAGAATAAATCGCTGTTGTTTGGGGAAGATTATAAGTGTTGATGGATTTGAATTTAGTTACAAATTAAAATAGATTTTGATATGAAAACGACTGCAAATTTTATGGTAGTTGCGGATACCGAAACAGGAGGGTTGCCTTGTAAGGCTTCTAAAGGGAAGCCAGAAAAGAAGGCTTTTTTCGATGTTCCATTGTGTGAGGTTGCGCTGGTTGCTATTGATTTAGTCAACTTGAAAATAGTTGATGAATATAGCGAAATAATTTCACCTTATAAAGATGGGTTAGAATACAGCCCAGAAGCCGAAAGAGTTCATGGTTTATCATTGAAGCATCTTACTGAAAATGGGGAAAGTGTCAAAAATGTTTATCAGTCCGTGAAATCATTTTTGACGAAGTATAAGAATCCCCGTGTGGGCACAATTTTGTGTGGACACAATTTTCAATTATTCGATATTCCGTTTTTCGAAGGACTCTTTGAGTTTCAGCAAGATAATTTATGGGAATATGTTAAATTTGTTGAAGATACAATGAAATTGGGGTGGTATCGGGCAGTAGAGCAAGAAAATTATAAACTCGGTACGTGCTGCCGACTGGAGGGTGTTGAGTTGGTAGATGCCCACCGTGCGCTGGTAGATACCCGAGCAAACGCTCAACTCATGTTGAAGTACATTGAGCACATGAGAGGCACAGGGGGTTCTTCACCTGTGGCAGCAGTTTCATCTACAAGAAAAGAGTCAAGATTTAGAGAAAGGTTCCAATTGGTATGATACATTTTAATGAAGATTTAAAGTTGTCGTACAAACAGTTGGACACGGTGTTCTCTACTGCGTTCAACGTGCTTGAGTCGTTACCACCTGTGGCTATCAATCAATTGGTTGGTGGCTATGGTGGTGACGTCGATGCACTGTTATCGGAAATCTTCATTCAGACGAATAATGTTCTTTCCCTAAATACCACGCTTGAAACTGAACGGCTCAACTACATTGACCAATTGGAAGAGTCAATGGATGAGACGCTGAAAGTTCAGTCGTACAACTATTTCAAGACAACTATGCTTCCTAATTTCCGTCAGGGTTGGAGAAATCTTGAATGGGGAAACATGGTGCAACTTTATCCGAACAGCGCATATCTTGCTGCTCGTTCTCACGGTAAATGCTTTGCGAGAGGCACACGGGTGCTGATGGCTGACTTTTCCGTGAAGAATATAGAGGATATTTATCCCGGAATGGAAGTAATGGGATTAGACTTCACTCCCCGAAAGGTTCTGACACGACATATCGGTCGTGCTCAGATGTTCAGGGTTGAGCAGGAGAATGGTATGCCGTATGCCGTGAACCGAGCGCACACGATGTGCCTCTTTGACACGAAGCGGAAGAAGTATGTCGAAATAGAAATGGGACAATTCCTGAAATATCCCGTTAAGAAGCAAAGACGGTTCCAAGGATACAGGGTGTTCTCTTACGACAAGCCTGTATTTGAGCGTGGGAATATAACGGTTGAACCTATCGGGGAAGAGTCTTATTACGGGTTTATGTGCGATGGCGACCATCTGTTTCAGTTGGAGGATGGTACAGTCGTTCACAATTCCTACGAGTTCTGTATGGCGTTTCCGCTGTGGAGATTATACAGTTACCGACGTCCGACGTTTATGCGACCTGATATTCCTGACAATAAAAATCGCCAGGAAACCTGTATTATTACGAACACGGAAAAATTGGGTAAACAGCACATCGACAAGGTGGTTGAGGAAATCCGTGTGAATGAGGCTTTGGCAGCGAAACTGAACCCTACTGGAAAGGCTTCACTGGCAGCGACAAGTATTGAATGCGAGAACGGAACGAAACTTCACCTCCGTGGAAAGGACGGGTTTATTCGTGGTCTTCACGTGGGGGCAGCGGTCAGCGATGACTTACCAGACGAGAGTAGTATCTATTCGCTTGAACAGCGTGAGAAGTTGAGAGACCTGTTTAAAGGTGCTATCACTCCTATCGTTGAGCCGTATGGGTATAACATCGTTGATGGTACACCGTATCAGCAAGAGGACTTGTATGCCGAATTAAAGAAAGACCCAAAGTTCCGTGTCTTTGAGTACCCAGCCATATTCCCGGACGGTCGCCTGTTGGCTCCTGACCGTTTTACGTGGGCAAAACTTATGGAGGAAAAAGCGTCTCTGGGGACGCTCGTATTCTCTCGTGAGTATTTGGTCGTACCTATTTCCGACGATAGTACAATCTTCCCTTGGGAGATATTAAAGAGGAGTACAATCGGGATGGAAAACATCAGGCTCGTAGATAACATAGAGTCGTTCCCTATCAAGTTACAGAGGGTGGTCATGGGTTGTGACTTTGCTGTTTCGGGAAATGTGGGAGCCGACTATACTTGTTATACAGTTTGGGGGAAGGATGTCCAGGGGAATTATTATCTCCTCTATATATTCCGGGAAAAGGGATTGTCGCATAATGAACAGATACAGAAGATTGACCTCCTGAACAGGGTGTTTAAGCCAAACGAGATAGTTGTAGAAAACAACGGCTTTCAAAGTATATTGGCGGATATGTGCGTCCAGATGGGTATCAAGAATATTACACCGTTCACGACGACCTCCGGGAATAAGAAAGACCTGAGAACAGGGTGGGCATCACTTGCAGCGTTATTTGAGAGAGGTGTAATCAAGTGTCCGTATCATCCTGACACGGCTGCTAAGATTGACCAGATGTTTGGGGAGTTCAACTCAGTTGCGTTTCGCAGCGATAAGGGAACTCTTGAGAGTATCAGTGGGCACGATGATACCGTGTCCTCCTCTTTCATGGCGATTAACAAGTTGCGAGAGAGTACAGTAATGATAAAAATTGACGCAGTATAAATTGAAAAGATATGGCAAAAAAGGTTGATGCGATTCTCAGCCCGAATTTCGTGGAAGAGATGTTAAGATTGGCTTTCGCAAACAAACAGTTTGCGGAGTTGGTCGTAGATAATCTCGATTTAAGTAACTTTCCCCGAGAATTGGGAGGTTGTAAAGCGATGCTGAAAGTGTTGGCAGACACGATGAAGAAAACGGGTAATCTGGCGACGTTTGGTATGGTGGAAATGACCTTCCCTAACAACGAGGAAGTTTCAAAGAAGATTGCTGAGGTCAAGGGAATTAAACTTCCAGAGGTGGAACCTATGACACGGCAATTGGAAACCTTTATTAGACGTCAGACATTTGTCGCTACTCAGCACGAAGTGTCGGATATGTATAATGAAGGGAAGCCAGAGGAAGCGATGCTTCTTCTTGAGAAAAGAATGGCGGAAATAAACGCTTTTTCCTTAGATAAGTTCCGAGGAAAGTTTGTACGGGTGTACAGGGATTTCTATCGTAACATAGGAACGGCACAAATGAAAGCCGAGGATGAAACACGTCGGGCAAAGATACCGACAGGAATATCAACGATTGACGAAATTACTGATGGGGGAATTCCTCGCCAGGATACCGTTCTCCTAATCATGCGTTCCGGTGTTGGTAAATCCACGGCTCTTAAATACTTTTCTTGGTATAATACATCAATCGCTCACAATCACTGTCTTCACTTTCAGTTAGAGGGTGGTCGTGATGAGGCGGTTGTTAAGTTTGACCAAATGTTGGCGAACACTACCTATGCGAAAATCATGAGGGGTGATGTCAGCGATGAGACCCGACAACGTATCTCAGCACTCATCAAGAGGGCACAAACAGTGAACAGTGATATTGACGTGTACGCTTCTGAAGAGATGATGGACATGACGATAGCCGACTTGGTGGCTGCGATAGAGGACTATAAGAAAGAGTATGGGTATTATCCTGACTTGGTTACAGTCGACTCTATTGACCTGTTATTGACAGGGGAAAACAAGAAGATTGACTTCGACCCGAACTTCATCAAATACAGGTTACAGAAGTGTGCCCAGCGATTAAAGGATATCGCGAAGAAATACGATTGTGCCGTAATTACAGCGACCCAGACGGGAGACGTTCCTATTGAAGTATGGAACGACCCGACACGGGTAATCACTCGCCAGAATACAGAGGGTGACCGCACACTTATCAAGCCATTCTCGTTCGTGTTTACAGGTAACATTACAATTGAAGAGGGCAAACAGAACATGGCTCGTATCTATTGTGATAAGTTACGAAACTACCGAAACAATGGTATCATCATTCGAATCCCTACTAATTACGAGAACGGCTTCTTCTACGATATATCACGTTCAACAATCGTTGAGCAGGTGTTGGATATGTCGGCTCTTGACAGGCTTGAGAGCCGTCGCAGCCGTAAAGGTAACGGAGAAGCAGCCGTTGGGGAGAAGAAGGAGCGAGTAGAGATAGCACCAGGAGTGTACGGAACAAAGGTAGTTGGCGAGGGTGAAACGGCTGCACAGGAGCCACAAGAGACGTTGAATAAGCGACAGACTAAACAGTCGCTCAAGGAATATTTAGCAAACAAGGGTGTACAGGAAACCCCGAAGACAACGAGGAAGCCTGTACCTCGCAAGAAATAATTTTGTTATGCGGTACGATAAGGAACAGATAATCGCTGATTTCAATCTCACGCCATTTGGTTCACAGGGGTGGCTCACGAATAAGGATATGGACTGTCCTTTCTGCGGGAAAGCAGGGAAGTGGGGTATCATCTTCAACATGAATGGCGTGGCGACGTTCCACTGTTGGAAGTGTCCTCGTAAAGTGTCCGTCTATGAGTTCCTTAAGAAACTCGGTAGAACAGACCTCGCGAAACGCTCCTATACAGTCAAGCCGAATGAACTTGAGAACTGTCCGAAGATAGGTGATATTCAGGGGGAGACATCGAAGTGGATGAAGGGTGATGCAGAACAGGTGCAGGAAGAAGAATTAAAGCCTGTTACTCTTCCGTTACGGCTGAAACCGCTTGTGGATGATGAGTACCTGAATAATCGTGGGTTCCGACCTGAACACTATGCGGAGTTCGAGCCATCCTATACTAATACACCGTTGGAAGCGAAGTTGAAGAACTTCATCATCTTTAAGATGAAAGTCAATGGAGTGTGTGTGGCGTGGTGGGCACGCAGTAGGTATTCGAAGGAATGGCACAAAGAAAATCTTGAGGCATACAAGCGTCATGAGGCTGACTTGGTGTTACGTTACAGGAACTCCGAGAACAACTTTCAAGACTTGTTAGGGGGTTGCGATGAGTTGATAGAGGGGAAGACTGAAACGGTTATTTTGGTTGAAGGAATTTTTGATTATGTAGGCATTTCAAATCTTTTGAACTTAACAGAAAAGGATTGGCTGAAATGCTGCTTTACTTTTGGGAATTCTATTGGTCGTGGACAAATTGATATGCTTTTGAAAAAGAAAGTGAAGAATATAATTCTTTTGTACGACTATGGAACAATAAAAGAAAGTAAAGAAGCAGCGTTAAGAATGAGAGACTTGTTTGATTCAGTTTGGGTTGCAGCAATTAGAACCCCAGGAGTGGACCCTGGAAATATTTCGATTGAAGAACTTGAAGATGTTTTGAAAAATGTTGAAGACCCGTTAAATTTTTATTTGGGAAAGTTATGATTCAAAAAGGCTTCATATATTGTGTGACGTGTTTGAAGACGGGTAAACTGTACTTCGGACAAACGATTATCTCTATAAGAAGTCGTTGGAGACGGCATATTCTTTCTACTCAAAGAGGCTCCGACCATAAGTTTCACCGAGCCATACGAAAGTATGGTGAGGAGAACTTCCTGGTCGAAGAAGTTCTGACAGTTTCCTCTCCTACGAAAGAGATTCTGAAGAAGAAACTTGACTACGTTGAAATGAGGCTTATAAAGCGGTTCAACACTAAGATTGACGGGTATAATTCGACAGATGGTGGGGATGGTTTAGTGAATCTTTCTGAAGAATCACTTGCTAAAATCAGCAAAGCCTTGAAAGGTAGAAAATTTTCGGATGAGACTTTGAAAAGAATGAGCGATGCTGCTAAATTACGAGTTGGGGAGTTGAATTCAAATTTCGGAAATCATAAACTTTCTGGAAAGAATCATCCATTATATGGAAAACATCATTCAGAAGAAACCAAAAGAAAAATATCAGAAGCGAATTTGGGAAAACCTGGATATCAAAATAATTGTAGAAAAGTATTTCAATATTCGAAGGATGGAATTCTTATTAAAGAATGGAATACTATAATTGATATCAAACGAGAACTGAAATTGAATGGGCATACTTTAAGGAAAAGACTCCAGGATGGGTTGCCTTATCGAGGATATTTATGGAAATAAAAATTTGAGTAATTATGGACAAAGTAAGAGAAGAAACCTGTGAGGACAAAGGACTGCGCCACAGACAGTTTTTGACACGGCTTCAATTGGAGTATCTGACTCACAAATTACGTTCCTCTATATATCGTAATGGAACGTATGCGTCAGTTGCAGCGGATATTGCTAAGAAGAAGCGGTTGAAGATTATTGAGTTGAGTGTGAAATTCAACGTCGACAGTATATTCACTCCTGGATATAATGTGGCGGAGTTCGTCGAAAAGAATTTCTGGGGAAAGAAAGGTCTTCCAGCGTTTCAGTACAAAGACGAAGAACAGAGGAGAGTTCAGGGAAATTATGACCGTTGGTACATTCTTTACAGGGATACCAAAGTCCTGTACAAAGGGACAATAATGGAGGTCGTAAGTAACAATCCTGCTAAGGAGGAAGTCAAAATTCGAGGCTCGAAAGGTGATTTTCTCGTTAAATATAATGACATCACAATTATAAACAATTTTGATTGGTTGCAACATTCATTTTAATCATTTACAAGTATGAAATTGAAAATCGTAAACAAGAGCACAAATGCTCTGCCGGAGTACAAAACTCCAGACAGTTCGGGTATGGACTTGCGTGCCTATCTTCCCGAGGGTTCAATCACGTTGGCTCCGATGGAGCGTAAAATCATTCCTACTGGTTTGTACATGGAAATCGAACAGGGGTACGAGGGTCAGGTGAGACCTCGAAGCGGTTGCGCTGTTAAACAGGGTCTGACCGTAATCAATGCTCCGGGAACCATTGACGCTGACTATCGTGGGGAAGTAGGTGTTCCATTGATTAACCTGTCAACAGAACCACAGACAATCGAAAATGGCGACAGAGTTGCTCAGATTGTCTTCGCTCCGTATGCGAAAGTCGAGGAAATTATCGAAGTTTCTGATGTCAGTGAAATGACTGATACAGAACGAGGTGCGGGAGGTTTTGGTCATTCCGGCAAAAAATAATTTCGATTTTTCGCGAGAAAATCAAAACTTATTCGAGATATTTACATTATATTTGTACCGAGATAAGTGATAAAACATCACTGAAAATAAAATTTTAACTAATAAAGTAAAAACGATTATGGCAAACAATGCGTTGGCACTTCGTATGAAGTACAGAAAGTTCACTGCTGAACAGTTGAACGAAATCATTGAGAATGAAAACTCAAGTGAATTGGAAGTTAAGGTGGCTCAAGAGTTCCTTGACAAGTTAGGTGGCGAAGCCGAAGAACAACCTGCAAAGGCTGCTCCCGCCAAGAAGTCCGCTCCTAAAAAGGAAGACAAAAAGGTTCCTGCGAAAAAGGCTGCTCCGAAGAAAGAAGAAACCGCTGATGACGACCCAGACCCTGAGGATGGTTCACCTGAAGCAGCAATGAAACGTCAGAACAAACGCAACTCTACCTATCAGTCAGAAGAACAACTGGCACCGGAAGAGGAAGAACGCTTGGCAAAGGCTGAGGCAGAGTACGAGGAACGTCAGAAAAACCGCAAGACTCCGTCTAAATCAGACAAGTCTATGAAGGAAAAGAAGTCAGCGAAAGCCGACAAGACTCCTCGTGAAACAAAACGTCAGAACCTCGAAGAATCGGAAGAAATTCCGGGACTGAAAGTAGGTTCGAAAGTTATCCTGAAAGGCGAGGACGCTGTTGGTGAAATCACTCGCCTGTACAAGTCCGGAGACGGAAAAGAAAAGTGTATGGTCAAGTTCGGTGACGACAAGCCTATCAAGAAACGTGTAACAGCGTTGGAACTGGCTGAGGACGCCAAACCTGCACCCGCAAAGAAAACTCCAAAGAAGAAGTAAATGGTTGACGGGGAATCCATAGTATTGGTTAAAGGCATCTCGGGGAGCGGTAAATCTACAAGGGTTTACCTCTTCCTCGAGTTCCTCGAATCATTAGGTATGAAACTCCGCCCATACAAGTTTAAGACACTTGACGGAAAGGAAAAGGAAGTCGGGGTTTACTCCGAGGACTTCAATATGGTTTTCGTTGGGAAATTCTATGAGAATGGCGGTATCCGACGCTGGCAAGGTTACGACAGTATGACGTCGCGACTGTGCAAGGCTGAGGGTTTATCCTACTTCTTGAAGGAAACGTCTAAGGCAGGGCATGGAGTTTTGATTGATGGTGCAGGAACAACTGTATCATGGCGATTGCGTCCCTTGGATTTATGCGGAGAGAGTGAGTTTACGAACATTCTCCATGTCAGGTATGATTACCGTGACGACCAATGGGATGAATATTGTGCTCGTATAGCATACAGGTCTGGCGAGCCTCCTAAGGGGGATTGCATGTGGCGGAAGCACCGTACCTTTATGCACGACTTCGAAAAGGCTCAAAGAGAGGGAAAAGAGGTAAATGAGGCTGGCGGTTGTGTGGTTCTTCACGACCAACCGTATGACGCTCCGGTCTGGGACTTGGGTGTTCATATTTTCAATTTCTTTGGGCTGTCAGAACTATGTGAAGAGTTCGTGGCTTTCTGTGAAGCGTCGGACTACATTGAAAAGAACTCGTTTGTTGAATTTCAAAAGGATAAATGATTCATAAAGGTTACATATATTGCGTCACCTGTCTGCCCACTGGGAAACTGTACTTTGGGCAGACAATTCGTTTGATTGAAGAACGTTGGAATCGGCATGTCAATGAATCATTTTCAGGAAGTAGATACAAGTTCCACCGAGCCATTCGAAAGTATGGCGAGGAGAACTTTACAGTCGAAGAGGTCATGACTGTTTCCGCTCCTACGAAAGAGATTCTGAAGAAGAAACTTGACTACGTTGAAATGAGGCTTATAAAGCGGTTCAACACTTTTAGAAATGGCTATAATATGACATTGGGAGGTGAAGGACAACTTGGAAAGGTATTTTCTGAGGAATCAAAACGAAAAATGTCAGAGGCAGCAAAGAAAAGATGCACACCTGAATTTCGGAAAAGAAAGTCTGTGTTGATGAAGAATTTGCGTCAAGATGAATCTTTTGTTCAAAAGCAATGTGAAGCATCACGAAATGCGTTGAGAAATCCTGAACTTCAGAAGAAGATGGGATTAAGTCGTAGAGGAAAGCCGTTGTCTGAAGAGCATAAGCGAAAGATTGGTCGGGCAGTAACAGGTGAGCGCAATGGTATGTATTTAAGAAAGTTTGTATATGAAAAATAAAGAAATATTTGTCCCGAAGCCAAACGAAAATTTCCCTCATTATTTATATTGGATATGTGAGCGGATGAACATTTTTTGGAAGAAATACAACGGAGACCCACAGCCTTGGACAGCCGACCCGATTTTGCAAAATTACAAATTTACTTCTGTGTATCGTTGCCTTGACCGTGTGAGTCAATACCTGTTGAGCCGTGTGATTTACAATGGTAAAGAATACGAGCCAGAGGATATGTTCTTTCGCATATTGCTTTTCAAGCATTTCAATAAGAACGAGACGTGGGATTTGTTGGAAAAGGAGTTCGGGGATATCACCTACGAAACAGGCTTGGAAAACATAGCGAAGTTCTTGGATAAGGTAGTTGACAGTGGCGACACGATATACGGTAATGCATACATCGTGAATTGCTTCTTTTATCAGTATCCCCAATATAAGCACATAACAGGCATGAGCAAACATCGTGCTCACTTCCGTATCTTTGAGGACGAAATCTTTCAGAACGGACACCTGTATGACTTCTTAGAGGCGAAGACCTTTGAGGACTTGTATTGGGTTTTCAGGAATATGAAAATATACGGGGACTTCACGGCTCAGCAATATTGCATTGACCTGAATTATTCACCCCTGTTCAACTTTTCGGAAAACGATTTTGTCATCACTGGTCCAGGGTCGTTGAAAGGTATCGGCTGGACATTTGACGGAGCGTCCGGAAAGCGTTATGACTATGTGGGCACTATCAAGTGGGTTCACGACAACTTTGAAAGGCTGATGGGTGACTTCTGCGAAAAGACAGGTATGAAGTGGAACCCGTTACCGTGGGAGCCTGTTCCTACTCTTACAAATCTTCAGAACTGTTTCTGTGAAACATCGAAGTTTGCAAAGGGATTAGGAGCGTCTTTCAACAAAGGTAGAAATGAACGTATCAAGCACACCTACGAAAAGAGTCCGAAGAAGATTGAGTTCGTCTTCCCCCCGAAGTGGAATGCTAAGTTGCCCAAGCCAGGAGAATTATTAATCGATTAAATCAAGAAAGACTTATGTATTTTCAAGCAGAAAATTTGAGTAGTGCGCTGGTGCTACTTTGTAAGGAGTTGATGGATAAAGGGATTGACGTTACCCGAAGAGGGTTCGAATGTCGTGAGTTCCCTGGAGCCGTCCTCATTGAGATAACTAATCCGACCGACCGCTATGTTCGTGTTCCGGAGCGTAAATGGAACAAAACATTGGGGTGGATTGAGTCCCTGTGGCTGGCTCGTGGAGATAACAGTCTTGAGATGCCTGCTTCCTATGTGAAGAACCTTGTAAACTTCTCAGACGACGGAAAGTTCATGAGAGCGGGATATGGACCCAGAATACGTCGTTACGGGGACAATTTTGACTCGATGGTAACATTGTCCGGAAAGTTACTTCCGCGACAGTATAAGAACGGTAAAGCAGACGAAAACGGTCGTTATTCAAAATTGAAGGCTCCCGGACTGTACCAGAACGTGACTGACCAATTACGGTTCGTCATTGAAAAGTTCAAGCAGGACATCGATACCCGTGAAGCGGTTATCACAATTCACGACCCTATCTCTGACAACTTCAATCAGAATGAAGAGGACGGGGAAAAGGCTCCATTGCTCCTCACAAAGGATACACCGTGTACCCGTTCAATCCACTTCATGATAGTGAATGGAAAGATGAACTGTTACGTGGATATCCGTTCGAATGACCTTATCTGGGGGTTCAGTGCGGTGAACGTGTTCAACTTTACATTGATGCAGGAGTACGTCGCAGCGATAGTGGGCGTGCCTGTCGGGAAATATTACCACAAGGCAGACAATCTTCATGTCTATAAGGACTTCATTCCGTTGGCTGAAGAAATCGCTAAAAGAGACCCAAATTCGTATCCGTCCGGAGTAAACTTTTCCTATAAGACGACGTTTAAAACTTTAGAGGAGTTCGATGCGCTTATCGCTCAGTTGAGCCAGTTCGAAGAAAACTGTCGTAACAGTGAAAACCGTACAGAACAGGACTTCGAGTTATTGCGTGCGGATATTGAAAAGTTTGAAGATGAGATGTTCTCTGACTGGGCAAAGGTTATCTTCCGTTATTGGACAAAACAGTTGGTAGAGTTCCGGAACCCGTTACTGAACGAACTGTTCATCGGATAAGAATTATTCACTAAAATAAAGACGATTTAGTTATGAATTTCAAAAAGATTGACATCCTGTTAGGGATGAAAGACATTCAGAGGTTGCCTAATACCCCCCATCACAGGGGGTACAACCTCTTGGAGCATGGGTTGGTGGTAGGCATGTTATTTCGTTGGTTTGCCTCAGAAGAGGACGTTGCCTACGACATCAACGTGTTTGACAAGGTGTTACTCCACGACTACGTGGAAAGTGTTACAGGCGACCTCAATGCGTGCGTAAAGAAATTCAATGAGAACACGGCTGCGGCATGGGATATCATTGAATACGAAATCTGTCATGGCGACGTGAACCTGTTGCCGTATTCCGATGAAGAAATTAAGAAGACAATGACTGACCTCCAGTACCGTCTTTTCAAGACCTGTGATTATTTGGACTTATGGATATTCTGTAAGAACGAACAGGCTCTGGGAAACACGTCCAAGAAGTTATTGACTTGTATCATAAACTGCGAACAACTGTTGGAGAAGTACACGGACGGCTGGAAACTCTTCAAAAGTGTTCAAAAATTCATGAATCAATATGAGCCTTAGAGGAAAGATATATGGCTTGGTAGGAGTTATTGGCTCCGGTAAATCTTACCAAGCGGAAGCACTCATGGTGGATGCTGCCTGTATGGAGCGTCCGCTGATTATGGGGGATTTCAGTGAAGGAATTCGCCAGACGTTGATGAACATCTTTACAGGGGAGTCAAAGAAGATTGACTGTACGGGTACAGCGTATGCGAAGTGGAAACAGTTGAGCAGCGATATCCTGTTACCGTTTTTCTCACAGGATGATTCTCCTAATATTCTTGACTCGGTACGAGTTGAGGGTCGTGAACTGTTACAGCGCACAGGCGAATATCTCAAGTCATTGGCTGGTGAAGACGTATGGGCACGTTGGACGGCAAACGCTGTTACGAACAGCTGGGCGAAGATGTCTGAAGAAGATGCTGAAATATGCGATATCGTATTTGGTTCATTGCGTTTCGACTGTGAGGCTGAGGCTATCTTTAAGGTTGCTGAGGCGACAGGTAAAGAAGTGAAGATTTACTTCTGTGATTATCATTCGGATTCCTACGAATTGAATGACCATGTCAGTGAGAAGTTTGCTCAATACTTCCTGTCGTTAGGGTGTAAAGATGGTGACGATATAACGGAACTTGTTAAGCAGAAAATCAATGGATAAATTCAAAGAATATCTTGAGAAGAATTTAATGGACTTCGCTCCTATTTCTGACTATGTGGTCGAGATAGGAGGGAAGACCTTTGAATTATATCAACCAGCGTATGACGGTGCGCTGTTTGATGACGGGTTCAACTTTGTAGGTATTCCTGCCGACCCGAAGCGTAAAGGCTCAGGAGAGGAATCCGTCGAAACATCGTGTGACTTCTACGCATTCAGTTTTGGGGGAGTGTACTATATGCTCGCCAAAGGTAAAGAGAATGACGTGAAACTCACACGGTTGAAATATATCGGTCAGGCGAAACAGGAGATTGAGACCCCTGTATTCTTGGGAGTTCATGGTCAGTATGAAATGATGTCTGGGACGGGAACGTATGCCGACTGGTGTAAGAAGGCAAAGTTCCTTGGGGTGAAGACGTTGGGTATCTGTGAAAAGAATTCACTTGCCGGAGCATTGAAGTTTCAAGCGGAATGTCAAAAGAACGGAATCAAGAGCGTGATTGGTATGGAGTGTGTGGTGTATGACCAGCCTCGGGATTTCCGCTTCACTGTTAAGGTGTATGCAAGGAATGACAAGGGTTGGCGAGACCTCCTCACTATAAATAAGTTCATCAACTGTGACAATCCGAAGTATATCGGTCTTGAGGACTTTAATAAAATCACCACTAACAACGATGATTTGATTATGTTTCTTGACCCGAAGACAACGGATTACGACAAGTTGAAAGACTTGCATATAGACGCTGTCGTCTATCAGTTAGACCCGTGCGAATATGTAGATGACAACCGTGACGAATGGTATCTGACGAACCTGAAGAAATTCTTCAAGGACAAGAACCTGTTACCCGTTCCGTCGGTTGACGCTTGGTATCTTGACGAGGAATACAGTTGTATCAGACCTCGCTTACATAGTATTGGTGGAACAACCGCCTACGAGAGCGATAATCAATACTTTAAATCGAACGACCAACTGTTTGTTGAGTTGGCTCAAATGTTCCCGGATACCGAAGAAGGGTTTATGGACGTGTACAGCCGTTTCATGGAAGGGTTGGAATTCCTTGAAAACATTGCTGAGGCGATAACCTTTGTCATCGACGTAAAGAAGAGACACTTGCCTCACTATAAGATGACGAAGGAAGAGGCGAAGCAGTTCGAAACAAATGAAGACCTCTTTTGGTCTCTTATAGCCGACGGTCTTGAGCGTCACCCAGACCTCATTGAGGATTGGGGCGAAGAGGTCATTATGGAGCGAATAGACCGAGAGGTGGGTGTTATAAAGTTAGGGGAAGCAATTGATTACTTCCTAATTACTTGGGACATTATCAATTGGTGCCATCGTAACGGTATAATGACAGGTATCAGTCGTGGTTCGGCTGGTGGTTGTCTTGTTTCTTACCTGTTGGGGATTACCAAGTTAGACCCCATGCGATACGACCTACTCTTTGAGCGTTTCCTGAACGCAGGACGTGTTAAGGTATCACTCCCTGATATTGACTGTGACTATCCTGGTGAAGACCGTCCCCGTGTGAAGAAGTACATGGAAGAGCGGTACGGCTGGAAACAGGTATGCTCCGTGGGAACTTACAGCGCATTACAGTTACGAGCAGCCATCAAGGATATGGCTCGTGTGTACGGGTTGGACTTTCAGGAAACGAACGAGATGATGAAAGTGTTTGACGTCAAGGATAGGAAGCCTGAAGACCTGTTCAAGATAGCCTGTGCTCATTCACGGGTGAAGAACTTTGTTGTTGAACACTCCGACCTCATCAATGAAGTGATGCTGATAATGCCAGCACCAAAGGCTCAGTCAATTCATGCCTGTGCGATGATGGTATTCCCAGAGGAACACGATATGTTTCATTGGGTTCCTATTCGTAAGAATGGTGAGGAGTATGTAACCGAGTGGGAAGGTGGTGAGATGGACGCTGCTGGCTTCCTAAAAGAGGACGTTCTGGGTGTGAAACAGTTCGACAAGTTCCAGGACATGGTTCGGCTGGTGAAGGAGCACGAGGGTGTGGATTTAGACATATTCAGTGTGCCGTTGGATGACCCAGAGGTGTACAGGTATTTCAAGAACGGTTGGAACGAGGATAACTTTCACTTTGGTAGTTCCGGATTGACAGGCTATTGCCGTCAGATGAAGCCAGACAATATTGAAGACCTTATCGCTGCTATCTCATTGTATCGTCCGGGAGCAATGGAGAATAACTTCCATAACGAGTACGTCTCCCGTAAAGAGGGTCAGAAGGAGGTTGAGTATTTCACAGGAACGGACAAGATACTGAATAACACGTATGGAGTATTTGCCTATCAGGAACAAATCATGCAACTTTGTCGTGAGTTGGGTGGGCTGTCATTGGTGGAAGCCGATGATGTTCGTAAAGCGATGGTAAAGAAGAAATACGAGGCTCTCCAGCAGTATAAAGAACGGTTTATCCCTTACTATCGGGACAACTATAACGTCACCCAGGAATACTCTGAAAAGGTGTGGGACGCTATTGATAAGGCTTCGACGTACCTGTTCAACCGAAGCCACGCTGCTGCCTATGCGATTACAGGCTATATCTCTCAGTGGATAAAGGTTCACTATCCTATTGAGTATTGGTCGGTGGCGTTTAAGTATGCGATGGAGTCTGACTATTCACGCTACATTGCGGAAATCAATAAGACGGGAGTCTGTACGGTACGTCCTGTGGATATCAATATATCGGATACCGATGTTGTTATCAACTTCAAAGAGAAAGCCTTGTATTGGTCAATTACAGGAGTCAAACAGGTCGCAGAAAAGGCTGCAACCCAAATTATAAAGGAACGTACAGAGAACGGTCAATATTGGTCGTTAGACGACTTTATCACCCGACATAAATGGAAGGGTTCAGCAGTGAACAGCCGTATCATCAGAAACCTGATATTGGCAGGAGCGTTCGACAGTCTTGAGGGGGTAAAGAAACCTCAGGAGCGAATAGACCTGTTGGTACACTTCCTCGGAACAACGAAGGGAAATGTTAAGGAAGACGACCCTGTATTAGTTGGAGCCGACTTCCACGCCAATGACGCTTGGTGGTGGGCACTCCTACAAAAGAAAGTATCCGGACTGGCGTTCTTTGATTACCAGAAAATCTATGACAGGTTCGCTGGGGAGTTCCCTGATGCCTACGAATATGCTACTCTTGAGGAGTGTCACGATACGGAAGTGAAGCCGAATAACGGGTACGTCGTGTTGGCTGGGTTCATCGCTGAAATGGAGATTAAGAAGACACGCAAGGGGGATACGATGTGTCGCCTGATATTAGAGGCGAACTATGAGTTCATCGAAATTGTGATATTCCAGCAGGAATACGAACAGTTGGAACCCCTGTTATCGTGCGGAAGAGCGAACCTGATACTCATCAATGGTATCCTTTCCTACGACAACCGTAAAGAGGTGAACACGCTGAGAGCCTGTTTCGAGTCGAATATCGTTACTTTGACGTTATAAATTTACTAAGATAAAAGGAAGAAAATTATGAACATTCTTGTGCATTTCAATGATGTCCCAGTGACATTACAAACAAATGGATTTGAGGACACGGTTGACATCGATAAACTCACTTCTATTGAGTACAGTAATTTATATGGTGAAGCGGTTACAGTCAGTGCGCTCCTGAACAAAGTAGGGTTGCTCCGTGCTGAAGCCGAAAAGAAAGTCGCGGAATGTAAACTCGAGAAAGAGGTTTACGAAGCCCAGACAAAGAAGGAATGGCGTCGCGAGGCGAACCGTAATGGCGGAAAGTTCACGTTGGCTTTGGAAGACGGGGAAGTTGAGGAAATCAAGTTGTCGGAAAAGGCTCTTGACGAGGCTCTCCTACTTGACGAAGACTATCAGAATCTCTGTATTGCGTATATTGACGCTCAGAAGAATTTCAGCGTCCTTGACGCACTTCAGTGGGCGGTTCAGGACAAGTCTAAGAAACTGAACAACCTCCTCAAACCTGTCACCCCAACGGAGTTCCTCGGGGAATTGGTAGAGGGTAAAGTAAACAGTTTCTTCATCAAGAAAGCAGGGTTCAAATAAATTTTTCGAAGAATTTTCGGGGAACTTCTTTGATAATTCGAATGATTCCATTACCTTTGTATCATCAAATTTAAGTTAAACATTCAAATAATTAGAATTATGGCAAAGAAAACAGTTCAATCCAGCGCAGTAGAAGAGTTCAAAGGTTACATTAAAGTCACAGACGGATTCTACCTGAAACCAGTTGAAAGTCACGCATCAAGTTATGACGTTTACCAATTAAAGAAGTCTAACAGTCCTCGCCATCCTAATGGTAAAATGGACGACATGGCTTATGGTTGTACGCTCCCGAGAGCATTGCAGTTAATCGCCAACAAGTGTGCCGGACAAGAGGCTGAGGACATCATCGAACTGATGGAATCTATTAAGAGTTACGAACAGAAGTTTCTCGAAGACGTTACACGAATAGTGAAGGAAAACAGATAATTATCAACATTTTAAAAATTTAGTATTATGCCATTAGACAGAAGTAAATGGAAGGCAGCACCGCTCTCAACTGTTAGTGAGACGGTACAGCAAACAAAGCAGTATGACACGTATTTTGGTGGTAAAGGCGAGTATGCTCAGTTCTGGAAACAAAGAGACGGTATCACCGTGAAACGTGTTCTTCCGGCACACGAACCAGGAGACTCTCCCTACGTGCCTATGCTGACAGCGATGCTCAAGTGTGAAGTCGACGAAAAGGACAAGGAAGGAAAAGTTATCGGGAAGAAAATTTCAAACAAGAAAATCTTCTTGGCGACGCTTCACGGTGGTTATCCGTACGACATCATCGAAGAGTACATCAAGCGTGTCTACGAACAGGCTGAACAGTTCCAGGACAAAGAAGAACGTGCTCGCTTCCTGAACCCGATTACGGGTTATCGTATGGGTGGAAAGAACGGTACGTGGGTTCCGGGAATTCGTCCTCAATTGGAATACGTGTATTATGCTTTCATCGAAGGAAAGATTTACCGTGACAGCCTGAAACCGAAACAGATGGAAGCACTGAATAAAGAGTCTGCCGACCTGTGTGCTCAGAACGACACGGCTGCGATAGATATGTTCAGCGACCCGTCAACTGGCTTCCCTATTCAGTGGAGTCGTGGTAAGGACGAGAATAACAAGACAGTTGAAACGCTCAAGTCGTTACCGTTGAAAGTAGGACAGACATGGGAAGACTACTTTGAAAAGAACGCTGTTTCCGACAAGGTTCTTGAGGAACTTGAGGGACTGCCCAGTCTTCAGAAGTTGTATGTTGACTGTTACGGCAAACGTGACTTCGACTATGCACTTGATGGTTTGAAACGCTTCGATGACGCCAATTCTTACAAAATCTTTGCTCAGGATGACTTCCTTGACATGGTAGAGGAACTCCAGAACATGATTGAAGAGAAGACAGGCGAAAAACCGTCTGGTGCGGATGACCTACCTTTCGGTCCGAGTGAAGAGGAACAGAAGCCTGCAGCACCTGCGGCTCCGGCTGCTAAGAAAGCAACCCCTGCGGCAAAGGCTCCAGCGAAAAAGGCTGTTACAAAGAAGAAAGCCGAACCCACACCCGAAGAGAAACTGAAAGTTGTGAACGAAGAGTTCATTCGCCAGTACGGTGAAGGATACGAGGAACTCGACCTCGAGGGTGCTGAATTGGAAGAAGCTTATCAGTTGGCTCTGAAACACGAAGACCTCGGATACGATATTGAACACGTTCCCGGATGGGATGGTTCTGATGACGGTGATTCCGATGGTGGTGAAGAGTACGCTGGGGACAATGACGGTGGTGATGAACCCGACCCCGAACCTGAAGATGAAACTCCCGCTCCTACTCCAGGAGTAAGACCTGCTTCGGACGCTGGTAGTTCATCTGGTCAAAGTGCGATAGACCGTATCCGTGCTATGCGCAACAAAAAGAAGTAAACAATGAGTAATCAGAGTGAGAGTCCAAGCGTTATACACTTGGACTTTCATTTTAAATAATTTCGACAATGAGGAAAGAACCTATCGCAATAATAAGTACAGATAAACATCTTCAAGAGGCGAATGCGCTTGAACTGTTGGATATAGCCGAACAGGAAATTGCGTTGGCTCAGGAACAGGGGGTTGATACTGTAATATGGCTTGGGGATATCTTCGACTCACGATTAAGCCAACGACAAGAACTTCTCACTTGTCTAACAGAGATGATAGAACTGTATCATGAACATGGTATCACGTTGCTCTGTATTCCCGGAAATCATGATAAGACTGACTATGAGTCAGACGAAAGTTTCTTGACAGCGTATAAGTACCATCCAGGATTCAACCTGTATGAGATTCCTACCTGTATAGACCTGAAAGGGGTTGAATGTCACTTCTTGCCATTCTACGCACAAGACGTATGGTTAGAGAAGTTCGCTGAACTACCTACTCCAAAAAGTAAGACATCAATCCTGTTCAGCCATACAGCCGTACAGGGTTCTATCAACAATGACGGGAAGGTCGTGAATAACAAAATTCCGTTGAAACTGTTCTCAAAGTACGGAAAGGTCATGCTGGGGCACTATCATGACGCTCAACAACCAGGAGCCAACGTGTTTCACCTACCGAGTACCCGTCAGAATAACTTCGGGGAAGATGAGGAGAAGGGATTTACGGTATTGTACAGCGATACGTCCTTCGAGTTCGTAAAGGCTCAATTCGTTCCGTATAAGGAAATAAAAGTTGATGTCCTTAAGACTTCAAAGGAAGAGATATTAAAACTCGCTAAAACGAACACAGATGGCGTCAACGTTCGGATAACGCTTGTGGGAGACCAACAGGCTGTTAAGGCTGTCAACAAAAAAGTCTTCACCGAACACGGTATCTCAGTGAAAGCAAAGTACACGGACGTTGAAGTCACGGAGGCTGAGGAAGCCGAAGTGGTTCAGGAACTGTCCGGAACAGATATAGCCGAAAAGTTCAAAGCATTTTGCGATGAAAAAGGCTACGAATATGATGAAGGATATAAACTATTAAAAGAAGTAATGCAATGGCAGGAGTAGAAGATTTGGTGAACTCCCTACAAAAGAAGTTCGGCAAAGAAGTTGTGGCGGGAAACAATACTCAAGGAGTAGAGTTCGTATCGTCAGGAAGCCTGTCGCTCGACTTGGCACTTGGTGGCGGTTATGCGATGGGTCGTATCATTGAATTGCGTGGCTACGAGTCTTCGGGAAAGACTACGTTGGCTCTGACAGCCTGTAAGAACATACAGGAACAGACAGGCAAAGCGGTTCTCTACATAGACCGTGAAAACGCAATTGACATGGATTATGTAGAAGCACTGGGGGTAAACATATCTCCGGAGATGTTTATTCTGTGCCAACCAGGAGTTGCGGAAGAATGTTTCGAAATCATGAGAGAGGCTGTTAAGTCGAAAGCAATCGGAGCAATCGTGATGGACTCGGTGGCGGCAATGTTCCCTAAATGTTATTTGGAAGCCGATGTGGGCGATGCTAAGATGGGTGTGCTGGCTCGGCTTATGGCTACGTGGCTTCCCGGATTGATTGGTGACATTAAACTGAACCAACAGTTGGTCATCTTCATCAATCAATATCGTGACAAGATTGGTGTGGTGTATGGTTCACCGAAGACGACTCCGGGAGGAAAGGCTCTTGGCTTCTACTCTTCACAGGTGTTGGACATTGCGAAGTCAGGTACAGTTGGAGACCGTGGCGAAGAAACCGCTAACCACATCAAGGTGAAAGTTGAGAAGAATAAGGTTGCACCTCCGTTCAGGAAAGCCGAGTTCGACATTCGCTTCGGTGAGGGAATTGATAAGGCTTCGGAACTGTTACTCGTAGGAGTTGAACGGGGAATCATTGAAAAGGCTGGCTCGTTCTTTAAGTACAAAGGAAAGACGCTGGCACAGGGTCAAGAAAAGGCTCGTGAGATAATCTCAAGCGACATTGACCTTGCGGAAGAAATCGAAGAACAAATCATGAAAACAATTTAGTATGGAACTCACCTATTTGCGTTTGAAGAATTTCCTGTCATTCAAGGAACTGAAGCATAAGTTCGTGAATGAGCCTGTCTTAATCAAGGGAAAGAACCTGACGGAGATAGAGTCAAAGGAAACGAACGGAGCAGGGAAGAGTACGATGGAAGCAGGGATTGCGTATGCAATCCTTGCTAACTCGCTCAAGAAACAAACACTTGACAGGGACTTAATCTTGTGGGGTGAAGAAGAGGCGGACATCTGGCTTGACATCTACTGCCCGATACGGAAAGAAACGCTGAATATACATAGAACCCTGAGACAGAAAGGTTCAGCGTCATTGGAACTCATGATTAATGAGGAAGAGGGTTCGGTACAGGTAGCAACCGTCAATGACGGGAACGCTTACATCTTGAATTGGATAGGTATATCCTCGGAAGACCTGAAGAGTTTCTATATCCTTAACAAAGAGAATTTCAAGTCATTCGTTTCGTCATCCAACTCCGACAAACTGTCGTTGATAAATCGCTTCATTAAGGCTGAACAGTTAGACGACTCTGACAGCGTAATCAAAGAGAAGATTAAGCCGTTGGAAGAAAAGAAGGCTGTTGCCTTGGGAAAGGTTCAAAAGATAGAGGGTGAATTGGGTGTCTATGAGACACAGTTGGCTGAGGAGCGAGAACGTAATCTTGAGGAGGAACGACAATCACTTATAGAGCGTATAAACGAACGAATTGACGCTGTCATACAGGAGTACGACGGAGCGGAAAAGAAGATTGAGAATTCCCGGACGGCTATCAAGTTGGCTGAACAGAGTATCAAGGACAACCAGAAGAAAGTCACTGAAGCCTCTAAGAAGTTAGAGGGATTAGAAGCGATTGACTATAAGGCTCAATATGACTCTCTAACGAAAGAACGTTCTTCGACTGATACAAAGGTAGAGGCAGCGAGGAAGAAGCGTAAAGCAGCACAGGAACTGTCCTCACAGTACACTGCCGAAGCCAACCGCCTCACGGCTATCCTGAAAGGGACTGTAAAGTGTCCGAAGTGTGGAACGGAGTTCGTGACATCAGATGAAACGGTTGATGTTCCTACCACTCGGAAGAAAATTGAAAGCCAGAAGAAGGAAGCCGAGACCCAGGAAAACCTTGCGAAAACAGCGTTGGAAGAACTTAACTCATTTGAGGAACGAGTGAAAAAGTACGACGACAAGTTCATGAAGATACGTGTTCAGGAACAGGGTACAGTCAGAGCCATTCGTGAGGTTCAAGCAGAGATAACAAAAATCCGTGGGGAGATAACCCGAAGCAACCAAATGATATCCTCCTACCAAGAAGATATCAAGCATCAAGAAGGGATTCAATCACGTTGTAACAGTGAGAGCGAACAGTTGGTTGAACAACTTGAAAAGGCTGAACAGGCTGAAATGGAAACCAAAGAAGCCGAACTGGAAGGTCTTGTTGCCCTGACGAAAAAGAAACTCGAAAAGGCAAACAAGGAATACGGAGAGTGCGAGAAACAGGTATCAGACATGGTACAGTGGGGATTGCGTTTCAAGGAATTCAAGATGAGCCTCGCCTGTGAGCAGTTACGGATAATTCAGAACTTCGCGAATATGTCCTTACAAAAGCAGCGGTCAGAACTTCGCCTATCAATAGACGGGTTCAAGCGAAATGCGAAAGGGAAAATCAAGGAGGAGATAACTGTATCAGTCATCAATGGCGAGGGCGAATATAAATCATTCTGGTCGTTTAGCGGAGGCGAGAGAGCAAGAATTGAAATGGCTCTGATACAAGCATTTCAGGAAATGATTAACGGAACGAACCAATGGGGAGGACTTCACTTCCTAATGATTGATGAGGTTCTTGAGGGCACAGACCCGTTGGGCTTGGCTCTTCTACTTGAATCAATGAGCGACGTTCATCATCCTGTATATGTAATCAGTCACGTCATGAATATTCGTGCTGGTGTAACCACTCTCACCGTCGTGAAGGAAAACGGTTACAGTTATATAGAAGGTACTGATATACATATCTACACTGGAAAATCTTAGAAAGGCTGGAGTCGGGAAATCCCCGAACCAGTCTTTTCTATTTTATTAACGTTTTCCAAATAGAATAGAGCCAATCGTTAAGAAAGGCTCTATTTTGTTATTTGCTCTTCTTGGTTATTCTTCGTATCTTCACGGTGTGAAAGGAGGTGCCGAAAATGTTTGAAGAACTATCAATAGAAGAAGCAAACGAACTTCTTGAAATGATTTCAAAGTTTCAAATATTCGAATATGAATATTGAATTAAGCAAATAATTTAGTTTGATAGCCTTTCCACACCACGGAGAGGCTATTTTATTGTATAACGTATCTTTCCTCCATCATCTTCACATCATTTAACCGTAAATTGAGTTACTCCGTCCTCAACTTTTTCGTTATATGCACAGGAGGTTATCAGATTTCTATCAAGATTTTCTCCGTGAACTCATTGTTGAATCAATCAATTTTTGTAAATTGTAACATCATTAAAATTTGGAGGACAGCCTTATGAAAGACCCATTCAAACTTAATGCTAAATCAATCATGGCTCTTTACGAATTATTTCCTACGGAAGAAGCCTGTATCAAACATCTTGAAGCTATAAATTGGCACGGCAAACCCGTTTCGCCATTTGACAAAATTTCAAAGGTCTACAAATTGAAAAGCGGTAAATATCGCTGCAAGAATACAGGTAAGAACTTTACCGTCCGTACTGGAACCATGTTTGAAAAGACAAAAATTAGTTTACGTAAATGGTTTATTGCCATTTGGCTCGTAACCAATCACAAAACAGGTCTTTCCTCCTACCAACTTGCAAGCGATATAGAAGTCACGCAAAAGACAGCATGGTATATGTTGCATAAAATACGTCACGCAATGCGTCTCGCCAATGAGAACTTCTTAGAAGAAGCTGTTGAAATAGACGAAACCCTTGTTGGTGGAAGAAACGGTAATCGTCATTGGGACAAGAAAGTGCCTCATTCACAGGGACGTTCACATAAGGATAAAGCACCTGTCGTTGGAATGATACAACGGGAAAATCTGATGAATGCACGGGTAACACCTGACACCAAAGCCAACACCCTTTCTGCATTTATCAGAGAATTTGTACATCCCAACGCTATTATTTACACAGATGAAAACGATGCCTACAATCAAATCGGAAAAAGCTATGAACGTTACTATGTAGACCACAGTAAGAAACTATATAGTTATGACAGCATAACGACTAATAGAATTGAAGGTGCTTGGACGCATTTCAAGCGTATGGTCAAAGGGACATACAGAACTCTGCTTAAAAAGTATTTACAGAAATACGTTGATGAGTTCGTGTATAGGTACAATCTGAGGGACATCAGCAATTCAGACCGATTTAACTGCTTCCTCTGCTGCGCTGACACACGTTATACATACAAGCAAATCAGAAAATCAGCGGCTTAAGATGAAAAGAAGAAAAGAATCAACAGAATTTAAACTTGGAACAATCATTGTCCCCTATATTGAAATGTTCGATGAAGCAGTAGCCATAAGGACAGAGGGTGTACAACTTATTATTGATACATATTTCAATGACCTGTCTATTGAGAACATTCCACAACAATATGTATTCACTTGGGACTGGCTCGGTAAAGGTTACAAGTTTACCGTAATAAATCACCTCTACAAATCGTCTAAAGCGAAAACCAAACGAGGCTTTAAGATGTTACTCGCAGAGGCATTGCCATTGCTTATAGACTCTAAAAACGGACTAATAAAAAAGCCGGAACTTAGTCCGGCTGATTTGAATAGTTTTAACAGGATGCTAAAGCAATAAAACGGTACTATTGTTTTTTGTTATAAAATCTAAGTCCTTTGAAAAAAGGAGTTTCCACATCATCTACCTTGATTTTTCCAACAGAATTAGGCACTTCGTATCTATAAAGATACAGGGAATAATAGAAGACATTGTGTTCCTTAGCCTTTTCCTTGATTTCCTTGTAGCATTTGTCCACAGAATAACTTTCAGATGTTTCAGTAAGAGGATAAATTATGAACTCCAAGTCACGCCAATCACTGTCTTCTGTTCCTGTCAACCGAACTTTAACCTTTTCATCTTCTGATGTGAACATTTTACGAACAATCTTTGTGTCTGAAGAAATTTCCAACTTTAAGGAATCCTTATAATCAACACATTTATATTTCTTTTCAAGGCTTTCAATGTAACCTAAGTAATCTCCACCGGATTTATAGATACTAATAGTTTCAAGTACGATTTCAGACATAGATTCAGGATTTGGCTTAGAACACGATTGCAATCCGATAGCTAAAACTGCTACAATAATTGGTAGAACGAAATACTTTTTCATAATGGCGAATTTTTCGAGTTCCCGACAGTCTATGAGAACGTTATATAATAAAGAAAGTGGACTGCCACCTGTGTAAACTCGAAAGCATCGCCAAACGCTTGTACAAACACACAGATGAGCAGCCCACTTGATATAGGTTGCCCTCTGTGCCTCGTTTGTACTTTTATTGAATTGGCGATTCTTCGAGTATTAAGGCACTTTCCTTTATTTTCCAACAATGTTTAACCTCGAAAGGCTTGCGCAAAAGTAGTAAATTCCCTATATTTGAACAAGACTAATAGGGAAATAATTATGAAAGAACAAATTACGGGAGGGACATACGTCAAATTAAAAGTATGCCCATCTAAAATTTACAAGGTAACAGATGTCAATTGCGAATTAATAGATGCTACCCAGAAAGATAAAAAGCGAGTTGTTTTAAATCTTTCAGATGTTGAACTTGGCACTGATGATGATATGATTAAATATGAAGATAATTCTATTCAAATAGAATATTGATTATTTCCTGAAATACAAAGGGGTAATCAATTTTTCTGCGACTTCATCATCATACCACCCACCACGTTTACACCATTCAACTGGTACTTTGGGGTCTTCAATAGGAAGCCCCATTTCTTTTGCAATTTCCTCAAGTTCTGTTTTACATTTTTCAACTGTTGGCTTTTCATCGGATTGCTTCATATTCTCAACGATTTAAATCCATACGCGTAATCCACATATAATTGTCCGTTCCAAACTTGAAATCCTCCTTGTGGATAGATTGAGTGCGTTCAAGTAAGGTCTGCTCGGTCATGCCATTAGCAAAATTGTGACCGACATTCAATACGAGAGTAGTGATGTCCTGCGCATCACGAACTTCGTTATAACGACATTCACGAGTTTTAAGGTGTACGTCATTCACAAGGAATACACGATGTTCACCTAATACATCAAGGATTAAAATCTTACAATGACAGTTCATTACAAGTCCTTGGCAGGTCTTCAAAATGTTTTCATCTAATTTCATATCCAGTAATTTTAATGATTAATACTGATTTAACAACGTAAAAGTCGGGCAGTCTGTATGATGTCTTAGGAATTGATTATGATTGAGTAGAACGTAGAGATTAACCGTTAATAAAATAGAAAAGACTGGTTCGGGGATTTCCCGACTCCAGCCTTTCTAAGATTTTCCAGTGTAGATATGTATATCAGTACCATATAGAATAGTATGGAAAAGAAACAAACAGTTATCGGAGTAGACCCAGGAAAACAGGGGTTCATCACGGTGATGAAAAGTACAGGTATCAAGCACTATCCGATGCCAAAGGTAGGGAAGGAACTTGACCTGCATGAACTGTCAGAATTGATTATTCAGATATCGGAAGAGTGTGACATCAATAACACGGTTGTCGTGATAGAGGATGTTCACGCTCTACCACGTTCCGCTGCGGGTGCTACGTTTACTTTCGGGGGAGTATGTTATGCGCTCCGTATGGGGTTCATCATGTGTGGTTTGAGGATTGTGCTGGTGACTCCTAAGAAGTGGCAGAAAGAAATGTACGAGGGCATCAAGCCGAACCCCGACAAGAAAGTGATGTCAGTGCTTGCAGCGAAGCGGTTGTTCCCTCGACAGGATTTACGTCGGACGGAGAACTGCACGAAAGCCGATGACAACTTGACTGACAGTTTATTAATCGCTGAATATGGAAGGAGACATTATCTATGAAATATGTATTGTGCTGCCCGAATGAAGCCTGTGAACTTCATGGCGTGGCGTTTACTCCGGGAAAATACGTGATGAAATACAGTAAAGAACTCAAGAAGATGGTTCCTACTATCGTGGGGAAGCCGTATGAGTGTTCTAACTGTCGCGAACAGATGGTTTTCGTAGAGGTTGAGAGCACTATACCAGAGTTTAGCGTTGGCGTCTTTAAGGGACTGCCTGACGACAAAAAGAAGGAGATACTGCGCCAGCGGTTTGACAGGGAACTGAAGCGTGGTGCTGCTGATGAGAAAGAACAACGAAAGAAGAATGCAATAGAAAAAATGATTGGTTATGGAAAATAACGCTGCTAAGAAAGAGTTCCTTGACGCTTGTCGGGGACTTGTAATGAATTGTGACTGTAATATACTCGTGGTAGAAATCATGGGTGAGTTCCGAGCCTACGTTGCTCCGGAAGTACGGTTGAAGACACGTGAATGTCGCTACAATGAGGTGCGGGACGCTCAAGAGGTTACACCGCTACTCGCAAACATCGGGCATAACTTCGCCAGTGGAATGACGGAACAGAGGCTTCGTGAGCGAATTCAGTCAGTTCACAAAGAGGATTTCAAGTTTGGAACGGATAATTACTTCTGGATTACCAAAGTGTCCTTGAACCAAGGTTAGAGACTTTCATTTTGAATTATTATCTTTGTACCAATAAAGATAACAACGAGTGAAAACTTTAACAAAATCAAGGAATAACGATGGGTACAGACATGATTAATCCTGCTATCGAGACAGGAAAGAGCATTGGAGATTTCGGAATGATGGCTATTACAGCCGGATTCTTTTTGGTGCTGTCAGCACTGATGTGGGTAACTTTCTTCCGTTGGTTCATGAAAGTCATTAACGACACAATGAGCGCACAGCGGGAAACTTTCAAAGAACTGTTGGCTGAGACGAGGAATCAAAACATTCAACTCAGTAACATATCCGAGGGACTTGTCCCCGAGACGCAGATGCGTATCAAGACGGTCACGAATATGGCGTTCGACCTTGCGGTTGAAAGGGTGTGCCGTATTATTAAGAGGGTTCGCGAGGAGAACCACATCTCGGATAAGGAAGGGACAGCGAAGAAGATAAGACAGTTGTTGACGAACTTACATGAAGACCGAAATTCGAAATTTGACTGCTTTACGTTCCGTGGCAAGAAGTTGTCTTCCTATACGAATACGAAATGGATTGAACAGGTGGCAAAGGTAGTCGAGTCGGAAATATATAATGATAAAGGGGTGAACAACCAGCGTGCCTTCGCCAACACCGAAGCAGCATATGCTAAAATCCGACTCGAACTTTACCACAATATGATGGAAGATTAAACCGAAAATTGGACGTTAAGCGTTAAAAGGCTGGGGAGATTGTAGAAATTTCTTCAGCCTTTTGAAGATTTTCGGGGAAAACTCTTTGGAATCTCATGAGAATCCATTACCTTTGTAGTGTCATTAAAAATCAAAGGTTATGAAAAAGTTCAATATTCAATACAACGGAGGTGATACTTTCACAGTTGAAACAACATCAGCAAGAGAGGCTGCTCGTATCGCGAGAAGAACTGGTAGAGATTTGATGAAGTATAACAATCATTCATCATTGTATTGGGTATGGGACGAGGAAGAAGAAAATCTTCTGTATATGGTTTCCACATTTAAATCGGGGAATCGTACAGTCACCACAATTACGAATTGCACCAAAAATAAATAATTTCGTTATGGCAAAATTAAGTCAAGAAAAGATTAACAGCCTGAGAGCCGAGTTGGTGGCTCTCAATAAGGCTTATCGTGAGGGCAATCCTCAAATATCAGATGTTGATTACGACCATATGGTTGAAACTCTGAGAGTAAACAGTCCGGAGGACGAGTTCTTCAAGAAAGGTATCGTAGAGGAAGCCACCGACCGTATGGAGCCGTTGCCTGTCCCTATGTACAGCCTCGAAAAAATCAAGACAATCAAGGACTTCCGCAAATGGTTACAGAAGATGTTTGCTGCAGGTTGTAAGGAGATTGTCGCCACTCCTAAATTTGACGGAATAAGCCTTGTCGTTGATGAAGACGATAAGAGAGCGTGGACTCGTGGTGATGGTGTAGAAGGGCAGTTGTCAACGAAACACTTCGACCGTATGTTCAATGGCGAGGGCGAGCATCCGGAACCACACCTTATGCACACGTGGGGCGAGGCTATCATGAAGAAGAAGACCTTTGCCCACCTCAAGGACAACCAAGCCGACTTCGCCTATAAGAACGCTCGTAATATGGTTGCCGGAATATTCAACTCTCCGGACGGCTGGAACAACCGCTTCATGGCAAACGTGGACTTCGTGCGTTATGGCTCTGACCTTACAGGCGACAAGTCAAGCGTTCTCGAAGAATTGAAAAGAACGTTCCATAATGTTACTCCGTATGTCAGTTTCTTGATTGAAGAGATAATGGAACTCGACGATGAGGAAATGAACCTGTTGCTTGATGAGGAACTTCATGACAGGTTTGATGCTGAATACAAGATTGATGGCGTGGTGATAGAAGTCGATGAAGAAAGCGTCCGTGAACAACTGGGACGGCTTCCTAACGGAAATCCCGCCTATGCTATTGCGTTCAAGAAGGAAGAGTGGTGTGACGTGTACCAGACAAAGGTTATCAGTATAGAAAAGGGAATAGGGAAGACAGGTGTTCTGAACCCTGTAATCATCATCGAACCCGTTGAGATTAACGGAGCAACCGTATCCCGAGCCACAGCGTATAATGCAGCCTACCTGATTGACCAGCATATCTGTGAGGGAGCGTTCATCGAAGTAACACGTGGAGGAGACGTTATCCCTAAACACTTGAAGACGATTGAGTACAACGAGAATGCGTACACCGATATGATGGATGACCTTGTTATCTGTCCGTCCTGTGGTGAACCGCTTAAATGGAACGAAACGCACGTTGACCTTGTATGCTCAAATGAGTCGTGCAAGGAAAGAGTAATCTCTGGTATGGTGTATTTCTTCCGCACGATGGGTTGCGAACAGTTTGAAGAGCCTACGATACGTCGTTTGTATGGACACGGCTATAAGACGATAGACACAATTCTTGAGTCACACGTTGCGGAGTTCCAGAACCTGTTAGGGAAGTCAAAGGGGAAGACCGTTTCAAGTCAGATTGAAAAGGTTCTTGCCGGAGTACCGTTGGCTCGTTACCTAACAGCCATAAATGTATTTGACGGAAAGATTGCTGAGGCGACCTGTCAGAAAATCTTAGACGGTTTGAACGGGGAAACGGTTGAGAGGCTGCGTGACCCAAATAGTTATGCGCTCACTGCGGAGTCTGCGGTCACTCTAAAGCACGAATGTGAACTTATTCCGGGAATAGGTGAGGTGCTTGCTTTGACGTTCGTAAAAGGTCTAAAAACGTATCTTTCGAGGGGAAAAGACAGAAGAGTCGTTATTACTTATGTACAGTCGCCAAAGGTTGAGACTCCTGACGGAGTTGAACAAATGTTTGTCTGCATGACAGGGTTCCGGAATAAAGAACTCGAAAAGGCTCTTCAGGCTCGGGGACACGTGGTGTTGAACGGTGTGACCAAAGAATGCACAGTTCTTGTGGTAGCCGACATCAACTCAACTTCTTCTAAGATGAAGACCGCTAAACAAAGAGGACTTCGTATCGTAACGAGAGAAGATTTTGAAAATGAGATATTGTGATGGAATAGGACATATTTATTGCATATGCTGTCTGGCTAATGGGAAACTTTACATTGGTCAGACAGTGAAGTCGATTGAGAAACGATTCAAAGAACATAAACAGGCTGCGAAACGTGGAGTTCCTTACAGGCTTTATTCAGCCATGAGGAAGTACGGTGTTGAGAACTTTACGATTGAGGAAATTATTCAGGTATCGGCACCCAATAGACAGGCTCTGAAAGCAAAACTTTGTTACATTGAGGAGCGTCTAATTAAAAGGCTTCAAACTAAAGAATTTGGATACAATTCAACGGATGGTGGGGATGGAGCGGTTGGAACTGTATGGACAGAAGAACGTCGTGCAAAAGCAAGGGAGGCTGCAAAGATTCACTTTGCTAAATATTGGGGACACAAACATTCTGAAGAATCAAGGAGAAAAATATCCGAATCAAATAAAGGAAGGCTTCCTTCAATGAAAGGTAAACATCTTTCAGAAGAAGCTAAACAAAAGATTTCTAAAGCAAATTCTGGTCATATTGGAGCATTTCGTGGGGAAACTCTTTCGAAAGAACATCGTAGAAAAATTAGTGAATCTAAGAAAGGGGTGAAGCGGAAAGAGTTTTCAGATGAATGGAAAAAGAAACTTTCAGAATCACATAAAGGAGAGAAAAATCATTTCTTTGGAAAGAAACATTCCGAGGAAACAAGAAAGAAAATGTCTGAAGCGAAAAGGAGGAATCGTTATGAGATATTGGTATAGAGACCATGATTGGTGGTACATTGGCTTTTCCTACGATGCTTCGCTGGTGACTTCCGTAAAGAAGTTCGCTGGTGCGGGATACAATCCCCAAAACAGGGAGTGGTACATTCCGTTTTCACTTGTCACGGTGAATCCGTTGAAGAAGTGGCTTGAGGAGAACGGATTCAAGGAGGGAATGAACTACGTTCCCTCTCGTCGTGTGATTGATTATGAGGAACCCGAAGAGGTGATAACAGTCGAGGAAGTTGAGCAAGCCTGTAAAGAGATAGGAATGAAGCGAATTCCCCGTCCTTATCAGTGCGAGGGGGTTGCCTATATGATTAATCACGGGAACTGTATCAATGGAGATGACTGTGGGTTGGGTAAGACAGCCCAGACGATTATCATCATTGAACTACTCGGAGCGTTTCCGGCTCTGATAGTTACCCCAGCGTCCGTGAAGTACAATTGGAAGAAGGAATGGGCGAAGTGGATGCCTGACCGAAAAGTAGGTGTAATCGAAAGGAAACGAAAGTTCGACCCTGCCGTATGGGATAGCGATGTCGTGATTATCAATTACGATGTGCTTGGGGAACGTAACATGGAGAAGCCGACAGCGAAGTTCAAGGAACTACTCAAGAAGTATTGGGGAGCCTGTGCCTTGGACGAGATACACTTCTTGAAGTCGGAAAAGGCTCTTCGCACAAAGATGGCGAAGAAGATAACCAAGCGAATAGAACACGTATGGGGATTGACAGGTACGCTGACTCAGAATAAGCCAGCCGACCTTATACAGCCGTTCAAGATAATTAGACGGTTCGATGACATCTTCGGTGATACGCTGGAGTTCAAGTTTCGATACTGCAACGGGAAGCAAACCGCATACGGGTTCGACGACAGTGGGTTCAGTAACCTCGAGGAACTTCATGAACTGTTACGAATGGGCGGTTACATACGACGGAATAAGAGGGACGTTCTTGAGGAACTCCCACCGCTGGTAGAGCAAACAGTTGACGTTCCTATTGTGAACCTCAAAGAGTACAGGCGAGCCGAGTCAGACCTGTTAGCGTATCTCGAGAAGATAGATATCGAGAAGGCAAACAATGCCGTGAACGCTCCTCACCTTGTAATGATTAACACGTTGAAATCCCTGTCGGTGAAAGGGAAGTTGCCGTTCATGCAATCATACATCAAGGATTGGTTAGAGGCGAATGAAGACGAACAGTTGGTGGTCTTCGGTGTGCACCGTGAACCGCTCCAGGAACTGGCGAAATACTTTAAGGCTCCGATAATACAGGGTGGAGTCTCGGCTGATAAGAAGCAACAAATCGTGAACGAGTTTTCCCAGAGGAAACATCGGTTACTCTTTGCGAACATTCAGTCGGCTGGTACAGGGACAGACGGTCTTCAGGACAACTGCTCGAATCTATTCTATATTGAACTGCCTGATAAGTCAACCGACCTGGAACAAACGAACAGTCGTCTTGAGCGAATGGGACAAAAGAATAGTATAAATATCACCTACCTATTATCACCCGACACGATAGACGTTGAAATGAGAGAAACTGTTAAGGATAAGAGCCTTATAACAGGGGTGGTGAACAGGGGGCAAAGCGAGAACGAACTGTTGGCAAGGAAATTCTTACAGAAACATCTGAAATGACGGAAACTCGAGCCATCGGGAGCCGTTATGTAATTATCAAATAATTTAGTGATAACAATGGACAAAATTCAATTCAAAGCAAAGTTCTTCGGTACGAAAGAACGTAAAGGACAAATCAAGAAACAGGCAGAATTCGTTATGGCTGTCAGTGAAGACAAAGTTGAGGATGTTCTCCGGTTACAGGGGTGGCAAACCATACACGGCTTAAAGATAAGAAAGGTTGAGTGATATGGTTCCAAAAGAGAGGATTAACATAACAATATTCACCGACGGAAGTTGTAACGCAAAGAGCGACCGAAAATTAGGTGGGTTCGGGGTGTACATTCCTTATGGAAATCAGGAGATACACCTGAGAAGAGGCTTCTGGAACACGACGACCTCCCGTATGGAGATGAAAGCGTTGCTGGCAGCGATACAGATGATAGACCCAGACGTCTATACAAAGGTTCATGTCGTAGCCGACAGCGAGTTCGTGGTGAATGCTTTCAAGAAGTCCCTACTTTCACAATGGCGAGCCAACGGGTGGTGGGGAGTTAAAAATCCTGAACTTTGGAAAGAAATCCTGAAAGAAATTGAAAGCCGTCGAAAGATGGTGTTCGGTATATCACACATCAATGGACACGGGAAAGACCTGTCCGACCCGTTGGTTTACGGTAATGCCTGTGCGGACGCTCTGGCGAATTATAAGACGCAAGACAGTTACGTTCAGGATAGACCGCTTGAGGGGTTCAGTTGGTTTCATCATGATGGTTCTGACTGTGTGTTTCCGGAAAAGACTGAAAAATTTGAGGAGTTGAACCAAGTGGGTGGAGACGTGAACATTATAGGCGATTGCTTCTACGCAAATGAAGAGGAGTTGTTTGAACGGGTTAATGGAACATACCTGTTTGAGCCGTATTATAATGGGCAATTGGACATCGATTATAAAGTAGAAAAGATTTAGTATATGGCGAAATTAGATGAGTATAAACAAGCGATAGTTGACGAATACCAAAGTACGAACAGGAACATTTTTGTCAGTGCAACGGCAGGGAGTGGAAAGACATTTACTCTCTGTAAGTTAGCGGAGATAACTCCTCCTATAAAGAGTTCAATATTCTTGGCGTTCAATAAGTCAATCGCAGAGGAGTTGGGTCAGCGACTCCCAAGAACCGTAAAGGCTTCCACCCTACATTCGTGTGCGTTGTCAAGTCTGTGTAAAGCGTTCAGCCTGAATTTTGCACTGTCGGATTCAAAGAACTTCAATCTGGCAAAAGAGAAGATGAACTTCAAAGGGGTTCACTCGAAGCGTATTCCGGGAATGATAATGAAGATATGCAGGCTCTACGACCTCATGCGCTTCAACCTCGTACAAGACGATGTAGAGGCAATAATATCACTGGGGGAGAGGTACGGTGAGGAGGCTGACGAAAATCTCGCTAAGAGAGCAATAGAACTCCGTATGCTCAATAAAAAGATTGCTGATAATTACTTCCTAAAAGGTGGGTCGGGAAAACTACCTATGGACTTCACTGATATGTTATACTATGCGACTCAATACGTTCATCGGGATGACTTCAAACAGTACAATGTCGTTATGCTTGACGAGTGTCAGGATATCAGCCCATTACAGTTTGAGGTCGTGAAGATGTGCAAGACCCCACGAGGTCGCCTGATAGCAGTAGGGGATGAAAAGCAATCAATCTATTCATTCATGGGGAGTAATCTTGACTCGTTACAGGCTATCAAGAACGCTCCTAATACAGTGACGCTGCCTTTGTCAATGACATATCGTTGCGCTCAGGATATAGTTGCCGAAGCCTGTAAAGTGTTCCCCGATGGTATAGTGGCTGCTCCTGGAGCGGTTAAAGGGTTCGTTGGGGACGGTACATTTAAGGACGCTCAGGAAGGCGACTTTATTCTGTGTCGGAATAACGCTCCGTTGGTTGACGCTTTCATCACCCTGTTACGACAGGGGAAGAAGTGTACAATTCTTGGGAAGGAATTCGGTGATGAACTTGTATCGCTCATAGACAGCGTCGAGGACGTATGGGGACTTGAACAGGTTCTTGAGAACATGATAAGCAAGTTGCAGAAGAAGGGAGTTAAGAGTCCAACCAAGTGTGAGGCATACGACAAGTTGAATGAGAAAGTGAATGTTTTGTTGAGCCTGTACGAATATTTCGGTGATTTGGAAACCGTGCGCTCCCGGATTTACGATATATTTGTAGAGAACGCCAGTCGTGGTATCACGCTGTCGACAATTCACAAAAGTAAGGGACTGGAAGCGGACAGAATATTCTTTCTTCAGCCGGAACTCCTACCAAGTAAGTATGCGACAACTGAACTGGCTTTATATGCTGAAAAGTGTCTCCAATTCGTGGCTATAACACGTGCGAGAAAGAGTTTAATATATTGTTAAATAATTTGAATTATGGAAGAAGTAAAGAAACAGACCCCAATCGACCTGTATCTGATGGTTCCTCATCAAGTGTACGAGGGTGGTAAACAGTCAGTGAAAGTCTGCCTGTTGGCGTGCAAGAAGATTAAGGCTTTCGCAGGATTTCTACCTACGAAAGAAATTCTTGAAACTCATTTTCAGGCTGAACGGGTTCGCATTGAAATGGCGAAGCAGGAATCCGGGAATGAGAACACGTACCGACCTCAACCCTTGTATCTTGAAGTAGAAAGTAGTATATTTGCGTCTATTGTTTCGGAAGCCAGAGCGAAAGACAAAGCGTTGGGAACCCCTGACGTGCTCGCTTTGACGCTGGGTTCGTCGATGCCGTGCTGCATTATAGCAGAACGCAAGGAAGAACCCGCACCGAAGCCCAAAACAGTTCGTAAAAAGAGAACCAAGAAAATTGAAGAGAAACATGATTGAAAAGGACAGTCGACCAGTGGTCGGGGAGTACGTGTTTTTGAGCAAGTATTCCCAAACCCATGATGGGAAAAAGGAAACATGGCAGGAAGCCGTGAACAGAGTAATGGATATGCACTTGAAACGCTATTCCGGTATGGTGAAGCCTGAAGACGAGGCTGAGTTCAGTAAGATGTTTGCTCACGCATACAGCCTGTATTCCGAGCAACGTGTATTGGGAGCCCAGCGTGCGTTACAGTATGGTGGAGAATTGATGTTAGAGAAGCACGCTCGCTTCTATAACTGTTCTTCTACCTACGTTGACCGTGTACGGGTATTCGAGGAAATCATGTATCTGTTACTCTGTGGTGCTGGGACAGGTTACAGCGTTCAGCACGTTCACACGGATAGACTTCCTGTACCCAAAGGATTTGATAATTCAAAACAGGCTGAGAAATTCGTGATACCTGATACGATTGAGGGATGGGCAGAGGCTGTTGGTAAGATGATGACCGCTTACTATTATGGTGGTGCGGACATCGAGTTTGACTATTCAGCAATCCGCCCGAAAGGTGCATACATCAGAGGGGGATTTAAGGCTCCTGGACCCGAACCGTTGCGTCAGGCGATAGAGAAGTGTCACCACATCATTACCCGTATCAAAGGACGGAAATTGAGACCGTTTGAACTCCACTATCTAATCTGTATCTGTGCGAACAGCGTGGTGACAGGGGGTGTGCGTCGTTCAGCGATGATAAGTATCTTTGACGCTGACGATGCTGAAATGGCTGCGTGCAAAACAGGTAACTGGATAGCAACGATGCCGGAACTGTGCCGGAGTAACAATTCAGCAGCCATCCTACCTGATACACCGAAGGAAGTGTTTGACAGTATTTACGAGAATACCAAGTTGTATGGGGAGCCAGGATTTGTATTCATCGACTCTCCGTGGTTTGTATTCAACCCCTGTGGAGAGGTAGGTATGTTCCCGCAAATCAAAGACGAGAACGGTGATTATCATACGGGTTGGGGATTCTGTAATCTTGCGGAAATCAATGGTGGTAAGGTAAAGACAGTTGAGGATTTCTATGCTGCCTGTGAAGCAGCCTCTACTATCTGTACGTTGCAGGCTGGTTACACGAATTTCCGTGTGCTTGAGAAATGGTCACAGTTGATAGCGGAGCGGGACGCTCTTATTGGTGTGGGCATTACGGGTCTCTGTGAGAACCCTGCTATCCTGTTCGACCCAGAAGTACAGAAGCGTGGTGCTCAAATCGTTGTAGAGACCAACAAGAAGATTGCACGAATGATAGGTATCAACGAGGCTGCACGGTGTACAGTTGTGAAGCCGTCTGGGAACAGTTCACAACTCCTTGGAACCTTGTCAGGAATAACTGCCGGACACGCTCGTCACTACATTCGTCACATTCAGGCTGCGGATACTGAACAGGCTGTTCAAGAGTGGGAACGTGTCAATCCGGATATGGTAGAAGCGAGCGTTTGGGCTCCTGACCGTGAAAAGGTTATCGCCTTCCCTGTTACACTTCCCGAAGGAGCGTTGTTGAAACAGAACCTGACAGCAATCGAATTCCTGAAATATGTTCTCTTAACGAAACAGAACTGGATTGAGTACGGTACGAACCTGACTCATCCTTCTACACTTGACAATCCGAAACTTCGAATGAACGTGTCAAATACCTGTACAGTTCGCCCAGATGAATGGGATGAAGTACGGGAGTTCCTGTGGGAACATCGTGACCAGTTTGGTGGTATCAGCCTGTTATCATCATTCGGTGATTTGGACTATCCTCAAGCACCGTACACCGAAGTTCTTGACGAGGTTGAGTTGGCGGAACGCTACGGAGCAGGAGCAATTCTGTCGAGCGGTCTTATCGTTGATGCGAATGACGTGTTCAAAGATGTTTGGGAAGCCTGTAACGCAGCGATGGGGTTGGCTCCACAGTTGCTTACAATCAACGACAAACAGATAGCCGACTTCGTTGTTGAGAATATTAAGGACGGACGTTTCCTTGTTGACATTGACGGTATCTGTTTCTCAGACGTGAACTGTGTCATTGACTACCTGAAACGACGTGTTGAAAGACGGTTGGATTGGGTGCGTCGCTTCAATTCATTTGCCGACAAGTATATGGAAAGCGACCGTCAGAAGACATCGTACTGTTTGAAGCACGTAAACGCATACCACAAGTGGCAAGCCATCTGTCGAATGAAGCCTGTTTCCTACGACAACATCGTATGGGAAGAACCGCTTAAACAGGCTGGCAGTGAAATTGCGACAGCCTGTGCCGGAGGTACGTGTTCCTTGGAGGAGATGAGAGGATTGAAAAAGTAAATACGTTATATTTGTATCCATCAATTAAAATGGTGCGAATATGAAAGAAAAAGTTTTAGGAGAAGTTTATCTTATAACCTGTTTAATTACAGGGAAACAATATGTTGGAATAACTATTAGAGGGTATCTGAATAGATGGAAAAAGCATTTAGCACAGTCTAAAACGAAAGGAACTGGTCTTCATGAAGATATTTATAAATATGGTGAAGATGCTTTTAAAATAGAAGTTTTAGAAAGTAAACAGTATTCAAATCGGGATAGACTGGCTAAATGGCTTTTTAATCGAGAACGGTTTTGGATTTCTCATTTCGATACCTATTTAAATGGGTATAATTTAACGGAAGGTGGCGATGGTGTTGCTGGGGTACATAAATCTAAGGTTATTAGAAACCTCATGAAAGAAATGATGAAGGATTTGTACGAAAGACATCCTGAAGAAAAGATTAATAGAACCCGTCGTGCCCACGAAGAAGCCAGAAAGCCTGAAAATAGAAAACGAATGTCAGAACTTCAGAAAAAGCGATATGAAGAAATGACTGAGGAAGAGTGTTTAGAACATATTGAAAGAACAAAACAGGGCATGGATAAACTTCCTATTGAAACAAAAGAACGTATTAAAACGACTCAATTTAAGAAAGGACAAGAATCATGGAACAAAGGGGTTCCGATGTCTGATGAACAGAAGAAGAAAGTTTCTGAAAACCGCAAAGGAATCGCTGCTTGGAACAAGGGGAAGAAAGTCGAAAGGAAAGAAGTGTGCCCTGTTTGCGGAAAGTTAATTTGTTGGAACATGATAAATAAACATATAAAAGCGAGGCATACGAAGAAATAAATCAAGAAATTGCCCAGTCTTCGGAACCTGACTCCGGGACTGGGCGTTTTTAAATAAAAATCGATTAAGTGTAATAAATATGAATGTAAAGATTTTATTCAACAAATCTGCTCAAGAGGCTCTTTTCGAAGGAATTGATGAACTCGCTAATGCAGTATCTTCTACTCTCGGTCCGAAGGGACATTCAGTAATCATTGACAAAGGGTATGGCATTCCTCACATCACGAAAGATGGTGTAACAGTTGCCCGTGCGTACGATACCGACGACCCAATGAAACGTATGGGAGCAACGCTTGTTAAGACCGTTGCGGCAAAGACCTGTGACGAGGCTGGTGACGGTACGACCACAGCCACAATCCTCACCCGTGCGCTCATCAAAGAGGGAATGAATGTTCTTCCTAATGTCAAGAATCCACAGCGTTTCAAAGAAGGAATGGAGGCTGCTCGTTCGGAAGCCGTTTCGTTCATTAAAGCGATGGCGAAGGAAATTGGTGAGACCGAGTTCGACCGTGTAAATCAGATTGCCACTATCAGCGCAAACGGTGATGTGGAGGTTGGTTGTATCATTTCGGAGGCTATCGGAAAGGTAGGAAACGACGGAGTGATTACGGTTGAGGAAAGCAGCAAGGGAAATGAAACCACAGTCGAAGTGACCACAGGTTTTCAGTGGGAGAAAGGCTTGGTGAACCCGTACTTCGTTACAGACCCAGAGCGTATGGAATGCGTGCTTGATAAGCCGTATATTCTCATCTTCGGACAGAACATCAACTATCCCCAGGAAATCCTTCCTATCATTCAGACAGTTTATTCAGCGAAACGCAGCGTTCTTATCGTTGCTCCTAATGCGTCTAATGACGTTATCAAGTTCCTCGTGACAAACATTCAGCAGCAGAACGGGTTGAAAGCCTGTTTCGTAAAGGCTCCCGGATATGGTCAAATCCAGAAGGACATGATAGAGGACTTGGCTGTTAAGGTAGGCGCAAAGGTGGTAGGCGATGAGTTTGGACGTCCGCTTGACCAACTCGGTACAGACTGGCTGGGCGAGTGTGAACGTACAGTCGTTTCTACTAATCGTACAATCCTCGTAGGAGGCGTTGGTACGGAAGCCGATATAAATACCAGAGTAGAGGCTATTAAACATCTAATGGAGGAGAATACGAACTCTTACGACCAAGAGAAGTATCGTGAACGTATTTCGAAACTTACAGGGGGAGCAGCCGTCGTTTATGTAGGTGCGGACAGTGAGGTAGAGATGAAGGAAAGAAAAGACCGTGTTGACGATGCTATTGCCGCAACTCGGGCAGCGTTGGAAGAGGGATACGTTCCCGGAGGCGGTACGGTTCAGTTGAGAGCGTCAGACCACCTACGCAATATGCCTTCACTTCATGAAGAACATCCTGACTTCATTATCGGTTGGAATGTAGTTGCTCAAGCGTTGATGGCTCCGTTCAATCAGTTGTGTGAGAATGCTGCTGTGAACGCAACCCGTATTGAAGTTGACCTGACAAACAACGACGACCCGATGTGGTGGAAAGGCTTCAACCCTGTTACTGAGAAGATAGAAGATATGTTTGAGGCAGGAATCATTGACCCTGCGAAAGTGTCAAGAGTGTCCCTGGAAAACTCTGTTTCAGTCGCTATTCAGTTCCTGAATACGTCTTGTGCTATGTCCGCAAATAATGAACCAAATAAAAAGTAGATACTATGAGTCAGAAACAAATCCGAAGAGGGGACATTGTACGCATCCGCCATAATAACAGCGGTCATCAATTCAAAGAAAACACTTTGTGCGTCGTACTGGATACATATCCGAAACGAGCCGAATTCCCCGACAGGTTCAAATGTGCAACCCGAACCGAGTGGTGGTACGTTGATATTAAAGACATCACGCTGTTCTCGCGAAACAAGAACGAGGATGACGATTATTAATCATTAAATAGAGACGATTATGTTTTTCGAAGTAAGAACAAAACGGTTGACAGTCACCGAGCGCAATGCGTATAAGACCGTCAAGGAACTGTGGTTGTTCCAAGTTGAAAGTTACACCGAAGCCGAGGCTCGTGTGACGGAGTTCATGAACAAACAATTCAAGGGAGAGGACTTCTCTATTCCTAAGATTCAACCGTCAAAGATACAGCGTGTTGAAAAGACAGACGGCTGTGCTGATGAAGACCCGTTCTACAAAGTTAAGATTGAACTTCTCAGCGAGAACGACAAGGGTAAAGTGGTGAAAGAACCGTTCTTCATTTTGGTTCGTGCTGAAAGTCCTGAGGCTGCTATTGAGGTTGGTAATGGTGTGGGCGATGAAGAAGCACCGTCTTCTGAAACTGTTTCCGCTACGAAAACCAAGTTCACAGGGGTTGTCGTAATGACCGCTCCGAAGAAAGAACCAGCGAAACCAAAAGCAGAGGCTCCTAAGGAAGAGGAACAACCGAAGACTCCTGCTAAGGCAGCGAAGTCGAAAAAGAAGTAACATTCAGTAACAATCAAGAGTGGCTGGGGGACCAGGCACCCTCCTTTTTTTGAAGGACCCCCACATT
>OAWZ01000040.1_pt1 | contig 106623 bp, 54 predicted proteins | sample 1477091 | NCBI WGS metagenome assembly OAWZ01 (sample SAMEA2580282, study PRJEB22360) | human gut metagenome | biome: human gut; feature: human-associated habitat; material: faeces | place: Denmark | collected 2008/2010
GAATGCTTCCTGCCATCGACAAAGCAGAAGTAAAACGATACGCAGGACTTCGTCACGCTGAGGATTTCCCACAAAACTATGTTGACGAAGCATGTAAGGAAATCCAATTATTGGCTACACCTAGGGGTGTATATCAAGAATATGATTACGATGCAGAAACAAAAACAATTTTAAGCAATCCACCGCTTAAAATTGAAGGGTCTATCATCGAAAAGCATCTAGAAAAATCTACTAAAGTATACGTATTAGGCGTAACAGTTGGAGAAGATGTAGAAATTCGTAGTGAACAGTTATTTAAACAAGGTAACTATACGGTAGGCTTATTACTTGATGCAGCAGCCACAACTGCTGTAGAACAGGTAGCTGATCAGGTAAACGAAGTAATCAATACAATTGCTAAAAAACAAGGCTATAAGCCAACTTGGCGTTTTAGCCCTGGTTATGGCAACTGGCCACTAGAAATCCAACCACAATTAGCTAAAATCATCAAAACAGAGATGATTGGCTTACAAGTAACAGAGAACTATTTATTATTCCCACGTAAGTCTGTAACGGCTATCATCGGTTTAATGCCAGCAAACGAAGATATTAAAACTAAACGAGGCTGTACATCTTGTTCACAACAAAACTGTGCATCTCGAAAATTACCAGAGAAAGCAACAGTCAACACCCAAGATGGGGGAGAAGAGGAAGGTAGTAAAACTACTGCCGACATTTCTGGTATTGCCATGAAGGGGCAGCCAATACAATAGTGTTTCACGTGAAACATTGTAATTTAGGATGTTAAAGGAAGATGTTTATGTATATATTTGACGGTGCTATGGGCACAATGCTTCAAGCGGCAGGCTTAGAAGAAGGCTATTGTCCAGAGCTATTTAATATTGAAAGACCAGAAGTAGTAAAGGATATTCATGCTCAATACTTACAACATGGCAGTGATGTAATCACTACCAATACATTCGGTGCTTGTGGTCTTAAATTAGAAGATTATGATTTACAGGATCGCGTAAGAGAAATTAATATTGCAGCTGTGAAGGTAGCAAAAGAAGCCATTGCAGAGACTAAACCAACTGCTCGTGTAGCAGGTTCTATGGGACCTACAGGTCGTTTTTTACAACCATTAGGCAATATGAGCTTTGACTCCATTTATGATACATATCGTGAACAAGCCGAAGCATTAATCGAAGGTGGCGTTGATTTTATTATCATTGAAACTATCATCGACGTACAGGAAATGCGTGCCGCTTTATTAGCCTCTTTAGATGCTCGTGAAGCAGCAGGGAAGACAAAAGATGATGTACAAATCATCTGTCAATTTTCTTTTAGTGAAGACGGTCGTACTATTACAGGTACACCACCAGCAGTAGCAACTACTATCGTAGAAGCTATAGGGGCTGATATCATTGGTATCAACTGTTCCCTTGGACCTGAACAAATTACACCACTTATCGAAGAGATTGCAAGCGTTACAAATTTACCAATAAGCTGTCAGCCAAATGCCGGTATGCCTCAATTAATAAATAAACAAACTGTATTCCCACTTTCAGCTGAAGAGATGGGGCCTTTGATGCTTCCAATTGTTGATGCTGGTGCAAGCTATGTTGGCGGCTGCTGTGGTACAACACCAGCTCATATTCAATCTATTTCCGATGCTGTGAAAGCTCATACGCCAAAAGAACGCGCCCACATTGCACCTAAAACAATTATTACAAGCCGTACTAAACTTTTAGAGTTAGGCCATCATACAAAACCACTTATCATTGGCGAACGTATTAATCCAACTGGCCGTAAAGTCCTTGCTCAAGAATTGCGCGATGGCTCTTTCATCCGTGTAAAACGGGATGCCTTAGACCAAGTAGAGGCAGGTGCAGATATCCTAGATGTAAACATGGGTGTAGCCGGCATGGATCAATCACCCTTAATGGAACGCGCCATTTTCGAGTTATCCATGCTCGTAGAAACACCATTATCCATTGACACATTAGACCCAGTAGCTATGGAAATAGCTCTTAAAAACTATCCAGGTCGTGCCCTCATTAACTCCGTAAATGGGGAGGAGGAGTCTATTACTCACGTAATGCCTTTGGCTAAACGGTATGGTGCAGCATTGCTTTGCTTGCCAATCTGTAGTGGTGACTTACCTGAAAAAGCAGAGGACCGCGTTGCTTTAGCTGAAAGCATCATAAATCGCGCTTACGGTTATGGTCTTCAACCACATGACTTATTACTCGATCCATTGGTATTAACACTTGCCAGCGGTGAAGATAGTGCACGCCAAACATTGCGTACGCTACAATTATATAAAGAAAAATTTGGCTTCCCAACAGTAATGGGCTTGTCCAATATCTCCTTCGGTATGCCTCAACGTCCTTATTTGAACGGCCAATTCTTAACAATGGCCCTCGCATGTGGCTTAACAACACCGATTATGAATCCACTCAATTATCCAGCAAAAAAAGCATTTGTATCTAGTACTACCTTACTAGGCTGGGACCCAGGTTCTGCTGAATTTATTAAAGAATACGGCTATGAAGACGAAACTACCGCTCCTGGTAACTCTGCTCCTAAAGGGCCAGATAAAAAATCCTTCGATAGTAATGATCCTTTAGCCAATATTCGCGCATGTGTAGAACAAGGCGAAAAAGAAGCTATCATTGATCTTGTAAAAAAAGCCTTAGCAGATGGTATCGATCCATTAGATCTTACGAAAAAAGGCTTATCGGAAGCGATGAACGTAGTGGGGGATAAGTTTGGTTCTGGTAAATTATTCTTACCACAAGTAATGCTTGCTGCTGAAACAATGCAGGCTGCTTTCAACACCATTAAAGAAATTATTCCTGCTAGTGAAAGCTTAGATAAAGGCACCGTTGTCGTGGCTACAGTTAAAGGCGACATCCACGATTTAGGTAAAAATATCGTAGCAGCATTGCTCGAAAACAATGGTTACAAAATCGTCGACCTTGGTAAGGACGTTGACCCAGAAGTTATCGTACAAGCCATTAAAGATAACAAAGCTGCCCTCGTTGGCATCTGTTCCTTGATGACGACTACCATGCCACAAATCGACAATACTATCGCTGCTATCCGTGCAGCAGGCCTTAAAACTAAGGTCATGGTTGGTGGCGCTGTAGTATCTCAAGACTACGCAGACCAAGCAGGTGCAGATATCTACGCTAAAGACGGCATCGCTGCTGTTAACCACGCCAATGACTTCTTTGAAACACTAGAAAAATAATGTATAGTAACGAGGTACATGATGACATTACGAGAAAAACATCAACAAAGACAGTTCACCATTACTGTTGAATTGGATCCTCCTAAAAGCAGTTCTGCAGAAAAGACCTTCGAACAAGCAGCCCGTTTGAAAGGGAAGGTCGATGCTATCAACATCGCTGATAGCCCTATGTCCAAAATGCGCATGAGCCCAATTTCTCTTTCTTATTTGTTACAACATAACAAAGAAATTGAAACTATTTTCCACCTTACATGCCGCGACCGTAATATTATCGGATTGCAATCTGAATTACTCGGTGCAGCAGCATTGGGCGTGCATAATATTTTAACACTCACTGGTGATAAACCAGATAATGGGGACCATCCATTTGCACAATCCGTATTTGAAGTCGACTGTATGGGACTACTTAACATCGCTAAGACATTAAATGCAGGCAAAGACCTGGCAGGTAATGACCTAGATGCACCTACGAACTTCTACATCGGTGCCACTGGTAATCCTGGTGCTCCAGATTTAGAGATTGAACGCCAAAAATTAGCTGCTAAAATTCAAAATGGCGCTCACTTTGTACAAACACAACCAATTTACGATTTAGAACAGGCAAAACGCTACATTGACAAGATGTCTGAATTCGATGTACCTATCATGCTCGGTTTGATTCCACTTAAAAGCTTTAAAATGGCTACATACCTCCATGAAAAAGTGCCTGGAATCAATCTTACTCAAGAAATATTGGACCGCATGGAAAAAGGTGGTAAAGAAGCGGGTACAGAAATTGCGATTGAAACACTTGAACAAATCAAGAAAATGGCAGCAGGCGTACATATTATGCCTTTAAATGATATCGATACAACATTATATATTATTGATCACCTATAAAGTCATTCTGAGATTAACATATAACACCTTTCCCACGACCTCCATAGTGAACTAAGTCGTTCTTAGGGAAAGGTGTTATATGTATCTTTATCTCCGCCTCATATAGTGAACAAAATATATAATTTTGTCGTAAACGATATCATTTAATAGATATAGAGTGGGGGAGGGCATACAAACTAATTCGTTACTAAGAAAAGGAAAAGAGGATGCAGATCTATGATTTGCATCCTCTTTTTCTTTATGTAGCAATGTAACATGGGGTTTAGTTATATTAATTTATATTAGTTTCTACGCCTAAATCATTAACTGCTATACTAACGGTTTGTCTTTGATTTCTTTTGGTTTTCGTGGATATTGTTTTGGTGTTTTTCCAATTTTCTTTATATATACGATTGCTCGTTTATCCTCTAAGGTTGGCAAAGTAACGGTTCTTACTTCTTCGATAGTAGCTTTTAGTGTGCTAAGGGCTTTATTAGATTCTTTCACTTCTTCTTCGTAGATAGCTCCTTTTAAAGCAACTATGTATCCACCTTCTTTTACGTATGGCACAGTCCATTCTAAAAGAATCGGCAAGCGTGCCACGGCACGGCTCGTAGCAATATCAAAGCTTTCACGGTAATCTTGATGACTCAAATCCTCCGCACGTCCGTGTAAGGTAGTACAGTTCGTCAGTTTTAGTTCATCTATAACCGATTCCAAAAAGGTAAGCCGCTTTTTCAAAGAATCAAACAGGGTAACCTTGAGGCTACGGTCATAGATAGCCAATGGAATACCAGGGAAACCTGCACCGGTACCAACATCGATAATCGTCATGTCAGATTTGATAATTTCAGAATCATAACAGGAGAGGGAGTCAATCATGTGCTTAACCACGACCTCTTTCATATCCGTAATACCCGTTAGATTGAGATATTTATTTGTTTCAATCATATGCGCATAATACATGTAAAAGTCTTTGGCTTGCTCTTCCGTACAAGGCAAGCCAAAATGGCTCATTTGCTCCATCATGTACGAAACAAATTCAGACTGAGGTGCTATAGGCACATCATATTTTTCTTTCATAAGTACACCTAATGAATTGTCTAATATGTATAGGACAATAAGATCTATAGGAAATATCTTTTAAAATCTATAAGAAATAGCTTCTAAAAAGTTCATATAAAATGCATGTTATTACATGCTATTTTTATTTACTTCTATTGTATTGTTCGAGTTGGATCAACAGAACAGATACGTCCGCAGGTGATACACCAGAGATACGGCTTGCTTGGCCGATGGAGTGAGGACGAATTTTGTTGAGCTTTTGTTGAGCTTCAAGGGAAATACCCTTTATTTGTGTATAGTCCCATTCTTTTGGAAGAATTTTTTCTTCTAGTTTACGAACCTTATCGACTTGCTCCATTTGCTTTTTGATGTAACCTTCGTAGGTAATGGAAATATCGACAGCTTCCTCTACATCAGGTGTATAGCGTTTCAAACCAAATGCATCGGCTACGACGGCATAAGAGAGTTCGTTACGTTTTACTAAATCATAAGCGTGAATACCTGTTCTAATAGGTGCTGTACCTAAACTTTCAAGCAAAGCTTGTGTTTCTTTGGATGGATTGACAGGTGTATTTCGTAACATGTCCATTGCTTCTTCGATAGCAGCTTTTTTAGCTGTAAATTTATCCCAACGATCATCTTTTACAAGACCGATTGCACGGCCTTTTTCCGTAAGACGCATGTCTGCATTATCTTGACGAAGCAATAAGCGGTATTCACTGCGGCTTGTCATCATGCGGTACGGTTCATTTGTACCTTTTGTTACAAGATCATCGATGAGAACACCGATGTACGCTTCAGAACGAGCAAGGATAAACGGTTCTTTACCTTCAAGCCACAATGCTGCGTTGATACCAGCCATGAGGCCTTGAGCAGCCGCTTCTTCATAGCCAGATGTACCATTGGCTTGACCCGCAGAGTAGAGACCTTCAATATGTTTCACTTGAAGTGCTGGTGTCAATTGCGTTGGATTCAAGCAATCGTATTCGATAGCATAGGCAGGGCGCATAATTTCTACATTTTCAAGGCCTGGAATAGTACGCAAGAATGCATATTGTACGTCCATAGGAAGGGATGTACTCATGCCTTGAACGTACATTTCATTTGTACCCGTACCTTCTGGTTCTACGAATAATTGATGGCGTTCTTTATCGGCAAAGCGCACTACTTTATCTTCGATGGAAGGGCAGTAACGAGGGCCTACGCCTTCGATTTTGCCACTATACATAGGAGCGCGGTGAATATTGCTATGAATGATTTCGTGCGTTTCTTTGTTAGTATAGGTCAACCAACATACATCTTCATTACGGTTAATCCATTCATCCATAAAGGAAAATGCGTGATGATGTGCATCGCCTTCTTGAACTACCATATTTTCGAGGTTTAAAGTACGTTTATCTACACGTGCTGGTGTACCCGTCTTAAAGCGCATCAATTCAACACCATTATCGAGTAAAGATTGAGAGAAATGTTCCGCTACGCGTTGGCCATTTGGACCGCCCACATAATCGATATCGCCGATGAGGATTTTACCTTTCAAATAGGTACCTGTACAAAGAATTACCGCCTTAGCGCCATAAAATTCACCAAGCTCCGTAACGATACCTGTGACCTTGCCATCCTCAACCTTAAGCTCTGTCACCATGATTTGCTTAACATTGAGATTATCTGTATTCTCCAATGTTTGTTTCATCAAATGTTGGTATTTAATCTTGTCGGATTGACAACGCAAAGAATGAACGGCAGGTCCTTTGCCCATATTGAGCATACGCATTTGGATAGCTGTAGCATCCGCATTAATACCCATTTGACCGCCTAATGCGTCAACTTCGTAAACAAGATGGCTTTTACCAGGACCACCCACGGCAGGGTTGCACGGCATAAGCGCAATATTATCTAAACTGATGGTCGCCAGCAACGTGCGATGACCCATGCGGGCAGTAGCGAGAGCCGCCTCACAACCAGCATGACCGCCACCGATGACGATGACATCATAATTATCTACTGTGTACATATCAATTAAATTCCTTATATTTGTTACTTATCTTACTGTGAAAGTTTAAATCACTTACCAAGGCAAAAACGACTAAACAATTCATCTATCATGCTTTCTCGGATGGTATCGCCCGTGATGTCGCCTAGTAGTTCCCAAGCGCTACGCAAGTCGGTGGCCACAAAGTCTACAGGCATGCCCATGTCGATAGAGGAGAGGGCTTGTTCTACTTGAGCCTTCGCTTGTTCCATAAGGCTAATGTGGCGCACATTACTAATCATGGCGCTGTTGTCTTGTTTTACGCGACCGCCGTAAACGAGTTCTTGCACCCATTTGGAAAGAACTGCAGAGCCTTCGCCTTCTTTGGCACTGATTCGTTCGATAGCCGTGAAGGTTCCGTGTTCTTTAATATTTTCATCTGTAACGACTTGTGCCACATCGGACTTATTAAGGAGTACGATGGTGTTCAAACCGCTCATAGAGGTCAAAATTTCGATTTCTTCAGGGGTTAAAGGAGTAGACCCGTCTATAACACAGAGCACGATGTCTGCTTTGTTGATATAATCGCGAGCACGCTCCACACCAAGGGCTTCCACCGTATCTTGTGTGTCCCGAATACCTGCTGTATCGATGAGGCGCAAGGAAATACCTTCTACGGTCATATATTCTTCAATACTATCGCGTGTCGTCCCCGGAATATCCGTTACAATAGCGCGATTTTCGCGCAAGAGAGCATTCATAAGGCTCGATTTGCCTGCATTTGGACGGCCTACAATAACCGTCGTAATACCGTCCCGAATAAGGCGACCTGTGTTTGCTGTGGACAAGAGTTCATCCATAGCTTTCAAAATAGGCTGCAACTGTTCGCGAACCTCTTGGCTCGTTACGTCTTCGATATCCTCCTCAGGATAATCGATGGTTACCTCTAAATGAGCAATCATGGCGATGAGCTGTTCTCGCACATCTTTTACAAAAGATGAAACAGTTCCATCTAGCTGAGCCACAGCGAGGGAGAGGGAGTCCTCTGTTTTTGCTTCAATAATATCAATGATCGCCTCCGCTTGCGTGAGGTCGATACGTCCGTTCATAAAGGCACGCTTCGTAAATTCACCGGCATCAGCCATGCGCACATCGTGATTTACGAGCAATTTCAAGATTTGTCGAACCGGCACAATACCGCCGTGACACTGAATTTCTACCACATCTTCCGCCGTGTAGGAATGAGGGCCTTTCATTAATAACACAAGAACCTCGTCGATGGTCTTGTTCGTTGTAGGATCCACAATGGTCCCATATTGTATCGTTCTATTTTGGCGATCCATCAAAGGAACGGTGCCAGTGCTCTTGAACAGGCTATTTACAATAGGAAAACTATCCTTGCCGCTAACACGAATAATACCAACCCCACCGATGCCGGGCGGTGTCGCAATGGCCGCTATTGTATCATCTATATACATACATATCTCCGTATTTCGATTATTATCTTTTATATGTTCTTCGCCTGTGAAAGTTAAACTAAACCAATCTTACCCGCGCGAAGATTAACTTAGGTTAGCTTTCACCATAACCTAAAGAATAAAGGGAACAGCCCTCAAGTAACGGAGAATACCAGTTACCTGAAAGCTGCACCATTATATTTTATTTTTTGTACGAAATCACAACGTGACGGAATGGTTCATCCCCTTCACTGTTGGTAATAACATTTTTATCCCCTTGAAGGGCGGTATGAATGATTTTACGTTCAAAAGCATTCATCGGTTCTAAGGAAACCTTTTGACGGTTGCGTTTCACCTTAGAAGCCAAACGTTTCGCGAGATTTACCAATGTTTCTTCTCGGCGAGAACGATAATTTTCCACATCTACCACGATATGGCAATGGCCAGATACATCCTTGTGAGCCACGAGATTTGTTAAATATTGAATAGCATCTAATGTTTGACCATGTTTACCAATCAAAATACCTAGCTCTTCGCCGTGTACTTGGAATGTAATTTTATCTTTCGTCATCATTTTTTCGATAACAACAGTGAGGCCCATTTGTGTAAACATATCATCGAGGAATTGTTTACCCTTTTCAGCAATTTCTTGTTGATCCTCTTTTGAAAGTTCTTTTTTAGAAGGTTTTTCTTCTACAGTACTTTCAGAAGTTTCAACTGCTATATCTTGTACTTCTGTTTCGCTTGTTGCCACTGGTTCGGAAGCAATAGCTACAGATTGTTCTTCTGCGTTAGCTACTTCTTTTGCAGTAGCAGATTGAGCCAAAGCAGTGAAGAATAAGCGAACAACTGCTGGTTTACGACCAATGCCTAAAAATCCACTAGAAGGTTGTTCTAAGACTTTAGTTTCTACCAATTCTTGGCCTTCAGCGGCTAATTGAGCTACACCTTTAGCAATGGCATCTTCAATGGTTTTAGCAGATACATCGATAAATTCCATAATTGCCTCCTACTTAGCGTTCAAATTTTTGTAAATGAAATGCTGTTGAATCAATTGGAATACGTTAGAAACTACCCAGTAGATAACGAGACCAGATGGGAAGCTCAAAGAAATGTAACCAATGAATAAAGGCATAAAGATTGTCATAATCTTTTGTTGTTGCGCAGCTGCACCAGTTGCACCATTACTAGTTTGACGAGACATAACCCATGTGGATAATGCACTCAAAATAGGTAAGATATACATTGGATCTGGATCGCCAAGGCTAGGCAACCACAAGAATTGTACAAAGTTTGGATCGTATGGGTAATCTTTCAAAGCCCAGTAAATCGCGATCAAGAATGGCATTTGTACCAACAATGGCAAGCAACCAGCCAATGGGTTAACGCCCATTTCTTTGTACAATGCACCCATTTCCGCTTGCAGTTTTGCAGGATCGTTTTTGTATTTATCTTGCAATTGTTTCATACGAGGCTGCAATTCTTGCATAGCCTTCATGGATTTGATTTGCTTAACAGTAAGTGGTGCCAAAATCGCTTTGATAACGATTGTTAAAAGGATAATAGCCACACCGTAGCTTGGATAACCTATCATTTGAGTCAATTGGAACGCATAAGTTACCAATGTGCTCATTAAATCAACGATAGGTTGGAAAATACCACTTAAAAAGTCCATTGTTTCTCCTTTTTCATACAGTCCGAAATCGTCCTTTGCGCATCTATATATCGTTATGGTATGGTCTAAATTTCATCCATACAGATGCTCAGGTATTTCCAAAACTGTGCTTGATGGTGATGGTGAAAGTTACTTTCACAGAACACATCCAGCCTAATCCCACGTGGGTTAGGGAACTGGATCGTAGCCACCCTTATGGAAAGGATGACAGCGAAGAATGCGTTTTAAACCCATCCAGCTACCTTTCAAAGGACCATATTTTTCGATAGCCTGCAGAGTATATGTGGAACATGTCGGATAATAACGGCAACATCCAGGTTTTAAGGGAGATATGGCGAGCTGATAAAACCTAATTAAAAGTCGTAAAAGCATGGTTATACAGCGTTTCATGGAAACCTCCATATACACAAAAAGGACCAAAGCCTCTAACTTGTGGTCCTATTTATCATTTTGTATCAATAATTTGCTTTTTCGCAAGAGATACAAAATCTCCTTTTCCGCTTTTTCGTAGGTAGCGTTTTTCAGAGGGCCACGTCCAACAATTACGATATGATACCCTTCGCGAATGGCGTGCTGATTGAGGCGATATACCTCTTTCATCAGGCGTCTAGCTCGGTTGCGCTCCACTGCACAACCAACCTTTTTGCCGGTTACAAAACCAATGCGCGTAGGTTGCTTTGCCACGGGCATACGATACAGTACACACATACGGCCTACTTCGTATTTTCCGTGCTTATACACAAGGCGATATTCATTATTGTGCGTCAGTCGTCTTGCTTTATCAAGGCAATAATCCATATGCATTGTCCTTAAGTCCTAAGAATAGAAAAACTTGGCAGCAGCGCCAAGTTTTTTCTCCTGCCTAACAGCTATTATATTATGCAGATAAGCGTTTTCTGCCTTTTGCACGTCTTCTTTTCAAAACGAGACGGCCACCAATAGTTTTCATGCGTTCACGGAAACCATGGGTACGTTTTCTCCAAAGAGTATTTGGTTGGTAAGTACGTTTCATTAGTAAAACACCTCCTCGTCATTCTGTATTGTTTTACTTATACCATAACAGGGTAATTATAGAGGTAAAACGTAAATTTGTCAATATAATAAAGGGGTTCTGCTATGAGTTCTTGTATTTCTGAAAATAATTCTACTACACATTTTATCCTGTAATTGATGTTACGTTTCCAGGGGGAGGAATATAGGGCTCCTTCATCGCTCCATACTAATCGTAAAGTCGCTCAAAAGGACCCTATATTCCCTCCCTAAAACAACCCTAATTTCACCTTCAACACCACTACACGATGTAAACGTAACATCAATTTACAGCAACACAAGAACTCACATTCTAATCTTTTATATTTTGACAAATTTATGTTTTAATCTCTGGTTGAGAGTAGGGAGGAATAGATGTGGTTTTCTCCCTCCATACTCATCGTAAGTCGGTCAAAAATCCACATCTATTCCTGCTCCTAAGACTCCCTTTTAGAAAAATCACTAGTTTGTCATTTTTATCTATCATTTATTTTTGATTATCTGAAGGTTGATGTTGTTATGTTCATCAATTACTTTTCCATCTATGTGTATAATAATCATAAAAATTATCTTATTGGAGGAGGGGAATGAAAACTACTTTTTGAGCGACTTGCGTTAGAATGGAGCGATAAAAGTAGTTTTCATTCCTCCCCCAAAAGTAATTGATGAACAAATGATAAGATAATTATTGATTTATTAACACATTTCCTTCAGATAATCAAAAGTTATCCACAGATTGAATGACAAATTACTTATTTTTTGGTACAATCATACTTGAAATTAGGAAAAATTATATATTTTTATAGGTTTTTGATGGATAACTTTCGAGGTTATCCACATTTTTTCTCTTTTAGTTTATAAAAACTGAAAAGTCAGTAATTATCTATATAAAATAGACTTTTATTTTTACTTATTCACAGGTTATACACAAGTTATTCACAGGAATAATAGTTTTTTCCACAGCTTTTACAATGGTTATGCACATTATTCCTAAAGTTATACACATTTATTGCAATAGTTATTCACAAGAGGCACGTCATGCAATCATTTGATTTAAATAATATATGGGAGCATATATTGCAAGAGGCGAAAAAGAATATGCAACATTTACCTGATGCATTGTATTTGCGCGTCACATCATCGTTGATTCCCATGTCTCTCGAAAGTCATTCAATCCATATTGGGGTCATGCAAACATTTGTAAAAAACTTAATCGACCAGCAGCCGCAAATTAGCAAGGCTTTACAAGATGCGATTACCACGGTCATCGGTTCCCATCGAGATATGGTATTATTCGATTTTAATCAAGAGAGTATAGATACTAATTTTGTTGATGAAAGTCTCATCGATACGCCAGTTGTATCACCGCCAATGCCTTTACCACCTATAGTAGAGGAAAAGGCTCATCAAGAAGAATTTTACACACCAGTCTATCAAGATCCTATCTATATCGACCGCGCGCCAGCGCCTGTGGATATTCCAGACGAACCAATGATAGCGACACCAAAGAAACCGACAGAAACAATGTCAACATTGCAGTCTGATAATGTTCCTGTAGACTTGTCATTATCTAATCTCAATCCGGCGTACCGTTTTGATAACTACGTAACGGGCAACGCCAACCGCATTCCTTTTGGAGCTGCTCAAAATGTAGCTGAATTTCCAGGAGGCGACTACAATCCGCTCTTTATCTACGGTCCATCTGGCCTCGGAAAAACACACTTGATGCATGCCATTGGCAATGCTATCAAGGAAAATCATCCACATATGAAGGTCATGTCCATTACGAGCGAAAACTTTATGAATATTTTCGTCGAAACATTGCAGCGCAACCAAGGTAAATTATTCCGCAATACATTCCGCAATATCGATGTTCTCATGATTGACGATATTCAGTTTCTTGAAAGCCGTGAAAGTACGAAAACTGAGCTATTTAATACATTTAATGAACTATTAAATAACAACAAACAAATCGTGCTTACCTCTGATACGATGCCAAACGATATGGAGCAGTTCGAAGATCGTCTTCGCTCTCGTTTCCAAGCTGGCTACATTGCCACAATGGAAAATCCAGATTTAGAAACGCGCATCGCCATCTTCAGATCACTGCTCGAACGTGAATATAAAAAGAACCGCATTATTCGCATCGATAATGATTCTATTAACTACGTAGCATTGCAATTTAGCGAAAACGTCCGTGTGTTGCAAGGTGCTTTCACCAAACTCATCGGTACAGCGTCAATCGATCAACGTCTAGAATCTATTGACCTAGAATACACAAAACACGCCTTGGCGGGCCTCGTTCACACAGAAGAGGTAAATATGGTTAATATTGAAAGCATCCAGAATTTTGTAAGTTCTTATTTCAATATTAAAAAGCAAGACCTACTTGGCAAAAAACGAAAAGCCCAATTCGCATTTCCACGGCAAATCGCCATGTATCTATGCCGCGATATGATCAATGAAAGCTATCCACAAATCGCAGCAGCTTTCTCTCGTGATCATACGACAATTCTCCATGCGTACGATAAAATAACGAAGGAAATTGAAAAAAACGAAGAAACTAAACGAATGGTTGCAGAAATTAAACAGAAATTAACAACCTGTGGATAACTCTGTGGATATACGGTGAATAACTTTGTGGATATCACAAAACTCGCACTTTGGTGTGAATATGTGGATAAGTGGGTACAAACTATTAACATAGTTATGCACAGCTCATAATTCACACAATTATTGGCGCCGATTCACTTTTACACATATAAACAGACCCCTACTATTACTACTACTAAAACTAAGAAACAATCAAAAAAACAGTAGAAACAGATCTATCGTAGAATATATATAGAGCATCTACAATAGCAAACATAGAATATTACAAACAAAACAAGTAATTATTAATGCTTCTACAATATATATAAATCGTAATCACAAACAACATATATAATAGTAGTTAATAATAAAATCCAATTATATAAATTAATATAAAACTTTCAAAAAGGAGTAACATATGCATATTACATTCCCAAAAGCAAATCTCCAAAAAGCAATCAACGTATTGCAAAAGGTATCTCAAAATAAAACAAGTTCTAACTTACCAGGTGCTATTTACATAACTACAAAAAATGGTCAAGTAGAATTGCAAGGTAACGACTTTGAACTTGGTATCCGTTTAACAATTGACGGCGACATAAAAGAACCTGGCACATTAGTAGTAGGTTCCCGTTATTTCCAAGAATTAATTCGTAAATTGCCTGGCGATACTATCGAACTTTACAAACCAGAAGACGGAAATTCTTTGACAATCACATCTGGATCTTCCGAATTTAATCTTGTTACATTACACCCAGATGATTTCTCCTTGGTTGAACAAATTCACGACCAAGATTATGTAAACATCGATAGCTTTGCTATGAAAGAACTCATCGATTTAACAAACTACGCAGCAGCTACTGATGAAGATCGTCCTGTTTTTACCGGTGCTCTTCTCGAAATCAAAGAAAACGAAGTGACTATGGTTGCTACCGATACACACCGTATGGCTGTTAAAAAAATTACAATTGATGAACCAGCAACGACTCCAATGCGCGCTATCATTCCTACAAAAACGTTAGCTGAAGTATCTCGTTTATTACCAACAGATAATCCAGCCATGATCAATATCATTTGGAATCGCACACAAATCGTATTTAATTTTGAATCTATTTATATTATTTCTCGCTTAATCGAAGGCACGTATCCTGAATATGAAAAGGTAATTCCTTCCCAATTCGATTCTAGCGCTGTAATCGACCGCCGCGAATTCGCTGGTGCTGTTGATCGCGTATCCTTATTGGCTAAAGACATCAGCTATAACGTAATTCGTTATGATTGGTCTGAAAGCAATGTCACATTGTCTACTCAAAATACTGAAATCGGTATGGCAAAAGAAGACGTAGCTGTTGAATTTAAAGGCACACCTTTTACAATATCTTTCAATGGTCGCTACATCTCTGACATCTTGCGTCACAGCACAGGCGATAATATTCACTTGTTCTTAAAACAAAATGGTCCTGTTGTCATTCGACAAGACAATAATCCGAACTATACATACGTAGTAACACCAGTTCGTACGAATGCATAACCTTTATTACTTTAGGAGAACGTTATGAAAGAGCAACAGCAGGTACCCATTCATACGAAGTACATTCAAATTGATCAGTTGTTGAAGTTAGAAGGCATCATTGAAACAGGTGGTCAAATTAAATCTTTCATCGATGAAGGCATCCTTACCTTGAATGGACAGGTCGTAACGGAAAAACGCAAGAAATGCCGCGTTGGTGATGTAATTTCTTGTGAGGGTCTCGATGTAGACCTCATAATTACACAAGAGGAGGCATAATCGGTGAGAATTGACTCACTGCAATTATTCCAGTTTCGTAATTATAAGGATGTACAGATACAGTTTAACCCTGAGATTATCGTTCTGCACGGCACCAATGGGGCTGGTAAGACGAATATCCTCGAATCGATTTATGTTGGTACGATTGGTAAAAGCCATCGTACTAACGATACATCGGATATGCTCATGTTTAATGCTGAAGAAGCAGGAATAGTTGTAAAATTCGAGAAAAAAGATACACCTCAAAAGGTAAATATTAAATTATTCCGCCAAGGGGCCAAGGATATTCGTTTAAACGACACAAAAATATCTCAAAAAGAACTGATTGGTACATTAAATACAGTTATCTTTTGTCCTGAAGACTTACAGCTCATTAAGGGAACTCCGTCTGGTCGTAGGCGTTTCCTAGATATGGAAATATCTCAGACCAGCGCTACTTACTATCATCAATTGATGCAGTATAATCGGTTGTTACAGCAACGAAACGCAGTCCTAAAAGAATATAGGGGAAAGAATAATATTCCTCTTGAAGAATGGGATTTGCAGCTAGCAGATATGGCGAGCTTTATCGTAAAGAAACGATTAGAAAGCTTGAAAAAAATCAATCTGCTCATCGATTTGATGAATCGTAAATTGACGGGTGGACTCGAGAATTTAACCATCGGTTATGAACAGCCCTATATGGACAATGGTTTATTAGAATATACAAAGGAAGGCTTTTACGAACGCATCAAAGCAGCGTTGCCGCAAGATCGTCATCGTTTGAGCACTAGTGTAGGTCCTCATCGCGATGATTTAAAATTCTTTTCTGATGCTATGGATTTAAAGAAATTTGGATCGCAAGGGCAGCAACGAACGGCTGTATTGTCTTTAAAGTTGAGTGAGCTTGAATTTATTAAGTCAGAGGTAGGAGAATATCCAGTTCTTCTTTTGGATGATGTATTGAGCGAACTTGATGAGTCGAGACGAGCGAATTTATTGCAGTTTATTCATAAACGGATTCAAACATTTATTACCACTACAGATATTCACGATTTTAAAGATTTGAAATCCGTTCAATTTATTTCTTGTGAAGGGGGAAATATTCAGTATGGACAGCCTTGATCTTTGTTTACCAAAGGCCTTAGCAGAACTGAATTTACTGGAACAATATAAATTGAATACCCTCGTTCACAAGTGGCGTGATGTAGTAGGCGATGTTATCGCCGATCATACGAAAATTGTGTCTATCAAGCCTCCAGACATGGTTATCAGTGCAGATAATTCCATGTGGATGCAGGAATTACAGATGCAAAAACGACGTATCATCGAGGCTATCAACAAGTATTATCGCCAAGAGGTAATCACCGATATTCGATTCATCATGAAACGTCAGAGCTATGTGAAAGTAGAAATTAATACGTCTCTCACGATTCCTGATGAACAGATTATTACAAAACGTATTAATTTTGCTAATATCGTGCTTTCAAAAGAAGATGTAGACGCCATCGATAAATCCTTAGAACAAACGGATAACGAAGAATTACGAGCTGCTTTCAGAAAAGTACAAATTACGGCTCGAAAGCGTGAAATATATTTAGAGCAGCATGGGTATCATCGTTGTAAGCGATGTGGCATGCACATGGAATCTAAAAAAGAAATCTGTCCGACTTGTGAATATGAATTGCACAGGGCTCATATCAAGGAAATTAAGGCTGTCATTCGAAAGTATCCGTACTTTAAATACAGCGACTGTCAGCAATTTATACAGTGTACTTTCCCAGACTTTGCAGAAGCGATGCGAGAATCCATATACTTTTACCTGGATAAGATTTATAAAGGATCCATCAATCGCCGTCATATGTTTATGGTGGCCATGCTCATCACCCATAAGAAGCCTGATGAGCTAACGGATCAGCATGTTATCAATTTGTGTAATAAATATCGATCAAAGTTCCTCGCTGAAGAGGAACAGCGCAAAATTGATGCTCTTAATGGGACATTAGAAAAGTAGAGGGGGCATTCTTATGTACGTTCATATTGGAGATACCATTTCCGTGCCTATAGAATCCATCATTACGATGGTGCATGCCAAGGGCGGAAAGTCCCATAAAAGTCCTATTCATCACTATGAAACGCTAGAATATATCGCCATGGTACCAGAGGAGCAAATCAAGACATATGTGGTCACTGATGCTTGTGTGTATGGATCTGGTATCAGTATTAAGACTTTAATGAGACGGATTGATGAGTTTTATAGTATAATAAAGAGATAAAGTTTAATCCTGTACATGTTTTGTCACTTTATTTCAATCAAGTACAGTATGATAGATTGTTAGGAGGAGTTTGTTTCATGCCTGAACAAAATTATGGCGCTCAGAATATTCAGGTTCTTGAGGGTCTAGACGCGGTGCGTAAACGCCCAGGGATGTATATTGGTAGTACGTCTGCTCGTGGTTTGCATCACCTCGTATACGAAGTTGTAGATAACTCTGTAGACGAAGCGCTTGCTGGTTACGCTACACATATCGAAGTATCCATCAATCCAGATAACAGTGTTACCGTTGTCGATGATGGTCGTGGTATTCCAACAGGAATGCATGAATCTGGTATGTCTGCGGTAGAGCTAGTATTAACGAAATTGCATGCAGGTGGTAAATTCGGCGGTGGCGGTTACAAGGTATCTGGTGGTCTTCATGGCGTAGGTATTTCCGTAGTTAATGCGTTGAGTGAATGGACTAAGGTTCAAGTATCTCAAAATGGCATTGTTCAAGAGATTTCCTTTACTCGTGGTCATAAAACTTCCGAGTTGCACGAAATCGGCAAGGCTTCAGGAACTGGTACTACAGTTATTTTCAAGCCAGATGCAGAAATCTTTGAAACTACCGTATTCAGCTTTGATACATTGAAAATGCGTTTACAAGAATTGGCATTTCTTAACAAAGGCCTTCGCATTACATTGAGCGATTTGCGCCTAGAGGAACCTCGTGTTGAAAGTTTCCACTATGAAGGTGGTTTGATTTCTTTCATTACCTTCTTGAACGAAAATAAAGAAGCAATTAATCCAACTGTTATTAACATTGAAAATACAAAAGACGATGTTGTGGTAGATGTAGCATTGCAATATAACGATAGCTATAGTGAAAACTTGTTGTCTTTCGTAAATAACATCAATACGATTGACGGTGGTACACATCTATCTGGTTTCCGTGCTGCCTTGACTCGTACACTCAATGATTATGGCCGTAAATCTGGTTTGATTAAGGAAAGTGAGTCTAATCTTTCTGGTGAAGACGTACGTGAAGGTTTGACAGCTGTCGTATCTGTAAAAGTGTTGGAACCTCAATTTGAAGGCCAAACAAAAACTAAACTTGGCAATAGTGAAGTTAAAGGTATTACAGATGTTATCGTTACAGAAGGTCTTAAAACATTCTTTGAAGAACATCCTCAAGATGCGAAGAAAATCATCGAAAAAGCAACGATGGCAAGCCGTGCTCGAGAGGCCGCTCGTAAAGCCCGCGACTTAACGCGCCGTAAAAATGCGTTGGAAGTATCTAGCCTTCCTGGTAAATTGGCGGACTGCTCCGAAAAAGATACATCTATGACTGAAATTTATTTAGTCGAAGGTGATTCTGCAGGCGGTTCTGCAAAACAAGGTCGCGATCGTCGTTACCAAGCAATTTTACCATTGCGTGGTAAAATCCTTAACGTAGAAAAAGCACGCCTCGATAAGATTTTGGCTAATAACGAAATTCGCTCCATGATTACCGCTTTTGGTACAGGTATTGGCGATGAATTCGATATTACAAAATCCCGTTATAACAAGATTATCATCATGACAGATGCGGACGTTGACGGCGCTCACATCCGTACATTGTTATTAACATTCTTCTACCGCTATATGAAACCATTGGTAGAGGAAGGTCATATCTATATTGCTCAACCACCTTTGTATCAAATCAAGAAGGGTAAATCTCATTGGTATGTATACTCTGATGCAGAGTTGACTGCTAAACTTGATGAAGTAGGCCGTGATGGTACTACAATCCAACGTTACAAAGGTTTAGGTGAAATGAATCCTGAACAATTATGGGAAACTACGATGAACCCTGAAAATCGTACGATTCTACAAGTTAGCTTAGAAGATTCTATCGAAGCCGACAAAATCTTTACGGTCCTCATGGGTGATAAGGTAGAGCCTCGTCGTAAATTTATTGAAGATAACGCAAAATACGTGCGTAATCTAGATTTGTAAGAGGTGACCCATGTCTGATAATCATAATAATAACGTAGAGTTTACGTCTAACAAAGATCAACACCTAAAACGTTCCCTAAAGGCGCGTCATATGAATATGATCGCTTTGGGTGGTGCTATCGGTACAGGTTTATTCGTTGCTGGTGGTGAAGTCGTAAGTACAGCTGGCCCTGGGGGTGCTCTTGTAGCTTACGGCCTCATTGGTATCATGGTTTATTTCCTTATGACATCTCTTGGGGAAATGGCTACATACTTGCCAATTCCAGGTTCCTTCGGGACTTATGCAAAACGCTATGTAGACCCTGCCTTTGGTTTTGCCTTAGGTTGGAATTACTGGTTTAACTGGGCTATTACCTTGGCTGCTGAAGTATTAGCAGGGGCGCTCATCATGAAATATTGGTTTCCTGATGTGCCTGCTATCGTATGGTCTGCTCTGTTCTTGCTCATTTTATTCGGTTTGAACTATTTATCTACTCGTTCCTTTGGTGAAAGTGAATATGTGTTCTCTAGCATCAAGGTGATTACCGTATTTGTATTCCTATTCTGTGGCTTTATGCTTATCTTTGGCATCGGTGGAACATCTCCAGGATTTGCGAACTGGACCGTAGGAGAAGCTCCATTCGTAGGTGGCTGGGAATCTATTCTCGCTATCTTTATGGTGGCAGGATTCTCCTTTCAAGGTACTGAACTGATCGGTGTAGCCGCTGGTGAAGCGGAAGACCCTGAAAAGAACGTGCCAAAAGCGATTAATACAATCTTCTGGCGTATTCTATTGTTCTATATCGGTGCTTTCACGGTTATCGGTTTCTTGATTCCGTACACAGATCCAAATTTGTTGAACTCTAGTGTAGAGAACGTATCTATTTCTCCATTTACACTCGTATTTGACCGCTTTGGTTTTGCCTTTGCTGCTAGCTTTATCAATGCTATTATATTAACGGCTGTATTGAGTGCTGGTAACTCTGGTTTGTACTCTTCTACGCGTATGCTGTATGCACTCGCTAAGGAAGGTCAAGCACCTCAAATTTTTGCTAAGTTAAATAAACGCGGCGTTCCAGTGCCTGCGTTAATCTTAACGACAGCAATCGGTTTATTTGCGTTCCTAACAAGCTTTATCGGCGAAGGTACAGCCTATACATGGATTGTTAATATCTCTGGTTTATGCGGTTTCATCGCATGGGTTGGTATCGCAGTATCTCACTATCGTTTCCGCCGTGCTTTCATTGCACAAGGCAGAGATCTTAGTGAATTGCCATACAAAGCGTGGTTATTCCCAGTTGGCCCAATCTTGGCGTTTATTCTTTGCGTCATCATTATTGCTGGTCAAAACTATTCCGCTTTCACAGGTGATACCATCGACTGGTACGGCGTATCCGTTGCCTACATTGGCTTACCAATCTTCTTCGCAGTGTACCTTGGTTACAAATACATCAACAAAACTAAAGTTGTGCCGTTGAAAGAAGTTAATCTAGACCGCGATTTTGATAGATAAAAATATAAAATTAGACCTGTTCATTATGAAAGTAGTGAACAGGCCTTTTTTTGATGTATAATATGTAAATTTTTGATACATAGTATGTAATTTTTGGAGATACAATATGTAATTGTTTTATGTGAAAGCTATATTTATATTTGTTTTTCTCTAAAAGTCTTGCTATAATTAATCAAAATATATTGTAGTCAATTAGAGAGGATACAATTATGATTATTACTACAACTATGCATATTGAAAATAAACCTATACAAGAGTATAAAGGTATTGTATTTGGTGAAGTCGTAGAAGGCCGTAATTTTGTGAAAGATTTCATGTCTGGTATTCGAGACATTGTTGGTGGTCGTAGCGGTAGCTATGAAGATTCTTTGATGAATGCGCGCAAAGCAGCTCTCGACGAAATGTCTCAACGAGCTTCTAAATTGGGTGCTAATGCTATTATTGGCGTATCCTTCCAATATAGCACAGTAGGTGCACAAAATGGCATGCTTATGATTACATGCAATGGTACAGCTGTAGTAGTTTAATACAAAAAACCCCCTATAAAAAGTATTAGAAACTTTTATAGGGGGTTTTTGTATTGTGTTTTATCTTATCTTGCCTTATGGTATCCTATTTTACCTTATACCAGCTTGCGTACATGACAGGTAATACGATGAGTGTTAGAACCGTTGCCACTAGTAAGCCGCCGCTAAAGGCTATAGCCAATGGACTCCAGAATACGGATCCCATGAGAGGAATCATGCCTAAAATCGCTGCGATAGCGGTGAGCATGATAGGGCGGAAACGAAGTGTAGCAGAGTTGATAATCGCTTCACGAGGTTCTTGGCCTTCTGCCTTGTGGATTTCGATTTGGTCTAATAAGATAATGGAGTTACGGATGATCATACCCGAGAGGGCGATGATTCCTAGAATAGCCATAAAGCCTAACGGTGTTCTTGTAATATTAAGTGCTAATACAACACCGATTAGCCCCAATGGAGCAGTGAGTAGAGCCATTAACATGAGGGCGATACGCTTTAATTGGAACATGAGGATTGTCATGATTACAAAGAGCATAATTGGGATTGGTGTTAATAGCTTTTGAACGGCTGTTTCGCTTTTTTCAGCGGCGCCGTCTAGGTCAATAGAATAGCCTGTAGGCAAGGAATCTCGAATGTCTTGTAATGATTTATAGACCTCTTTTGTTTTTGCATTGCCTAAAACACCGGCTTTTACATTCGCATGAACACTAATAGTTGGCATCATGTTGCGATGCCAGATAATACCATCCTCTTGAGCCATGGTAATAGTTGCAATTTGGCTAAGAGGTACGTAGGAACCATTGCCTGTTTGAATTGGCAAGGATGAAAGAGCACTTAAGTTATGTTGCTCGTTGTCACCTAAACGGAAGGTAACAGGAATGGTTTGGTTCCCTTCGTAGTATTCACCAGATTTAGTACCAGACAATAGACTTTGTAAGTGCAAGGATACAGCGTAGCTATCGATGCCGAGTAAACGTGCCTTGTTTGGATCGATGTGAATATTGGCTACAGGTTCTGTATCTGGCCAGTCAAAGGCAATATTTTGTAAGTCTTTATCGTCTTGCATTTTTGCTTTTACTTGGTTGGCAATTTCTTTTACCACTTTTTGATCAGGGCCAGCAATGCGAAGCATAACTGGATATTTAGATGGTGGGCCAATTTGTACAAATTGAGCATTTACGAGAGCTGAAGGAAATTCTTCATTTAAATAAGAAGTTAATTCACCATATAGTTTATCCCGATCCTCTAAGGATTTTGTGACAATCACATATTGTAAGAAATTATCTCGTTGCAATTCTGGCTCTAAGGTGAGAACGAAACGCGGAGAACCTTGTCCAATGTACGAGGTAAAGGTTGAAATACGTTCGTCATCTTGCAAATGTTCATCAATAATTTTTGCTTGGTTAGCAGTATACTCGATGGACGAACTTTGAGGGAATTGCATGGATACAATAATTTCATTACGCGTTGATGATGGGAAAAATTCCTGTTTAATCAACGGTAGTGAAAGCAAGGATAAAGCGAAGGCACCTAGAGTAGCCAATAAGACTACCTTGTGATGTCCTAGTGCCCAATGTAATAGTTTTTCAAACTTATCATAGAAGGTCACATTGAGCTTGTGCATGATACGGTCTCGTTTAGTCCATTCCGATTCCGGCTTTGGAGCCTTGTTTTCAATGATTTTATAACCCAATACAGGGCTGACGAGAACAGAGGCGAACCAAGATAGGATGAGTGCCATAAAGACAACAATGGATAAAGATTTTGTAAACTCTGCTACCATACCTTGTGCCAATGCTAATGGCAAGAAGCCTGCACAGGTAATGAGCGTACCAGATAGCATAGGGAATGCTGTAGATTGATAAGCAAAGGTAGCCGATTTAAAGTGGCCCCACCCTTCTTCGAGCTTAACACTCATCATTTCTACAACGATGATGGCATCGTCTACGAGGAGGCCTAAAGCTAGAATTAAGGCACCTAAGCTAACCTTATGTAGATAGATGCCGCTTTCATACATCAAGATGAACGTCGTAGACACAACGACTGGAATGGTAAGGGCTACCACAACACCTGTACGTAAGCCAAGAGATGCAAAGCTTACGAGCAATACGATGGCGATGGCTTCAAATAAGGATTGAGAGAAATCGCCGATGGATTCCTTAACGATATGGGGCTGATTTGATACTTGATTGAGTTCGAGACCGGCAGGAATCGTTTTCTGTAATTCCCCGAGTTTCTTGTCGATGGCTTCGCCAAATTCGATATTATTAGCCCCTGCATCCATGGATATGGCGATGCCAATGGCTGGCTTGCCTTTGTAATAAAACTGTGGATCGCTAGGGTCTTGGTAGGTCATGGTTACATCAGCCATGTCACCGAGGCGTAAGGTTTGGTTATTGATGCGGATTGGCATATCTCGCACCGCTTGAGGACTATCGAATAGGCCGTTCACGCGGAGATATACATTGTTTGTATCCGTTGTAATCACACCAGCTGGCACCATCATACTTTGCTGTTTAAGGGCCGTTAACAACTGTTGCGTACTGACTTTATAGGATGCGAGTTTATCCTTGTTTATGGTTACATTGAGGGTTTGCTGTTGAACCCCAATGAGGCTGATTTTTTTTACATTAGGAACAGATAAAAGCTGACGTTTTAGGTCTTCTGCTTGTTGTCGTTTTTCTTCGTACGAATATTCATCACCACTGATGGCATAGATAATGCCATATACGTCATCGAATCTGTCGTTGATGGTCGGTCCTTGAACGCCTGCAGGCAATGATTTCCATTCGTCGTTAATCATATTCCGCGCTTCTTCCCAAGCGGGACGAATCTTATCGGATGGCAAATCCTCTCTTAAATTGATATAAATAACAGATTTGCTGCCATCTGTAAAAGATTTTGTATAATCTACACCAGGAAGATCACGTAGTTTTTCTTCGAGTTTGTCCGTTACCTGATCCGACATTTCTTGTGGAGAAGCCCCCGGCCAAGCAACACCGACCACCATGGTACGCATCGTAAAATCAGGATCTTCCATACGTCCCATATGAGTGAATGAGAAAATACCGAAGGTGAGGAGCACAGCCATGAAGTAGTAGATAATGGACTTGTGTTTAAGAGCCCATTCGGCTAAGTTAAATTGTTTCATTGACTAACCGCCGTCCCTTCTTGTAATTGTTGGGTACCTGCGGTGATGACAATGTCACCTTTAGCTAAACCAGATGTGACGATGACGGAGTTCTTACCGAACTCACCAGTTTTGATAGGCACGAGATGAGCCTTTTTATCGCGGATGATATAGACTGCATTATTACCGTTAGAGTCTTTCACAAGAGCCGTTAACGGAATAGAAATATTGGTACTATCTGTAGTAGATAGATTAGCATTGACCGTCATACCTAGTTGTACCTCTTTAGGCGCATTTTGCAAGGTGATTTTTACGGTATACGTTCTCGCTACAGGGTCAGGAACTGGTGAAATTTCACGTACTACGCCTTGTACTGTTAGATCTGGTAATGCCCAGAAGGTAATAGTAGCAGGGCTTCCTACATGAATTTTACTTAACTCTTGTTCAGGAAGGGCAATGACTGCTTCTGGGTCATGACCAGCCGCTAAGGTACCAACGCTTTGACCGGCTGCTACGACTTGTCCTGCTTCAATATTGAAAGCTGTAATAATACCTGTATCAGGAGCCGTTAAATTAGTATAGCTATTTTGATTGTTGCTCAAATTAAGGCTTGCTTGTGCCTGTTGTAATTGAGCAGATGTGGCATTCAATTGGTTTTCAGCTTGGTCTAATTGCAATTTACTAATCGCTTGTTGTGCATAGAGCTCGCGATATCGTTTAGCATTGGTTTCTGCCAATTCGTAGGCCGATTGAGCAGCTTTTACAGCACCTTCAGCATTTTGCACCTGAGCTGATGTATCTGAACCATTGACTTGAGCAATGACTTGGCCTGCTTGCACTACATCGCCAACATTTACAAATTTGTTGATGACACGCCCTCCAATTTGAAAGGCTAAGTTTGTTTCTGTTTTATTATGAATGGTGCCTGCATAGCCAGCATCAGTAGTTCCAGACTCTTCACCTATAGTGATGGTACGCACCTTGAGACTTGTATCTTCAGGTGGCTTTTCTGATCCACAACCACTTATGATGGCAGTCCCTATTAATAGGGCTCCTATGGTTGCTATGATTCGTTGATTCATAGAATCTCTCCTTTGACTACCGCATATAAGTCCTATGACACACAACTATGGATAGGTAGCAATCATAGGACTCTATATGTATATTAGAAAACTCTAATTTTAATTATATATTTTATACAATTTAATAATACTATATTTATATTGAAAGTTCTAGCCTTTATGCAGAAAATAAAAGAATTGTATCATTAATTTATATAATTGGTGATAATTTTTACAGATAATTTTTAAAAGTGATCTATATTTTGATAGTATATGTATTGCTCATTTTATGGATACAAAAATGTATCAAAAAAGTGAGTCCTCTATTGATTGAGCTGTATCCAAAAATATGTCCAATTTTTGGGGTACAGTTCATAGGAAGAGAACTCACTTCTTTAGCTCTTGTCAGCTTTTGTCTATGTATAGTTTGAACTTTATTTTTCTTCTTCTTGTTCTACAATAGGTTCTTCATAGATTACAAGAATTTTATCGATACGAGTATGATCCATATCGATGACTTCAAAGGTATAGCCGTTCCATTTTGCCTTGTCGAGTTCTTTTGGGATACGACCGAAGAGGACGTTTAAGAGACCGCCCATAGTTTTGTATAAATCGTCTTCTTCACCTGGCAATTCTTGATCGATGTGAAAGAATTCTTTAAATTCATCTACGTTGAGAAGACCATCTACAAGCCATGCTCCATCGCGTTCGATGATCTTGTTTTCTTCTTCCTTGATTTCTTCCTCACCGGAAGGCATAAGGCCTACGATTTCTTCCATGATGTCATGTAAGGTGACAAGGCCAGTAAAACCACCATATTCGTCGAGGATAATTGCTTCATGAACGCCTTCTGTACGTAGAACGTTCAATAATTTCATGAGTGAAATGGATTCAGGAACGAGAACAGGTTCTTTCAAACAAGCTTTGATGATATCATGAATGGAACTTTCACTAGGACGTTGCATAATTTGAACTAATACATCGGATACGGTAACGAGGCCCTTTAATTCATCCAAGGAATCAGTACCTACAGGAATGCGGTAATGGTTGGCATTCTTGAGGACCTCCATGATTTCGTCTTCCGTGCCGTTAAGATCAATCCATTTGAGCTGTGTACGAGGAGTCATTATATCACCTGCGTTCATATCTGCAAGATGGAATATATTTTCTACGAAGATAGGTTCTTCCTCTTCGTAAGCACCCATAGCAACGCCTTCGGTAAGCATTTTATTAATTTCAGATTCTGTAACAGGTGCTTCTTCTTTTACAGTAACGCCTAGCATTTTTAAGAGGAATTCTGTGGAAACGCCGAGGAAGCTAACGATTGGTTTTAACGCCACAGATAGCCAGTAAATTGGTTTTGCTACTACAACGGCAATGCTTTCAGGGCTATTTAAGGCCAAGCGTTTAGGCACGAGTTCGCCGATAACGAGGGATAAATAGGTGATGATGGCAACGATAATGAAGGAGCTTATAGAGGCTGCGTATGGTTCGATGCTTGGAATATTTGATACTAAAATTTCTTCTAATGGACTAGAGAAGGTGGCACCAGAATACAAACCAGTTAAAATACCTACGAGGGTGATGCCGATTTGAATGGTAGAGAACATTTCATTTGGGTTCTCTGACAATTCAAAGGCTGTTTTCGCGCGTTCATTGCCTGATTCTGCTAACTCTTCAAGTTTACGTTTTTTCGCATTTACAATGGCTAACTCCGTCATGGAGAATAAACCATTTGCGATGATTAATACGATGATAATGATAAAATCTAAGGTCAGATCACTGTCCATGTAAGTAGATACTCCTTTTTAATGACATATAATTCTGCACATGAGAATAATAGAAATATTACTCCTAGTATACCATATCGACATTAATAAGTGTTTCATATAACAAAAGCACCCGATGTGGATGCTTTTGTTATATACTATAGGTGTTACTGGACTAGTAAATAGTACCCTAATAAGGGTATAGTATGTATAGAAATTAAGATTAGTATTAATTATTAAGTCATATAATTTAGGCTTCATAATAGGATTATATAGATGGCAACAGAGCAAGAGTGGGAAAGTGTATTACAAATTAAAACCTCTGGTCGCGATGATAGTCGTTCCGATACGGAGCATCATCCGTACGAGCCGACGGATTATTGCGTGCTAGAGCGCTTGGCAAATAGCGGTCATATTCGCAAGAAAAATATGCTCATCGATTATGGCAGTGGCAAGGGCCGAGTGAGTATTTTCATGGCTTACCAAACGGGCTGCCATTCTATAGGCATCGAATACGATGAACGGCTCTATGAAAAGGCTTTAATCAATGGTGAAAGCCCTGCTGCTCGTAATCGTGTAAGTTTTGTACTAGGTGATGCGGCGCTGTATAAATTGCCAGATCAGGCTGATCGATGCTTTTTCTTTAATCCCTTTGCACTCCATACGATTAAGCGGGTATTAGGAAATATCTTTGATTCGCTATATCATCATCCTCGGGAGATTAAGTTATTTTTCTACTATGTTAATGAAGAGGTGGAAAACTTTTTAAATAACCATGTGCGCTTGGAACAAGAGGAAACTATTGATTGTAGTGATCTTTTTGAAGGAAGCGATACAAAGGAACGAATCCTCGTCTATTCAGTTAACTTGTTTTAGTGCAGTAATTTAAGACTTTTATAATGAAATAATTTAAGACCTTTAAAGACATTTATGTAACAATTAGATATATTTTAATGTAACAGTTAAAAATCTGATGGATGCAATACATATTATATTGATGTAACAAATAAATATCAGACTTTAATATAATAAGTTTATATATGAATATGATGTATATAAATTTGATTAAATAACCTCGATTTGAATAGTGTTTTAGTAGTATGAAATGCATACTATTAGGGACGTATTTAAATTGAGGTTTTATTCTATTTTTAAGGAACTTTTACACATATTATTAAGGAAAAAGCAGATAAATTCTGCTATAATAATATATTAGAGATTATAAAATCAATTCATTTTTATGATTCTATACATTGATTCGTATACGCTAATGTAGTGGGTAGGACTGAGTGTATTGAATACAGGAGGTGCATATGGAACTCATCGATACAATGTTGATTGAACGCATTCGTAAAGCGTTAATTAAACGATATGACCGAGATCAACAGATTCAACAAATGATTGAAGAAATTGGTGCAGAGGAAGGCCTTAATGAGACCGAATTATCTATCGTTTACCAAGCGTATTTAGAGGTAAAGGAACGGGTGTACTATACATCTTCTCTTGTTGATTTGTGGAATCAAATTGAAGATGTTCAAAAACGTATGGCCTTATTGCATTCTTACGAATCTTTAGAAGAAGATTTATTTGGTGATGTGTTAGGCGACGATAAGGAAGATATCGTCATTTCTAATACATCTGGACTTGGCAAGGGTGCGAGTCACAATGATGATGTATATGCTATGGAACAGGTACAATTATCTGACGTTCCTGTACATCATGATTCTACGGTGGGCATGAACTATATTAAATTAAACGAATTAAAATCTATAGGCGGCCTCTTTACTGGTTTTGGTGAAAGCTCTGGCAAGGAAATGGCAGATTTTGAAGATACTGCGATTGAGCACCTTGATGTAAAACCTTTAGAAGGCGTTGAAAGCTTAGCAATTCATCATTTAGATGAAGATGAAGCGTTAGATGTAGATGGTCTTGATGAATTATCGAAACATAAGAAATCAGAGGAAGCTAACGTGGATGATGAGGATATGTCCTCTATCGATCCATACACGGCGGTGAATGCTTTGTTATTTGGTAAAGCCGGTTTAGAGTCCGATAAAACGAATAAGAAGATGGAAAAGCTTCTTAAAAAGAAATTGAAACGCGTTGACGATGAATGGGCGCGTATCAACGGTTCTGAAGATAAGAAATCTAAGGACGATAAAAAATCCAAGGAAGATAAAACATCTAAAGAGGATAAGAAATCCAAAGAAGACAAAAAGTCTAAGGATGATAAAAAATCTAAGAAAGATAAAAAGTCTAAAGAAGATAAAAAAGAGAAAAAACACAAGAAGTCTAAGGAAGAAAAACGTTCTAAAGACGAAGAAAAGTTAAAGAAAAAGAAAGATAAAGCTGAAAAGAAGCTTAAAGTCTTAAATGATAAGTTAAAAACAGTCTTCTTAGCTGATACTTTCAAGAAAAAAGATAAGAAGAAAGACAAGAAAAAGGATAAAAAATCCAAAAAGGATGAATCCGCAAAAAAGCAGAATCGATAGTTTCCGTATGGAATAGTAAGGCCTCTGAAAAGATGGTCAAGGAGAGTGCTAGTGCAAAGAAATCAGCAGGTGCTGAGACTATCGACCGTGGATGCGGTAAATGCAAAAGATGTAAAGGTCCTAAATGTAAGAAATATCCGAAATAATTGATAGTTATGTAATTACTAGAATATTACGTACATATTACGTAGGATATATATATGTAGTATATCTAGTTTATGATGTTTTATTACTCATTTAGGCAGTATAGTTATGTAGTTTTGTTATATTTGTAACAATATAGTTGGATTATGTGATATACCAATTAGGTTATAAGATTCAACAGTTAGGGGTTAATGATGAACCGATGGCAGCGATTATTTGAAGGCATACGAACAGAGATTAAGGTATTTATCTTTTTCTCTGCTTTGTTGACTGCATTTAGAATCGTGTTTCTTGCAGTATTTCAATCACAACTGGCTTCCGTGACGATGGAGAATATCCTCACGTCCTTATGGCTAGGTTTTAGATTGAGTCTCAAGACCGTCGGTTCTTTGTGTTTATTGGGATTTTTAGGGGGAACGTTGGTACATACCTTTGTGCCAAAATGGCCGTCCTTGCGCATTAAACAGGTCCTCTACTCCATTGCGACTATATTGTTGACCTTCCTGTTTTTGGGACGCATTCCGTTCTACAAGATATTTAACTCTTCCTACAACGCGATGCTCATCAACGGTAAAAACGATGATATCGGCGCCATTGTAAATACCGCTATCAATGAATATAATGCCCTCATGTACATCATAGGGGCCGTTGTATTGAGCGCAGCGCTTTGCTATTTTCTAGTTCGTTTCCTAGCGTGGGGGGCCAAGAAATATAGTGACTACGCTGATGATCTAAGGAATGCTGATGATGCGGATACTGTAAGAAATAGTGATTCTGCAGATAATCGACGACTTTGTACTACTTGGTATCCTAAAACGAAGAAAACGCAATGGATGACGGGCATTGCATTGACTGTCGCTATTGGCGTATTAGGTTTATTCTTTAGATTTGGCGGTGCTTTCAGTTATACAAATTCCATCAACTGGGAAAGTGCGGCCCGACTTAGTTCCAATTTGTTGAACGAAAATATTCTAGACGATGTACAGGCTCTCTATCGTGTTAAAAGCATTGCGAAACGGACGGCTGAGCTTGAGGTCATTAACTTAACACCTCAAGAGTTAAATGAAAAAATCACTGCCGTTGGTGGTAAGTTTAACGGTACAAATTTTGACGGCTCTTTCACGAGAACCATTACGACACAACGATTAGCGGATCAACCGCAGTCCATAAACCTCGTTCTTGGAGAATCCTATGGCTTGTGGCCGTTCCTCGCTGAATATAACGAGCCTGGTGCGTACCTCGTTGAGCAAGGTCGTAAATACGCTGCCAGCCCTCAAGCGATGAGCACGCAACTAGCCCTTGCCCAAGGCACAGGCACGATGCCAGCCATCAATGGTTTGTTGACGGGGATGCCTGATACAGGGCTATATCCTAACTATGAAGGTGAAAGTTTCAAAGAGCCTTACGGTTTAGGGATTGGTTCTGTTATGAAAAAGCTAGGCTACAAGACTGTATTCTGGTATGGTGGCTTTAGCACATGGCAAAATGTTAAAAACTTTGTTTTATCTCAAGGTTTCGATGAATTCCACGATGCTTCTGAAATGCCAAGCGAAGACAGTAATGCTTGGGGCGTAGGCGATAAAGACTTGTTTAAAGCTATTTCTGCCTACATGGATCAGCATAGAGGGGAAAAAATCCTCAATGTGATTATGACTACCTCTAATCATCCGCCGTATAGCATCAATGTGGCCAAGGAAGGCTTTGATGCGAGCAAGGTGAAAGGTCATGTACCTGATTCTATTTCCGATGATGAAAAGCAATTGAATGAAATGGGTCATATTTGGTACGCAGACCACGTGATGGGGAACTTTATTGCTAATGAAGAAAAAGCAGATCCGTCTGCGCTCTTCGTCATCACTGGTGATCATAGTGAACGCTTTAACTTTGCTCGTGAAGTAGGGCCTAATGTGGCATCTACGATTCCGATTATCTTCTATGGTCGAGGTATTCATAAAGATTGGCTTGCTCCTAATGCGTTCGGCATGAGTATTCAAATCATTCCAACCTTGGCGGAATTGGTAGGCCGTCCAGGTCAAACCTATGAAGCCATGGTGCCTAGTTTGTTTACACAAGAGGAATTTGTCTTTAACCATAGATTATACCTAGATAAAAACGGAAAAGTTCTAGAACAAAGTGCGAGCATGCCTCAATCCTATGGGGATATGATTAAAAACATGCGAGAACTAGCGGCATGGCGTATTAAACATGGGGATGTTATACAGTAATTGTAAATAATATATAGAATTAGTAATTGGGAGTTTTTCTATTTATGAATACATCTAGTTTTTCTTATGAAAAATTCTTTCATGGTCATTCAGTTATGTTTATTGTTCCTCACGAAGATGATGAGATTAATATGGCTGGTGCCACTATATATGGGGCGATACAAGAAGGGCTAGAGGTATATGTAGTTTTTCTTACAAATGGTGATTATGAATATACTTTTGATGTGCGATGTAATGAGACATATCAAATGGCTAAAGAAATTGGATTACCTCAAGAGAATATTATTTTCTTAGGATTTGGCGATTTTATTGGTCATGAAATCATTTATAATAAATCGGCAATTATTACGAGTCATGCTAATCATAATCAAACATATGGAGCTGATTTTGCTAGTTTAGTAATGTCTAAGCCCAAACCATATTCTTGGAATGGTATTGTAGAATCTGTGATTGATGCAATTTTACATTTTAAACCAGATACAATTATAGCAACGGATTATGATACTCATGTAGACCATAGATTATGTACATTTACAGTTGAAAGTGCAATGGAATGGATTATAAAATATACTGAGTTTAGACCTCAACTTTTAAAAGGCTTTGCTTATGCTACAGGCTATGAAACGATAGATGATTACTATAATAATCACCTATTATCTACTGTAATAAATAAAAAAGCATTACCAACTGATGAATTTAGTACAGGGAATCCAACTTTATCTTGGATACATCGTCTAAGAATTTCGGTTCCTCAAGCATGTCGAGAAAAGAAATTAATACAAAATCCTATTTTTAAGGCTATGGCGTCTCATGTGAGTCAACAAGGGTATAAACGTGGTTCTCGACTTATTAATGGCGATCAAGTATTTTGGAAAAGAAGAACCGATAATATAGCTTTACATGCAGATATAACAGTTTCATCTGGGAATGCTAACTATCTCAATGACTTTTTACGTTTTAACACTGTAGATGTCAAATCTAATGTATATGATGCAAATAACTATATGTGGATGCCATCAGTAGATGATACAGAACGTAAGGTTCATATTTCTTTTACAAAAATTACTCAGATACAGGTAATTCAGTTATTTGGTAGTGTACATAAGTCTCATGAATTATGCTCTATTCGTATTGAAACTAGTGCTGGTAAACATGTGCAACTAGATGAAATTATTCATATAGGGCAGGGTATATCTTATATTTTTGATAAACCATTATTCTTAGAGTGGATTGATATATATATTGATAAACAATGTTTGGGGTTATCTGAAATAGAATTGTATAGTGCTATTAATGATAAGTATGATTATTGTCATATATTAGCAGATAATCATTTTATGTATAATTGGGTGGTGTATCCAGGTGAAAAAATCCCTATGATTACGTCTTATATTGAAGGCATTAGAAAAGATATGCTTACATATAGAGAATCAGAACAAAAAAATACATATAGATGGCTTATCAATGATAAATATATCGATGAATCTGTATTACAGATTTTGATTGAACGGGAGTTAACAACTAAGCCATTACAATTGCGGCTAGAGTCTATTGATGGTTCTGTATTTTGTGAAGGCACTATTCGTAAAGGTACCTTTAAAGATTGGTTTGCTTTGAAGTGTAATCAATTACAAGATAAATTAGATTATTTACAAGTAAAATCAAAATATAAAAAGGGATATAAAGTGGAAAAAACTTATAAATAAGAGGGAGTTAATTATGGAAAATCAATATAGACCTTTAGTATCTATAGTTATTCCTGTGTACAAAGCAGAAGAATATATTGGTAAGTGTATCGAAAGTTTACAAAATCAAACATATAGTAATTTACAAATCATATTGATTGAAGATAGTTCACCAGATAATAGTGGACAAATTTGTGATGACTATGCAGCAAAAGATGATAGAATTACTGTTATTCATCATGAGCGTAATATGGGTGTTAGTAAGACGCGAAATGATGGACTTGCTATCGTAAAAGGGGAATACATTGCCTTTGTAGATGGTGATGATTACGTAGCACCGACTATGATAGAAGATTGCTTATCAACAATTAATGAGAAACAAGTAGATGTAGTTGTTTTTGATATCGCTGTTGTAGAAAATGGCAAGATAAGTCCACGACATATGGATGAACGTTATTTCATAGATATTAAAAGTGCATACACAGCATTGATTGAGGATAAAATTCCAAATTATTTATGTAATAAATTTTTTAAAGCAAATGCGTGGAAAGAAATTCGATTAAAAGAAAATACAGATTTTGAGGACCTTATGATTATGCCGTTGGTCTTTAAAAATCTTTCATCTGTATATTATTTACAAAAATCCCTTTACTTTTATAATTGTGATAATGAAAATTCGATTACAAGTAATTGGAGTGCAAAGAGCAAATATGGGTTATTTTGTTCATATTTATATCGTCAACCATTAGCTGAGGAACTAGGTATGACAGACTTTGTGCGATACTGTCGTCATAGAGCTATTCGCAGTGCTGTTGGGGGAATTGGTTTTAACTTAGCAAAACCAGAATTACAAGAAAAACAGATAGAGCATATGCTAGAGTATTTAAAACAAGAGGAACGGTCTTCTGATATGCCTTCCATTGGTTCCAAATATCAAGTGTTATTATACGGTGCACTCCATGCTCCATTTATCTCAAAACTGTAGGGTCATATGATGTTTGGATTAGAACGAATCAAGAAATCTTTATAATTGAATAAGTAATTAATTTTATATCCGGATTGAAATTATATGAATATTGAGGCAACTTATGTCAACAATTACGGCTATTATCTTAGCCCGCAATGAAGAACAACATATTGTAGATTGTATTAAGAGTATTCAATTTGCTGATGAAATTTTAGTTATCGATGATGGTAGTACAGATCAAACCGTATCACTTGCTACTGAACTGGGTGCAAAGGTTATACCGCATCCTTTAAATGGAGATTGGTCACAACAACGACGCTTTGGTATTTCACAAGCCCAGAGTGAATGGATTCTATTTGTCGACTCTGATGAGCGCGTATCACAAGAGTTAGCAAAGTCTATTCAACGAGCTATCCAAGGTGAACCGAAGGCTTATTGGTTACATAGATATAATCTATTCCATCATAATCAGGCAACTCATGGTGTGGTAAGACCTGATAAGGTGTTACGATTGATGCCTCGAGAGGGAGCAACTGTAGAAGGTGCTGTTCATGAAGTTTTTATCAGTCCCTATCCACAAGCTACATTAGAGGGAAAATTATATCACTATACGTATGATAACTGGCATCAATTCTTTGAGAAGTTTAATAAGTATACGACAGCAGCAGCTAACAAATACAAGGCACAAGGGAAGTCTTGTAGTTTTTTAGGGGATATTTTATTGCGTCCAACATGGGCATTTTTTAAGATATATATTTTGCAAGGTGGCATATTAGATGGAAAAATAGGCTTTCTATTATCTATTTACCATATGATGTACACCATGACGAAATATGTGAAATTATATTATTTAAATAAATCTAATGGGCAATTATAATAAGTGATTTAGTATAGTAAATTGCTATGGGGAAGTATTGTTCTTGATGTAGATATGGAAGCATAAATGAGTGAACAATTTTTTCTATCCCTACAACAAAATATAAAACTAATGCTTTGGGCCCCTATATTGAGTACCATCTTTCGAATCATATTCATGATTGTGTATAATCCTTACCCCACATGGAAGGGACGCTGGAAATCTGTATTGGGTTCATTGCGTTACGGCTTCTGGTGGGGCATGGATTTTGATGCTTATGTATTCTTACTACCCTTAGTATTGGTGACGCTCCCTGCATTATTATTTGATAGGTATCATCAAATAGAAGATGCTGTACGATTGGTAGGATTAACCATTTATTCCTGCGTATTATATGCAGCCTTTGCAGGAAAAATGATTTTCTACAAGCATTTCCATGATACGTACAACTATATGGTTCATTATGGAAATCATGCAGAAAAACATAATTTAATTGATGTATTCTTTAATCAAGATCGAGGAATGCTTGTCATCTTAGGATTAATTCCTATTACATTTATATCCTGGTACATAGGAAATTTCTTTTTATCATTGCCATCTATACCATATCCAACTATTGAAGGAACTTGGCCTACTATAGTTTGGAATATAGGGCTTGTGGCTATCTCTGTTTTGGGATTTTATTGGTTCCGCTATGGTGGAACATTATCTCATGATGATAAACCTGAGTGGGATACGATTCCTACAGTGATAAAAGAGGATATATTCTTTGCTCGTGCAACGGTGCCAGATCTATGTGCCATAGAAACAGTGCTAAAACATCCACTTCGTGATGAATATACGGCATCTACTGAGGACATTGATGACGCGATTCACCGTATTGTTCCTAAGGAATATAAAGATTCTTGGCAGGATTTGAATACACCACTTCATGCATTCAAGCGCGTTGCATCAGGTCCTCGTATTGATAAACCACAGCATATTTTCTTTATTGTTGGTGAAAGTATCCCTCAGTGGTCTCTTGATGAACCTTACAAGGATCTCAATATATGCCCTGGCTTATGGGATTTTAAAGATAATCCTCATACGGCGCAAGTACCTAATTTCTTGCCTGCTGGTAATGTGTCTCGCCCATCCATTGTGAGTCTGTTATCCGGTGTTTATGATGCGGGTATGGAAATCAATGAACGGGAAGCCTTCTGGCATGAACCATTGCCGACTTCTTTGGCATCTCAAATGAAGAATTTAGGCTATGATACGATTTACTGGTATGGTGGCAATGCATCGTACGGCAACTTTAATCACTTTGGTAAGGCGCAAGGCTTTGATCAAGTGGAAAGCGCTTCTGTTTTTTGCGGCCCCGATGCACCTAAGACTTGGGTAGGCGTTTATGACCATGTATTTTTAGAACATATCGAAGAGGAAATCAAATCCTTAGAACATCCTACATTCCATTTTATTTATACTACATCCAATCATGGTCCTTATAAAATGGAGGATTCCTTATTAGATTATGATCCTAAACAGGTCATGCCAAACCTTGGAGATGATTTAAAATCCCATAAGAAACGCAATAAGGAATTGGCTACTTATCGCTATAGTGATAAGGCTATTTTTAACTTTATTAATGCTATGAAAAAGGCCTTTCCAGATAGTTTATTCGTTGTCACTGGTGACCACTCTAATCTATTTGGCTTTTTGAATAATACATCCTTAATTCAACGAGACTATACCTTGCGCGACACATTCTGTACCGTAGGATTGTTGCAACATCCTGCTTTCACTAAAGACACGATTACAGCGCCAATTGGCACGCATATGAGTCTCATGCCTACCATTATTGAAGCTATTGCACCAAAGGGTTTTGAATATTACTCCATCGTACCGTCCTTGTTTGATGAACAGCCAGATACATTAGTTACACCGTATCAATGGATTACGCCTCATATGATGGGCGATGTTCGTATGGATTATGGTGAAAGCAATATACCATCCTATAAACCGGTTGAGCCAATTCGTCCTATTAATAATCATGGGAATGATGCTCGTGATTGGACATTATTGACTATGTGGTTCATTAATCATGAAAAGATATTGTTTTCTAAAAAATAGATGAAAAATAATTTCATATATGATTAACTATATATAGTTAACTACAGTATATATTTGAAGGAGGGTATCTATGTCGATACTGAACGTAGTAGGCGCCAAAGTTTGGGGCGGCGGAGAGCAATACGTATATGATATGTGCGATGAACTACATAGACGGCAGATACCTTCTTTTGTTTTGATTGATGTTTCAAATCATGAATTGCAAGAAAGATTTGAGCAAGTAGCAGAGGTTTTAACAGCTAATCTTTATTCCTATAAAGGATTTACTTCTCTTTTATCTATTGTAAAACATATAAAAGAGAAGGGAATCACAGTTATTCAATGTCACTCAGGAAAATATATTTTATTATGCTTGGCTTTAAAGCGTTTAACGGGTGCTAAACTCATTTTTTATAAGCATAATGTAATAAAAGCTAAAACAGATATGTACCATCAGTGGATTCAATCACAGGTAGATGCTTTTATATGTGTGTCTAAAAAGGTTTACGATGCACAAGTCATTCCAAACATAATTGATAAATACCATCTTGTTTACAATGGCGTTAATACACGTCGTTTTTCTGATGTTTCTGATGATAATATTCCAAATAAGCCATTTATCGTTGGTTATGCAGGTCGAATCATTGAAAATAAAGGAATCTTTGATCTTTTAGATGCGGTTAGAGTGATTCATAATAAAATTGATGAGGTTCGTTTAGTTATATGTGGAGACGGTAAGTCTGCTGATATCGAACAAATGAATCAGTATATCAAGCAGCATCAGATGGAAGAATATGTGCAGTACATGGGCTTTCAAAAGGATATGAATCGATGGTATCGATCTATTCATTGTTTAGTAGCACCCTCTAAGGTGCAGGAAGCTTTTGGTCTCGTATTATGTGAAGCTATGTATTGCAAGGTGCCCGTTATAACAAGTACATCAGGGGCGCAAGCAGAGATTATTGAGAATGGAAAATCTGGTATTCTCATAGATACGGTTAATAGTGAATCTATTATAGAGGCTATTCAAGGCTTAATGGAGAATGATGGAGTTCGAAAATCTATAATTGAACATGGATATACACGTGTGAAGTCTACTTTTACCATCGACAAGATGGTGGATTCCATAGATAAGATAGTTTGTAATTTGAGGTGATAAGGTGTTACAGTATATACAAAATCAATGGAGGAAAGGCCGAAAAATATATGGCAAACGTAGTTGGAGGGAGACACGACGTACTTTCCTTCATACAATGCGCTCTATCCGCAATAAACGAGAAATAGAGGACTTAGAGAATTATTTTGCAAGCTACACACCTGATTCAGTACTATTAGACCGTCAAGTTGGTTTATATGAGTTAATGACAAGATATTTTTTGTTTAAAAATTCGACACCACAGGAACGATTAGAGGCTATTATTAATCATTTTGATTATTTGAAAGCTGTATTTACAGATGAAGCAATTCGTGAAATGTACTCTGTAGATCCAGATAATATTTATGATGACGTAAGTCGTATGAAGCGTGGTTTTATCATATGGGAATCGGAAGAGCTTGATATGGTGGCCCGTTTATATTATGGACCTGGGCAACGAAAAGAAGGTTTTTTGACATTGTTACTAACATTGGGCAAACAAGGTGTATATCATGCTAACTTCCGTTTTGGGAAAGGCTTTAATGGGGAGCCTGCCATGTGGATAGGCACTGTTCAAGGTTATAAAGATGGTCTTGATAATGCTAAAACAGTTACTAAGAAAATGTTTGGTTATCGACCAAAAAACTTTATTATGTTCCTATTGCGTCATATAGCAGCCATTTGTAAGGTAGAATCTATCTATGCTGTATCTGATGAAGGTTTCTATGCTAATACACACTTAGTTCGCGGTCATCGTGCTAAAGTTGCAGAGCTAGATCGATTATGGGAGGAATCTGGTGGTGTAGTATGCAGCGATGAACGGTTTTTCAAAATTCCATTGGAGGAATACCGAAAACCAATCGAGGAAATTAAGTCACAAAAACGTAGTCAATATCGTAAACGCTATGATTTACTCGATCAATATGAGCAAGAAATTCAAGACCATATGAAACATTTAATAAAATAAGTATATGTAAACAGTAACAATGCTTGATTATTAAATAATATGAATAAGGGATAAGGGAGTTAGTATGAAATCTTGGATACTTAACAATGCGGAAATGGTACTAACGATACTCATTTCGATTATGATATGTATGACACGGTCATCTATGGCTTTTGGGAATTTGATGTATGGTCTCATTATTTTGATGACCTTAATAACTTGTTGGTATAGACGACATGAAATCTCTGTACCACAATCGATACGCCAATATGGATGGGCTTATTTAGTGATGTTGCTGTGTGTATTGCCATCAGCATTTATAAGCGATGATATACTAGTGACGACCAAATATTTCTTTAATATTTGGGTTTGGAAGGTATTAATCATCGTACCAATCCTGTTATGTATTAAAAGTTCTCGCAAATTATACACCATATTATCAGTATTTTTTGTATATATGGGCATTGATGCTTTATCTGCCTTTGGACAATATTTGGCACATTATAACTTAGATTTTGGTGACCGCGCTGGTGGGGTCATTAATGGATCTGTTATGGGGCTAGCCATGTTGTTATCATTTTCGTTTCCCCTAGCTTTAATTGCTATGTTTGATAAATCATTTCCTAAGTATGTGAGGTTATCAGCTATTTTTTCTTCTCTCGGAATATTATTAGGAATGTGGGGAAACCAAAGCCGAGGTTCCTGGTTATTTAATGGAATTAATGGCGTGCTCATAACATTGCGCTATTGCTTTGTTAATATTCGCTATATATTAGTGTTATTTGTGACTGTTGTAGGCATAGGATATGCATTTACTAGTAATCAATCTTATATGGAGCGTTTAGAAAGTACTTTTAATATAACTACTGATGGTTCAAATTTAGGCCGTATCTATGTATGGGAAGCAGATAAGCAAATGATTATGGATCATCCTGTGATAGGGGTGGGCCCTGGCTTGTGGGGAAAGAAATATAAAGAAGAATACAAATTGGAAAAAGAAACTCAAAATTTAGGTCATTCCCATAATAATATTCTACAAATTGCTTCTGAATCTGGCATATTAGGGCTTATTGGTTTCTTAGGATTCTCAATTTTTACAATCTATAAATCAGTAAAAAATTATATTATGTCTGCAAATCCTTATGATTTATCAATCATTGTTGGTTTTATTAGTTATTTATTTTTATTTGGATCTGTTGATTATACTTGGGGTAACTCATCTGGTATTCGAATGTTTTGGATTGTTATGGGGATAATGCTTCAATTGCGAGATAATTGAGAATGATATAGTTTTTTAGAAAGTAATTAATTACTATTTAATAGACAATAGAGTATAATTTAAATAGGCATAAAAAACAAAGAACTATATAAAAGATAGGTGAAGTCTATGTTTTTTTATAGTTTTACATATTTAAATATGATACAATATATGTAAATATTGGTACATTGTATTCGTATGATAGAGAGGTTGTTTTCTTGAAAATATATTGAGAAAACAATCTTTTTTTATAATTTGGGGTATTAGTATGAATAGTTCTATCTGTAATAACAATAATAAAAAGTTATTTATTAGTAAGCTTATAGTGCTTATAGCAGATTATATTGCTATTGTTTTGGGGACATTAGCAGCCTATTATTTGCGTTTAAACTTATCAATTTTACCGGTAAGTTCAAATTTTAAGGTAGAAGAAATTTACGTATATGGTGTTGTGCCTATCGTATTTTTAACTATCTTGCTGCTTAATAATGCCTATTCTGTGGTAACACCTTATTGGGATACGATGAAAAATTTATTTCGTAGCATTACCATAGGGGTTGTCGTATCGATTGTTCTCATGTACACGGGCCATGTAATTAATGATGTGTCTCGTTTATTTGTTGCTTTTGCTTATATATGTATGCTCGTATTTATCTTTAGCGAGCGTTTTATCGTAGGAAAAATACTTTCAAAAACAGAATATCTAACAATTCCAATCCTTCTTGTTGGAGCGGGGAAGACTGCAGAACTTGTAAAGAGGTCTTTAGATCGCATGCCGATTACTACCTATAAGATTATTGGTTATGTAGATGATAATCCTAAATCATCATCCATCGCTAAAGAATACCCATGCCTTGGCGCCTTTAAAGATGTAGAAAGCGTTATTAAAGATACAGGAGTTCAAACAGTACTGATTTGTGCGCCCGGACTTGAGTCTAAAAGATTAGTATCCTTGATTAATCAATTACAATTATTGGTAAAACGAGTAGCATTTGTACCTGAATTATTTGGTTTACCTACTAGTAATATCAGTGCTCGTGGCATGATGGAAGAACAAGCCGTCATATTGCGTGTACAAAATAATCTAGCACGCAAGTCTAACCGTGTTTTCAAACGTATTTTTGACATTGTAGCTACCGTATGTGGTGGTATTTTGATTTTACCAATTCTCGGTATCATTGCTATATTGATTTACTTGGATTCTCCAGGACCTATCGTATTTGGCCATAAACGTGTTGGACAGGGTGGAAAATTATTCCTTTGTTACAAATTCCGATCTATGGTACCAAATGCGCAAGAGGCTTTGGAGCAATATTTGAAAGATAATCCAGTTGCTCGTGAAGAATGGGAACGAGATTTTAAATTGAAAGATGATCCTCGCGTCACAAGAATCGGTAAATTCCTTCGAAAAACAAGTCTTGATGAATTGCCACAGTTGTGGAATGTTCTTGTTGGGGACATGAGCCTCGTAGGTCCACGACCTATTGTTCGAGATGAAATTGTAAAATACGGCGATTATATTAATGACTTTTACCTTGTACCACCAGGAATTACTGGTGTTTGGCAGGTAAGTGGTCGTAGTGATACCACCTATGAAGAACGAGTTCTCATGGATTCTTGGTATGTGCATAATTGGTCTGTATGGATTGATATAGTGTACTTATTAAAAACAGTATTGGCTGTGGTGAAGTCTAAAGGTGCTTATTAATTAAGCTTTTACCATAACCATGTACCTCATAGGAAGTCATATGAATACATATCTTATTTATATTGCGCATGGCATCGGTGATTTTGTTATTGCCATGCCGCTCATTCAGAGTATTAAATCGCAAGATCCAACAGCTGTTATTGATATATTCACATGCAGCGAAAAGAGACGCATTAATTTGAATAAAACGATGGTGGAATTACAAGGGGATATTCGTCATTGTTACTACTATACCAAGAATGAACCATTTCATTCTTTAATGTTTTTGTTGAAAGCAGGTTATCATAGTTATGATTATGGTGTTGTGCTCGAGCATTTGAACTCTAAATACATGTCGTCATGGCCAAGCAAAATTATTAATTTTTGTTGTAAAACCACGATAGGTGCTCATAATCCCTATAATGGGGCTACTTATGATAAAGAGATTATTCGTCCTGAGAGTTACTATATATATAATTTGGAAAATGATATTCTTGAACAATTAGGCTTTGAACGAATAGCTATGCAGCGTGAATCTTATTTTCTTGATAAGAATCCTGCATCAAAACCAATCGTAATCAACCATCCGTCTATCGTTTTTTGTATAGGATCTGGTCATGTAGCGAATGAAAAATTATATGATCCTTATGCATTAAGTCTTAAGTCATGGCCAACTAAGAATTGGGTTGAACTTGGGAATAAACTTGTTCAACGAGGTTATGAGGTTATCCTTATCGGTGGTTCAATGGAACAAGGTATGATTGAACCTTATCACGATGAATTAGATTCACGTATTGTTAGTTTTATAGGAAAACATTCTATTAAAGAGAGTTTTCAAGTGGTACGAGAAGCAGATCTTGTTGTCGGTGTAGATACAGGCCTTATTCATGCAGCCGCTATACAAGGAACCGCTACGTTAACACTTTTTGGATGTACAGATCCCATTATTGTTAAGCCATTTGGTCCGTATAGTGAGATTATTCATCATACTGTAGAATGTTCACCGTGTTTAGGCTATGATCAATCCTATACATGTACTAATAATAAATGTATGCAAGGAATCTCAGTAGCGGCTGTATTAGATTCTATATTACATATTTTTGAGAGATAGAGGTAGATTATGAATATTTCCATCAAAAAAAGAGATATTCTATGGTCTTATGGAAGTATGGCTCTCACGATGGCAGTAAATCTCTTATTATTGCCACTTTATATCTATTTCTTTACACCTGATATGGTGGGACTATGGTATGTATTTATTAGTATAGGATCTATTGCCTTACTATTTGATTTTGGTTTTTCCATTACCTTTGCTCGTAATATCACGTATTGTTGGAGTGGTGCTCAAGAACTTAAAGCAAAACATGTTGCTTTTTCTGAATCAAAAGAAGTTAACTTTTCATTATTAAAAGCTGTCCTTAAAGCTTGTCAATCGATTTATGCTATCTTAGGTGGTAGTGCTTTAGTCTTAATGTACACTTTAGGAATGTATTATATAGGTAGCTTAGTTAGTCCGAGTTCTCGCTGGGAAGGCTATATCGCATGGGCAGCATATGGGTTTGGAATTTTTTTAAACCTTTATTACAGCTACTATATCTCATTTCTTCGAGGTGTAGGTGCTATTACATTGGCTAATAAAAGTATTGTTTATGCTCGTTTATTGCAAATGGTATTTACGATTATTTTACTTTTATTGGGCTTTGGTATTATTGGGGCGAGTATAGGTTACCTTATATATGGTCTTGGATTTAAACTCTTTGGGCATAGTTACTTTTATAAATATGAGCATATTGGCGAGAAATTGAGATCTGCTACAAATCTTGTTACTACATCTACAGCAGATATATTCCGAACTATTTGGTATAATGCGTGGCGAGATGGGATTGTATCTATATCTAATTATATATCAACTCAAGCAACTATTATTATTTCATCATTCTATTTAAGTTTGGCACAAACTGGTATGTATTCCATTACTATTCAACTGACTACTGCAGTAGCTGTTGTTGCTAGTACACTATATAATACATACCAACCGGCCTTTCAAAATGCATATATCACTAAGGATCAGCCTCGTTTAAGAGAATTATTTTCTTTTTCGGTGACGTTATTTATTGTGATTTACTGGGTTGGTATATTTGGCTTATGGCTTGTTGGGCTACCATTGTTAAATATGATTAAGCCTAATTATGTTATTTCTGATACAGTTCTTTGGGGTGCAAGTATTATGCAATTTGTTATTTACTATCGGAACTGTTATACATCTTATTTCTCTTGTACTAATCGTATTATCTATGTAAAAAGCTTCATTCTATCTTCTGTAATGGGTCTTGTGCTATCTCTTGTATTTATGGAACTTTTCGATCTTGGTATTTTGGGGTTACTTGGTGGGATAATTTTATCTCAATTAATGTATAACAGTTGGTACTGGCTCAATAAGGCGCATAAAGAAATGGAGATGAATTGGATAGAATCTATTGTGAAAGGTATTGAAAGTGCTCTTAGTAAGGTTAAGAGGTAAATTATGAACACAGAACCAATACGGGTTTTGCAAGTCATTGGAATCGTAGCTGGTGGCGGAGTTGAATCCGTTGTGATGAATTATTATAAACATATAAATCGTTCAAAGGTACAATTTGATTTTGTTGTACATGATGACAATATAGTAGATATTACAGATATAGTTGAGTCTATGGGTGGTAAAGTTTATAAAGTACCATCGTACTCTAAAAATATATTTGGTTTTATGCAAGGTGTTTATCATATAGTAAAGGAACATAAGTATAACATTGTTCATTGCCATATGACGACATTGGGCGTGTTTTCACTAGGGCCTGCATGGCTAGCAGGTGCTAAGGTTCGCATTTTACATGGTCATAATACAACTGTTAAAAGTGAAACTAAGCGCAATATTATGAAAATGGCTTTACGACCTCTATCCGTATTTGTAGCTAATAGATACTTTGCATGTAGTAAGGTGGCAGCATGTTGGCTATATGGTTCTGATAAAGATTCACAAATCATTAATAATGCAATTGATGTAGAATGTTTTCAATATAAAGAAGAGACGCGTCAAGCATTGCGAAGTGAATTAGGATTGGCGGATAAGTTTGTCATTGGACATATAGGGCGATTTGTATATCAGAAAAATCATGCATATCTAATACGACTTTTCTATCAAGTGGCTCAACAATTGCCATCTGCACATCTTGTGCTTGTTGGAGATGGACCATTGCGAGAAAGTGTATTAGATCAATTGAAATCATTAGACTTATTTGAGCGAGTGACTTATTTAGGCTTACGTAATGATATATATAGATTGTATAGTCTATTTGATGTATTTTATTTTCCGTCTTGGTATGAAGGTTTAGGGGTAGTAGCTATTGAATCTCAAGCAGCAAAACTACCAATATTGATGAGCAATTTTGTACCAGATGAAGCTATTATTGATTCTTCATTAGTAAAACATATAGGCATTACTGATGAAGATATAGACATTTGGATTAATGAAACTAAGCGTATTTATAATGATATAAATCATCTTCATGATGGTGTAAATCCTCGTATTGGTATAAATAATTGTATAAATACTGAGGGCTATAATATTCAATTGGAAGCTAAACGTTTAGAGGAGCTCTATTGTGAATACAGTAAAGGCTAGTACTAAACAATTAAATATTTTAGTAGAAATTATGCATGGTTTAGGTGATACAGTATGTGCTTTAGCATTATTAAAAGGGGTGCGATATTTATATCCTGATGCAAAGCTAACAGTACTTTGTAAGATGAAATCAGGCCGTGATATTATTGAATCTTCATATATTCCCATAGATAAGATTATTGTTCTTGATGTATATAAGAATATATATACATCATTTAAAACAATAATGAATTTAAGAAAACAAAATTTTGATATAGGTATTAGTGCTGGCATTACACCAGTAAAAAAATCACAACTTTTTATGAAATTATGTGGAGTAAAGGAACATATAGGTTTTCAAGCTTCGGGCACTAATAAATATGACTATGATATGCATTTTGTGGAAGCTAATGTGAAGACGTTAGGTTTAGAGTTTAATGATGAATTAAGACCACAGTTATATGTAGATACTGATAGTGATAAATCCATATGTCATTATTTTGATGGTTTAGACCAATCAAGACCTATTATTGGTTTATGTATTGGTAATGCAGACCCATCTCTTACTAATCGTTGGTTACGGACGGGACGTGTCTTTCCTAAAGCTTGGGGAATTACTCGAATGCGTGAGCTTATAAAGCTATTAGTAAATAAAGACTATCAAGTTGTTTTAATTGGTGGAAGTCAAGAGGAGCCTTTATTAGAGGAACTACACGAGTTTTTAGGATTATCAAAAGTTGTAAATTTAGTAGGTAAATGTAGTATTAAGCAGAGTATGGCAGCTATTAAGCGTTGTACCTGTTCTATAGGTATTGATACGGGGATGCAACATATTGCAGGAGCTTTATCTGTACCAACTGTATCTATATTTGGACCTACAAACCCTAAATATATAGGGCCGTTTTCAACATGTAGTTACTTTGTAGAACATGAGGTGAGTTGCAAGTATTGTTATGGAACAGATAGGTATATTTATTGTAAACATCGTCGTTGTTTGACGGAAATTTCACCTCAGCAAGTAATGGATATAGTAGAGAGGGTATTAGAAAAAATTTTTATATAGATATAGAGCTATAGTATTTTATATAGTTTCATAGATGAATATCTAGATAGATTGAGAGGATAATAAATGATACATGAGAGCTTATTTAAATATATTCGATACTTATTTGTAATTTTATTAATATGTCTGCCTTTCAATCGTATTTATCCTGAGTTTAGACCAAGGTTTTTAGCAGGTATAATGAGTAGTGAATTAGCCATATTTCCTTTAATTATTATAGTAAGTATTGTCTTATATAATAGATGGAAATATAAAGTACCTTTTTACAAGGAAAAAGTATTTATATTTTATAGTCTTATTTATATTATATTTTTATTATCCTCTTCAATTGTAGGATTATTGATATATCCTTATTATGATCAGATTCCAATTTTCGCAAATCAACAATTGCCAGAAGTAACTTCTATATTGAATATAGTTCAACGTCTAAAAATTCCAACTGATTTAATATATCAATTTAGTATTATACTTATAGTAAGTAAATTAATATATGCAGCAATTATTCGTTATATTTGGACCTTTGGTATATCCTACATGATTTTTAATTGTTATTGGAATCGATTAGGAGAATTAAAACAAGATTTGCTAAAGGGGATTAGTATTTTATTAGGTATTTTAATATCATTCAGTTGTATTGAAGCCGTTCATTTATCTGGGATTGCATGGGGAACTGATATAGTTAAATCTATAAATCCACATTTTTATTTAATCGGCGAAGATCAGAATGGACAGTGGCCTCCTTTGATTTGGGAATATCAATTTAGATCTGTTACACCTGAGCCATCATTTCTTGCAATGATTTTGGGATTTTTATTACCTTTTATTTGGTATAAAATATATCAAACAAGAGACAATATTAATAGGGGATTATGGATATTTATTTTGTTTATCTCTACTATATTATTGTTTTTGACACAATCTAGAACAGCTACAACAGCTTTTGCTTTAGAATTATTTATTTTAATTATTATTTTATTTATTAATAGTATTAAATCCCAAACTTGGAGATTTAATGGTCAATATATTGTACATATAATAAGTGTCACAATAGTAGCATTGTTCTGTTCGATTCAATTTATTTCTAACTTTATGACACCACCGGTAGAGAATTTTAGTAAAGTTGTAAATTTTAGTACTTATATGAATAATAATTTTATATCAGTTAGTACAATTAATAAGTTGTTTGATAATATCAATTTAACTAATAATATATATCACAATAAAAAAAATTTAGATGAATCTCAAAAAAACTTAGAAAATTCTAGTGGTTTTATTAAAGACTTAGAATTAGATAGTAATAATTCTAAAGAGACTCGTTCCAGTAATATTTCAAGAAAAGAAAATATTAGAATGGAGTTTGAAATCTTTAAAACTCATCCTATATTAGGTGTTGGAACTGGATTAAGTGGGATGTATAAGACAGATTTAGTTAATCCTGAATCAATGAATAATGAGTTAGAACGTTGGACTTATATGCAAAAAAAAGTAGGAATTATTAAGGCTATATTCCCTGTAGCGAGTCAATATACAACATTATTAGCCGAGCAAGGTATATTAGGATTACTATGGTTTATGGTGCCAGAGCTAGTTTGTTTGTTTATATTAGTTAGGAAAATTTATGCTGATAGCAATTTAGATATGTTCTCTGTAGCTATATTAATAAGTTTATTAGGTTTTACCTTAATTGGATTTACAACATCATTTTATTTAACTTATATGTATTGGATTCTATTGTCTTTTGCTGGAATTGCTGTATTTAAGACAGATAATTAAATTGTATCTAGACTCTCTAATATTAACTAAATTATTTAACTCAGAAAATTTCAGCTATAGATAAACTATATTGTGTAAATATATATTTTTATTATAAACGTATTAATTGAAAGGTAAGCATATGAATAAGAATTTGGGGATTGAACTATTTCGTATAGTCTGTATGTTATTAATCATAGCTTTTCATATGTCAGATCATGGTGTCATATCTATTAATAGTTCTATGCCTATTACAGGAAATTGGCTAACTCTTGCTTTTGCAAGGCTCGGTGGTGCTATAGGAAATTGCGCCTTTGTAATAATTGGTGGATATCTGTTATGCATGAAAGAGTTTGATAGTCGTCGTGTTATTAAATTATGGCTACAAACACTTTTTTATTCTATTATATGTGGTCTTATAGCCTTTAAAATAGGAATTATTGATGTAAGTATAAAAAGAGTTATAATGATGCTATTGCCAATTACCTATAATGAATATTGGTTTATATCGTCCTATCTGATTTTAATGCTATTAGTACCTTTCTTAAATCCGTTATTACAGAATATATCAAGAAATAAGTATAGAGGATTTATAGGTATTGGTATACTTATATTTAGTCTTATTCCAACAATAACTCGTTATTTTTGGATGGATTCAAATAATTTGATACTATTTTTTATAGTACTATATGCAGTTGGGGCTTATATTAGAATCTATTCTATTCCAGGCAATACAAAGTATCTTTTATATGCTGTATTATTAATGGGCCTTGTAGGTACTTCTATGTGGTCTTCAGCATATATAAATCAGACTTTTAATAAAAATATAGATATTTTTACTTTAGTATGGCCAACATATAGATTTCCTGGATTATTAACAGCATTATGCCTATTTCTAGGTTTTAAGGATTTACAATTACCTTATGGTAAGATAATTACATTTTTCTCTACATCTGTATTTAGTGTATATCTTCTCCATATAGGGCGTTTGCAAAATTGGATATTCCTTAGCCTACTAGATGACTCTTATGTTTATACTCAATGGTTTTTCCCTTTATGGTTAATAGCGATAGTATTACTTGTTTTTATAACCTGTGTGCTTATTGATAAGATACGTATCTACTTTGTAGAACGGCCAATGGATCCATTAGTAAAATCGCTAGCGGGACGGTTAAATATGTGGCTTAAAAGTAAAGAGATTATTTAGAATTTATTGTTTAGGGAATAAATATACTTTTTAGTATTAATATTAGTTCATTTTATTAATAGGAGGCATTACTTATGGATATTATTACACAAAGATTTGATGATCATTTAGATACTCATACGAAGATGCGTAATTATATTGAAGAGATTCGAGTAGTTGCGGATATATGTAAGAATGCTCTTGATAAAGGACATAAAATTCTTTTCTGTGGTAATGGGGGATCAGCTGCTGATGCTCAACATTTGGCAGCTGAATTGGTAGGACGTTTTGTAAAAGAACGAGAGTCTTTACCTGCTATTGCTCTTACAACAGATACGTCTATTTTGACAGCTGTAGCTAATGACTATTCTTATGATGATGTCTTTTCTCGTCAAGTAGCTGGTTTGGGACAGGCTGGAGATGTATTAATAGGCATTTCTACATCAGGAAATTCTAAGAACGTGGTTAAGGCTACAGAACTAGCAAGACAGAAAGGTCTAAAAACAGTTGCATTTACTGGTGAAGGTGGCGGTAAACTTGGTGCTCTTTGTGATGCCGTGATAGCTGTTCCGTCTAAGACTACGGCCCGAATTCAAGAAATGCATATAATGGTAGGGCATATTATCTGTGAAATTGTTGAGGAAGATTATGATTAAGAAAACTATTAATAAGTTCTTACATGATAGTCTGCCTAATCTTCGTATAGCTGTCATTGGCGATCTAATGGTAGATCGTTATGTTTTTGGTGACGTAAGTCGTATATCTCCAGAAGCTCCAGTCCCTGTGAATCGAGTAAAACAGATGAAAGAAGTCCTTGGTGGAGCGGCAAATGTTGCTGCGAATCTTGCCAATTTGGATGTTCATGTATATGTCGGTGGAGTAGCAGGACAAGATACCCATGGAAACCTTTTACAAGACTTATTAGATTCTAATGGTATTGATAAGAGCGGTGTAGTGATCTCTAGCGAAAGATCTACTATAACTAAAATGCGAATTTTAGGTGCTCGTCAACAAATGATGCGGCTAGACTTTGAGACAGTTCGAGATGTTGACCAACAGGAAGAGGAGGAACTCATTCGTTGGCTGACTATTCTCTGCCAAAAAGGATTAGATGGAATTGTTATCTCTGATTATGGAAAAGGGGTTTGTACAGAAACTCTTTTAAGACAAGTTTTCAACTTGGCTAATCAATATATGATACCGACTATTGTTGATCCTAAGGGAGCTCAGTGGAATAAGTATGATGGGGCTACCTTTATTACTCCTAATGTGAAGGAGTTATCTGAACGAGTTGGTTACTCTATTAGAAATGATGATGATAATATAGTGACTGCAGCCAAAGAGGCTCTAGATACTAATAATATTCAATATATTATTGCTACTAGATCTGAAAAAGGAATTTCTGTTATTGCTAGAGATGGCCGAATTTGGCATAATCCAGCTACTCAACAAGATGTTTTTGATGTATCTGGTGCTGGTGATACAGTTGTGGCTACAATGATTTGCTCTATCGCGGCTAATCTCTCTATGCGGACCGCTCTTCATGTAGCTAATGGAGCAGCTGGTATCGTAGTATCTAAAGTGGGTACTTATCCTATCCATCGACAAGAATTAATTGACTTGTGGATGTCTCTTCAAGAAGGAAAATCTATAGAAAAGTCACTCTATTCTTGGGAAGAAATGAAGACTTTAGTTCGACAATGGCAAGATCAAGGAGATACAGTTGTTTTTACTAATGGATGCTTTGATATTCTTCATAGAGGGCATATTACGTACTTGCAAGAAGCGGCTCAACTAGGTGATCGACTTATTATAGGCTTAAACTCTGATGCTTCCGTAAGGCGCCTTAAAGGGGAAACTCGTCCTTTAGTAGAGGAAGAAGATAGGGCTTATTTATTGAGTGCTTTGGGTTGTGTAGATGGTGTTGTACTTTTTGATGAAGATACTCCATCCCAATTATTAGAAACTATTCGACCTAATATACTTGTTAAAGGTGGAGATTATAAAGTAGATGAAGTAATTGGACGTGAATTTGTAGACTCAGTACAAATTCTATCTTTTAAAGAAGGATACTCAACCACTAATGTGGTAAATAAAATTGCTAATTTAGTAAAAGACAATAAATTATGATGATAATAATAAGATAAGTATTGTTGTTACCTCACATGTATAGAATACAAGACGTTGGACATAATATAGATAAATCTTATATAAAATATACGGAGGAGCTTTAGATTTTCTTCTAACAGCTTTTTTAGTATTTAGGGGCTGTTTTGTTACAGCCCCATTTTATATAGGTGTCAATGGAATTAGTAATGTATTTGTCTTAAAGTATTGAACGATTTATGTTCAAAATTTGCTATTTTTACACATAAATACTATAATTTAGTTAATTGGTGTCTAAAAAATAGAGTTTTTGAACATTAATTTTGAAAGAATTAGATTAGAATATAAAATATTATCGTTTTGTACATCATATTTTATGATCATGCAGGAAAGATTGGAGAGATAGTATGAAGTTTGAACCTATGTATAAAATATACTATAAACAACCTTCTGATTGGCAGCGCATATTAGATAATCGTCGTAATTCTGAAAGCTCTATCTCCTTGCCTATTCCTATTCATGAATATAATAGACGTAATACATATGATGCTTTTTTTATATATCATCCTGTATTAGTTCAGCTTTTATTATCATTAGAATCTAAAAAAAGTGCTTTTATCAATTTAGTTTCCAAGGTTCCTACAGTTATGATTTTGCATGTAATGAATACATTTTTATCTACTGAAATCAAAGCAAGTAATGATATTGAAGGTGTTTATAGTAGTCGTAAAGAGATTAGGGCGGCTATACAGAATAGTCAGAATGATAAATTAAGATTTTCAAATATTATTGCTAAGTATCAGTCTATTTTAGATAATCCTCATGGATTTAAGTTTGAAAGTAGTAAAGATATTAGAGGTTTATTTGATGATATTATCAGCAATGAAATAGAAAAGAAAAATCAGCCAGACGGCGAGTTGTTTAGACGTGATTCTGTAGATATAGTGAATCATCAAGATAAAATAATTCATAGAGGGACATGGCCAGAGTCAGATATTATTATAGAGTTGGATCGAGCACTGGGAATTCTTAATAATGAGGATTTAGTGTTACCGATTAGAGTATCTATATTCCATTACTATTTTGGATATATTCACCCTTTCTACGATGGAAATGGGCGTACTAATCGTTTTATTTCGACAGCCTATTTGGCAAAATATTATCATCCTCTTATTGCATTACGTTTATCGGCTATAATTAATAATAATAAAAAACAATACTATGATGCTTTTAAAATGACTACAGCCGAGATTAATGGGGGCGATTTAACAACATTTGTAATTGCCTTTATTTCACTTATTGAAAAAACGATAGATAGTGCGATTGAGCTATTAGATAAGCGCATAAATCGGTTAGTTGAAGAGAAATTTAAATTAGAAGCATTTTTTGAAGTTCAACATATCAAAGATTCACTGCTTCAAGAGATATATTTCTTATTATTACAAGCTCGATTATTTTCCTTAGGTGCTGGTATTAGTAAAGCTGAAATTATGAATGCTTGTGGTAAAAGTAGAGGTACTATTTTTAATAGATTTAAACAAATTCCAGAAGAACATCTCATAAGGGTAAAAAATAGTCGTACCGAATCATATATGTTAAAAACAAGTATATTAGAGTAACTTGGTAATATATAATTTATAAGGACAGTTGATTATATCAGCTGTCTTTTTTATGTGTAAAATTTGTCACAACATTCTCATATATTTCATGTATTTTATGATGTATACAAGTCATTTTGGTAGTTACCAGTTAGCGTAGTATTCATATAGTTTGAGAGGAAGAATATGAGGTATAGAGAATGAGAGCGAGCAATATTGAGTTGTTGCGTATCATTTCGATGATACTAATTATTATGCACCATTTTAGCGTGCACGGTTGTTTCCCTCTTACGCCAGATTTAACGTTTAATAAGGTGTTTCTTCAAGTATTTGGTCTTGGAGGCAAGGCTGGTGTAGTCGCCTTTGTTATGATAACAGGCTATTTTATGGTTTCTAGTAGTTTTAAGCTGCATAAGTTTGCGAAGTTAGTAGGGCAAATATGGTTTTATAGCATTGCCATGCTGGGCGTGGCTATGGGTTTAGGACTCGATACGGTGACGTCAAGAAACATGATGCTTGTGCTATTGTCCATTGGCGCCATGAGTTGGTTTGGTCAGAACTTTTTGGTACTCTATTTATTAACGCCTATTATTAATCGAGTACTTCATTGGCTACAGCATAAATATTACGTTATGCTTCTAGTGGGTTCCACGATAATTTGGTTCTTAATACCGACGGCATTGAATTTGTGGCCTAATGTACCGCATACCACCTTTGGATTCAAACATATCTTTTCCTTTGTCGTATTCTATTCGATGGGGGCGTACATCAAGCTGTATGGCTCACATATAACAAAGAAAATAGGTATTATATTTAGCGCCATAGGCTTTGTAGGGGCCTTTCTAGGGGATATCCTTGTCGATGTACTAGCCATGATAGATCCAGCGTATATGAAACAGATTTTCTACTTTACACAAAATGATTATGGCTTCTTTCAATTGATATTAGGCATTGGCTTATTTATTATTTTTTTGAAAGCAAAGATCACTTATCGCCCTTGGATCAATGTGGTAGCATCTACTACCTTTGGCATTTACCTATTGCATGACAATAGGTTATTCCTTCATCATATGTGGGACAATGTATTGGCAACGTATCAGTACTATGATTCAATACTATTACCTCTGTATGCAATTCTTGTAGTGGCGCTTATTTTTGTTATCGGTATGATTGTAGACTATATGCGGTTAGCTTTCATAGAAAAACCTGTGATGAAAGCAATCACGCCGAGCCTCGAGCGAATTCAGTTAAGGGTTGAGAAAGTACTGCCATTATAATGCGATTATCGGTGTTTTTTGGTATAATATATAAGTATTCTTACCATAAAACGGGAGGTAATTATAATGCGTAAATTCTTATATATGTTAGCGGCGTTGCTTGTATTAATTGGCATTAGCACAAACGATGTAGAAGCTCGTCAAGATGTGTATGCTACGACATATCTCGGTAATAACTGGTATGTAGATCAAGACTCTGTAAAGCGAGTGGGAGATATACTCAACTTTACGGTGTACACAACAGCAGGTCTTAGCTACAAAGTGACATCTAGTGATGATAACTATTACAATGCAGACGTGTTTTACGATAATAATAAACTCGTATCGGATAATGGCCAATCCGTCTGGAAGTCGCCAGGCATGATGGCAGCCATGCGCGTGGCCCGTAGATAAACAAAAAAGGCAGGAATTATTGATATGTCCTCCATTACTGAACATCTAGTAATGGAGGACATGTTACATAATCTCTGCCTTTTCTTTTGCTTTGGAAAAAGAAAATAGCCCTTCGTTACCAGTGACTGGAGAACTGAAAGGCCATTCCATCATATTCTTTATTCTTTTGGGATGAGCCCGACAGAACTACTCGTCTGGCTATCTACCTATATTAAAGGGATAAAGATATATATCGTCAAATTCGAATAAATGATAATATAGCTTTCAATAGATTTTTTTATAATTATGAGCAGCACTTAGGTGCCGCCTTTTTTTGTTATTTATTATTTTTTGATGATGAAACAGTTTTCTTATGTTTACAATAATAGCCTTATAAATTATAATTAAAAATGTTTAATTATAATTTATAGTGTGAATAAGAGAGGGTTATTATGAAACGCATGTGTAAAGCGAATTTATCCTTAGCGATTGCCCTGACGATTGCTAGCTCTGTAGTGCCGTATGTAATGGCAGAATATCCTGTTGTTAGTGCTGTTAAAGGTGAAACTTTAAACTTGGGAAAGGTACAAGGGACACTGTTTGGAATTGATGCAGATAATAAGAGTACTATTAATGCAGATTATGTATCTGGTAGACTAATGGATGGACGAAAGACTATCATTACTAGTCAAAATGGAAGTACTGTGAATATTAAAAATGGCGATCTTCAAGTTGGTCGTGACAGTAATCCACTTGTTATTGCTAAAGGCGGTACTGTAAATCTCGGCGTAGATGGTAATAAGGGTAATTTTACTGGCCATGATATGTCCATTGAAGGCGATGTACGTATCGATGGTAGCAATACACATCCATCTGAAATTAATATCGGTGTAGATAGTGATGAAGTACTATGGACTGGCTTTGCTCTCAACTTAGCAGATAAGAATGCAAAACAGCCAAACCATATCAATGTATTTCTTGGTGATCGTGGTTATTGGGACCATATGTATCAAGGCGGTTTGAATGGTACTAGTTATAGCACAATGACAACTCCAAGCCGTGTACATCGTTTGGTCGGTTCAAAAAATCGTAATTTTGAATCCATAGTAACTCAAAGTGAGCATAATGAAATTCACATTGATAAATTAGAAGGCCATGTAAATTTTGTGTATGATCCAAATGGTGAGTATGATGATAAAGAGGATCCAAGTTATAAAGAGCGTGAAAATATTGTAAATGGATTGACTCCAGAATCATTCTGGGGTGGTGATGTTCATATTACAAGTGCGGCACCTAATTCCGGTGCTCATATGTACACGAGTCGTAAGGGCTTAGACTTGTCTACTGAGGACAATGTAAATAAAGTTTTGGATAATTTGGCGCATAAGGTGTACTACCATAATTATGTAAATGGTGAAAGAAATCTTCAAGGCACGGTTGCTATTGCTTCTGAAGGTGCTGAATCTGCGCGTTTTAAAGTATTAACCGAAGGTTATGCTAAGGAAGGTGCTGTTACGTGGCAGGCCGATAAAAATGGTCAGGGTAAATATGAGTATGGTAAGGTGCAACCGACTCCGAAGCCTGAGGTGAAACCGGCTCCGGTACCAACGCCTAAGCCTGAGGTAAAGCCAGCACCGCAACCGACTCCGAAGCCTGAGGTAAAACCGGCTCCGGTTCCAACACCTAAGCCGGAAGTGAAACCAGCACCGCAACTGACTCCGAAGCCTGAGGTAAAACCGGCTCCGGTTCCAACACCTAAGCCGGAAGTGAAACCAACACCGCAACCGACTCCAAAAACTGAGGAAAAACAAGTACCAGCTCTTGAGCAGAATCCTCAGATGAATGTCAATATGGGTGCCTTTGATACGCCACATATGCGTGGTACTCGTTCCGCCATCATGAGTAATATTAATGGTTGGAGAACGTTGACAGATAATATGTATCGTTCACGCGTATTACAACAAGGGGAATCGACAGGTATTTGGGCTCGCGTTGGTGGAGGTAAATACAACTTTAATGGAAGCGGAATCGATACAGATACAACATACACGCGTATCCAAGGTGGTTACGATGCTAAAACTGGTAGCGGTTGGACCGTAGGTGGTCAAGTTTCTTATCTTCGTGGTAACGATGATTACGTTTTCAACGGCTCTGGTAAGGAAAAAGCCTTTGCTGTTGGTGCGTATGGTTTGAAAAATCTTGGTAACAACCAATATATCCATATTGAGTCCCAAGTAGGTCGTGCATCTAACGATTTCACTGTTCGTAATGAGATTGGTGAAAAATTTTCTGGTGAGACTAAAGCTAATGCGTATACAATTGGTGCACGCTATGGTAAAACCGTGAAACTTTCTAATGGTACATATATCGAGCCACAAGCACAATTGAGCTATACTCACTTTGGTGGTGATAGCTTCAATGCTGGCAGTATGAAAGTAGATCAGTCTGGTGTGAGCAGTACAGTAGGCGGTCTTGGCCTTGAAATCGGTAAACATTTCGGCGCAGGTAATCTATATACTCGTCTTGGTGTTAACCATGCATTCTCTGGTACAGTAAAAACTACATATACTAGTGGTGCTACTACTAAATACACTTCCGAGGACATTAAAGGCACTTGGACAGATTTAGCCTTTGGAGGTCGCTACGGTTTTAATGCAAATAACAGCATCTTTGCTGATATTAGTACAGGTCTATCTGGTGATTATAAGGCCGGTTGGTCTGTAAATGCAGGATTTACACATAAATTTTAAGCGAATTATTAATAGATAGGAGCGATTTTAGTACATCGATAATTGCATGACAGGTAAAGTCGTCTATTGATTCATTCATATATTTCTTTAAAACGTTTCTTATTGTATCGAGCATTAGTTCGACTTATAATAGGATTAGGATAGCCAACGAGGTTGGGCCTCTCTTCGTTAATGAAGGGAGGGGTGTCTATGAGTGATTATGAACTAATCATGTTAATTCTAGAGGTAATAACTGTAGTTATTGCCTTTGGTGCACTTGTGGCTCTTATTTGTCTTGGAAAAGACAAATAGCCCTTCGTTACCAGTAACTGGATAACTGAAAGGCCATTTCATCAATTATTTATAGTTTTGAGATGAGCCTAACGGAACCACTCGCTTGGCTATCTACCTATATTATAGGGATAAAAATATATATCGTCAAATTGAGATGAAATACATTATTATAATAACTACATATAAATAATCATAAAAGCTGTACATACATAGATTAGACTGAACGGCTTTGATGTCAAAACGAATGTAACATCAAAGGTGGTTCAAAAATCGATTATGTGTGTACAGCTTTTTGTGTTTTGGTTTTAGTGTGTTTGTGTGAAAGTAGTCATTGGAAGAATAGACAGAAAAGGCTGTAATTGAATGCGATATAACTGCATTTCAATTACAGCCCTTTTTAGGCTCTGTATGAGATTTTAGTTATCTTTCTTGATAAATTTCACGATAATACCGCCTACGGTCGATGCAATGCCGAGGCCGAGACAGAACATACCGATAGTGTGGATAAGAATGGATGTCTGGTTATTCTTGGAAATGGCTTGAGCCGCTTGTTGTGCACTGGTCGCATGTTTTGCGATTTCTACGTTGTTCGCTGATGGATCTGGAATGATCAGCAAGATGACTACGGCGATGATTAAGGCTATAATGCCCATTGGTAATAATTTGTTCTTCATTGTAATTCTCCTTTTAAGAATTTATTAAACGTTGTTTATATATTTTGGTTATACACTTATTATAAATATTTAAGAAGAGCTTATATATAAATAAAATGAAATTTACTTATGTATATAAAATAATATTATGGATTGTAACGATTATATTGTATGGATATTTTGTATGAATGTAGCATATTGTATTGTATTTGCATTGACAATCCTCTATATATTTATATAAAATAGAAATAATTTCATGTGTTATTCATGATAAAATCATGAATCATCGGTATATGTAATCGTGTGTAATTAAGTATTATGTACGTAATTAAGTACGTACATAATTATGTAATGAGAAGTTTGTACGTAAGAGTGTGTAATGAAATATATAATCGTGTTGATGAGTGCCTTATGTATGTTTGTCATGCCTGTGTCGGGAAAACAGGTGGACAGAACAGCGCAACCTATGCAGGGGACTACGGTAAAACAAGTTCATAGTGAAAGTACGGCCGTATTATCTAACGACTCAGATACATTCCATGTTAATTCGTCTCATACTCCAGATCATGTCATCGGTCAGGGCGGATTGGAGATGCCGGACTCCACAGATAAAAAGACGACTCGTTATTCCGATACGGATGCGGTCAATTCTGCATTGCAGGCGGTGGTCATGACTAGTGTTAATTCCGCAATGCACGGATCGAAGGCGAAGCCCTGGATGCAGAGAACCGTCGTGTCATTGCGCTTTCAGAAAAACTGGAAGCCCTTGTACGGTGTGGAAACCTTGCAGCCGCTAGGTCATTATGATGAGATATCTCGCCATGTGTGGTTTACACAGGAGCGTTTGGCGAATGCAGCGGATACAGGAACGACGGCGAATGTGGGCATCGGCTATCGCCGAATCTCAACGAACGATGAACACTATTACGGTGGCAATCTATTTTATGATCATCGGTTCAGAGGCAATCACAGTCGCATGAGTGTCGGGCTGGAGTATGTGTCGGGGATCGGTGCGTTTCGCATGAACTGGTATCGCGGGGTGTCCAGCGAGCGTTCTCTTGATGGTGCGACACGCTTGGAAAATGTGTCTAACGGATATACTGCGGAATATGGGACTAGATTTAAGAATGCTCGTTGGGCGCGCGTGTACATGGAAGCCTATCGCTGGCAGTTGCAGCGTAGTGAGGATAAGCATGGCTTGCGCATCGGTACTGAGTTGCAGCTCACGCCGAGGATTTCCGTGGACATGGGCTATAATAAGCCGGAGCATGAGCATGGCAGTCCGTACGGCAAAATCATGTTCCGCCTAGCCGGTGTCGATACAGCATGGTTTGGTGGTAACCATCGATCGGATACAAAAGCATCGGTTCGAGCGAATATGTTGGAAAATGTGCGTCGCCAACATACAGTGTATGTTGATTAAGAGCATTGTTGTTGATGATCGACTTGTATCTGAATTTGGTCCTGAAATGGCACTATTCCGTGTGGATACTATTGCCAAGAACCATGAAGGACAACCGACTATTGAACGTGTAAGGGTTAATAAAAAATAGAATATATATGATTTATATTGTGAAAGCCGAGGCTCTAGGGCCTCGGCTTTTTCGTGTACCTGTAGGTGATAATTTTTTTGTATATAAAATTATCTTATCTATGAGAGCATTAAACTGAAGCATCTAAAAATATGAAATTGATTACGTAATTACAATAATCGTTATATTCCGATATGTGGATTTATCGTAAATTTTGATAGGAAAGATGAAGATTTTATTTCTTAAAATTAAAAAGTATTAAAATAGAAATAAATAAATGACAAAAATGAAGAAAAGATGAAAAAGTTGTTTACAAGATAGAAATTTTTTGATATTGTATTGCCGTGGGTGAGTATATGATGAAGAATCATGAATAATTATAGTATTCAGATCGTAATTTGGAATACTAATATTTGGTGTAAGAAGTGTAGATGATAATTAATCGTTATACTTCTTCTTTTTATTATCTTTGCAATATTATGCAACACAAGTGATGTGTTTTACTGAGGTTTCGGTAAGAAAGGATAATCATGAATCGAATTTATAATGTTATTTGGAGTAAGACTAAAAAATGCTACGTAGTAGTATCTGAAATCGTAAAAACAGGTGGTGGCAAGGTAAAATCCGTACAAAGTGGTACAACCTGGACACATATGAGTGCGATTATGGCCGTGGCCGCATTATTGATGGCTGGTAATATTACTACGGTTAATGCTGCTACATATACTGCTATGACGATTAATGATGTAAATGGCGCTGGTTATGCTACTGGTAATGTAGTTTATAGTGAAGGTAGTTATTTATATAATTATCAAAACCCTGGGAACCTGACACCATTTGATAACAGTCATTTGTACAATGGTACAGATAGAGGTAACTATACAGAAAATAGTTTTGCCGGCATTGCTATCGGTAAAAATACAAATATTCAGGAAACTGGTAATCCAACTTATTATTCCGGTTTAGCTATCGGTAACTATGCTCAGGCCACAGGTGGTATTGCTTTTGCTTTAGGTCATTATGCTCAAGCTTTATCACCATCTGCTATGGCTCTTGGTACAGCTACAAAGGCGAGCGGATTTAACTCTTTGGCTATGATGCGTCAATCCGCTGCAGAAGGTGAGTTCTCCGCAGCATTAGGCACCGCAGCTTGGGCAAAGGGTAATGGTAGTTTCGCCATGGGTTATTCTGCTACAGCAAAAGCAGATCAATCTATTGCCATCGGTGCGGCAGAAACTATAAAATTACCTGGTCAACAACATGGTACTCCAAGTGCTAAATATAATGGCGATGGTAATACCGTAACAGAAGGGGCTCGTTCTCTTGCTTTCGGTACAAAAGCTCGTACTGCAGTTGGTGCAGATGATTCTATGGCATTCGGTTCTTCATCCAGCACTGGTGGCGCCAATGCGGTAGCTATGGGTTATAGTGCTAATGCTAGTGCAGAGAATGCCTTTGCCATCGGTAATACGGCACAATCATCCGCACAAAATGCCGTGGCAATGGGTAAAAGTGCAAATGCAAGTGGTGTAAGCAGCTTTGCTATGGGTAGTAGTTCTAATGCTGCTGGTGCCGATGCTATTGCTATGGGTAGTTCTTCCCAAGCAAAATTATCCAACTCCATCGCATTAGGTGGTAATGCAAAATCCTTGGGTGCTGATGCGCTTGCACTTGGTGGTGCGGCGAATGCCTCTAAAGATGGTGCCATTGCAATCGGTAAAGAAGCAAAAGCAAACAATACTAATACGACAGCTATCGGTCTTGGTGCAACTGTTACAGGTACTAACTCCATGGCTATTGGTACAAATGCCGTTGCAGAATCCAATAACTCCTTGGCATTGGGTACTGGTACGGAAGTAAGAGGTGCCTTGGTTAATGGTTTCTCTGCTTTCACTAACCAACAAAATAACAATATTGCAAACGGTGTAGTTGCGGTAGGTAACGTAGGTTCTGAACGCCGTATCATCAACGTAGCAGGTGGTGAAAACGATACTGACGCAACAAATGTAAAACAATTAAAATTTGTAAACAGTAACTTGGCAAAATCCATCGCAGGTCCTACATATACGGGCTATGAAGCGAATGGTTCTACATATAAAGCGCCTGATTTCAATATCAAGAACAGCACATACCATACGGTAAAAGAGGCTGTTGAAGCGGCGCAAACAAATTTCTTCAGCGCTAAAGGCACATCTGCCGATGCGAACTACGATAACACAGGTGCTACAGGCAATAACGCAACAGCAGCCGGCGTACGTACTTCCGCAGCAGGTAATTTCGCGACAGCTGTCGGTGCTGATGCGTCTGCAGCGAATGCGAACAGCACTGCAATCGGTTATAAAGCTAAATCCAGCGTAGATGACGGCGTTGCATTGGGTGCAAACTCCGTTGCTTCCGTTGCATCAGGTAAAGCAGGTTATAATGTTAAAACTGCAGACAGCCGTACAAACGGATATAGCGGATTGACTGGCGCTGCGTTGACATCCACTATGGGTGCGATGTCCGTAGGTGACGGCGGTACAAAAACTCGTCAGATCACAAACGTGGCTGCAGGTACTGCGGATACTGATGCTGTTAATGTGGCACAATTGCGCAATGTTAATTTGAAAGTAGCTGGTAACACTGGTAATAACGACGTTTTATTGGATAACCAAACATTGACTGTAAAAGGCGATGGTTCTTATGTTACAACATCTGTTAACAACCAAACAATTGATGTGACGTTGACTGATGCTACTAAGAATAAAATCGACAATGCGGCAAATAAAGACTTGTCCAACATTACAGACGGCGGTAAATCCGTTATTCGTGATGAAGCGCAAAAAGCAGTAAAAGTTGTTGCTGGTAAAAACACAACGATTACAGAAGGTACTGACGGTACATATAAAACATATAAAGTTGACGTAGATGCTCCTGACTATCAATTAGTTGAAAATAGCAGTGCTGCTGATAAAGCTTACACTGTATCTGGCAATAAAGTTGACTTAACTGTACAAGATGCTAAAAATCCTGCGAATAAGAAAACTGTAACTATCAAGGATATCGCGTCTAAAACAGAACTTGATAAGGCACAAGAAGATCTTATCAACAAAGGCTTGAAATTCGATGCCGATAATAACGATGCTAAGACAAATAAATTAGGCTCCAAGGTAACTGTAGCCGGTGACGGTACTAACATCAACACTACGATTACACAGACCGGCGACGATACAACAATTAAGGTTGCATTAGGTAAAGACATCAATGTTAATACTGTGACAGCTACTAAGACTGTAAAAGCTGGTACTGCTACTATGGGTAACCAAGCTGTAACAGACAATAAGTCAGCTACTCAAAATGGTAACTTTGTATCCGGTTTGGACAATAAAAATTGGACATTAACTGATCCTGCCTTCGTGTCCGGACGTGCGGCAACAGAAGATCAACTTAAAATTGTCAGCGATGCTGTAAAAGCGGCTAATGCGGCTAACGCAAGTGCTTCTGATTATCGTTTAATCGCTAATCCGAACAATGCGGCAGACGGCTCTTATAAAGTTGAAAACAATCAAGTTGACTTGAAGGTAAAAGACGAAAAATCCAGTGATGTTAAAACTGTAACGATTAAGGATATTGCGTCCAAAACTGAACTCGATAAAGTAAAAGACCGTTCCGTAAAATATGACGGTAATACTGATAAAGATACAGTAACTTTGGAAGGTCCTAACGGTACAAAAATTACTAACTTGAAAGATGGTAACGTAGCAGCTGGTTCTAAAGATGCTGTAAACGGCGGTCAATTACATCAAGTAAAACAAGACCTTGGCGATCAAATTACGAATACCAAGAATGACTTGATTAACACAGGTCTCAAATTCGATGCTAATGTAGGTGGCGTAAAAACTAACAAATTAGGCTCCACTGTTACAATTCAAGGTGAAGGTACTGCTGCTGACGCTGATTATAGCGGTGAAAACCTCAAAACTTTCATCAAACAAGATGCGGCGACAGGCAATACGACTATCGACGTGAAGATGAATAAAAACCTTAAGGCTGAATCTGTGAAGGTTGGCAAAAATGGTAAGGACGGCGTATCCATTACAGGTCCTGACACAGCGAACGGTACAGATGGCAAGGTAGCTGTTACTGATAAAAACGGTAATGAAGCAGTTTCTATTTCCGGTAAGGACGGCGTAGGCCACATCGGCTTGACAGGCCCTGCAGGAACGAACGGCGTGAACGGTACTAACGGTATCGACTTGTCCGTGAAACCTGGTTACAACGATGCTGCTACAGGCGTTAAAGGCGAAAAAGGTGTAGACGGTACAAATGGTCTTACTCGTATCGTATACACTGACGGCAACGGCGAGCACCAAGTTGCGACTATGGAAGACGGTTTACAATTCACTGGTAACAACACTGGTACCGTGAATAAACAAAAATTGAACTCCTTGGTAAAAGTACAAGGTGAAGGTGTAACTGAAGCTGAATCTGCAGCGTTCAAGAGCGCATCCGGCAACATCAACGTAAAAGCTGATGGAACGGACAAATTGGAACTTCAATTGGCGAAAGACCTTAAAAACCTTGATTCCGTAACGGCGGCTAAGACTGTGAAAGCAGGCGATGCTATTATGGGTGGTCAAACTGTTAACAATGCAGCTGGCGACAGCGAAACAGGCAATTATGTAACAGGCCTTGATAATAAAGATTGGGATGCAGACAAGATTGTATCTGGTCGTGCGGCAACAGAAGATCAATTGAAAAAAGCGTTGGATGCTCAAAGTGCTAACTCCACTGACTATCGTTTGATTAGAAATCAAGCGGCAGGCTCCAATGGAGACTACACTGTAGATGCGAACGGCGATGTAGCATTGACTGTACAAGATAAGAATCATCCAGATCAAACAGAAACCGTTACCATCAAAGACGTTGCTTCTAAATCCAAACTTGATAAATTGAATGACCGTGCTGTTAAGTATGATTTGGACCCTACTGGTAATCCTGATAAATCCAAGGTAACTTACGAAGGTCCTGCATATAACAACAAACAAGGTGGCACTCACGTAACGAATGTGGCATATGCTACAGGCAACGATGGTAGCGAAGCGGTTAATGTGGATTACTTGAATGATAAAATCAAAGATAGTGCGGACGCATTGACTAATAAAGGTTTGAAATTTGATGCTAACCAAGGCGGCGAAAAAACTAACAAGCTTGGCACCAAAGTGACTATTAAAGGTGAAGGCACTGCAGCTGACGGAGATTACAGCGGCGAAAACCTTAAAACTTTCATCACACAAGACCAAACATCTGGTGATACAACTATCAACGTGAAGATGAATAAAAACCTTAAAGCTGAATCCGTGAAGGTTGGCAAAAATGGTAAGGACGGCGTGTCCATTACAGGTCCTGACACTGCGAACGGTACAGACGGCAAGGTAGCTGTTACCGGTAAAGACGGCAAAGAAGCTGTATCCATCTCCGGTAAAGACGGCGTAGGTCACATCGGTCTTAACGGTAAAGATGGCCGTAGCGCTGATATTTCTGTTGAAAAAGGTGATCCGGACCTCAACGGTAACGAAATCACTCGTATTAAATACACTGATGAAAACGGTAAGACACATCAAGTGGCAACAAAAGATGACGGCATGGCATATGGTGGTGATTCCGGCGACGTTATCAAGAAGAAACTTAACACACAAGTAAATGTTAAGGGCGGCGTAACGGATAAATCCAAACTTTCCAACGATGACAACATCGGCGTTGTATCCGACGGTACAGATACATTGATGCTTCGTTTGGCAAAAGACCTTAAAGGCCTAAATTCCATTACTTTCAACAACGGTGCTAACGGTGTGAACGGTAAAACCGTTGTGAACGGTGAAGGTATGACCATCAACGATAAAGACGGTAATCCGTTGACAGCTGTTACAAAAGACGGCGTGAAGATTACTGATGGTCCATCTATAACGAAGGACGGCGTCGATGCAGCAGGCAAGAAGGTTACTAACGTTCAAGACGGTAATGTTGCAAAAGATAGTAAAGACGCCGTAAACGGTGGCCAATTGCATGATGCTGTTGAAAACCTTAAATCTAAAGGCTTCGGTCTTGAAGCAGAAGACGGTCAATCCGTGAAGAAACCTCTTGGTGAAACTGTTAAAGTTAAAGGTGATGACACTAATATCAAAACATCCGTAGACGGCGGTGCTGTTAAGGTGGAATTGAAAAAAGACATCACTGTAGATACTGTAACAGCTAACACTGTGACTACAGGCGACACTAAGATGGATACAAACGGCGTTACTATCAAGGACGGCGCTAATGAAGCGACTAAGTTGACTAAAGACGGCTTGCAAATCAATGATGGCGGCAACAAAGCTGTTACTGTCAATAAAGACGGTTTGACTATCGAAAATGGTCCTAAGGTAACAAAAGACGGTATCGATGCGGCTGATAAGAAAATCACTAATGTGGCTGATGGTACTATTGGCGCTGGTAGCAAAGATGCTGTGAACGGCGGTCAATTGCATACAGCTATTGAAGACATCAAATCCACAGGCTTCGGTCTCAAAGCGGAAGACGGTAACTCCGTGAAGAAACCTCTTGGCGAGACAATCGACTTGAAAGGTGACGGCAATATCAAAACTTCCGTTGACAACGGCGCCATCAAAATGGCATTAAATGATAAGATCACTCTTGGTCAAGATTCGGCAAAACAAGTTAACATCGACGGTTCTGCAGGTACGATTACAGCTGGTAACGGCGGTAATCAAGTTAAGATTGACGGCAACGACGGTTCTGTAACGGCAAATACTGTGAAAGCCGGTGACGTAGTTGTAGGTAAGCAAACTTCCGACGGTAAAGAAGGCAACTTCGTAACAGGTTTGGATAACAAAACTTGGGATCCTGAAAACCCTGTAGCTGTTCCTGGTCGTGCGGCGACAGAAGATCAATTGAAAGCTGTTAATGATGACTTCAACAACAAGGCTAGAACAGGCCGTGTATTCCAAGGTGACCAACTTGGCGATAGCGGTAAAGTGGTTCGTGGATTGGGAGATACTATGAACCTTACTGGTGGTGCTGATGTGAACCGTTTGGCAGATAATAATATCGGTGTTGTGAAAAACGCTGCTGGTGATGGCTATAACATCAAGTTGGCTAAAGACTTGAAAGGTCTTGAGTCCGTAACGACTACGGATGCTGCTGGTAATACAACTGTTATGAACGGTGGCGGTATGACAATTACACCTGCTCAAGGTAATGCTGTAAGTCTTACTAAAGACGGCCTCAATAACGGTGGTAATAGAATTACTAATGTAGGCCCTGGTGTAGATGGTACTGATGCGGTTAACGTAAATCAATTGAGCAGTGCTATGCGTAGCGTGGATGGTAAAATCGCTGATGTAGGTGCTACTAGTGCAGCTATTTCTGGCCTCAAACCATTACAATATGATCCATTGGAACCAACTCAAGTATTGGCTGCTGTAGGTCATTATAAAGGCAGCACCGCTGCAGCTGTAGGCGTGGCGCACTATACTAATGAATCTACAATGTTCCATATGGGCGTATCTCTTGGCGGTCATGACAACATGATTAATGCGGGCGTATCCTACAAATTCGGTACTTCCGATGCGAAGAAAGCGGTTCCTGCACGTTATAAGGCCGGCCCTATCAGCTCCGCGTATGTATTGCAGGATGAAGTGACTGCATTGAAAGCTGAAAATGAACGTATGAAACAACATGATCTAGAGTTAACTGCTAAATACGATCAAGTACAACGCGATAATGAAGAAATGAAAGCTCAAATCGCATTGTTGATGCAACAAGCAGGTCTTACAAAATAATCGAATCTGAATATTCGAGTTCTTAACCACTCATGTAAGGATTGTGAAAGCCGCCCTTTCCGGGGCGGCTCATCATAAGGAGGAAGTATGAAATTCAAAACATTTATGCCTGTATTGGCACTGGCTTATGTATGCGCGGTAGGTCAAGCGGATGCGGCTCAAGATCGATTGATGATGCCGGAACAACCAGCTGAACCATTAAACGTAATTGAAGCAGAAGTGGCCATTCCTGTACCTAGCGAAGAAGTTCGTGACGTAGTGAATGCTTTTACACAATTCCAATTGGATCAAAAAGGCAAATATATCATGGACGACTCTCGCGTTATGAAGGGGCAAGAACGGTACCGCAATAATGTATTGTATTATATGAACGTTCGTCGTAGCTGGTACATCGTGAGCCATCGTTATAAAAATGACAGCTATGCGCGCATGGCGTTAGATCGTTTGTACAACGATTACAAACAGTTCTTTACAGAACATGTGACTGTATCTGAAGATGCTAAATTGGACTATGCGCAACAAACCATCGATATCTTGGATCGCAATACAGCCAATGTACATGATGATGAATTGCGTTTCTACATGAACGAAATGGTTATCTTCAGCTTGAACGAAGCTATGAAAGACGGCAATAATCGCGTGAAAACTGTGGATGAAAAAGCAGCTCCTGCAATGGACGAACTTCATACAGTGGATCTTCGTAAAGCGATTAATGCACCAACAATTCAGTAAGATCTGGTGTAAGTAATAAACCGCTAATTTAATTAAATATTGTAATTGAATCAGGGACAGTTTCATTAGATTCTGTGATAATACACTGATAACTAAATAATATTTAGAATGTATGGTGTTTATAAAAGCCGGGGCATAGATTGCCTCGGCTTTTGTTATGTATAAATTGAAATTGTTACATGCAAATATGTAAATTTAATGGCATAAATGTATCGAAAAGATGAAGATTTTATTTCCTAATTATTAATTTTGTTAAATAAACCATAAAAATGAATGAAACATGAAAAATTTGTTTACAATATAGATTTTTTTTGATATGGTATACGAGTAGATGAGTATATGATAACAATCTGTAATAAGTGTAATATTTGACTTGTTATGCTGAATATTGTTGGTTTGTATTAGAAGTATAGATAATTTTTATATCTATTACTTCTTATTTTTATTATAGTTTTATATAAGGTTAGATAGGTATTACGCAACGAAAATGTAGTACGAAAGGAACATTATGAATCGAATTTATAAAGTCATTTGGAATCGGGTGAAAAACTGTTATGTAGTTGTGTCCGAAATTGCTAATAATCGCGGGAAAATTAATGGAAGAAGCACAACATGCGTTGGTACACTTTTATGTATTTTGGCACTAGTAGGTGGTACATTATTGCCACTGAATACTGCTAATGCAGTAAATCCTGCGGGGACTGGTGCAGGGGTATCATGGGGAAATGGCACGAATAGTGGCACAGATCAAAATAATGTAGCTATTGGCGGTTATGCGCAGGCCCTTGGACCGGTTTCCTTGGCATTAGGTGCGCATAGTAATTCTTCTGCTTCATATTCAACCGCTATCGGTGGAGGAACACAATCTACTGCGGAAAATGCGACAGCTATTGGTGGTGTAGCCAAGGCACAAGGGAAAAATGCTACCTCTATTGGGGCAAAAGCCGAAGCTAATGGAGAGTATGCTACCACTATCGGTGCAGGTGCAAAAGCGGATAAAACCTATGCTATAGCCATCGGCAGCCTTTCTCACGCTACTGAGGTATCCTCGTTAGCAATGGGAAATAATTCAAAAGCTACTAATACTTATGCTTATGCAATCGGTGGGAGTGCGGAGGCTAAGGGCAGATGGAGTATCGCCATGGGGACAAATGCAGTGGCCGAAGATGATGCCAGCGTGTCTATCGGTACCTGGTCAAAAGCTACTACTGGACAGTCCGTGGCTGTCGGTTATCTAGCTAACGCGAAACAATTAGGGGCAACGGCACTTGGCAGACAGACGAATGCTAGTGCAGTAGATGCAACTGCTATAGGATCTGGATCTTCTTCTACTGCTGAAAACGGTACAGCTATAGGTAAAAGTGCTTCGGTCAGTGCGAAAGACAGCGTCGCTATCGGTACTGGGGCGAAAGCAACCAATGAAAATGCAGTGGCTCTCGGCACCGGTTCTGAAACTGCTGCAGCGGTAGCAACAGCCTCTGAGTCAGTTAATGGAGTAGTACATAACTTTGCAGGTATAAATCCTGGTTCCACAGTTAGCGTAGGTAAGACAGGTATGGAACGGACGGTTACCAATGTAGCAGCCGGCCGTATTTCCGCTACATCTACAGATGCTATTAACGGCAGTCAACTGTATGCAGTGACTACGGAAGTGAATAAGGGCACAGTTTATGCAGGAGATGTAAAAGGTACGGGGGCTACAGATAATAAGTTTATCCAAAGACTGGGGGCACAAACTAATATCGTTGGTGGCGTAGCCGATACATCCAAATTGAGTGATAACAATATTGGAGTGGTATCTAATGGCACAGATACATTGAACGTGAAATTGGCTAAAGAACTGAAAGACCTAACTAGTGTGACTGCTGGTGATACAGTGATGAACACGGATGGTGTGACGATCACTGGAGGCCCTAAAATTGTAAAAACCGGCATTGATGCAGGAAACAAACAAATCGTTAATGTGGCTAGTGGCGGAGACGTAACGACGAATGGTGCCAATATTGGCGATATTAACCGTATCATTACGGCGAAGGATAAGTATGTGACTGGCGGTGCAGCGACTTATCAAGCAAATGGTGAGGGTGCCGCGAATTTAACCGGCACAAACGGATTGACTGCGAACGTGAGTGGATTGAAAAATAACTATGTTACGAGTGGCAGTATTTCTAATGACGGCAAAGTGTTGACACTGGAACGTAACGATACGGGCAAAGTTAATGTTGATTTGAGTAATATATTTACTGAGGTAGCAAAGGGAGATTACCGTTTGGTAGAAAATCCTGAAGCGGGTAGCCAGGGTAAATATAAGGTTGATAGCAATGGAAATATGGTATTGACTGTAGCAAATGATAAAGGCGACAAAAAACAAGTTACATTGACAGATATTGCATCTAAGGCGCAACAAGATAATAATACATCAAGTATTACTACGATCAATACAACTCTTGATAAAGGCTTGAACTTTGCCGGTGATACCGGTGCTGTGAGCAACAGAAAATTAGGCGATACCATCACCGTTAAAGGCGGTGCCACAGGCGCATTGTCCGATGGAAATATCGGTGTTGAATCCGACGGCAATGGCACATTGAATGTGAAATTGGCGAAAACGTTAAGCGGTTTAGATAGCGTTACAGCTGGTGGGACTACTATTAACAACAGCGGTTTGACTGTAGGTGGTAAGACATATGTATCTCCAAACGGTATCAATGCGAATGACCAAAAGGTAACGAATGTTGCTAACGGAGATGTGTCTGCTAATTCCAAAGATGCAGTCAACGGTGGTCAATTACACGATGCTAAAAACGAATTAAATACTAATATCAGTAATACTAAAACTGATCTTATCAACAAAGGCCTTCGTTTCGATGCTGATAATAATAGTGAAAAAACGAACAAGCTCGGTTCCAAGGTGACTGTAAACGGCGATGACAACATCACTACTGAAATCACGCAAACTGGCGACGACACTAAGATTGGCGTTAAATTGAACAAAAATCTTAATGTTCAAACATTGACGGCTACAGATACCGTGAAAGCTGGCGGTGTAACAATGGGTAAACAGGCTGATGGTACAAATCCTGCTACAGGTAATTATGTGACCGGTCTTGATAATAGAGATTGGGATGTAAATACATCTAATCCTGTAAGCGGTCGCGCTGCTACAGAAGATCAATTGAAGAAAATTAGCGAAGTAATTAAAAGCCAAGGCGCTGCTGCTACAGATTACCGTTTGGTGAAAAATGCAGCTGCTGCAGATGGTGCTTATACAGTTGATTCTAACGGCGATGTTGACTTAACTGTAGAGGATAAAAACCATGCAGGTAGTAAAGAAACAGTTAAGATTAAGGATGTTGCCTCTAAATCTAAATTAGATAAAGTTATCAATGACGGCTTGAAATTCGATGCCAATACAGGCGGCGAAAAAACGAATAAATTGGGGTCCAAGGTATCCGTGAAAGGGGATAATTCCAATATCATTACAAGTATCTCCCAAGATGCGAACGGTGACAGCACCATTGATGTGAAACTCGGCAAAGACCTTAAGACCGAAACGATTACCGCTACCGGTAAAGACGGCAAGGACGGCAAGATCGGCATCAACGGTAAAGACGGTGTTACGACGAATATTTCCGTAACCCGTGACGGCAAGCCGGGCGTCGACGGTGCCGCCGGCACGACCACTACGCGCATTGTGTATCAAAAACCGGACGGCACGAACGAAGAAGTGGCGAACCTAAATGACGGTATGATGTACGGCGGCGATACAGGTAATGTGATTAAAAAGAAACTTAACAACCAAGTGAATGTTAAGGGCGGTATTACCGATGAAAGCAAATTAGCTACTGAAGACAACATCGGTGTTGTTTCTGACGGTTCTGATACATTGAAATTGCGCTTGGCGAAAGAATTGAAAGGCTTGACGTCTGCTACTTTCACAAACGGCGGCAATAATACTGTTATCAATGGTGACGGTATGACAATCAATCGTGCTGGTGGTAATGCAGTGAGTCTTACAAAAGACGGCTTAAACAACGGCGGTAACAAGATTACGAATGTAGCTGACGGCACAGATCCTAACGATGCAGTTAATAAATCTCAATTGGATAAAGCTACAGCAGCTGCATCTACAACGGTATCGGCAGGTAATAATATTACTGTGACACCTAGCACCAATGCGAATGGTTCCAAGAACTACGAAGTAAGTCTTAAAGATCAAGTGACATTGGGCTCTGATGCTACGAAACAAATCGCAATGGATGGTACTACAGGTACTATCAAGGCTGGTGATAAAGTTACAATCGACGGCAACAAAGGTACTATTAAAGCTGGCAATGTAACAATTGACGGTGAAAACGGTACCATTAAAGCTGGCGACAAGGTAACTATCGATGGTAAAGATGGTAAGATTGCAGCAGGCAAGGTATCTGTTGATGGTAAAGACGGCTACGTGACAGGTTTGGAAAACAAAGATTGGGATCCTGACAACATCACAAGCGGTCGTGCTGCTACAGAAGATCAATTGCAAAAATCTCACAAATCCTTGGATAATAAGATTAATAACTTAGGTGATGAAATCACGAAAAAAGGTATGAATTTCGCCGGTAATACAGGTGAATTCCACCGTGATTTAGGCCAAAAGGTTACTATCAAAGGTGAAGGTACAGAGTCTGACGATAAATACTCCGGCGAAAATATTAAAACAGTAGCCGACCAAGATGGTAATGTTAATATCAAGATGGCGAAAAACCTTAAGACTGACAGTTTAACTACTGATAAAGTGAAAGTTGGCAAAAACGGTCAAGACGGCGTATCCATTACAGGTCCTAACGGTGCTGACGGTACAGACGGCAAAGTAGGTATCACAGGCAAAGACGGTAAAGATGCTGTATCCATGTCCGGTAAAGACGGTGTTGGTCATATTGGTTTAACTGGTAAAGACGGCCGTAATGCGGATATTACCGTTGATAAAGGTGATCCAGACTTAGACGGTAACAACATCACTCGTATTAAGTACCAAGACGAAAACGGTAAGACCCACCAAGTGGCAACTAAAGATGATGGTATGAAATACGGTGGCGATAGCGGTTCCGTAATCAAGAAAAAGCTTAACGAACAAGTTAATGTAGTGGGTGGCATTACTGATGCTAGCAAGTTGACTACAGAAGATAATTTAGGGGTCGTATCCGATGGTACTGGCAACCTTAAGGTTCGTATGGCGAAAGACTTGAAAGGTCTTGAAACAGTAACAACTAAGGATGCTGCAGGTAATACTACAGTTATGAACGGTGGCGGTGTAACGATTACACCTGCTAGCGGTAATGCTGTGAGCCTTACTAAAGATGGTTTGGACAACGGCGGTAACAAGATTACCAATGTTGCTGCTGGTGTAAACGGTACAGATGCAGTTAATGTAAATCAGTTAAAAGGTGCAACGGATAAGATGGCGAATGCTATCAATGCTGTAGCGGGCGAAACACAACGTGTAGGCGCACATGCAGCGGCTATGTCTGCATTGAAACCTATTCAATATGATCCATTGGAACCAACTCAAGTGATGGCCGGTATCGGTAATTACAGAGGTGAAACTGCGGCGGCGTTAGGCGTTGCACATTACACAGCAGAAGACACTATGTTCCATGTAGGCGTATCTGTTGGTAGTCACCATAACATGGTGAATGCCGGTGTAACTCACAAATTCGGTAACTCCGATGCGAAGAAAGCGATTCCAGATCGTTATAAAGGTGGCCCTATTAGCTCCGTTTATGTGTTGCAAGATGAAGTGACAGCGTTGAAAGCTGAAAATGCACGCATGCAAGAAAGCCTCAATGAATTGTCTTCCGTTAAGGCTGATAATGAACAAATGAAGGCTCAAATTGCATTACTTATGCAACAAGCAGGGCTTACAAAATAACTTGAACTTGATTAAATGGATTATTTAGTATACTCTAGTCATGTAAGAATCATGTAAGGAATATGAAAGCCGCCCTTTGGGAGGCGGCTCATCATTAGGAGGATTTATGAAATTCAAAAAATTTATGCCTGTATTGGCACTTGCTTGTGTATGCGCGGTAGGTCAAGCGGATGCGGCTCAAGATCGATTGATGATGCCGGAACAACCAGCTGAACCATTAAACGTAATTGAAGCAGAAGTGGCCATTCCTGTACCTAGCGAAGAAGTTCGTGACGTAGTGAATGCTTTTACACAATTCCAATTGGATCAAAAAGGCAAATATATCATGGACGACTCTCGCGTTATGAAGGGGCAAGAACGGTACCGCAATAATGTATTGTATTATATGAACGTTCGTCGTAGCTGGTACATCGTGAGCCATCGTTATAAAAATGACAGCTATGCGCGCATGGCGTTAGATCGTTTGTACAACGATTACAAACAGTTCTTTACAGAACATGCGACTGTATCTGAAGAGGCTAAATTGGACTATGCGCAACAAATCATCGACATCTTGGATCGCAATACGGCCAATGTACATGATGACGAATTGCGTTTCTACATGAACGAAATGGTCATCTTCAGCTTGAACGAAGCTATGAAAGACGGCAATAATCGCGTGAAACCTGTAGATGAAAAAACAGCTCCTGCGATGGACGAACTTCACACAGTGGACCTTCGCAAAGCGATTAATGCACCGACAATTCAATAATGTTAGATGATTCAATTATAAGAATTAAGTGTTGTTGTGTTGTATTTCTTATAATTGTATGACCGATAAAAAATATCGGGGTGTTGTTTGTATTAACAATACCCCGATATTTTTATGCATATAATTTTGCAATCAATGTGATTCGCTGACCTTGAATCACCTTATATGTAATTTTTTTTACGATGGCCGTAAAATTGTGATGCAGAAATTGTAACTGATCGTTAGGTTGAACGTCCGCATCATATGTGAATACGCCTTCTTCCCCATTAAAGCGACCTTTGATTGTGAAAGTTTGATTATCTCGTGTAACTACGATATCTTCTTCTGTAACCGTATTTGGTTTATCTATATTTTGTTGTAAGATATTGAGTTCTGACATAGATTTCTTCCTCCTTTCTGCTTTCAGTATAACAATAAAAATTAAAAAACACATGGAGTAATCGTATAAATTGTTTTTATACACATATGCTCTATTTCTATAAAGCCTATAAATCCCGCCGATACGCCTTTAGAGTGCCTTAGAATAAAAAAGGAATGACAGCGATTTGAATTTCACCTGTCATTCCCTTTACTATATAATAAAATGCTACCTTTATTGATTGTGCAATAGTTAATTTGCTTAAGTAGGTATGTAGTAATTGTGTACGTACATTGAGTCAAAATGGCAGAAACACTGTACGATATCTGTTTATGAAAAGATATCATTCTATTATATGATCTATCATAAATCAGAATGATGAAGAGAAAATAAATTGATTATATATGGTGTAATATTGGTACATAATTATGGAGCATATTAGTATTATTTATGAAAGTTGGTGAATAATAGTAAAAAAATACAGCATTTATGCAGAATATTCAGTATATTTAATTTTATCGAAATTATTAATAACTTAAACACAAAAGTTTTATGAAAATAAAATGAAAAAAAGTTTACTTTTCCCGTAATATGTGGTATTTTAGATATACACATTCAAGAATGTCGATGAATTCTCAATACATCATCGATACATCATTGTTATTTCATTAAATATGTAGATAGTTAGTTAGTAAGTTTTATAAGTTTTATAGGAGAAAGATTAATGAATCGAGTATTTAAAGTGATTTGGAATCGCACAAAGGGCTGCTATGTCGTTGTGGCAGAAACAGCAAAGAACATGACGAAACGTTCTTCTTTGTCGGTTGTATTCTCTAAAATGGTAGGTGCTACAGCAGTTGCCGTTATGCTGACAGGCGTTATGATGCCTACCGATGCCTTAGGGGCACCTATTACAAGAGGTAACGGTGCACAAGCTGAAAATGACGGTGGTATTGCTATCGGTGATAATACGGCATCTAAGGGTGACTATAGTATTTCAATCGGTACTAATGCATCTGTAGGTAGAGGTGATACTGATGAAGGTAAAACACAGAGCGGTATTGCTATCGGACAAGGTGCAACTGTAACTGTTGATGTTGCCAAAGGGGCAGATGTTCCAGCAGATCAAAGAACAGGTGGTATCGCCATCGGTCAAGGTGCAACGACCAAGGTTGTTAATGCAATTGCTGTTGGTTCCGGTACTAGTGCTGATGGTGCACAAGCTGTAACTATCGGTCATAACTCTCGTTCGATTACCAATAACAGTGTAGCATTAGGTAATGAAACACGCGTGGCATCTCTTAATGGTTTTGCTCTTGGTAATAATGCGCGTGCCGGCTATGATGAAACCAATAAATTGATAGGTCTTCCTAATGACCAAGCCTTCGGTTCCAATGCACGTGCTTATGGTGGTTCTTCCATGGCGTTCGGTAATGATGCGAAATCCAGTGGTGGTGGTGCGGTTTCTATAGGTAACGGTTCTCAATCTAGAGGTGATTGGGCGGTAGCTATCGGTAATGGCTCTAAAGCTTTGAAACAGGGCTCTTCTGCATTGGGGACGAATGCTACAACTAATAGCTCTCACTCTACTGCACTCGGTTGGGGTAGTACTACAAATGGCTACGCTGATATCGCGGCTGGTGATGGTTCTGTTGCATCTGGTGGTAATTCCCTAGCAATAGGTGTGCAATCTTCTACATCTACTGGTGCGGTAGGTGCTGTAGCATTAGGTTTAAGCAGTAAAGCTGAGCAAACAAACTCTATGGCATTAGGTGTATCTGCTAATGCTGCACATGAACGTTCCGTTGCACTAGGTGCTAACTCCAAGACTGATGCTACAGTAAGCACACCAAATCAATTGGTAAATGGTTTATGGTATAAAAACTATGCCGGCGGTTCTGCTGATTCCACAATCAGTGTAGGTAGTGATACGGTAAAACGTACCATTACAAATGTAGCTGCCGGTCGTGTGAATGCACAATCTACAGATGCAATCAACGGTAGCCAATTATATGGTGTTGCTAATACTTTAGGTAATTTGGCAAGTACTACAAAAGGCATTTTAGGTGGCAATGCAGCGCTTGACCCTGATACGGGTAACTTGTCGATGAGCAATATCGGTAACACAGGTAAAGGCACGATTCACGATGCTATTAAATTCAATAAAGACACAATAGATAAAGGCCTTAACTTTGATGCTAATACAGGTGGCACGAAAAATAATCTATTAGGTTCTAAAGTTACCATCAAAGGTGACGGCAACAATATTAATGCCGCAATTACACAAGCTAATGGTGATACAACTATTAATATGACTTTGGGTAACACCGTTACAATAGGTGCAGCGAACCCTGTAACGATTAATGGTACTACAGGCCATGTAACAGGCCTTCAAAATAAAGACTGGAATGTAGATAATCCTGTAGCTGTATCCGGCCGTGCTGCGACAGAAGATCAGTTGAAAAAGGTAAACGATAAAGTTAATACCAATAAAGCTGCCATCGATAAAAATGCTGGAGATATCAATACTAACAAGCAAAATATCACAAAAAATGCTGGCGACATTGCGAATAACAAAACTGATATCGCTAAAAATAAGCAAGATATTTCCACTATTAACACAAAGATTAATAAAGGCTTGAACTTTGCTGGCGACACAGGCACTGTAAGTAATCGACAATTAGGTGATACTGTAACTGTTAAAGGCGGTGCTACAGGCACATTGTCTGACGGTAATATCGGTGTTGTATCCGATGGTAATGGCACATTGAATGTGAAATTAGCTAAAACATTGACAGGCTTAGATAGCGTTACAGCTGGTAATACTAAGATTGATAATGGTGGCTTGACCGTAGGTGGTAAGAACTATGTATCTACAACAGGTCTCAATGCGAATAATCAAAAGATTACTAATGTTGCAGATGGTAGTAGCACTAATGATGCAGTTAACTATGGACAATTACAAGCTGCTATCGGCGGTACAGCCAAAGCATCCACTGTAAAAGCAAAGGATGCGAATGTAACTGTAACAGAAAGTACAAACGCAGCAGGCGGTAAGGAATATACTGTTGGTTTAGGTAATAAAATTACCGTAGGTACTGCAAACCCTGTAACTGTAGACGGTGATGCTGGTCATGTAACAGGCCTTACAAATACAGATTGGAATGTAGATAATCCTGTGGCTGTATCCGGTCGCGGTGCTACAGAAGATCAGTTGAAAAAGGTTAATGATAAAGTTAACACTAATAAAACTGCTATTGATAAAGGTTTGAACTTTGATGGTGACTCCGGTGCAGTTATCAATAAAAAATTAGGTGAAAAACTGTCTGTCAAAGGCGGTGCAACAGGCACATTATCCGACGGTAATATCGGTGTTGAATCTGATGGCAATGGCACATTGAATGTGAAATTAGCTAAAACATTGACTGGATTGGATAGTGTTACAGCTGGTAATACTAAGATTGATAACAGCGGTTTGACTGTAGGCGGTAAAACATATGTATCTCCAACAGGTCTTAATGCGAATGACCAAAAGGTAACAAATGTTGCTGATGGTACTGTAGGCGCAGGCAGTAAGGACGCTGTAAACGGCGGTCAATTGCACGATGCCAAAAACGAATTAAATACTAATATTAGTAATGCAAAAACTGAACTTATCAACAAGGGCCTTCGTTTTAATGCTGATAATAACGATGAAAAAACGAACAAACTTGGTTCTAAAGTAACAGTAAATGGTGATGGTAATATCACTACTGAAATTACGCAAACTGGCGATGATACTACAATCGGCGTTAAATTGAACAAAAATCTTAATGTTCAAACATTGACAGCTACAGATACTGTGAAAGCCGGCGGTGTAACAATGGGTAAACACGCTGATTCTAACAACTATGTAACTGGTCTTGATAATAAAGATTGGGATGTGAATACAACTAATCCTGTAAGCGGTCGCGCTGCTACAGAAGATCAATTGAAAAAAATCAGTGATGTAGTTAAGAATCAAGGTGCTGCTGCTACAGATTACCGTTTGGTGAAAAATGCGGCTGCTGCAGATGGTGCTTATACAGTTGATTCTAACGGTGATGTTGACTTGACTGTAGAGGATAAAAACCATGCAGGTACAAAAGAAACTGTTAAGATTAAGGATGTTGCATCTAAATCTAGCCTCGATAAATTAAACGATCGTGCTGTTAAGTATAATTTGGATAATAATGGTGCCGTTGATAAGACAAAAGTAACTTATGAAGGTCCTACCTATGCTAATAAAATCGGTGGCACTCATGTAACAAACGTGGCGTATGCTACAGGTAACGATGGTAGCGAAGCGGTTAATGTGGATTACTTGAAAGATAAAATCAAAGATAGTGAAGATGCATTAACTAATAAAGGTTTGAAATTCGACGCTAACAGTGGCGGCATAAAAACTAATAAACTTGGCTCTACGGTTACTGTTAAGGGTGAAGGTGCTGATGCTGATGCTAACTACAGCGGTGAAAACCTTAAAACTTTCATCACACAAGATCAAGATGGTAACACAACTATCGATGTGAAGATGAACAAAAACCTCAAAGCTAATAGTGTGGCAATTGCCGGTAAAAACGGTCAAGACGGCGTTACACTTAAAGGTGGCGACGCTAAAAACGGTGTAGATGGCACAAGCATTAATCGTTTAGTGACCGAAGATAAAGACGGCAATACACATACGCTTGCAACCCTTGATGATGGTATGATGTATGGCGGCGATACAGGTAATGTAATTAAAAAGAAACTTAACAATCAAGTGAATGTTAAGGGTGGTATCTCCGATGAAAGCAAATTAGCTGCTGAAGATAACATTGGTGTAGTTTCCGACGGTTCCGATACATTGAAATTGCGCTTGGCGAAAGAATTGAAAGGCTTGACATCTGCTACTTTTACAAACGGCGGCAATAATACTGTTATCAATGGTGATGGTATGACCATCAATCGTGCTGGTGGTGATGCAGTAAGTCTTACAAAAGACGGCTTAAATAACGGCGGTAACAAGATTACGAATGTAGCTGACGGCACGGACCCTAACGATGCAGTTAATAAATCTCAATTGGATAAAGCTACAGCAGCTGCATCTACAACGGTATCGGCAGGTAATAATATTACTGTGACACCTAGCACCAATGCGAATGGTTCCAAGAACTACGAAGTAAGTCTTAAAGATCAAGTGACATTGGGCTCTGATGCTACGAAACAAATCGCAATGGATGGTACTACAGGTACTATCAAGGCTGGTGATAAAGTTACAATCGACGGCAACAAAGGTACTATTAAAGCTGGCAATGTAACAATTGACGGTGAAAACGGTACCATTAAAGCTGGCGACAAGGTAACTATCGATGGTAAAGATGGTAAGATTGCAGCAGGCAAGGTATCTGTTGATGGTAAAGACGGCTACGTGACAGGTTTGGAAAACAAAGATTGGGATCCTGACAACATCACAAGCGGTCGTGCTGCTACAGAAGATCAATTGCAAAAATCTCACAAATCCTTGGATAATAAGATTAATAACTTAGGTGATGAAATCACGAAAAAAGGTATGAATTTCGCCGGTAATACAGGTGAATTCCACCGTGATTTAGGCCAAAAGGTTACTATCAAAGGTGAAGGTACAGAGTCTGACGATAAATACTCCGGCGAAAATATTAAAACAGTAGCCGACCAAGATGGTAATGTTAATATCAAGATGGCGAAAAACCTTAAGACTGACAGTTTAACTACTGATAAAGTGAAAGTTGGCAAAAACGGTCAAGACGGCGTATCCATTACAGGTCCTAACGGTGCTGACGGTACAGACGGCAAAGTAGGTATCACAGGCAAAGACGGTAAAGATGCTGTATCCATGTCCGGTAAAGACGGTGTTGGTCATATTGGTTTAACTGGTAAAGACGGCCGTAATGCGGATATTACCGTTGATAAAGGTGATCCAGACTTAGACGGTAACAACATCACTCGTATTAAGTACCAAGACGAAAACGGTAAGACCCACCAAGTGGCAACTAAAGATGATGGTATGAAATACGGTGGCGATAGCGGTTCCGTAATCAAGAAAAAGCTTAACGAACAAGTTAATGTAGTGGGTGGCATTACTGATGCTAGCAAGTTGACTACAGAAGATAATTTAGGGGTCGTATCCGATGGTACTGGCAACCTTAAGGTTCGTATGGCGAAAGACTTGAAAGGTCTTGAAACAGTAACAACTAAGGATGCTGCAGGTAATACTACAGTTATGAACGGTGGCGGTGTAACGATTACACCTGCTAGCGGTAATGCTGTGAGCCTTACTAAAGATGGTTTGGACAACGGCGGTAACAAGATTACCAATGTTGCTGCTGGTGTAAACGGTACAGATGCAGTTAATGTAAATCAGTTAAAAGGTGCAACGGATAAGATGGCGAATGCTATCAATGCTGTAGCGGGCGAAACACAACGTGTAGGCGCACATGCAGCGGCTATGTCTGCATTGAAACCTATTCAATATGATCCATTGGAACCAACTCAAGTGATGGCTGGTATCGGTAATTACAGAGGTGAAACTGCGGCGGCTCTTGGCGTTGCACATTACACAGCAGAAGATACTATGTTCCATGTAGGCGTATCTGTTGGTAGTCACCATAACATGGTAAATGCTGGTGTAACTCGTAAATTCGGTACTTCTGATGCGAAGAAAGCGGTTCCTGAACGTTACAAAGGTGGACCTATTAGCTCCATGTACGTAATGCAAGATGAAATGACTGCTTTGAAAGCTAAGTATGAAAAAGTACAACGCGACAACGAAGAAATGAGAGCACAAATTGCATTATTGATGCAACAAGCGGGCTTGAAATAATATGAAATAACATATTGATACGGCAGTGCTTATAAAAGGCGCCAAAAGCGAAATGCTTTTGGCGCCTTTTTGCATGCAAGAAATAGATTCAATAGCTATTTGAGCATATATATGTCATAGTATTTTGTAATGTAATTAAAATAGGTGAGTAATAGTCAGATCATAATAGTTTACTAAGGTGAAATACATTTTTTTTATGAAGTTAATTTTATGCGAAAAAATTAGTACATTTAGCATATTCATAAGGTATATGGCGGAGTTTTTGTATATTCATAAATATTTATGATTTGGAAGTGAGTGTAGAGTGAAAATTTTTTTACTTTTAGTATAGAATATGATATGTTTAATATGATATGCATCGGTAAATAGCCATATATTAACTGTATTTTTACTTTTTAAAATAATTATAAAATATTTTATTATATTCATATAATCTGATAGTTTTATGCAAGGAGTAAGACGAGATGAACCGAATTTTTAAAGTAATCTGGAGTCGTACAAAGGGATGTTATGTCGTTGTGGCTGAAACAGCGAAAAATATGTCGAAACGATCGACAATGACATCGGTATTTGCCAAGATGTCTGGGTCTGTAATTGCTACGGCTTTATGTATGTCCATGATGTCTCCAATGATCGTGCATGGGAGTACTATTGTGCAAGGGGCTGGTGCTCAGGCTAAAAATGGCACTGTAGCGATAGGTGACAATAGTACAGCAATGGCAGATAACAGTGTGGCTTTGGGGACAGGGGCTACTGTTACAAAAACTAATAGGGCTAATGTTGGTAATGTGCAAGGCATTGCAATCGGAAGAAATGCAACCGTTGAAGTAAATAATGGCGTTGCTATCGGTAATTTGACAAAAGTAGCTTCTTTGAATGGCTTTGCCCTTGGTAATACATCCTGGGCTGGATATGATGAGGCCGGTAACTATGTGGGCGCCGATAACGATCAGGCATTTGGTACTAATGCCAGAGCTTGGGGTGGATCCTCTATGGCATTTGGTAATAATGCTAAAGCTGCTGCCGGTGGTGCCGTTGCAATGGGTAACGGGTCGCAGGCAAGAGGTAAATGGGCCGTTGCAATCGGTAATAATGCACAAGCTAAGGGCGAAGGGTCCAGAGCTCTTGGTGTAAACTCCTATGCAGTAGGACTCAACTCCATTGCAATGGGCTGGGAAAGTAATGCCCGTGAGGATTCTTCTATAGCTATTGGTACAGATTCTGACTCAGTTCAGAAAAATAGTATTGCCATCGGTAATCGTGCAGTTAGCTATGCAGAGGATAGCGTTACACTTGGTAGAAATACAACAGTAGGGAAAAATCATATTCGTTCTGTTGCATTAGGTGCAAATTCTGCAACTGCGGATACTCATAGTACACCGAATCAACTTGTAAATGGTTTGTGGTATAAGAATTTAGCGGGGGGAACGGCAGATTCTACCGTAAGTATCGGTAATGATACGGTAAAACGTACGATTACAAATGTGGCTGCAGGTCGTATGAATGCTTCGTCTACAGATGCTATTAACGGTAGTCAATTGTTTGGTGTCGCAAATAGTTTGGGAAATTTAGCCACTACAACTAAAAATATCCTTGGCGGTAATGCAGCTCTCGATCCTGATACCGGTAAATTAACGATGAGCGATATCGGTTTTACAGGTAAAAGCACAATCCACGATGCTATTAGATATAATAAAGACAATATCGATAAAGGATTGTTCTTTTATGGTGATAACTTTGTTCAGAACCAAGTAAAATTAGGTGACACAGTAAGAATAAAAGGTGGCGCTAGCGGTGCTTTGGCTGACAACAATATTGGGGTTCAAGCAGACGGAAATGGCACACTAAATGTGAAATTGGCTAAAAAAATAACTGGTTTGGATAGCGTAACAGCGGGAACTGCTACGATTGATAATAAAGGGGTGTCTGTAGGCGGTAAACTCTATGTGTCAACAGGTGGTCTTAATGCCAATAATCAACAGCTTAGAGGTGTTGCAGACGGTAGCGGTAGTCAGGATGCAGTTAACTACGGTCAGTTGCAACGCGCAATTAACGGTACAGCTAAAGAAGCCATAGTAAAAGCAAATGATGATGGTAATATTACGATAAAAGAAAACTCAACGGCGAAAGGTGGTAAGGAGTATACTGTTGGCTTAAATTATAAGATTACTGTAGGGAAAGGGGCGGCCTCGCATCCTGTAACCATAGATAGTGGTACAGGAACGGTCACAGGTCTTACCAATACATCATGGAATGTAAATAATCCAGCACCTGTTACAGGACGTGCTGCTACGGAAGATCAGTTAAAGCGGGTTAATGAGAGAGTTAATTCCAATCAGTATTTTATTAATCAAAATACGCAGAATATCTCAGATAACTCAAGCCGTATTGGTGCCAATGCACGAAATATCACAAAAATACAAGGTGATATTACTACTAATAAGAATGATATTAACACTATCAATAATACTCTTGAAAAAGGGCTCTATTTTAGCAGCGATACAGGTGCTTCGATTAAGAGAAAATTAGGTGATACTCTAGTCATTAAAGGCGGTGCTACAGGGGCATTATCCGATAATAATATTGGTGTTGTATCCGATGGTACCGGTAGATTGACTGTAAAGTTGGCAAAATATTTAACAGGATTAGAGAGCGTTAATGCAGGAAATACTACTATTAGTAAAAATGGTTTGAGTGTAGGTGCTAGAACCTATGTAACACCTGATGGCATCAATGCTAATAATCAAAAGATTACTGGTGTTGCTAATGGTACAGCGCCTAACGATGCGGTTAATTTCAGTCAATTACAAAGTGCTATCGGTGGTACTGCAAAGGCGACTACAGTAAAATCAAAGGATGCAAATGTAACCGTAACAGAAGGTACCAATGTGAATGGTGGTAAGGAATACACTGTTGGATTGGGCAATAAACTTGCGGTAGGTACGGCACATCCTGTAACTGTGGACGGAACCGCAGGAACTGTAACAGGACTTACTAATGCTGCTTGGAATGTAAATAATCCACAAGCCGTAACTGGTCGTGCTGCAACGGAAGATCAGTTAAAAACTGTTAATACGCAAGTCAATACAAATAAGGATAAAATAGCTCAGAACACAACTGACATTGCTCAAAATGCGACTGATATCGGTAAGAATAAACAAGATATAACTAAGAACAAGACTGATATAGCTCAAAATACTACTGATATCGGTAAAAATAAGACTGATATTGCACAAAACAAGCAAAATATTACTCAGAACACACAAGATATTGCGACTAATAAAAATGCTATCTCTACAATCAATACAACTATTGCTAAAGGTCTAAATTTTGATGGAGACAGCGGTGCTGTAATTAACAAACAGTTGGGCGATAAGCTTAGCATCAAGGGCGGTGCAGCGGCTGCGAATTTGACGGATAATAATATCGGTGTCGTATCTGATGGCAGCACATTAAATGTAAAACTAGCTAAAACATTAACCGGTTTGGATAGCGTAACGGCTGGGGGTACAACTATCAATAGTAGTGGTTTGACCGTAGGCGGTAAGACCTATGTAACTCCGAACGGTATTAATGCGAATGACAAGAAAATAACTAATGTTGCTGATGGTGAAGTGGCGGCTAATTCCAAAGATGCAGTTAACGGCGGTCAACTTCATGCGGCTAAAACCGAATTAAATAACAACATTAATGATGCTAAAACTGAATTAAACAAAAATATCGGTGATGCCAAAACTGAACTCAATAAAAATATTAATGACGCTAAAACTGAACTGAATGGCAATATAGATAATGCTAAAACCGAGCTAAACAATAATATATCGACTGCGAAGAATGATGTGATTAATACAGGTCTCAAATTTGATGCGGATACAGGCGGTGCTAAGACCAATAAATTGGGTTCCAAGGTAACGGTAAACGGCGATGATAATATCACGACAGAAATCAGCCAAACTGGTGACGATACTAAGATCGGTCTTAAATTAAAGAAAGATCTCAATGTTACTACTATTACTGCTGCTGATACTGTGAAAGCCGGCACTGTGACTATGGGCAAACAATCAGGTGGTGCAGGCGGTGCAAACGGTAACTTTGTAACAGGGCTCGATAATAAGTCTTGGAACGCGGATAATCCTCAAGCTGTAAGTGGTCGAGCTGCTACGGAAGATCAGTTGAAATCCGTTAATGATAAGGTCAATACAAATGTAACCAATATCAATAAAGGATTAAACTTTAACGGCGATAGCGGTGCTGCGATTAATAAAAAATTAGGCGACACTGTTACCATTAAAGGTGGTGCTATGGCGGATCTTACGGATAATAATATCGGTGTCGTGTCTGATGGCAGCACATTAAATGTGAAACTAGCTAAAACATTAACTGGTTTGGATAGCGTAACGGCTGGTGGAACAACTATTAATGGTAGTGGTTTGACCGTAGGCGGCAAGACCTACGTAACGCCAAACGGTATCAATGCAAATAATCAAAAGATTACCGGTCTAGCAAAAGGCACAGATCCTACTGATGCGGTTAACTTCAGTCAGTTGCAGGATGCTATCGGTGGAACTGCTAAGGCAAGTACTGTGAAAGCTAAAAACAGCAACATCACTGTAGAAGAAGGTACAAATGCAGCCGGCGGTAAGGAATATACTGTCGGATTAGGGGATAAAATCACCTTAGGAACTGCTAATCCTGTATCTGTGGATGGTACTGCAGGCACGGTAACTGGTCTTACCAATACTGCTTGGGATGTAGATAATCCACAAGCCGTAACTGGTCGTGCTGCAACGGAAGATCAGTTGAAATCTGTTAATACGCAAGTTAATACGAACAAGGATAAAATAGCTCAAAACACAACTGACATTGCTCAGAATACGACTGATATTGGTAAGAATAAACAAGATATAACTAAGAACAAGGCTGATATTGCTCAAAATACAACTGACATCGGTAAGAATAAGCAAGATATAGCTAAAGGTCTTAACTTTGATGGAGATAGCGGCGCTGTAATTAATAAACAGTTGGGTGATAAGTTATCTATTAAAGGTGGCGCCGCAGCTGCAAACTTGACGGACAATAATATCGGTGTCGTATCTGATGGTACAACATTGAACGTGAAGTTAGCTAAAACATTAATCGGTTTGGATAGTGTTACAGCGGGTGGCACAACTATTAATGCTGGAGGTTTAACTGTAGGTGGTAAGACCTATGTATCTCCGAACGGTATCAATGCAAATGACCAAAAGATTACTAATGTTGCTAATGGTGATATTGCTGCAAACTCCAAAGATGCGGTTAACGGTGGTCAATTGCATGACGCTAAAACTGAACTTACCAACAAAGGCCTTCGTTTTGACGCAGATAATAACGCTGAAAAAACGAATAAACTAGGCTCCAAGGTAACGGTAAACGGCGACGACAATATTACGACGGAAATCACGCAAACCGGTGACGATACGAAGATAGGTCTTAAATTGAAGAAGGATCTTAATGTTACATCTGTTACGGCTACGGAAACTGTGAAAGCCGGCACTGTAACCATGGGTAAACAAGCCGATGGTGCAACCCCTGCTAATACGGGTAATTACGTAACAGGTCTTGATAATAAGACATGGAGCGTAACTAATCCTACTGCTGTTAGCGGACGTGCTGCAACAGAAGATCAATTGAAGACAGTTACTGAAGCTATCAAAACTCAAGGTGCTAATGCAACGGACTTCAGTCTTGTTGCTAATCCTGCGGCGGGTTCCAATGGTGACTATACTGTAGCTGCTAACGGTGACGTGGCATTGACCGTACAGGATAAGAATCATCCGGATAAAACAAAAACCGTAACGATTAAAGATGTAGCATCTAAATCCGAAGTGGACAAAGGCTTGAATTTTGACGGTGATTCTGGCACAACTATTAACAAGAAGCTAGGTGGTACTGTTGCCATTAAAGGCGGAGCTGCAGCTGCAGATTTAACTGATAATAATATTGGTGTCGTATCTGATGGCAGTACGTTAAACGTGAAGTTAGCTAAAACATTAACTGGTTTGGAAAGCGTAACAGCTGGTGGCACAATCATCAATAGTGGTGGTTTGACCGTAGGTGGTAAGAATTATGTATCTCCAAATGGCATCAATGCGAACGACCAAAAGATTACCAATGTTGCTAATGGCGATGTGGCGGCTAACTCCAAAGATGCGGTGAACGGCGGTCAATTGCATGACACTAAAACTGAGTTAAATAAAAACATTAGCGATACTAAGACCGAGTTGAATAAAAATATCAGTGATACTAAAACTGAACTCAACAAAAATATTGGTGACGCTAAAACTGAACTTACCAACAAAGGCCTTCGTTTTGATGCGGATAATAACGCTGAAAAAACTAATAAACTAGGCTCTAAGGTAACGGTAAACGGCGACGATAACATCACCACAGAAATTACACAAACTGGTGACGATACGAAGATTGGTCTTAAATTAAAGAAAAATCTTAATGTTACCACTGTTACGGCAGCGGAAACTGTGAAAGCTGGTACGGTAACTATGGGTAAACAATCCGATGGTGTAACCCCTGCTAATACGGGTAACTACGTAACAGGTCTTGATAATAAGACATGGAGTATTGATAATCCTACGATTGCATCTGGCCGTGCAGCAACGGAAGACCAATTGAAAACGGTTAGTGATGAAGTTAAGAAACAAGGTGCTAGTGCAACAGACTTTAGTCTCGTTGCGAATCCTACGGCAGGCTCTAATGGTGACTACACTGTAGATGCCAATGGTGACGTAGCATTGACCGTACAGGATAAGAACCATCCGGATAAAACAAAAACCGTAACGATTAAAGATGTAGCATCTAAATCCGAAGTGGACAAAGGCTTGAATTTTGACGGTGATTCTGGCACAACTATTAACAAGAAGCTAGGTGGTACTGTTGCCATTAAAGGCGGAGCTGCAGCTGCAGATTTAACTGATAATAATATTGGTGTCGTATCTGATGGCAGTACGTTAAACGTGAAGTTAGCTAAAACATTAACTGGTTTGGACAGCGTAACAGCTGGTGGAACAACCATCAATGGTGGTGGTTTGACCGTAGGCGGTAAGAATTATGTATCTCCAAATGGCATCAATGCGAATGATCAAAAGATTACCAATGTTGCTGATGGTAATATTGCGGCTAATTCCAAAGACGCGGTTAACGGCGGTCAATTACATGAAGCTAAAACTGAGTTAAACAAGAATATCGCTGATACAAAGATTGAATTAAATAAAAACATTGGCGATACTAAAACCGAATTAAATAAAAATATCGCTGACACTAAAACTGAACTCAACAATAATATTAATGACGCTAAGACTGAACTGACCAATAAAGGTCTTCGTTTTGACGCAGATAATAATGATGCAAAAACGAATAAATTAGGCTCCAAGGTAACGGTAAACGGCGACGATAATATTACGACGGAAATCACGCAAACCGGTGACGACACTAAGATTGGTCTAAAATTGAAGAAAGATCTTAACGTTACCACTGTTACGGCTACAGAAACTGTAAAAGCCGGTACTGTAACCATGGGTAAACAAGCCGATGGTGCAACCCCTGCTAATACAGGTAACTACGTGACAGGGCTTGATAATAAGACTTGGGACGCAGGTAAAGTCGTATCCGGTCGTGCTGCAACAGAGGATCAATTGAAACAAGCTTTGGCGGGTCAAACTGATACAGGTCTCAAATTCAATGCCAATGTAGGCGGTGTACAAACTAATAAATTAGGCTCTACTATCACTGTTCAAGGTGAAGGCAATGCTGCTGATACCGACTATAGCGGTGACAATATTAAGACGTTCATCAAACAAGATGCTGCAACAGGTAATACAACAATTGATGTAAAAATGAACAAAAATCTTAAGGCTGAATCCGTGAAAGTCGGCAAAGACGGTAAGGATGGCGTATCTCTCACAGGTCCAGATGGGGCTGGCACCGACGGTAAAGTAGCTGTTACAGATAAGAACGGCAAGGATGTAGTGTCTATGTCCGGTAAAGACGGTGTAGGTCACATCGGTTTAACTGGTAAAGATGGTCATAGTGCGGATATTATCGCTGATAAAGGCGCTGCTGATATTAATGGAAATGAAATCACGCGCATTAAATATCAAGATGAAAATGGTACAACCCATCAAGTGGCAACCAAAGATGATGGCATGGCATACGGTGGCGACTCCGGCACTACCATCAAGAAGAAACTTAATGAACAATTGGACATTAAGGGTGGTGTCACCAATGAATCTGAGTTGACCGAAAACAATATTGGAGTTATTAGCAAGAATAATATCCTTAATGTTCGTTTGGCAAAAAATCTGAAAGGCCTAGATTCCATAACTTTCAACAATGGCACTAATGGTGCAAACGGTAAAACCGTTGTTAATGGTGAAGGCATGACCGTTCAAGATAAGGATGGCAACCCGTTGACTGCTATTACAAAGGACGGCGTGAAGATTACCAATGGTCCATCTATGACGAAAGATGGTATTGATGCAGCCGGCAATAAGATTACAAACGTAGCTGACGGTACAAATCCTAAGGATGCGGTTAATAAATCTCAATTGGATACAGCGGCTAACGCTGCTAAGGCAATCGTAACAGAAGGTAATAATATCAAAGTTGATAAGACCACTAATGGTGATGGCTCTACAAATTACAAAGTGGGCCTCAAAGACCAAATAACAATGGGATCTGATGCTACGAAACAAATTGCGATGGATGGTACAACAGGTACGATCAAAGCCGGTGACAAGGTTACAATCGACGGCAACAAAGGCACCATTAAAGCAGGTGATAAAGTTGAAATCGATGGCGATAAAGGCACAATCAAGGCTGGTAATATTGCGATTGACGGTACAAACGGTACAATTAAGGCTGGCGACAAGGTAACTATTGATGGTAAAGATGGTAAGATTGGAGCAGGTAAGGTCTCTGTTGATGGCAAGGACGGTCATGTGACAGGTTTGGAAAACAAAGATTGGGATCCTAACAATATCACAAGCGGTCGTGCTGCTACAGAAGATCAATTGCAGAAGTCCCATAAAGCCTTGGATAATAAGATTAATAACTTAGGTGATGACATTACGAAGAAAGGCATGGATTTTGCCGGTAATACAGGTGATTTCCACCGTGATTTAGGTCAAAAGGTTACCATCAAAGGTGAAGGTCAAGGGGCTGATAGTGACTATTCTGGCGAAAATATTAAAACGGTAGCCGAAAATGGTAATGTTACTATTAAAATGGCTAAGAATCTTAAGACCGATAGTATTACTACCAAAACAGTTACTGCTGATACGGTCAATACTGATAAGGTGAAAGTCGGCAAAAATGGTCAAGATGGCGTTTCCATTACAGGTCCAGACGCTGCGAATGGCACAGACGGAAAAGTAGCTGTTACAGGTAAAGACGGTAAAGATGCTGTATCTATGTCAGGTAAAGACGGCGTTGGTCACATCGGTTTAACTGGCAAAGATGGTCGTAATGCGGATATTACCGCTGATAAGGGCGATTCTGATCTCGGAGGCAATGCTATTACTCGTATTAAGTACCAAGATGAACAGGGCAAGACACATCAAGTGGCAACCAAAGACGATGGTATGAAATACGGTGGCGATTCTGGTAATGTGATTAACAAAAAGCTTAACGAACAGGTAAACGTAGTCGGTGGTATTACTGATGCTAGCAAGTTGACGGCCGAAGATAATTTAGGCGTCGTATCTGACGGCACTAATCTTAAAGTTCGTATGGCGAAAGATTTGAAAGGTCTTACGTCAGTAACGACTAAGGATGCTGGAGGTAACTCTACGGTTGTGAACGGCAGTGGCGTAACCATTACTCCTGCTAGCGGTAACACCGTAAGCCTTACTAAAGATGGATTGAATAACGGTGGTAAAACAATTAGCAATGTAGGTCCTGGTGTAAACGGAACGGATGCGGTTAACGTAAATCAATTGAAGGGGGTTACGGAGGGAATGGCTAATGCAATTAATTCCGTGGCGGGCGAAACACAACGTGTAGGTGCTCATGCGGCGGCGATGTCTGCGTTGAAACCAATTCAATACGATCCGTTAGAACCAACTCAAGTGATGGCTGGTATCGGCAATTACAGAGGTGAAACCGCAGCGGCTTTAGGTGTTGCGCATTACACATCGGAAGATACTATGTTCCATGCAGGTGTATCTGTTGGTAGCCGTCATAATATGGTGAATGCCGGTGTAACTCGTAAATTCGGTTCTTCTGATGAGAAGAAGGCTATTCCTGAACGGTATAAGGGCGGTCCTATCAGCTCTATGTACGTAATGCAGGATGAAATGACTGCTTTGAAAGCTGAAAATGCACGCATGAAAGCGCAGGATGAAAAATTAACTGCAGACTATGCGGCATTGAAAGAAGACAACCTTCGTCTACAGAAAGATAACGAAGAAACTAAACGACAATTAGCTCTTATTATGAGTCGTTTAGGCATGTAAATCATATAAATTTCATTTTATATTCATGCGGTAAAATCTGTTGATGTACCAGAAAATACCCATGAAGATTAGATGATTTTAACCCTATATGGTATATAAAATGAAAGAACGAAAGTCTACTGTGAAAAGACTTTCGTTCTTTTTTTGTATTTGACTTCACAAACCTTTCATAATAGTGTATAATACAGAACATATAATTTTAATCGAAAATTATGAATATGATTAATTTACTATAAAATCATTAGTTTTAGATTATAAGTGTTGTTTGGCCCATTGTAGCAAGGGTTTTTATGATTGAAAATATATTTAAATGAGTAAGAAAATCAATTTTTAAAAGAAGTTTAAAGTTCTGAAAATAAATGAGCGAAATGTGAAAAAAATATATTTACATTCATAAACTAATCTGATATTTTATATGTATAGTAATTAAATTTTTGATGAAAATTTTATTATTTTTAGTGTTTTAGTGTTGGTTTTAGAATCCCTTATAAAACTGTGTGAAAGGTAGGTACTACTAAATGAATCGTATTTATAGGGTAATTTGGAGTCAGGTACGAGGCGCATATGTCGTTGTATCTGAAATCGCAAAAAGCCATACTCGTGGCTCCAAAAGCTTTGTTAGTAATTCCGCTAAAGCTTCGGTAAAAGTTGGCTTGGCGGCTATGGTTTTAACCTGCGGTAGTGGGTTGGTTTCGGGTGTTCAGGCAGAATCTGATCGAGGGGTTGCTTTAACACCGGCTAATGCGGATCGTCAGGAATATACTGCGGGCGGTGTGACATGGTTAACACCAAACCCTGGTGCACCAACTATTAATATGTATGATTACAAAACACCAGGGAATCCAGGACAAGGACACTTATATACCAATAATAAGGTGTTCGGCATCCAAATCGGTAATAAAGCTAATGCACGTGCTAAAGATGGATCCGTATCCGGTATTTCTATCGGCGACTATTCTCAATCTCGTGCGTTGGGTATCGGTTTAGGCCATTATGCTCAATCTGAAGAAATCGGCGCTATTGCTGTCGGTTCTGCTGCTAAAGCAAAAGGTTTTAACTCCTTGGCTATGATGAGACAAGCCTATGCTGGCAAACAATATGCGGCAGCTATCGGTACGGCTGCATCTGCACAGGGTAAAGCTAGCTTGGCTATGGGGCACTCTGCATTGGCAACAGGTGATCAATCTATTGCTATCGGTTCTGCAAATCCAACTCCTAAATATGATGATAATGGCACACCGTATACAGCATATGACGAAACTACTAATACCCAAGCTAATGCAGCTCGTTCCATTGCTATTGGTCAAGGTGCTAAATCAGATACCGAAGATAGCGTAGCTATGGGTACTAGTGCGTATGTAGCATCAGGTTCAAATTATAAAGGTGAAGGTTATGTAAGAGGCGTAGCCATCGGTAATCATGCGACATCTCAAGGTATTCAAGGCGTGGCTATCGGTAACGGTGCAGCACATTATCGTGATAACGGGGTTGCTCTTGGTAACAATGCCAAAACTCGTGCAATGGACGGCATTGCCATTGGTAACAATGCTGAATCCGGTATTCAAAATGACCCTCAATATAAAGTAAATAACTCCGTTGCCGTAGGTAACTCCGCGCGTGCTCATGGTGGTTCCGGCGTGGCATTGGGTAATGATACTTATGCATTGGGCGGTTCCTCTGTGGCTGCAGGTAATGCGGCATGGGCATTAGGCGAACGTTCTACAGCTATCGGTAACAATGCTCATTCCGAAGGTTACGGCTCTATTGCTATGGGTCGTGAAGCAAGTGCGTTAAGTACTCAAGATGGGGACAAGAAAAATGTTGTGGCTATCGGTGATGATGCACAAGCAACCGGTTCCCGCTCCATCGCATTGGGCGTAAGCGCTCAAGCTGGTACATTAGAACGTGTACGTGATCGTAGCGTTTACAAAGATAATCCTGAATTAATCACTAAACTTAAAGCTCAAAAAGAAGTAACTGATGCGGTAGCAATCGGTAGCGAAGCAAGTGTACAAGAAAACGAAGGCTTAGCTCTCGGTAGCAAAGCAACAGTAAATAATGTTCGTGGCGTTGCATTAGGTGCTAATTCTGCAACAGCTGCTCCTGTAAGCACTGCTAGTGAAACTATTAACGGTTTGCAATATAACTATGCTGGTGGTACTGCTGATTCTACCGTTAGCGTAGGTAATAACTCTACAAAACGTACAATTACTAACGTAGCAGCTGGTCGTGTGAATGCACAATCTACAGATGCTATTAATGGTAGCCAATTATATGGCGTTGCTAATGCAGTAGGTAATGTAGCTAAAAGCACTAAAAATATCTTAGGCGGTAATGCTAAGGTTGACCAAAACGGTACTATCACCATGACTAATATTGGTGATACAGGTAAAAACACTGTTCATGAAGCAATTCAATCCGTAAACCAAGGTTGGGAACTTCAAGTTAATGGCCAAAAGGTTAAAGACGTAAAAGCTCCAAACCGTACAGTGAACTTTAACGCTGGTAAAAATATTAAATTAGAAGGCGCCGGAGACAATGTTACAGTTGCAACAGTTGATAATGCAAACTTCAACTCCGTTACAACTGGTAGCGTATCTATGAGCAAAACCGGTATCAATGCTGGTGGTTATCAAATTACCAATGTGCAATCTGGCGGTGATACATTAACTAATGCGGCTAATATTGGTGATATTTCTCGTATTGCTGCAAAATACGATAAATACTTGCAACGTGGTTCTGCAACGTATGAAGCAAACGGTAACGGCAAGATTAACATGACCGGTACAAATGGTTTGACTGCTGAAGTAACAGGTTTGAAAAATACGTATGTTACATCCGGTACAGTATCCAATGACGGTAAGAGATTGACATTGACACGTAATGACAATCAAACATTCGATGTTGATATCTCTAAAATCTCTAATGGTCTTTCCAAAACTGACTACCGTTTGATTGCAAACCCTGCAGCAGGTAGCAATGGCGAATATAAAGTAGCTGCTGATGGTAGCATGACATTGACTGTTGCTGATGCTGATGGTTCCAACCCTAAACAAGTTAAGTTGACGAACCTTGCTTCTAAAGAGCAACAAGATATCAATACTACTAATATCACAAATAACACTAACAAGATCGCTAAAGGCTTGAGCTTCCAAGGCGATAACAATGTTAAAATCAATAAACAACTTGGTGATACTTTAGGTATTACTGGTGGCGCTACAGGTGCTTTATCTGACAATAACATCGGTGTTGTAGCTAAAGACGGAAACCTTAATGTTAAGTTAGCAAAAGACCTAACAGGTTTGAACAGCGTAACTGCAGGTTCTGTTCGTGTAGGTAAACATAGCGACAATAAAAACTATGTAACTGGTTTGGACAATAAAGAATGGAATGTTCAGAATCCTACCATCACATCTGGTCGTGCAGCAACTGAAGATCAGTTGAAAAAAGTGTCTGATGAAATCAAGACTACTAATGCGGCTAAAACAGATTACCGCTTGATCAATAATACAAATTCTGCAGATGGTTCTTACTCTGTAGAAAACAACAAAGTTGATTTGAAAGTTAAAGATGAAGCTCATCCTAACAACCCTGCTAATACGGTAACAATCAACAATATCGCATCCAAAACTGAATTGGATAAATTGACAGAACGTGCTGTTAAATATGATCTTAACGGTACTACTGTTAATAAAAACAAGGTTACTTTGGAAGGCCAAGGCGGTACAACAATTACTAACTTGAAAGCTGGTGAAGTATCCTCTACTTCTACAGATGCTGTAAATGGCAGCCAATTACATGATGTGAAAATCGAAGCAGGCAAACATTCAAAAGTAACTGTTTCCGATGATAACCTTAAATTGACAACAACTCCTGCTACAAGCACTGAAGGCGCTAAATATGATCTTCGTTTGAACAACAAAGTGACATTGGGTAGCGGTAACAATCAAGTAGTTCTTGATGGTACAGCAGGTAGAGTAACTGCTGGTGCTGTTGTAATGGGCGCTCAAACTGTTCAAAATACGAAACATGCAAGTGAAACTGGTAATTATGTAACTAACTTGAGCAATAAGAACTGGGATTCCACATCTATCGTATCTGGTCGTGCAGCGACTGAAGATCAGTTGAAAAAAGTTAGTGAACAAATTACTCAACAAGGTAGCAGTGCAACTGACTATCGTCTTGTAAGAAACTCCAGCGCTGACGGTTCCTACAAGGTAAACGACAATGGTGAAGTATCCTTGACCGTAGAGGATAAAAACCATGCAGGCGTTAAAGAGCAAGTTACAATCAATAACATTGCATCCAAGACTTCTGTAGATAAATTGACAGATCGTGCTGTTAAATATGACATCAATAACGGTGTTGTTGATAAGACTAAGGTAACATTGGAAGGTGCTGACGGCACTACAATTACAAATGTAAAAGATGGTGCTGTAACAGCTACATCTAAAGATGCTATCAATGGCAGCCAATTGTTCAAGACTAAAGAAGAATTGATCAATAAAGGCATGAAATTCGGTGCTGACTCCGGTAACGTAATCAATAAAAAACTTGGTGAACAAGTTAACGTTAAAGGTGGCATTACTGAAGCTTCCAAATTGACTGCAGAAGACAATATCGGTGTTGTATCCGATGGTTCTAACGATTTGAAAGTTCGTTTGGCAAAAGACCTTAAAGGTTTGAACAGCGTAACTGTAGGCGATACAAAAGTTACTTCCAACGGTGTAACTATCAGCAACGGTGCTACAAACAATGCATCTGTATCTCTTACTAAAACTGGCTTGGATAATGGTGGTAACAAGATTACTAACGTTGCTCGTGGTACAATCGACAGCGATGCAGTAAACTTGGCACAATTAAAAGAAGTATCCAACAGTGCATCTGCAGCAAATACAAAGGTAGCTGAAGGTAAAAACATTAAAGTTGATGAAAGTATCGACAATGTAACTAAAGCTAAAACATATACTGTAGGCTTGAAAGATGAAGTAACATTAGGCTCTGGTAATACAGCTATCAATATTAACGGTACAACAGGTATCGTGAAAGCTGGTACTGGCGATAATGCTGTGACTATCAACGGCACAAATGGTATTATCAACTCCGGTAAAGTAACAATCAATGGTACTACAGGTACTGTTAACGAATTGACTAACAGAACTTGGAACCCTAAAGCTATTACTAATGGTCAAGCTGCTACAGAAGATCAATTGAAAGTAGTAGATAATAAAATTGATACTACAAAAACTGAAATCGTAGAAAAAGGCTTGAACTTCCAAGGTGATGCAGGTACTGCAATTCATAAAGACCTTGGTCAAACTTTGAAAATCTCTGGCGGTCAAGCTGACGCATCTAAACTTTCAGAAAATAACATCGGCGTAGTTAATAACAACGGCGTATTGAATGTTAAACTTGCTAAAGATTTGACAGGCTTGAACAGCGTAACAACTGGTGCTACAACTATTAACAACAATGGTTTGACAATCGGTGGCAACACATTTGTTACAAGTAATGGCTTCAATGCTAACGATACTCAAATCACAAATGTGAAAGCTGGTACAGAGGATAACCATGCAGTTAACCTTAAACAGTTGAAAGAAGTATCTAACAACGCAGCGGCAGCTAAAACTGTTGTAAAAGCAGGTAAAAACATCAATGTAACTGATTCTGAAGATCCACTTACTAAAGCTAAAACTTATACAGTTGGTTTACAAGATACAGTAACATTGGGTTCCGGCAATACTGCTGTTAATATCGACGGTACAAAAGGTATTGTGAAAGCCGGCGAAGGCAACAATGCTGTGACTATCAACGGTACAAATGGTACTATCAACTCCGGTAAAGTAACTATCAATGGTACTACAGGTACTGTTAACGAATTGACTAACAGAACTTGGAATCCTAATGCTATTACTAATGGTCAAGCTGCTACAGAAGATCAATTGAAAGTAGTAGACAATAAAATTGATACTGCAAAAACTGAAATCGTAGAAAAAGGCTTGAACTTCCAAGGTGATGATGCTACAAGCATTCATAAAGACCTTGGTCAAACATTGAATATTACTGGCGGTCAAGCTGATGCATCTAAACTTTCAGAAAATAACATCGGCGTAGTTAATAACAACGGCGTATTGAATGTTAAACTCGCTAAAGAGTTGACTGGCTTAACAAGTGTAACAACTGGTGCTACAACAATTAATAACGAAGGTTTAACAATTGGTGGTAATAAATTCGTTACAGCTAACGGTTTTGATGCTAACAACACACAAATCAAAAACGTAAAAGCTGGTACTGATGGTAATGATGCAGTTAACTTGAATCAATTGAACGAAGTTAAAAATGCGTCTAACACTACAGTAGAAGGTAGCGAAAACATCAATGTTGATTCCACAGTAGACCCTAATACACACGCTAAAACTTATAAAGTAGCATTGAAAGACAATGTAACTTTAGGTTCCGGCGATAAAGCAATCAACATCAACGGTACTACAGGTATCGTGAAAGCTGGTGACGGTGCTAATGCTGTGACTATCAATGGTACAAACGGCACTATCAACTCCGGTAAAGTGACTGTCAATGGTACTACAGGTACTGTAAACAACTTGACTAATACAACTTGGGATCCTGCAAATATCACAAGCGGTCAAGCTGCAACAGAAGATCAATTGAAATCTGTTGATAAGAAAATCACTGACAACAGCACTGACTTGACTAAGAAAGGCTTGAACTTCCAAGCTGACTCTGGCGAATTAATTCATAAAGACCTTGGTCAAACATTGGATGTTGTAGGTGGCATTACTGATAAAGCTAAATTGTCTGATGGCAATATCGGTGTGGTATCTGAAAATGGTAAGTTGAATGTTAAACTTGCAAAAGACTTAACAGGCTTGAACAGCGTAACAACTGGTCAAACAACTATCAATAACGATGGCTTGACAATCAACAACAAACAATTCGTTACAGCAAATGGTTTCAATGCTAACAATACGCAAATCAAAAACGTAACTGCTGGTGTAGAAGATAATGATGCTGTTAACGTTAAACAATTGAACGATGTAAAAGCTGCATCTAATACAAAAGTAGAAGGTAGCAAAAACATCGACGTTGATGAAGCTGTAGATCCAACTACAAAAGCTAAAACTTACACAGTTGCATTGAAAGACACTGTAACATTAGGTTCCGGTAATAATGCAGTCAACATCGACGGTACAAAAGGTATTGTAAAAGCTGGTGACGGCGCTAACGCAGTAACTATCAATGGCGTAACAGGCAACATCAATGCTGGTAAAGTGACTGTTAACGGTGCTACTGGTACTGTAAACAACTTGACAAATATCACTTGGGATCCTGCAAATATCACAAGTGGTCAAGCTGCAACAGAAGACCAATTGAAAATTGTTGATAAGAAAATCACTGACAACAGCACTGACTTGACTAAGAAAGGCTTGAACTTCCAAGCTGACTCTGGCGAATTAATTCATAAAGACCTTGGTCAAACATTGGATGTTGTAGGTGGCATTTCTGATAAAGCTAAATTGTCTGATGGCAATATCGGTGTTGTATCCGAAAACGGTAAGTTGAATGTTAAACTTGCAAAAGACTTAACAAACTTGAACAGCGTAACAACTGGTCAAACAACTATCAACAACGATGGCTTGACAATCAACAACAAACAATTCGTTACAGCAAATGGTTTCAACGCTAACAATACGCAAATCAAAAACGTAACTGCTGGTGTAGAAGATAATGATGCTGTTAACGTTAAACAATTGAACGATGTAAAAGCTGCATCTAATACAAAAGTAGAAGGTAGCAAAAACATCGACGTTGATGAAGCTGTAGATCCAACTACAAAAGCTAAAACTTACACAGTTGCATTGAAAGATACTGTAACATTAGGTTCCGGTAACACAGCAGTTAACATCGACGGTACAAAAGGTATCGTAAAAGCTGGCGACGGCACTAATGCAGTAACTATCAATGGCGTAAACAGCACAATTAATGCTGGTAAAGTAGCAATTGATGGCGTAACAGGTAACATCAATGCAGGTAAAGTTCTTGTTAACGGTGCGAACGGTACTGTAAACAACTTGACTAACATTACTTGGGATCCTGCACATATTACAAGCGGTCAAGCTGCAACAGAAGATCAATTGAAAGTTGTAGATAACAAAATTGATAAGAACACGGAAAACTTGACTAAGAAAGGCTTAAACTTCCAAGCTGATTCTGGCGAAGTAATCCATAAAGATCTTGGTCAAACATTGGATGTTGTAGGTGGCATTACTGATAAAGCTAAATTGTCTGACAACAATATCGGTGTGGTATCCGAAAACGGTAAGTTGAATGTTAAACTTGCAAAAGATTTAACAGGCTTGAACAGCGTAACAACTGGTCAAACAACAATCAACAACAATGGCTTGACTATTGGTGGTAATACATTTGTTACAAACAACGGCTTCAATGCTAACAATACGCAAATCAAAAATGTTAAAGCTGGTACAGAAGATAGTGATGCTGTTAACCTTAAACAATTGAACGAAGTAAAAGCTGCGTCCGATACTAAGGTAAAAGGTAGCAAGAACATCCATGTTGAAGAAGAAATCAACGATCTTACAAAAGCTAAAACATACACTGTAAACTTGAAAGACACAGTGACTTTAGGTTCCGGTAGTACATCAGTTCATTTCGATGGTACAACAGGTATCATTAGAGCTGGCGAAGGTGCTAATGCTGTAAATATCAATGGTACAAACGGTACAATCAACTCCGGTAAGGTAACTATCAACGGTGGTTCTGGTACTGTTAACGATTTGACTAACAGAACTTGGGATCCTAATAAGATTACTAATGGTCAAGCTGCGACAGAAGATCAATTGAAAGTTGTAGACAACAAAATTGATAAAAACACTGAAGACTTGACTAAGAAAGGCTTGAACTTCAAAGGCGACTCCGGTGAAGTTATCCATAAAGACCTCGGTCAAACATTGGAACTCAAAGGTGGCGAATCTGATGCTTCTAAACTTTCAAATGGTAACATTGGCGTAGTTAATGAAAACGGCAACTTGAACGTTAAACTCGCTAAGAACCTTAAAGGTCTTGATTCCGTAACTGTTGGTTCCGATCCAAACAAACAAGTTGTTCTTGATGATAAGGGCGTATCTGTAGGCGGTAAAACTTACATTTCTAACGAAGGCTTAAACGCAAATAATCAAAAGATTACTAACGTGGCAGCTGGTGTAAATGATACAGATGCAGTTAACGTTCAACAGTTGAAGAGCAGCATGGCGGCAGCAACTACAACAGTGAAAGCTGGCGATAGCGGCAATACAACTGTAGAAACTACAGTTAATGCAGATAAGTCTAAAACATACACTGTAGATATCAAAAAAGACTTGAACTTACGCAGTGTGATTACCACTACTGACGATAAGAAATTCTCTACTGTAACAAACGGTGTAGGTGTTACAAGCACTGATACATTAGGTAATACGACTGCTCTTACTGCAGGTAATGTGAAAGTATCCGATAATCAAAATAATTCAACTCAAACAACAGCTAAAGGTGTACTTGTAGATAATCCAACTAAGGCCACTGAGTTAACTGCTGATGGTGTTGTAACTACTGATAAACGGACTAAGAGCACAAGAACAACTGCAGATGGCATGGTAGTAACATCCGGTATGGGTGGTACTAAAGTAACTACTACTGTTAGCAGCAACGGTGTTGCCATTACTACACCTCCAGCAGGTCAAGGATCCCCTAAAGATGGTACTGGTGCAGTAACATTGACTAAGGATGGCTTGAACAATGGCGGTAATAAAGTAGTTAACATGGCAAGTGGTTATGCCGAAGGCGAAGATATCAACAATATCGCTGATAATAGCAGCAGCTTAACAAACGGTGCTAACATCGGCGACTTGAAGAAAGGTATCGACGGCCTTAAGAAAGCTGGCTTAGACTTTGCAGGTGATAAAGGTGAATTCCATCGTGACCTAGGTCAAAAAGTGACTGTTAAAGGTGGCGTTACTGATGAAAGCAAACTTTCCACTGCAAACAATATCGGTGTTATCTCTGATAACAACGGTAGCTTGAATGTTCGTTTGGCAAAAGATATTACTGGTATCAATTCCATTACAACTATGGATAACTCTGGTCATACAACTGTGACAAACGGTAACGGTATCACAATCAAAAATAATGGTGGTGGCAGCGTATCCTTAACAAGCTCTGGTTTGAACAACGGTGGTAATAAGATTACTAACGTAGCACCAGGCGAAATTAGCTCCACTTCTACTGATGCTGTTAATGGTTCCCAACTTAATCGTGTTGCAAACAGCATGAATAATGTTGTAAACGAAGTTCGTCAAGTTGGTGCTATGTCCTCCGCGTTGTCCGCATTGAAACCTATGGCTTATGACCCTTACGAACCTACTCAAATCATGGCAGGTTACGGTAACTACCGTGGTGACTCCGCATTGGCATTAGGTGTGGCTCATTATAAGAATGAATCCATGATGTTACATGCTGGTGTTGCTTGGGCAGGCAGCAATAGCCATATGATGGCAAATGCTGGTGTAACTTGGAAAGTAGGTAACAGAGACGGCGAAGCAGAAACTGCAGATCGTTATCGTAAAGGACCTATCAGTTCTACATATGCAATGCAACGTGAACTTGCTGCAATGAAAGCTGAAAATCAAGGATTAAAAGGTGAAGTAGCTGATTTGAAAGCTGAAAATGAACAAATGAAAGCTAATATTGCTGCAATGATGGCAAGACTAGGTTTATAATACGTTCATACTGAACATTACGGGTTGAGGATTCCCTTTTGGGGGTCCTCCCACCCGATTTAATTCGTTGATAGAAAAGAGGAATATATAATGAAAAAATCCACTTTGCTTGCTTTCACAGCGGCAGTATTATTCGGCAGTGGCGTATTCCATGTTAATGCGGCATCTGCTACATATGATGATCCATTGCTTTTACCAAATCCGGCTAAAGCGCCTACAACAGGTTCTGTTGTATTGGTTCCTGTGGCTAGCCCTCAGGCGGTGCAAAGTATCCATGAATTTGTGAAAGCATGGGAAAATGCCGAAAAACACATTGCTTTAGCTGAAAGCAAAAAGAATAATCATCAAGCGTTAACTAAAGAAGAAGCTAAATGGTTACATTCTAAAGATAAGCATAATTATGCTGATTATTTCCGTAAACATTCTTTAGGTTATGTACATGGCCAAGAAACTGCATTAAACTGGAATGGTGAAAACCGTAATAAAAACGAGTATAGCTATTACACATTCCCTAAATATGATAAGGACCAAGGTTACACAAATAGCTATGGTTACAATGTATTGCGCAGCATGGTTGATCGCATGAATGAATTGCTTCAAAAACAAAAGGCCGTTGGCGGTCCTTTGACTGATGAAGAAGCACAAGCATTGGAAGATGCTATGCTTGATATCATGGCTCAAGATCAAGAACATGTATCTAATGAAGAATTGCGTTATTACATGAACGAAGCAGTTTGGTTTGCTACAAAACAAACTGTAAAAAATATGTCTGCAGAAGAACCTTCTGTTGGAGACATGCACGAAATTAACCTTCGTGAAGCGATTCAGACAGATAACTAATCATCTAATATATATATAATCACATTATATGTATAGCTTTTGTTATAAGGAATGTGCAGTTACAATAACCTTATATAAAAGTTTTTAATATACAGTGTTGAGACACAAATAAGGGATTCTATTAACACACTGTCATATAGACAAGAAGTCGCAACAGAATGCAATAGATGTATTCTTGTTGCGGCTTCTTTTTATTTTAAATTCTCCCTATATGATATGTCTGAAAGAGTAATATAACTCAAGTTTTAAATCTGTAAAATTAGGCTGTGAAATTGTGCAAAAATAATAATAAAATTTTCCTGAAATTTGTCGTAAAAATTGTCCAAATATTGTTGACATCAGTATATGGAAATGTTATTATATTCAAGTACCCCATATGAAGGGGCACAGATCTTTGAAAACTGAACAATGATAGGTAATCAATCATATGATTGAACATATGCCAGAGTGCGGGTTTTGACATAGTCAAAACCAACCATAATTC
>OAWZ01000080.1_pt1 | contig 76871 bp, 80 predicted proteins | sample 1477091 | NCBI WGS metagenome assembly OAWZ01 (sample SAMEA2580282, study PRJEB22360) | human gut metagenome | biome: human gut; feature: human-associated habitat; material: faeces | place: Denmark | collected 2008/2010
GGGGGGGGGGGGCAGAGCATGAAGAAAGAAGGACAGAAGGCGCCTTCTATTGACGACCTGAAAGAAGCGGGATCCGAAGAAGAGTTCAAAGCCCGCCTGAAAGAAGGGCAGGCGTTCAGATTAAAAGAAAAGGCCGGGTTCCATGTAATAAGCATTGACGAGAACCGGCCGCCACTGGTGCAGGTGGTAGGGGATAGCGATCTGATCGCGCAAATGTTGGCGTTTGCAATTTCGGAGATTATCGAAAGCAGCGTGAAAAATGGAGTTCCGCGCGAACAGGCCGAAGGAATGTTCCGGATCGCTTTAGAACTTGGAATAGCAACTTCGAGAAATTAGCAGGAAGGGAGAACACAGCATGAAAGGAAAAATGAACTTGCCTTTGAAAGAGTTTTTAACCTTAGTAGGACCGGCGCAGGTTTTACACATTATCGAAGAAGGCGAAACAGAACCGGCCTTCAAAGATAGATCCGTAAAAATAAGAGATCACGAAGAATTACTGGATCGCGAAGTGAAATTCATTCAGCCGGCAGCAGATACAGAGAACGCCGGAAAGTATATCTTCAAGATCTGGATCTATCCGGTGGCCGCATGATTACGGTAAAAGATTTTCTGGAAAAGATAACGAACCCGGACCGGATCAAGATTGTAAAGGGCGAAGAAGTCCTTTTCGCAGGTTACAAGGGCGCCTTAGTTCATGAAGGCGCCGCGGACCTTTCACCGGACATTCTGGAAGCGGAAATGGTATCTTTCAGAATAGATCCGGAGATCCGGGCGAAGGACTGGAAGGCGCGCGGCCTTATGGCCCCGATCGAACCGGAACAGGCGCCGGACTATAAGTTTTCAGATCTGGAAATGAAACTGTATTACAAAATTTGTATATAGAGGAAAAAAGCATGGGAAAAATGCTTGAAACAAAATTTGATTGCGAAGAAAGTTGTTTATCATGCGGAAGCACAGAAACGCGAACTGTAAAAGTCACAATCAAGAGAAAGAAGAGAGAAGACAATATTATTTCGTTTCACCTATGCAAAAGGTGCCTAAACGAAATAGCGCGGGAATTTTACCCGTTTAGTTAGAAGTAACAATGAAGGGAGATCTAACCATGGCACAATTAAGCAAAGCCCTATTCAGTAGCACAAAGGAAGACTGGGCGACAACACAGGACTTTTTCGACAAACTGGACGAAGAATTTCACTTCGATCTGGATCCTTGCGCAGACGCAGAAAACGCGAAGTGTAAGGAATATTTCACAAAAGAGGAAAACGGACTTTTGAAGGATTGGGGGGGCGTCGCGTCTTCTGCAATCCACCATACGGCCGAACATCAACGGGCGAATGGATCCGGAAGTGTTACGAAGAAGCGAAGAAGCCCGGAACGGTTGTCGTTGCACTTATTCCGGCGCGCACTGACACAAGGTTTTTTCACGACTACATATACCACAAAGCGGAAATTCGCTTCATTAAAGGCCGTCTGAAATTCGGCGGCTGCAAGGACGCGGCGCCGTTCCCGTCTATGGTGGTTATTTTCGGAAAGGAAAAAGAGCATGAAGAGACAGAACACGCCGGCAGCAGAGGAACCGGCAAAGAAGAAGCGTAGACGCAGGGCCACAGATCCAAAAACGGGCCTTACCGTATTCGAGCCGAACACGGTTTATTTTAACGATTATCTGGAAACATACATAGGCGCAAAATGGCAGGCGATAAAAAACAGCCTTTACGACGCAGGTTATCAGGCCTTAGAAGTAAGCCGGTACCGTGACGACCTTCTGGACGACTTCAACCGCATTTGCGCCGAAAATAACTATCACGGCATTGTTTAAGAGACAGAAAGGAGATCTAACCATGAGCGACGTTGTAAAACGCGACCTTTACGGACTTATCGACAAGGAACTGGAAGCAGCAAACCAGAAGTTCCCGCTTTTTAATTCCACACATGAAGCCTTCGCGGTAATTCTGGAAGAAGCAGAGGAAGCAAAGGAAGAAGCGGGAAACCTTGATATTTTAATGAATAATTTCTGGATCAGCGTGAAAGAAAACCACGATCCGGAAGCACTGCACGAAGAATTAACAGGCATTTATAAAACGGCCCTTGATCTGGCCGTGGAAGCGATACAAACCGCAGCCATGGCCCGGAAAGGCATTATTAGCAGTATAGACCTTCGGGCCGTGGATCAATGCTTATCAGAGACAGAAAGGCGGGGTGAATTATGAACCAGAGAAAAGCGATCGAAGCAGCACTGGCAGAAATGGGGATCACGAATGAAACGCAGCTAAACGACGCGATCCGAAATATGAAGCCGCTTAACTTATCCTTAATGGCAGACCGGCAGCAGGAAAGGAAGGCGAGTTAATGGACCTTAACGGAAATAAGGTAATAGCCGTAGATTTTGACGGGACACTTTGCAAGCAGGCATGGCCGGAGATTGGAGAGGAAAACAAGATCCTGATCGAACACCTGAAAGAACAGCAGGCAGCAGGCGCCCGCCTGATCTTATGGACAAACAGAGAAGGCGACCTTCTGGAAGAAGCGGTGGAGTGGTGCAAGGCCCACGGCCTGACATTCGACACGGTAAACGCAAACCTTCCGGAACTGATCGACCTATACAAGAACGACTGCAGAAAGATAAACGCCGACATTTACATAGACGACAAGGCAGTGAACCCGGTTCCGTACAGACACGCGGCCGGAATGTTCGGCTTTAACCCATACGCAAACCCGATCGACAAGGCAGAATTTGAGAAAAGGAGATCTAACCATGTGGAAAAGAATTAAAAGAGCGATCAGGATCGCAAGAAGAAACAGCAAGGCCAGAAGACAGAGAAAGAGAACAAGCGAAATTCTTCTGGCAATATTCACCCTGACAAATTGCGGGACGCTGCAGGAGTTGGAATATCACGCCGGATATTATGCAGGAACCGCAGATCAGGCGGCAGCAGTCGGAGAAATTACCAGAGAACAGCGCGGCCAGATCTTACGGGTTCTTCACTATATCAGCGTGGGAGAACGTGAAAGACTTGAAAATGAGTAACAAAAAAACAGGCTTGAAAGGCGGGGGCCTTTTCAAGTCCGTTTTTTGGAAATCTAACCTAAAATCATTATACCAAAAAGGCGGGAAAAGTCAATGAAAAAGACGCATGAGAAAAGCCGTATTTACACGGTAACGGGAACAGCGAAACTAGAGAACCCTGAAAAGGTAGTTTTACAGTTAGAAGCAACCGGACAGAGGAACACCGACGGTTTTATATATTTAGTTGAAAGCGTGGACGCGGAAGACTACGACCGCACAACAGCAGAAGGCCGGGCCGCAGCAGCAGAAAAGGAACTGAAAGAGTATAAAGAAGCCTTTTTCGAGACAACGGACAACCTGAACGCAGAAAAAGAAGCACTGGAAGAATTACTGGAACAGGCGCGAGACGTGGGCGGCAATTATAGAAGGAAACTTAACGAAGCGGCACAGGAAAACGCCGAACTTCGCAAGGCCCTTATAGAGTGCCGCCGGATCTTCGGAGAATTACCGCCGGAAATAGAAAGATTACTGAATAACAAAGAAGGAGAAAAAGACAATGGTTACACTTGCACAATTTAGAGAAATTACAGAAGGGCTTCCGGGAGATTTTGAGATCCGGATCGAAGCGTGTTTCACGCCAGAGGGAAACAAGACGGCGCCGTGTTTTGAAATGATGTATTCCAAAGGAACGAAGGAAGTTGTTCTTCTTCCGGAAGCGGTGCATATTAGCGACGGCGAAACGGGCCTGACAGTAAAGCACGAAGAAAAGCCACGAAAGGCAATAACAAAATAAAGAACAAATGTTCTATTCAATGAAAGCCCGGACGCAAAATAGAAGCGGCCGGGCAATTCAGCAGCAGGAAGAAAACGGCAGCAGTCGAACAGACTTTCTTCTTATATATAAAGTATTTTCCTTTACCGTCCTTGTAATGGGTATTAGCAAATCGACGAAGTATATTTTTATATTTTAAGATCTGGATCCGTAGAGGAAGGAGAGAAGGGAAAGGCGGGGGAACATGAAAAGAAAGACATTCGATAATTACGACTATGAAGAAGCGTTCCCGGTGGAACTGGATCGCGACATACAGAAAAAAGCAAGAAAGAATTTTGAGAAGGAACACCCGCTGCAGGTTCCGGACTATGAAGAACAGTGGAAAGAGCAGCAGGAGAAATTAAAAGAATGGGAACTGGAACGGCTACTGAAAGAAGGGAAAGTGGAAAGCCTTTACAGGACCACCACCACGAAGGCGAAGAACCTTCAAAGCGGATCGGAATTACTGGAAGCGCAGATCTACCCGTCATTCTGTCACAAAGCGGACGTTCCACACACAAAGAAGGGCAGAGAAAGCAAGCCTTCACAAAAAAATCTGAATGACAAAAATTCAAGGCGCTATTTTATACGCCTTGCAAATATAAATTTCGGTGAAAATGATCTATGGTGTACGTTCACATGGGACAAAGAACACATTCCGGCAGACGAAGCAGCGGCCGATCGAGATATAGCGAACTTTATTCGCAAAATAAATTACAGACAGAAAAAGGCAGGCCGGGAGAATATCAAGTATTTAATTATTCCGGTGGTAGACGGAGCAGAACACCCACACGTCCACATTATCATGACAGGACATGGGATAAACCGAGACGAATTAGAAGGATTGTGGACAAAAGGGGAAAGATCCAACACACGCCGCATAAAGCCAGACAAAGACTTTCTTCTTTCGGGCGTTGCTACATACATGATGAACAACAGGAAGGGGAAGAGAAAATGGAGAGGTTCAAAGAACCTTGTAAAACCGAAAGAGCCAACCAGAAGTTATTCAAAGTTCAAAAAAAGGACCGTTGAGCGCATGGCCCACGATTACGAAACATTAAAAGCCGAAATGGAAAAGGCCTATCCGGGTTATAAATTCCTTGACGCCGAAGTGAAATACAACGGAGTTACGGCGGCCTTTTACATATATGCCCGCATGGTGCGGAATTGAAACGAAGGGAGAAAAGAAAAATGAACCTTGCAAACATGAAACGTTCCGAGACAACGGAACAGATCGGCCTTATAAACTGGGCCAGAGCAAACGAAGAATATGTTCCGGAATTAAGACTTCTTCACCACATACCGAACGAAGGGATCCGGACAAATGGGCCGGTATTGAAAGCAGCAGGAATGAAAGCGGGCGTTCCGGATCTGTCTTTGCCGGTTCCGCGCCGTGGCTTTCATGGTCTGTATATCGAAATGAAATTCGGGAAAGGGAAGACTACAAAAGCACAAGAAGAGTTTATGGCGCTTCTTCGGGAGCAGGGCTACAAAACGGCGGTGGCATACGGAGCAGAACAGGCCCGCGAAGTGATCCGGCATTATCTGGCCCGCGGGGAAGGGTTTGATCTGGTGAATTGCGAAGAAGCCGTGAAAATGTTCGGACGTTGCGAAGGCGTACCGGCAGCGTGGGCGCCATGCCAGAAATGTGAATTTTTCAAAGAGAGAAAGAAAGGGGAATAGTTATGTTTTCAAAACGTCGGTATTAAAAAGATTATTCAAAGACGCATACAAAGGCGCAGGCCTTACAGTCGGACACATGACAGATCCGGAAGACGAAGAAGTGGACGGCTATTATATTTCTTCCGGTTGGTGGGTGATCTGGTTCAACAACTGGACATTCCCGAAAGAAGCGAAGGCGGCAATTATTGAATTATGCGGCGAACTTCCACAGCCGGGCGAAGTATTCAAAGCCATAGAAGGCGCAGGGAACCAGTACGAAATCGAGCAGAAAGAGATCTTCAACCTTCCGGCAGCGTTTGAGCGCGCAAAGGTAAAGTTTAGATCTACAAACATTTTGCAGCAGCAGGGCGACAAGATAGTGAGGATCCTGCAGGAAGAAGAAGGGAAGACAGTAAAAGCAGTTTTAGAACTGTTCTTCAATCTGATTAGCAGAAAAGCCATTGACTACGATAACGGCGAATATGATCCGATCGGGCCAGTGGCGACGAGCAAAGAAAGCCCGTTTCTGTACTGGGGAAACAATTACTGTTATTTAATGGCAGCAGTAAGGACGACGGACGACGAAGACGTGAAAGCATTCTGGGAATACTTGGAGAAGATCGCGATCATTTAGCATGAAAGGGGGCCGCTTCGGTTGGCGCACACGATAGACGAAGATACAAAGAAAATAGTAAAAGCGATCGTTCATGGCGATCAGAAGCGGCAGAGCAGGCGCAGGGCGGGCAAACATACAGACTTCGACAGAAAGGCAGCGGAAGCGATAAAGGCAGCAAAAAAGGAATTGCCACTGGAAGGAACAGATCCAGAGGTCCGGCGCCACATTATCGACAAACTATACACAAGCCTGTTATATAACACACCTTGGGAGTTGTTAGGGGAAACGTATTGTTGCCGCCGGTTGTTCTACGAATACCGGAAGGAGTTCTGTTATCTGATAGCGGTACACATGGAGATCATAGAACCAGAAGGCGGCAGCAGGCAGCAGGCGCCCGGAAAGTAGGTCAGAAAAGGCCGGCGCCGTTGGATAGAATGAAAGAAGGTGAACGAATGGCGAAAGAATGGACAAACGGTTTCTATACGTCGAAGGAGTGGAGAAAGACACGCGACGCATATTACCGGATCCAGTGCGGCAGGTGTGAACGTTGCATGGCCGAAGTTCTGGCCGGAGCGCGAAGGGTTGAAGACATCAACCCCGGAATAATTGTTCACCACAAAAAAGAATTAACGCCGGAGAACATAAACGATCCGGCGGTGGCGCTGTCCTTTGATAACTTAGAACTGTTATGTGATGAACACCACAACAGGCAGCACAAGGCGAAGGCGAAGCGCTACACGTTCGACGCAAAAGGAAATTTGATCGAAAGCAAATAAAAAATATTTTTCCATTCCACGAACCCCACCCCCCCCGGTATTTCTTTTTCGGGCCTTCCAAAGAGAACCGAGGGAGTGAGGTCAAAAAAACTCTGCAAGTCGCGCGCACATAGAAGGGGGGTTAAAATATGCCAGAAAATACGACGACAACGAAAAACAAACCACAAAAAAGAACTAATTATCTGACAGAAGGAAGGATAAAGAAAGAGAAAACAAAACTTTCTGAAATGTTCGCGGGGATCGAAGACGAGGACCGGCGAACCCTTGTAAATTCAGTGATTGACGAAGCGGCCTTCCTGAAAGTCGCACTTCTGCAGGCTAAAACAGAATTGAAAAAAGAAGGCCTGACAACCGAAACGAAAAACGCTTCGCAGAAATTCATAAAAGCCCACCCTTCAACGGCAATTTATGAAAAATACGCGCGGCAATACACCCAAATTATTAACCAGTTGATCGAATATTTACCGCCAAAAGAGAAGAAAAAAGTTTCAAAATTGGCGGCGCTTCGTGATGAATAAGCAGGCACATAATTATATTTTTGAATACCACGACGCGATCACGTCGGGGCGTATTCGGGCCGGTAAATGGATCAAAGCGATCTATAAAATTCTGGTTGAGGGTATCAAGAACGGGGAATGGGTTTTCGACCAAAAGAAGGCCAACAAGGCGATCAAGTTCATAGAAAACTACTGTCACCATTCGGAAGGCAGAAACGACCTTCTAAAGTTGGAATTGTGGCAGAAAGCGATCGTTTCCGCGATCTTCGGTATTCTGGACAAAAACACCGGGTACCGGCAATTCAGGGAAGTTTTTCTGGTAGTTGCAAGAAAGAACGGTAAAACCCTATTCGCCGCCGCGATCATGGCATACATGGCATATATAGACGGAGAATACGGCGCGAAACTGTACTGTCTGGCCCCGAAATTGGAGCAGGCCGATCTTGCATACGACGCATTTTACCAGATTGTGCAGCAGGACGAAGAACTTTCCGAGATTAGCAAGAAACGCCGTTCGGATATTTATATTCAGGAGTTCAACACAACCATAAAGAAGATCGCGTTCAACTCTAAAAAGTCCGACGGTTTCAACCCACACTTTGTTCTAAACGACGAAATGGAAGCATGGCCGGGCGATCAGGGCTTGAAACAATACGACGTTATGGCGTCGGCACTGGGAGCCAGAAAACAGCCGCTTATTTTGTCAACGTCCACTGCAGGATATGAGAACGACGGCATTTATGACGAACTTATGAAGCGATCAACGGCGTTCCTGAAAGGCAGAGGAAAGGGCGACACGGAAAAACGCCTTCTTCCGTTCCTGTTTATCATTGACGACGTGGAGAAGTGGGACACCCGCGAAGAATTAGAGAAGTCAAACCCGAACTTGGGCGTTTCCGTATCGTGGGAATACTACGAAGACAAGATCGCCGTTGCAAAGAAATCACTTGCAGCAAAAGCGGAGTTCTTGACGAAGTTTTGTAACATCAAACAAAATTCTTCGATTGCATGGCTTGACTATGTGGACGTAGAAAGGGCAGCAGGACAGCACTTCACCCTTGAAGACTTCCGCGGGTGCTATTGCGTGGCAGGAATTGACCTTTCCAGAACGACGGACCTTACGGCCGCTTCGCTCATTATCGAAAAGGACGGGAAGAACTATGTTATTACAAAATTCTTCATGCCGCGGGAACGCTTCAAAGTGGCGATCAACGAAGAAAATGTTCCGTACAACATTTTTGAACAGCAAGGCTTCTTGAAAATATCCGGAGAACATCAGGTGGACTACAAAGACGTGTTTAACTGGTTTATTGAACTTGTAAAGGTTTACAAGATCAAACCGTTAAAAGTAGGCTATGACCGTTATTGTGCGGGCTATCTGGTGCAGGAAATGAAAGAAGCGGGCTTCCACATGGACGACGTATATCAGGGAACAAACCTTACACCGGTATTACATACCTTTGAAGGCGACTTGAAAGACGGGGCGTACTGTCTGGGCGAAAACAATCTTCTTCGCGCGCACCTTCTGAACGTGGCCGTTGATATCAACATAAACGACAGCCGCATGAAGCCGGTAAAACTGGAAAAGCGCGCACACATAGACGGCGCCGTGTCAATCTTCGACGCGTTGGCCGTGAAAATGAAATTCCACAAAGAGATCGGAAGACAACTTACAAACGCAGCGTGAAAAGAGGGCTTCGGCCTTCTTTTTTTTGCCGCCTGAAAGTAGGTCAGAATTTCACGATCTTTTTTTGTACGATTGAAGCATGGAAATTTAACCGGAATTACAGGACGAAGAACAGGGGGTGAAGACAAACGGGAATTATAAAAGATTTTTTGAATTATAGGCGTTTCAAGTATAGCCCGATCTTCACGATCCGCGGTGAATATTCAGCCGGGGGCGGTCTGGACGATAGCGACATTATAGGATCTATCGAAAATTGCATAGCGGTAAACGTGGCGAAATTAACGCCGCAGGTTATGAGAAAAGACGCCCGAGGAATGACAATAAAAGACGACTATCTGGCCCGCCTTCTTTCTTTGAGGTGGGCGCCGGAGCTATCAGCATACGACGCACTTTACAAAATGGCGGCGACACTGGTTAGAAAGTCAAACGCCTTCGCGGCGGTGATGTATAACGAGGACTTCACGAAGGTAAAACAGATCGTACCGCTTACGGTGTCTTCCTTCCGGATCTATGAAGACGACGACGGAAATATTTTATTCCGGTTCACTTGGGACTACGACGGGAAAACGTATGTATTGCCATATCAGAGCGTGATCCATATTCGCGCCCGGTTCAGTAAAAAACGCTTTATAGGCACACCGCCGGATCAGGCGATACAGACAACCCTTGAATTACTGGACGCCACCGGGCAAGCCTTGAAAAATACCGTGAAAAATTCGGCAAACTTAAAAGGCTACCTGAAATACAACAACTTCGCAGACGAAGACGAACTGAAAAAGAAGGTTCAGGAGTTTCAGGCGGCATACATGAGCGCCGAAAACGACGGCGGCATAGGCGGCCTTGATAATACAATGGAGTTTCACGAAATCACGCAGAGAACGCCGAACATTCCGACGATACAAAGCCAGTATTTACGTGACAACATATACCGCTATTACAACGTAAACGAAAACATTTTAATGTCAAAGTTCACAGAAGCGGAGTGGAACGCCTTTTATGAAAGCGTGATCGAGCCGATCGCCCTGCAGTTATCCCTTGAATTTACTTTCAAGTTATTAACAGAGCGCGAACGCGGCTTCGGAAACAAAATCATTTTCACTTCTAACCGGCTGCAATACGCGACGTTACAGACAAGAGCCACGATCGGTTCTACCCTGTACGACCGCGGAATTATCACGATCAACGAATACAGGGAACTAATGTATTATGAGCCGATCGAAGACGGTGACGTGAGAATGGTAAGTCTGAACTATGTGAAGGCAGACGATCAAAGCCTTTACCAGACAGGACAGGCAAACGGCGGCGCAGGTCCCGGATCCGGATCCGAAGAACCGCCGGCAGCAGGTGAAGGGCAGCAGGCGGCGACGGCAATTCAAATTTTGAAAATGTTCGTGCCGGTGATTATGAAAGGCGGTGAAAAAAGAAATGCCAACACTTAAAGGTTTTACTTTCAAAAATCAAACGGAGACAAGCGCGGATCTGTATTTCTACGGTGACATTGTTTCCGACTGGTGGGGAGCATGGCAAGACGAAGACCAGTACCCGGACGCGATCAGGAATTTCCTTTCGGAGCAGGAAGGAAAAGATCTGAACGTTTACGTTAATTCCGGCGGCGGTTCCGTATTTGCCGGGATCGCGATCTATAACATGATTAAGCGCCACGCAGCAAAAGCGAACGTGAAAGTCTATGTTGACGGTCTGGCCGGTTCAATCGCTTCGATCCTTGCGTTCGCAGGAAGCGAACCACCGGAAATTCCTTCAAACGCCTTCTTGATGATCCATAACCCGTGGAGTTATTGCGAAGGCAACGCGGAAGATATGCGAAAAATGGCCGACGATCTGGACCAGATCAAAACCGGAATTTTGAACATATACGCCGAACACCTGAAAGAAGGTGTAACAATCGACCAGATCGAAGCGTTAATGGACGCCGAAAGTTGGTTAAATGGGGAAAAAGCCGCGGAATATTTCGAGGTAAAGACCACGGAAGCGAAGGAATACGCGGCAGCAGTCGGGGACTACATGAAGAAAGCCCGCTGCAAGGTCCCGGAAAAATTAAAAATTGCAAAGGACGGACACGATCCGGAGCAGCAGGCGGCAGAAGAAGCGGCCGCGAGAAAAAGACAGGAGATCCGCGATCTTACTGTCAAAGCAATTATGGAAGGAGAATAAAGCATGAAGTATGAAGATCTTGTAAAAATGAGCGTCAAAGAATTAAAAGATCGCCTGAAAGACCTGAACACACAGGCGCAGGCGGCAGCAGGAAAAGACCTTGACGCGCTTCTGGAAGAAGCAACCACGATCACCGGTATTCTGGACGACGTAAAGAACCGCGAGAGGTTGGCCGGTATCGCAAAAGACGCAGAAGGCGGCGCAGAGCCGACCGGCGGCGAAAAAGGCGAGGAAGTGAAGGACAAGGCCAGAGAGGAACGCGGCCAGAACATCAAAGACGGAAAGGCGGTTAAGTTTTCTGCAAAGAAAACATTCGGCGTAAAGAACGCCCTTTCTGTCAGTCAGACCGTAACACCGACACACAGCGCGGCAGATGTGAAAGAAACCTTTAACGACGTTTCTTCCCTTGTGGATCGCGTAACGTCTATCCCGTTAAACGGCGGCGAGACATACCAGAGGGGCTATGTTAAGTCCTACGGCGACGGAGCAGGCGGCACCGCAGAAGGCGGCGACTACAACGCAACAGAACCCGTTTTCGGCTATGTAACGATCGAGAAACAGAAGATCACCGCATACACCGAGGAACCGGAAGAAATGATTAAACTTCCGAACGCAGACTATGACGGCGTAGTGGAAGGATCCGTAACAAAGGCGATCCGTAGATACATGAGCCGCCAGATCTTAATCGGTGACGGAACTTCCGGAAAGTTCAAGGGAATTTTCCACAACCCGACAGAGACAAAAGATCAGGTTATCGATCCGGCAACCGATCTTTCTATGACCGCAGTTGACGACGGAACACTGGACGAAATTATTTATTCTTTCGGCGGCGACGAGGACGTGGAAGACGCTGCAGTTCTGGTTCTGAACAAAAAGGACCTGAAAGCCTTCGCGAAACTTCGCGACAAGCAGGGAAGAAAGGTTTATACCATTGTGAACCATGGAAACACCGGCACGATCGACGGTGTACCGTATGTTATCAATTCCGCTTGTGGAGCAGTCACAGACGCACAGACAAAGGCGATCGTTTACTGCATGGCATACGGACCGTTAAGCAACTACGAAATGGCGATCTTTTCTGACATTGACGCCAGAAAGTCCCTTGATTATAAGTTCAAGCAGGGACAGATCGCATACCGCGCGGACATTTTCGCGGGCGGTGCCGTAGCGGCCCACAATGGCTTCATCAGAGTAAAACGCCCGGCGTCAGCGTAAGCAATAACAGGAAAGGCGGCTTCTTATGACGATTGACGAGTTAAAGGCGGCCGCAAAGTTACGAACGCGGAAAATGTCAACGGACGAACTGGACGAAGACGTTTTCCGTTACGTTGACTTTGCACTGGCAGACCTGAAAAGAATAGGTGTCGCGGAAGAATACCTGAAAGCCCCGGAAGATCCGTTGATAATTGAAGCCGTTCTAACTTATGTCAAGGCAAATTATAGCATGGACGCAAACCACGAACGGTTAATGAACAGTTACAACATGATCTTAACCAAAATAAAAGGCGGTGAGTACAGATCGACGCAGTAATAACATTGATAGATCAGGGAGAAACCCGCGAAGAAGACGTGAAAGCGAAGGTTTTCGCAACGGTGAACCCGATCGGCCGTGACGAATACGCGGCAGCAGGTGAAAAGGGAATGAAGGCCCGCTATATGTTTGAGGTTTTCGCGAACGAATACACCGGTCAAGACGTCGTTTTGTACGGTTCGGAGCGCTTGACGGTATACCGGACGTATGGCCCGAAAACAAACGACAAGATCGAAGTGTACGCAGGGCAGAGAGTAGGGAACAGATAGTGGGTATAAAGGTTAGTGAACTTGCGCAGGAATTGGCGCAGGGGCTTAGCGAGTATTCGCAGGAAGTAGCGGACGCGATTAAAAAAGCAACCGACGAAGTGGCCGAAGAAGCCGTTCAAGAGTTGAAAAGCACAAGCCCGGTTTTAACTGGATCTTATGCGAAGGGGTGGGCCAAAAAGAACACTTACGAAAGCAAGAGTTCCAAACGAAACACGGTTTACAACAAAACCGATTATCAGTTGACACACCTTCTTGAAAAAGGACACGTCGGCCGCGACGGACGCAGAGTAAAAGCGATCGAACATATTCGCCCGGTAGAGGAAAAAGCCGCGGCAGAATTTGAAGACAAAGTGAAAGGAGCGATCGGAAGGTGACGACGTTTGAAGAGATCATAAAACGCGCCGAAGGGTTAGGCCTTCCGATTGCGCGAAATCAGTTCACAGCAACAAATAAAAAACCGGTACCGGATCCACCGTTTCTTGTGTACCTTTCCACGGAAAGGCAGCGCGGCGACGATACCAAAAACCGGATCCGGGAGATTGAAGGATCACTGGAACTTTACACAGAGAGAAAAGCAGATCCGGATCTGGAAAAGCAGATCGAAGAAAAGGTTTTGTTCGACGTTGAGTTTCGGAAGTATCAAGCACAGATACCACAGGAAGACACAACACAGACGGCCTACGACTTCACGATCACACAGAAAAAATGAAAGGAGAACAAAGCATGGAAAGAATAATTCTTGGAAGCGCTGATGTGTATATTCAGGCCTTCGACGGTTCAACCGTTCCGGTGACTGCAGATATTTGCAAGCCTGAAAATTTAATGGCCTATATTTCCGGCGGCGCGTCCGTGGAATACAAACCTTCTTTCTACACAGCAAAGGACGACACTGGAAAGAAGAGCAAAACGATCGTAACAGAAGAGAAAGTAACCCTGAAAACGGGAATTATGACCTTTGACGGGAACAAGTTCAAATACCTTTGCGACACCGCCAGAGTTACAGAAGACAAGGCAAAGAAACGCCGCACTGTAAAGATCGGTGGTATCGACAACAGACAGGGCGCGCGCTATGTTATTTGTCTTCACCACAAAGACGCGGTGGACGGCGATATTTGGGTAATGATCGTCGGAAACAATCAGGCGGGCTTTACAATTTCTTTCGAGAAAGACAAAGAAACCGTTGTGGACGAAGAGATCACAGCCCTTCCTATGGACGAAGAAGGAACCCTTCTTATGTACGAAGAGGAAATGACAGAGAGCGAAGCAGCAGGATTGTAACAACGAAACCATAACGGCAGGGCGGCGGGTGCGCCTTGCCGTTATTTAGTAGAAAGGAGAAATTAGCGTGGCGAATTTAAGTTTTGATTTTAACAAGGTGAAGCGTTCCTTCATGACCGTAACACTGAAAGACAATAGAAAACTGATCGTGAAAATGCCTATGAAAAAGACGTTTGAAAAACTGTCAGCACTGCAGGAAATGGACACGGACAGCATGACGGCAGAAGACGCCATGGACACACTGGGCGGCCTTTGCGCCGAAATTCTTTCCCACAATATGACCGGGGAGCAGGTGACGACGAAAGAGATCACGGACGATTACGACACCGAGGAAATGGAAGCGCTGATCGACGCTTACATGGAGTTCGCGGGCGGCGTAAAGAATAACCCAAACTAAAGATCCCCTTCTATCCCGGCGGGGATAACGAAGGGGTGTACTATAAAACACTCACACGCGGCGAAAAACTAGTGATTGACTACACCGGTTTGAATATATGGCAGGTGCAAGAACTGGACCTTGATCTATACCTTTTCTTCATGCGCGAAGCGTTTATTCATGAAATGAACCAGACAAAGGAAGGCAGAAACTACCTTGAAAATTGTTGGAGAATTTCGCAAACAGAACCGGACCGAAAGGCCATTCGCGAGAAGTTCAAACGAAGGGGCGGTGAATAGCAGGTGGCAGCAAGCACAATAAAAGGAATTACCATTGAGATCGGCGGCGACACTACGAAGTTGGATAAAGCCCTTTCGGGCGTCAATAAACAGTCACGCGATCTGCAGAAAGAATTAAAAGAAGTCGAAAAGGGCCTGAAACTGGATCCGAAAAATACGGAACTTCTGGCACAGAAACAGACACTTCTAAAAGAAGCCGTGGCCGCTACTTCTGAAAAACTGGACGTTTTGAAGTCAGCAGAAGCGCAGGTTCAGAAGCAGTTTGAAAACGGCGAAGTGTCGGAAGAACAGTACCGGGCATTACAAAGAGAAATCATAAAGACAGAAGCAGACCTGAAAAACCTGAAAACGGCAGCAGAGGACAGCAATTCAACACTTGAAAAGGTGGGAGAGATCGCCGGAAAGATTGGCAAAAAGTCCGAAGCACTGGGAAAGAAACTTCTTCCGGTGACGGGAGCAATCGCAGGGATCGGGACCGCTTCGATCGCGGCATTTAATGAATTAGACGCCGGTTACGATACGATCATAACGAAAACGGGCGCTTCCGGGGAAGCGTTGGACGGCTTGCAAGACAGCATGGACGCCGTTTTTACTTCACTTCCAACAGAAGCGGAAACGGCCGGAATTGCGATCGGAGAGGTAAACACCCGCTTCGGCTCTACCGGAAAAGAACTTGAAGACCTTTCTTCAAAATTCATTCAGTTTTCGGAGATCAACGGAACGGACTTAAACGGCGCGATCGACAGCGTAGACGCCATAATGACGAAATTCGGCGTTGACAGCAGCCACACCGGCGAAGTGTTGGGCCTTCTTACAAAAGCAGGGCAAGACACGGGAATTTCCATGGACACGCTGCAGAATACATTACAGACCAACGGCGCCACATTAAAGGAAATGGGCCTTGATCTCACGTCTTCGGTAAATTTACTTGCACAGTTTGAAGCGAACGGCGTGGACGCCACAACAGCGCTTGCAGGATTGAAGAAGGCGCAGCAGAACGCGACGGCGGACGGAAAGGATCTAAAAGACGCACTGGGCGAAACGATCGAGAAGATCAAAAACGCAAGCAGCGAAACAGACGCACTGCAGGCAGCGACGGAGTTATTCGGAAAGAAGGGCGCCGCAGAAATGACGCAGGCGATCAGGGAAGGCCGCCTTTCTATCGACGATCTTTCCGGCGCCTTATCAGATTACGGAAACGTAGTCGAAGACACATTCAACGCGACACTGGATCCGCCAGATCAGGCAAAAGTCGCGCTTAACAATTTGAAAGCAGCAGGCGCAGATCTTGGAAATACCTTAATGCAGACAGTAACGCCAGTTCTGGAACGCGTAGTGGAAAAGGTAAAAGCCTTTTCACAGTGGTTTAAGAACCTGAACGACACGCAGAAAGAAACGATCGTAAAGATTGGCGCGGTAGTGGCGGCGATCGGACCGGCTTTAATTATTTTCGGGAAACTTTCTTCGGGAGTATCGAAGGCGATCGGGGCATTTTCTAAAATATCGGGCGTATTCAAGGCGGCAGGAACGGCCGGGAAAGGCTTGTGGGCTATTTTATCAGCAAACCCGATCGGGGCCGTTGTCGCGGCCGTGGTGGCGCTTGTGGCGGGCTTCGTATTAATGTATAAGAAGTGCGACTGGTTCCGCGAAATGGTAGATAAAGCCTTCGCAGAGATCAAAAAGAGCGTTTCGGAAACGATCGAGAAAATAAAGCCGATCTTGCAGCAGTTGGGCGAAAGTTTCAAAAATTTAATGGAAAAATTGAAGCCCGTATTCCAATTTTTCACGACCTACGTTATGGCGGTGATACAGGGCGCACTTTCAGCAGTAGCGCCGATCGTTTCAGCGGTGAAAAATGCGATCGACTTTGTAAGTAACATTATTAGCGCATTTATGGCACTATTCAGGGGCGATCTGGACGGGTTCAGCCAGTACATAGAAGCAGCACTGAAAAACCTGATCGAGATTGTGAAAAATCTTATAACGGCGGTAGTGAATTATATAATCACATTCTTTCAGACGTTCGGCGTCAATGTGAAGAAAATTTTCTCTGATATATGGTCCGGGATTGTTTCGATCTTTTCAGGCGTCGGCGCGTGGTTTGCGGACAAGTTCCGCGCAGCCTACACGGCAATAACAACGATTTTTTCAGGGATCGGCCAGTGGTTCGCGGCCCGGTGGACGGACATTAAAAACGCCCTGTCAACCGTGGCGACGTGGTTTCAAACCATGTTTCAAAATGCCTATACGAACGTGAAAAATGTATTTTCCGCGATCGGCCAGTGGTTCAACGATAGATACATAGATATTAAGTCCGTATTTTCAACGGTTGGATCATGGTTTTACACAAAATTCACGGAAGCATACACGAATATTAAAAACGTGTTTAGCAATATTGGATCCTTCTTTTCGGGGATCTGGAACACGATCAAGGGCATTTTTACAAATGTCGGAACAAATATCGGTGAAGCAATCGGTGGCGCCTTCAAGTCGGCCATGAACAACGCCCTTGCAACCGTAGAACGTGCGGTGAATAAGGCGATCAGCTTCATTAACGGCGCGATCGACGTTATCAACGATATTCCGGGCGTAAGTATCGGACACGTTGGCGAAGTATCACTTCCACGTCTGGCAAAGGGCGGCGTTCTGAAAAACGGTCAAGCCATTATGGCAGAAGCAGGCCCGGAGTTGATCCAGATGGTGAACGGCGAAGCGGTTGTAACACCGCTTACGGCTTCGGCAAGGAATACGGCACTTGAAACAGCAGAAGGCGGCGGGAAAAGTTTTGTTCAGAACGTCAACATTACAAGCCCGAAGGCTCTTTCGCCGTATGAGACAGCCCGCCAGACGCGAAACGCAACCCGAAACATGGTTTTACAGTTACAGGGGGGTTGATAAATGGCGAAAAGAATTATTTGCAAGAATGAAGACGGGGTTCAAGTGGAATTTAACTATTCCTTTGAACCGTTCTTCCTTGTATCGGTAGACGGTATTTACACGGTGTCGAATAACGTTGTAACGTCGGAAAATACCATGGTGGACGGTTCCACGTATCAGGGAAGCACCACAAAACAAAGAAACATTGTAATAACGGCACAAATGGAACGAGACTATCAGGCAAACAGGGATCTACTTTACAAATGCTTCAAACCGAAGTCAACCGGCCTTTTCACCTACATAGAAGGCAGCGAAACCCGCGTAATTGACTACAAAGTGGAAGGGATCGACATTGACGAAGCGGGAGTGGTTAGAAATTTCAGTATTTCCCTTCTTTGCCCGGATCCGTTCTTCCGGGATCTTGAAGATATTTCCGTATCCATGGCAAGTTGGACGGGCCTTTTTGAATGGCCACACGAATTTCTGGAAGAGAAAGAGCCGTTCGCGGAAAGAACGGCCGAAGTATTGAAAGAGATCGAGAACGACAGCGCCGCGGACAATATCGGAATAACCGTCACACTGGAAGCGGAAGGACCGGTAATAAACCCGGCCGTATATCATGCAGAAAGCGGCGAATTTATCAAGATCGGAAACGAAGTTAGATCCTTTTCTATCAATGCCGGCGACGTGGTGATTATTACCACAGAAACAAATAACAAAGCGGTGTACCTTGTAAGGGACGGCGTAAAACAGGAGATCAACGAGTATCTGGACGAAGACAGCGACTTTATACAGTTGCAGCATGGAACAAACACGATCCGATATACGGCAGACGCCGGCGAAGATTACCTGAACGTTACCGTTTCTTACAGGTTCCGTTATCTGGGGGTGTGATATGGAAGTAAGAATTTACGATCGCGATCTGAATTTCAAGGGAGTGATCGAAAACCACACTTCCTTGATCTGGACGCGGAAATATTACGAACCGGGAAATTTCGAGATCCACGCCCCGATCACAGAACAAAACCTTCGCTTACTGGCAAAAGGAAATATTATTTCCAAACGTGGCAGCAGCGAAGCGGGAGTGATTGAAGACATAGAGAACGAAGAAAGCGATCTGAAAAACGAGATCACAGCAAAAGGCCGCTTCCTTTCGTCCTACATGGATCGACGCCTGATAAAATCAACCGTGAATTTTTCCGGGAAAATAGAAGTTGCCATGAGGAACCTTCTTTCAGGAGTGACGGCGATCCCGCTTGTGGAGTTGGGAACCTTAAATGGTTTCACGGAAACAGTAGAGTTTCAAGCGACTATGAAAAACCTTATGGCCTACGAAACAAAACTGGCAAAGGCCGGAACGATCGGTTATCGCTTCCGGCCAGACTTCCGGAACAGGAAAATTATATTTGAAACCTACAAAGGGACCGACAGGACCACGGCGCAAGGTATCAATTCCCGCGTTATCTTTTCAGAGAGCTACAACAACCTGAATAATGTTATTTATAAATACAACGATCAACAGTACAGGACAAAAGCGATCGTCGGCGGGGAAGGCGAAGGAGCCGCCCGCGTATATGTGGAAGTTGGCGGCGGCGCCGGGTTAGATCTTCGGGAAATTTTTGTGGACGCGAAGGACATTCAAAGCGAAGGATTGACAGACGCAGCATACAAAGCAGCACTGGCACAACGCGGCCGGGAAACATTGGCGGCGAATGTTGTTTCTGAAAGTGTGGAGTGCGAAACCGAAGCGGACATAAATTTCAAATATAAAACACATTACGACTTGGGGGATATTGTGACGGTAAAGAAAAAGAAATGGGGGATCGTATTAAACCAGAGGATCACAGAACTTCAAGAAGTGTATGAGTACGGGGGAATGTATGTAGTACCGACCATGGGCGACGCATTACCCGAAAAAATAGATTGGAGCGACAAATAAATGGGACAGTATGCGAATTTCTACAATTCCAGAAACGGCGACCGCGTTTACAATGCCGACAGCATGAGCGAATGGCTTTTACCATTCTTCACAACCGGCGTTTTTAATAATTGCTTCGCCGTGACGGCCACGGGCGACGGTATGAATATAAGCGTCGGCGGCGGCTATGTAAATATCAAGGGAAAGACAAAGCATTTTGAACAGGCGCAGATCTTCACCCTTGAAAAAGCGTCCGGAACGTTGGCCCGTATCGACAACGTGATCTTGCGAAGGGACGACACGAAACGCGACTTTTATATTCTGATCGAAACCGGCGGTTTCAGCAAAAACCCGGTAGCACCGGAAATTACAAGGACCGAAGCGATCCACGATCTGAAACTGGCAGAAATCAGGGTGGAAGTCGGAGCGATCAAGATCACACAGGACAATATAACAGATACACGAATGAACGCCGACGTTTGCGGGTGGGTAATGGCAACCGTAAAAGAAATTGATTTTTCGCAGATCACAGCACAGTTTCAGGCGTTCTTCCAGAAGTATCAGGCACAGATCACGGAAGAGTTCAACGCCTACCAGTCCACGATCACGAATTTAGAGGATCAGGGAACAGCAGCCCTTCATAACATGGAAAACCAGTTTGAAACCTACGCGGGGCAGCAGGAAGAACTTTTCACGGATCTTTACAACCGGATCAAGGATCAGTTATCGAAAGACGCGGCGGCCGCGTTGTGGTTTTCAGTAAATGCACTGCAGGCAAACTTTGAAAATCTGGCAACGAAGATCATGTTTGAAAACCAGTCAAAGGAAACGGCGGCGATCCTGATCGACATTACGAACGAAAATTCCGGAACGGTTACAACGGCGACGTATGCAGCAGGCGGCAAAACCTACCTGACAGAGCCGGGAACCTACAAAGTAGAGCCGCAGGCCGACAACCTGTTAATTATCCCGAAAACCTTCGTTCTGGACCACACACAGACAACGGAAACGTTGAACTTCACCATTTACGACAAAAACGCTTTCGCAGCCGTTGGCGGCTATGTTGGCGCGTATGTATCTAAAAATTAAGAAAAGGAGAAAAAGACACTATGAAAGGATTTCCGAAAGTATTAAAAACAGCGCAGGACGTGAAGAACTGTAAAGACATGGTGGACGCCGGACAGTTGCAGGCGGCCGACCTTCTGGAAGCAATCGAAGCGATCGAAAACCAGAATTTTATTATTTGCCCGATCCGCGAATTATCAGAGGATAAAAAGACGGTGACGGTTACATATTGCAACGAAGCGGCAGCAGGCGCAAAGGTTACGGCCGGCGGCGTAACTGCAACCATTCAGAGCGTGGAGCATATCGACGGAGAACCGGACGGATCCGGAAGGGCAGAGAAGGAAAAGACAAAGATCACACTTTCGAGAACGATCGCGGCCGGTTCCGAAGCAATCAAGATCACGAACACACCTTCCGTTTACGACGCGTTAGGAATGACGGAAGAAGAACTGGAAGCAATCAAAGCAGACCTGCAGCAGTAAGAAAGGAGAAAAACACATGAAATTTTTTCTTTATGATGAAACAATGATGAACACGAAGGCAAAGATCACCACGGAAAAACTGTCAGCCATGAGCGACATTGTATCACAGAAGGCGCAGTATATCACAGCAGCGGGAGCAGCCACACCGAACCAGATCACGATCGCGGCCGGCGTCCTGATCGCCGTCGGTTCTTCTGTATTCAAAACCGTATTAACAAACCTTACAACGGCAAACCTTGACACTGGTTCCGGGTTTGAAATGGGGACGGACTATTATATTTATTGTTGCGATCCGACCAACGGATCCGACACCGTGGACCGCGACGAAGTTTTTGTAATTTCTAAAAATACCACTTACCCTTCCGGGTACACAGCGGACAACAGCAGAAAGATAGGTGGTTTCCATTATGGAAAGTGTCGCTATGTGAACGCGATTGGAAACCCGATCAACAGCAGCGGAGCAGAAAACGGCAGCGGTTGGCAGGGTAACGTATACAACGGCATTATTCCGAACAGCGTATGGACCACAAAGCACCGCCCGAAGTGCGACGATCCTTCCGGCATGGTTTACCTTGGGAATGGATTGTGGGGCGATATTTACCTTTCTTCTGATAATGGAAGTCAGGGCCTGCAGTCGAAGTATAACGCGAACCCGATCACCGGAACGGAAGGCCTGAACTGGTATATTGCAAACGAGAAGGCCCGCCGCGTAGGAAAGAGACTTCCGACCTATGCGGAATTTTGCCAGGCAGCAGCAGGATCCCCGGAAGGTCAGGACGGAAACAACACCTACGCATGGAGCGCAACCGGAAACACCGGACGCCAGAAAACGGGATATGTTGCGAACGCCATTTCGGCGCTTAATATCCGCGATCTGGTGGGTAGCGTTTGGAAGTGGCTTGATGAATTTTGCCTGGATCCTACGGCTTCTGCATGGAACTGGTACGACGTACTGGGCGCGGGCTATGGTGACGCCTATATTCCGTCAAATACCGCGCTTCGCGCGCTCGTTGGCGGCGGCTATTGGAGCAACGGCGTTCGCGGCGGTTCGCGCGCGGTCTACGCCGACGGTTACCCGTGGTACGTCAACGGCGGCATTGGCGTGTGGTGCGTGTGTGACGCGCAGTAAGCAGAAGGGGCGCCCGAAAGGGCAGCCCCTATTTTCCGGGAGAATAGAACATGGCATATCAAAGCAGAAGTAAAAGCGCGACGCAGGGGAAAGAGGAAACCGCACAAATGGACTACACCCACACCGAAGCGCACCAAATGGCCTATGATTTTTCAGTGTACCTTCATGAGAAAATGAAGAAATTTCCGCACTATGAAAAATTCACGCTGCAAAAGGATATTCGGGAAAGTATCGACGGAATACTGGACGAAATAGAAATGTTTGAGATCACAAAGGTAGCAAGCCACCTATACGCGGCCGACCGATTAAAAAGACGACTGGTACGAAAGATCCGGCTTGCTTACGATCTGGGATATTCGGCCATGAACAAAGACGCCTATTTCTATTGTGCCAAACAGACCGGAGCGATCGGCGCGCAGATCGGCGGCCTGATAAAGTCGATCGCAGAAAATAAGAGAAAATAATAAAATTTGGGGCAACCGTTAATTCGCACTTCACGCGCTCATTGGCGGCGGCAATTGGAACAACGGCGTTCACGACGGTTCGCGCGCGGTCAACGCCAACAATTACCCGTGGAACGTCAACGGCAACATTGGCGTGTGGTGCGTGTGTGACTTGTAAAATCGCATAGACCGCGCGATCTCCGGATCCACGGCAAGGGTTATATATGAATAATCAAAATATATAGTCAGACGGTTCGCACAGACGGCCGGAAGGCCGTTCCCGTTCCGGAGAGAAGCCGGACAAAAGAACAAAGGCACCGCCGAAAAGTAGGCCTGAAATGGGGTGAAATGCGGTAGGGCAAACATGAAAACAATTAAAAACTTAATAGGTAAAATCTGTACTTTCCCGAACGCGATCAAAGCGTACATGAAGGCACGGAAATGTAAAAGGCTTCGCCCGGAAGTGTTGGAGTTTGAACAGAACAGGGAAGACAACCTTCAAAAAGCAATAGACGCCATACAAAGCGGTGACTATACGCCGGGAAAGTATAGAATTTTCAAAGTGTGGGAGCCAAAAGAAAGAATTATTATGGCGCTTCCGTTCTTCGATCGTGTAATTCAACACATGATCGTAAATATCATTGAACCGATTTTTGAAAAGCGGTTCATTTTCCATTCATACGCCTGCAGGAAAGGGAAGGGCGCGCACGAAGCAAGCGACACCCTTTCAAAATGGCTTTATGAACTGGAAGTGGTACAGGGGAAGAAAATCTATGCAATAAAGGGAGATATACACCACTATTTCCAGAGCGTAGCGCACGACGTATTAAAGAAAGAGATCCGGCGGTATATTTCAGATAAAGCACTTTTGAAAATTCTGGATCGGATCATAGATCACAACGGCATTTTCCCGCCGGGCGTGGGAATACCAGTCGGGAACCTTACTTCACAGTTATTCGCGAATGTATACTTGAACAAACTGGATCAATATGTAAAACACGTCCTGAAAATGAAATATTATGTTCGCTATATGGACGATTTTATAATATTATCAGAGGATCCGGAAGAGTTGCGGCACGTTCTGGAACTGATAGAAGAATTTCTTCGCCGGGAATTAAAACTGGAACTGAACCCGAAGACAACGATCCTTGCAGCAAAGAACGGAATAAACTTCGTAGGGTATATTCATTTCAAAGATCACAAGAGGGTAAGAAAGGACGCCATGCGGCGCCTAAAGAAATTATTAAAAGCCTTCGACACCGGGGAAGTAGAACTGGAAGACTTCGATCGTTCAATCGAAAGCAGGTTCGGCCACATGAAACACGCAGACAGCTATATTTTGATAGAGGAAACACAGGAGAAAATAAAAGAAATCAAGGAAAGGAAGGCGTCGGCCTGAAAACAGGTCAGAAATTGCCGCCCTTTCCTTTTATTATCTTTATAAAAGAAAGGTGGTGAAAAACATGGAAAAGTTAATTCATATCTATGCGGAAGCAGCGGGAAACACATTTTTGCAGTTAGTTTTGATCGCGGTGGTGATTGATACGATTTTCGGAGTTCTTCGCGCGATCAAGGAAAGAAGGTTCAATTCTAATTTCGGGATCAACGGCGCGATCAGAAAATGCGGAATGTTAGTTTGCCTTCTTGCACTGGTTACGGTGGATCATATTGTAGCGGTAAACCTGATCGGTTTCATTCCGCAGGAAGTGCGCGCAGTAATGGCGGTAGACAGGATCGGAACAATGGAGTTCTTCGCGATCCTTTTTGTAGCCTATGAGATCATAAGCATTTTGAAAAATATGTATCTTTGCGGCCTTCCAGTAAAGAAGATCTGGCAGACCGTAAAGGCATTTCTGCAGAAGTACACAGACGAACTTCCGACAGACGAAGAAGCGGAAGAACCGGAAACACTGGAAGAGACAGCAGCGCAGGAAGAAGGGGCGGCAAAATGACGAAAAAAGAATTTGTTTCACTGTTAGGGGAACAGGCCCGCGCCGATATGGCGAAAACAGGGATCCTTGCAAGTCTCACGACAGCGCAGGGAATACTTGAAAGCGGGTATGGTACAAGAGAACTTGCAGTGAACGCGAATAATATTTTCGGAATGAAAGCCGAACTTTCCGGCAATAACTGGCCGTCCGATTGGGGCGGCCAGACCTACACAAAGGAAACGAACGAACAGAAGCCGAACGGCGAAGTCTACACAATAACGGCAGCGTTCCGAAAATATGAGAGCATGGCCGAAAGTATCAAGGATCATTCCGATTACTTAGCGGGAGCGAAGAAAGGAAGCGTCCTTCGATATGCGGGACTTGTGGGCGAAAGAGACTACAAGAAAGCGATCCAGATCGTAAAGGCCGGCGGCTATGCGACGGACAATAATTACGTTTCAAAAATATGTTCCATTATAGAAAAATGGAACTTGACGCAGTACGACACACAGGAAGCGGGGCAGAATATGAATATTAAAATCATTGACGCAACCATGAAGAAAAGCCCGTGTTTGACAGGCGGGCGCACGATCAAACCGATCGGCCCTTATCTTCATTCTATCGGTTGCCCTTGCGAAAAAGCAATTAACATAATTAACAACGAGAACCGCGCAGACGCCGGCGCCGGCGTTCACGCGGTTATTCAGCACACCGGGGAAGTTTATGTGGGACTTCCGATAAATCCGGAAAAGAAAACGGCCGTTAGAAACTGGCATGGCGGCAGCGGACCGAAGGGAAGTTGTAATAATACCCATATCGGCGTAGAAATGACAGAGCCGGCCACGATTAAATATACCGGCGGCGCGTCGTGGATCGAACTTTCCGACGGTAGCAACACGAAAGCGGTTGTTCTGAAAAATTACAGAAACGCCGTGGAATACTTCGCGTATTTGTGCCAGAAGTTCGGGTGGAACCCGGAGAAAGACGGCGTTATTCTTTCCCATTCGGAAGGACACGCCCGCGGGTACGCCACAAACCACGCAGACGTTGAGCATATTTGGAAAAAGTACGGACTGACAATGGATCAGTTCAGAAAGGACGTAAAAGCAGCCATGGCAGGCGGTAACATTTCAGTTACAGGATCGCCCGCGGTTACAGATACGGGAGCGCAGGACGTGAAGGCGCTGTCTGGTGCGGTAACGGTAATTTACACCGGATCCGACGGCTTGAACGTGAGAACAACGCCTTCGTTTGCTTCCGGGAATGTGAAGAAGGTTGTAAAAAACGGCACAGCCTTCACAGTTACCGGAATTTCCAAAGATGAAAAATGGTACCAGATCAACGACGGCGGGGCAGCGGCCTATATAACAGCCGTTCCGGACTATGTTTCATTCAAGGCAACACCGGAGCAGAAGGCAAGCACAGCGGGAACCGGTTATTTCAGAGTAAGGAAAGACTGGAAGGACGCAGCGAGCCAGATCGGAGCCTTCAAAGATAGAGAAAACGCCGTGGAACTGGCAAAGCAGAACGCCGGTTATTATGTCTTTGACAATGACGGAAACAGGATCTACCCGGAAGCACCGGCGGCGCCGGTTGCTGCAGAATACAAAGTGAGCGTGACGATTTCGGATCTTCGTATCAGGAAAGGACCGGGAACAACGTTCGACTACTGGAAGAAAGATGGAAAACCCGTCTACACAGGAAAGGGAGCCTTTACAATCGTAGAGGAAGCAGAAGGCCCAGGCGCTTCAAAATGGGGCTTGTTAAAAGCCTACGCCGCAGGCCGTAACGGTTGGGTTTCCCTTGACTACGCAAAGAAAGCGTAAAACGTAACTATCAACAGTTCATGAAAACCCCTTGAAAGTCAGAAAAAGGAATAATATGTCACCGAAACCCCGTCAATAAAAGGCGGGGTTTATTATTTAAAAAAATATAACATATTCCGGAATATATATTGACATATTCCGGAATATGTTATATAATAAAGACAGTTAAGGAAGACTTAACGAATACATGGGCAAGCATAGAAAGGAGAACAACATGAGCGAAATGGATAAAAAGGAAATAAAAGAAGTCATAGAATGGTGTGACGAAAAGGGGCATAGCGAACATGAAATCTTAGAATTGATAAGACGAATTGTCGACGCGAAGCCGCGAGAAGAAAATGAATAAGAAATAAGGGACACAGAAAGGGCGGTGGACTTGCCAAAGCCGCCCGATCCGTTAAATTCATTATAAAAGGAATAAGACAAAATGGCAAGAGCAAAGAACGAAGAGTTTAACCAGATTAAATATCAGAACGAATTTAAGAAGGCAAATTATGATCGCGTGGAAATCCTTGTGAAAAAAGGAGAAAGGGCAATTATAAAAGAAATAGCAGCAGCAGCAGGACAAAACGTAAGTGAATATATAAATCAGGCGATAAAAGAAAGAATGGAACGCGATCAGCGCATGACGGCAGAAGAACAGGAATAATAAAAAGGACTATATAACAACGGGCGCCGGCCTTTCCAATCTGGAAGGGATAGCGCCCGCTGTGGTTATATAGTTATCCTTCAAGTACAAGATCATAGAATACATTTTCGGAAAGTATTTCTATGTCGTGGCCTTTGAGGATCAGATCTTCGGCCTTTTTCTGCTTGTTGCTTTTCCCATCCTTGATAGACTGGCAAAAGTCATTATTACCCAAAATTAAATAGTTCGTTTTCTTCGTGACATTATCGCCAACAGAACCGCCAAAATCAACGACTAATTGCATAGCGTCTTTACGCGACATTTTTTCAAGTGTTCCAGTGAACACACACACTTTACCAAAAAGCGGGTGAGAGGTATCGAAAGAAATGTTTTCCGTAGAAATATCTTTAGCGTGCAGTTCGCTTCTTTTACTGGATAATTTGAAATCTTCGAGACTTTGTCCGGTGGCTAAAATATCGGCTTGCAATTTTTCAAAAATGGCGTTGCATATTTCACAATCAACGGCCGCCCTATGAGCGCCTGCGGTAGAAATTCCGTAATGATCGGCAACGGTTGCTTGCTTATGATTTTTTAGACCAGGAAGAATTTTCCGCGCGATCCGCATAACATCAATAAAGGAGTTTGACAAAATAAGCGAGCGACAGTTCAGAAGATTGTCATATAAAAAGTTAATATCGAAGTTGACGTTATAGCCAACAATAAGATCGGAACCAACGAAATTATAAAATTTTTGCATAGTTTCTGAAATATCCGGGGCGCTTTTCAACATATCGTTCGTAATGCCTGTAAGTGAAGTTATGTATTCGTCGATAGGTTCGGAAGGCTTCACAAGTGTTGAAAAAGTACCGATATTTTGGCCGGAAGAATATTTCATGGCCGAAATTTCAATAATTTCACAGTAACGCGGATCAAGGCCGGTCGTTTCAATGTCGAGTACGGTATAAGTAGAAGGAAAATCTATAACGCTTTTCCCCTTACCTTTTCGCACGACTTTTTCACGCGATCCGTCGGAAGTTGTGATATACGGGCGTCCGTCTTCGTCAATACCAATAGAAATAAACATATTTTGTTCCCCCTTGCGGTTAGATTTTTAAGGGCAGCAGGTAGAAAAGTTCGCGTTGCTGACCTTTAGCACAATTTTAGAAACTTTATGTGTTAAAGTCAAGAAAGTTTCTGAACATTAACACATAAAGGAGCCGCAACGAATGAAAATATATTCATACAGGGGAAAGAAGAACCTTTCCGGTGATAAAATCAGGGAAGCCAGATTGAAACAACGCCTTTCACAATCTGATTTAGCGGCAAAAGTACAGATTGCAGGCGTGACACTTGAAAGGGATAGCATAAGCCGGATCGAGATAGGAACCCGCTTTGTCACTGATTATGAATTAAAAATTTTTGCAAAAGTTTTACACGTAAATGTGGAATGGTTGTTGGAAGAAACCGAAGAATAACGCCGGGGCTATAATGGCCGCGGCGTTATTTTTGAAAGGATCGAAGCCATGAGACATTTTTACCACCTGACACATGATGATAGAATAAAAATTGAAGCACTTTTGAAAGAAAAACACACACCGAAAGAAATTGCAAATAATATCGGTTGCCATATTTCTACAATATATAGAGAACTGAAACGCGGCAGGTATGAACACCGCAATTCTGACTGGACAACAGAAGAACGGTACAGTCCAGATATAGCGGACGAAAAATACCGGGAAAATTTGGCCGCAAAAGGTCCGGGGCTAAAAATTGGAAATGATATAGAATTAGCGGAGTATATCGAAAATAAGATTGTGAATGAAAAATACTCACCGGGAGCAGTATTAGGAGAAATCAAACACAAGGGAATTACGTTTTCTGTTACAATAAGCAAAACGACACTTTATAGTTATATAGACAAGGGAATTTTCCTTCATTTGACAAATAAAGATTTGCCGGTAAAGAAGAATGAAAAAAAGAAATATGATAAAGTGCGCAGAACACGGGCGCAAAAGGGCGACAGCATAGAAAAACGCCCGGAAGTAGTAAATACAAGAGAAACGTTCGGACATTGGGAAATGGACACAGTAGTTGGACTTCGGGGGAAATCGAAAAAATCGCTTCTGGTATTAACGGAAAGAAAAACAAGAAAAGAAATCATCATGGAATTAAAACGGCATACGGCCGCGGAAGTAGTTAAATCATTAAATAAGCTTGAAAGAAAATGGGGAAAAATGTTTTATAAGGTATTTAAAACAATTACCGTTGATAATGGATCGGAATTTGCGGACTTTGAAGGAATGGAGAAGGCAGCGCGCAGAAAAGGAAGCAGAGTGAAATTATATTATTGTCACCCATATAGCAGTTGTGAAAGGGGGTCAAATGAAAATCAAAACAGAATGATCCGGCGGCACGTACCTAAAGGGACAGATTTTGACACGGTGTCCGGCGACACAGTAAAACAGATAGAGATCTGGATCAATAACTATCCGCGCCGGTTGTTTAACTATGGAACAGCCGAAGAGCGCTTCAACGAAGAAATGGCAAAGTTAGAAGGTTGTTGAATATGCACAAAAAAGCAGAATGGAAATTGTGGAAAAGAGAGAACACAAAAACCAGTGATATTTTTCGCATTTAACGCTTGACTTTTTAATGTCACGGTTTGATGACTATCACGGAGGCGCTGTAAAGCTGGATGGACTGGATTATAAATTTATTGAGGATGTAAACACACAGGTTCTGGAATACCAGAAGGGAAATGTGGATTATGTAGACGTAGACCCCTCCATTTATCCGGTATATTCCAGCAATCCCGAACTGAAGGACCAGATGCATGGTTTCCAGCCCACCGGAAACTACAGCCTGACGCTGAATGCAAAGACATTTCCGGATGCCAGAGTAAGAGAGGCTATCGCGCTTTCCATCGACCGCGCCGCAATCTGTGAGAGTATCCTCCACAAAACAGCAACGGTTCCGACCTCTTATATCCCGGCAGGCATTATCGGACACGATGATACGCTTCCTGAATTTGAATACAATCCGGAGAAAGCAAAATCCCTTTTAGCTGAGGCAGGCTTCCCGGATGGAATTAACCTTCGTGTAACCGTAAATACAAAGTACCAGGGTAATGTAGCGATTGCTACGGCGTTCCAGCAGCAGGCAAAAGCAGCCGGCATCAATGTGGAGGTAGAGCAGGTAGACTCCGCAGCATGGTCTGATATGAAGAAGAACGGCGGCGTTGACTGCGGCATCGCTAACTGGTATGTAGACTATTCGGATCCCGAAAGTATGCTTTATCCTATGACAAAAACAGATTCCAACTCCAGCTTCTGGCATAATGATGAATTTGATCGCCTGCTGGCAGAGGGAATTGCAACCACAGACACAGCAGAGCGTCAGGAGATTTACGCAAAGGCAGAACATATCATGACAAGAGAAGACTGGGCAACCACTCCTCTGTACAATGAAACAAAATTCTACCTCTTAAATCCCACGATTACAGGCTTTGAGATGGATTCTACATTCCGTATGTTCTGGAAGAACGCAGACATACAGCAGTAGCCGATGTCAGAGGGGGCGGCAGTAGCGGTTTAGGATGCTTCCGCCCCCTTCTGCTGCGTATATACGGGAAAATGGTCCGGGCGGGCCGTTTTTAGTCTTTATTTTTCAGGAGGAAATCATGCTTTCGTATACAGCAAAACGTCTGGCCCAGACTATTTTTGTACTTCTGGGAATCAGTCTTATCACTTTTGTCCTGCTCCAGGTCGTTCCCGGCGATCCGGTGGCTATGATGCTGGAAAAGCGCGCGGATCCAGAAACCATAGCCAAGGTACGCCATGAGCTGGGGCTGGATCTTCCATATCATGTTCAGTATTTTAATTTTCTGAAGGGGGCGGTTCATCTTGATTTTGGAACTTCCTATTTTACGAAAGAGGTTGTATCCAGCGCCCTGCTTCGCTCTTTTAAAGTAACGGTGAAATTGGCCTGTATGTCCTTTGCCTTTGCCGCTGTGATCGGTATTCCCTGCGGTATCTTCTCCGCCGTAAGCAGAGGGAAAGGCATTGACACGGCTGTGATGATTCTTTCCATCGTGGGCGTATCTGCTCCGGCCTTTTGGGTAGCGATCATTCTTCAGATCATCTTCGGATTAAAGCTTGATATCCTTCCGATCTCCGGCTTTGATTCTCCGGCCTGTTACATACTGCCAAGCATTGCTCTTGGCGCCCGCTATGCCGGAAGCATGGCACGTATCACGAGAACCAGTATGTTAGAGGTTTTAAGCCAGGATTATATCCGCACTGCCCGTGCAAAGGGAGCGAAGCGCTGGTCTGTGATTTTAAAGCACGCATTGAAAAATGCAATGATTCCTATTGTTACGCTGGTGGGAACGGATTTTGGCTATATGCTGACAGGTTCCATGCTGATCGAAAAAGTATTTTCTATTCCGGGAATTGGAAAGCTGGCGGTAGACGCCATGTCTAATCGAGATCTTCCTTTGCTGGAAGGAACGGTTATGTACATTGCGTTTGTGTTTGTTATTGTAAACCTGCTGGTAGACATTTCCTATGCCTTCCTGGATCCGAGAATTCGTTATGGGAAAGGAGCCGTGTGAGTAAGAAAATGATACGTTTTTTTAATAAACAGAAACAGTTTGAGCAGGACGTGCTGGAGCATGGAATGGAGTATTCCAGTTTTTATGGGGACAGCTTAAAGCGATTAAAAAAGAACAGGATGGCCATGTTCTGCGCAGGGATTCTGGTACTTCTGGTACTGGCAGCTATTTTTGCTCCGGTGATCGCGCCATATGATCCAACCTATCAGGATTACAGCGCAGTGCTGGCAGCTCCCAGCATGGCTCACCCCTTTGGAACCGATGAGTACGGCCGTGATATTCTTTCAAGGATTATCTACGGATCACGGGTTTCCATCAGTATCGGTATTGTGGCGCAGGTGGTGGCTTCTTTTGTAGGCGTGACCTTAGGCGCAGTCGCCGGTTATTACGGCGGCCGTATCGACAGCATAATCTCACGTATTATGGAGATTTTTCAGGCATTTCCAGATCTGATTTTTGCCATGGCTATTATGACCTTCCTTGGAAAGGGTGTTTTAAACCTGTTCATTGCCCTGGGCCTTCTGACCTGGGTTCGCACCGCCCGCATGATCCGTGGTTCTGTGATGCAGCTAAAGGAAAAGGAATACATAGAGGCCAGCCGTGCCTGCGGCGCGTCCACATTCTGGATCATTACAAAAGGCTTGATTCCCAACTGTCTCTCTACGATCATTGTGCTGGTGACTCTGGGTATCCCCAATGCAATTATGTATGAGGCTTCCTTAAGCTTTCTCGGTATTGGTATCCAGCCGCCTACGCCTTCCTGGGGAAATATGATCTCTGCGGCTCAGACTTTTATCAGCTATCGGCCAGTATACAGCATTATGCCTGGTGTGGCCATTATGGTAACGGTAATCGCCTTTAATATTTTTGGCGACGGCTTAAGAGATGCCCTGGATCCCAAGCTTAAAAACTGATGGAGGTGGAACGGATGGAAGATAAAATATTAGAAGTAAGGAATTTAAAGACATATTTTCGTACCGACGCCGGCCTTGTAAAGGCGGTAAATGACGTTTCCTTCTCGGTAGAGCGTGGGAAGACATTAGGAATTGTGGGAGAGTCCGGCTGCGGCAAGAGTATTACCTCTCTTTCCATCATGCAGCTGGTAGAAACACCTCCGGGCCGCTATGAGGGCGGAGAGATCCTCTTTGATGGAGAGGATCTCTTAAAGATGAGTGAGAATCAGATGCGGGAGATTCGCGGCAATAAGATAGCCATGATCTTTCAGGAGCCAATGACGTCCTTAAACCCTGTTTTTACCATTGGTCAGCAGCTGATGGAGGCAATTTTGCTCCATGAAAAAGCAACAAAGCAGCAGGCCAGGGAAAAGGGCATTGAGATGCTTAAAAAAGTGAAGATCCCTTTGGCAGAGAAACGGTTTGACGAATATCCCCATCAGCTTTCCGGCGGTATGCGCCAGAGGGTGATGATCGCCATGGCTCTTTGCTGCAATCCGCAGCTTTTAATCTGTGATGAGCCCACAACGGCTCTGGATGTGACGATTCAGGCGCAGATTTTGGATCTGATCAATGAATTAAAGGAAGAAACAGGCACGTCCGTTATGATGATTACCCACGATCTGGGGGTGATCGCCGAGGTGGCAGATGACGTGATGGTCATGTATGCGGGAAAGGTAGTAGAGCACGCGACCTGCGACCAGATTTTTGACGAGCCTCTTCATCCCTATACTTCTGGTCTCATGAGCTGTATTCCCAGATTGGATGGAGATGATACGAAGGAATTAAGCGTGATTGAGGGCATGGTGCCAAGCTACGACGATATGCCGGAGGGCTGCGCCTTTTGTCCCAGATGTCCCTATGCAAAGGAAATCTGCAGAAAGCAGATGCCGGAGCTTGAGGAAGTGAAGGGACGCCGGGTGCGCTGTTTCAGATATACGAAGGAATGGGAGGAAAGCGCCAAATGAGCGAACAGATGAATGAAATGCCTCTTTTGGAGGTAAGGCATTTAAGAAAGCTTTTTCCGGCAAAATCAGCCTTCGGCACACGGGAAAAGAAATTTATAAAGGCAGTGGACGACGTTTCCTTTACCTTAAACCCCAGGGAGACACTGGGAGTGGTAGGAGAGTCCGGCTGCGGAAAATCCACCATGGGACGTTCCGTTCTGCGTCTGATTGAGCCTACGGACGGAGAGATCCTTTATAAGGGACAGGATTTTAAAAAGGCTTCCGGCCAGGAGCTTCGCAGGATGCGTGCTGAGATGCAGATCATTTTTCAGGATCCCTACGCGTCTTTAAACCCGCGTATGACTATCGGCGAGATTATTGCGGAACCGTTGAATATTCAGAAACGGTACGGCTCTAAGGAGGAGACGAGGGAACACGTTTTAAAGGTGATGGAAGTGGTGGGACTGAATCCAAAATATTACAACCGCTATCCTCACGAGTTTTCCGGCGGCCAGCGCCAGAGAATTGGAATTGCAAGATCCATTGTACTGGGCCCGTCTCTGGTTGTCTGTGATGAGCCGGTGTCTGCGCTGGATGTGTCCATTCAGTCCCAGGTATTAAATCTTCTGCGCCATCTGCAGGAATCGATGGGAATGGCATATATTTTCATTTCCCATAATTTAAGCGTCATTCGCCACATTTCCGATCGTGTGATGGTTATGTATCTGGGTCATGTGGTTGAACTTGCAGATAAAAAACAGCTGTATGAGAATCCGTCCCATCCATACACCCAGGCATTGCTGTCAGCCATTCCGCTTCCGGAACGCCACAGTACCAGAAAGAAGATCCTGCTTAAGGGCGACCTGCCCAGTCCGGCAGATCCTCCATCTGGCTGCATCTTCCATACAAGGTGCTTTATGGCTCAGGAGATCTGCTCTGTGGAAAAGCCGGAGCTTAAGGATATTGGCGGCGGCCATATGTGCGCGTGCCATTTCTGCGGGGGATGTAATCAATAGGTGCACGTTCTGTATCTGAGTAATGCGTGCAGACAAAAAGGAGGTAACAGATATGAAAATTACGGACATTAAGGTTCACATGATGCAGGTTCCCCTGGTCCGTCCTTTTCGGATTTCTTTGGGTGTGATCACCCATGCAGTAAGCTGCCTGGTAGAAATCGAGACCGACACAGGGATTACCGGTTACGGAGAAGGCTCTCCCGGCCCGCTGATCACGGGGGAAAATATGCCCGGTACGGTGGAAACATTAAAGGTGTTCAGGGAAAAACTCATTGGTATGGATCCAAGGGATATTGAGGCGGTAAACGCCGTGATGAACCGGGCAGTGGCATATGCGGGAACTGCAAAGGCAGCCGTTGATATTGCCTGCCATGATATACTGGGAAAAGACAGCGGACTTGCGCTGTACAAGCTGCTTGGGGGGCTATCCAATACCATTGAGACGGATATGACAGTGGGAATTGACGCACCGGAAATCATGGCGGCTCACGCAAAGGAGCACATAAAAGCGGGATTCCGCGTTATTAAGACAAAGGTGGGGACGGATATTACAGAGGATCTGGCGAGAGTAAAAGCAATCCGTGAGGCCGTGGGCGATGATGTGAAGATCCGTCTGGACGCCAACCAGGGATGGAACGCCAGAGAAGCGGTGGAGCTGTTAAAGAGACTGAATGAGTACGATATTGAGCTGGTTGAGCAGCCTGTACGCCGTTTTGACTTTGAGGGCTTAAAGTATGTGACAGCCAACAGCCCGGTGCCGGTTATGGCAGATGAAAGCTGTTGGGATTCCAGAGATGCCCTGCATCTGGTTTCCGAGCGGGCAGTGGATTTCATCAATATTAAGCTGATGAAGTGCGGCGGCCTCTGGGAGGCAAAGAAAATTGTGAACATTGCCGAGGCAGCGGGAGTAGAGATCATGCTGGGCTGCATGGCTGAGGAAAGCGGAATTGCCATCAATGCGGCGGCAGCTCTTGGCGCGGCTCTTGGAAATATTACCCGGGCGGACTTAGATGCCAGCTTTTCCTTAAAGGAACTGCCGTATGAGGGCGGTTTCACCATTGAAAATACAAAGGATCTGGTGTTGTCTGAGGCTCCCGGACTGGGCCTTAGCCGCTTAAAGGAGGAAATGTTTCAATGAGCAGACAGGCGCAGGACATATCAGAGGGAATCCGCAGGCTGGAGAGCCATACCGCTCAGATTATGGAAGAGTCCAACGCCAGAGGCATTGCCGTAGGAGTGGTGGATCGAACCGGCAGGATTCTGTATGAGAAATACTTTGGTCTGCGTGATGCTGAGAAGGGACTTCCCATCAACCGGGATACCATATTCGGAATGGCATCGGTGACCAAATCGTTCACTGCCTTATCCATTATGCAGATGCAGAGGGATGGAATTTTATCGGTGGAGGATGCGGTGACGCGTTATATTCCGGAGTTTACCAATAAAAACCAGAAAGAAAACGTGCGTCTGTGGCATCTGATGAGCCACAGCGGCGGATATTTCCCACTGCCAAGGATTGTTGTGGATCAGACGGCCAGGGAAATGGGAATTGCCGACAGTTTAGAGGAGGAACTGATTTTCAGGGAGGACTTTGCGGAGGAAGGAATACGCCGGGTAGCGGGCCGCCTGGATGCCCAGACCCATTTTACAGGGAAACCGGGACAGCGGATGAGCTACTGCAATGACGGTTTCGGTCTGCTGTCCGACATCGTGCGCCGTCACTCTGGCTGCGGCTCTTTCAGCGCTTATCTGGAGGAGCATATTTTTAAGCCTCTGGGAATGGAGCGGAGCAATATCAGCTTTATCCGCAACACTCTGGATGAAAATGCAGCCACCCTTTATACCCTGGAGGATGGAGTCTGGAGAGCGGACCGCGATTATGAAAATGATGCCTTTGTTCTTCATGGCGGAGGGGCTTTAAAGTCCACCCTGGGGGATATGATGAAATATGCAGCCATGTACTTAAACGAGGGGAAGAGCGCTGATGGAATCCAGGTTATTGACCGCGATTCCATTGAGGAAATGTGCCGTCCCAGACAGATCGTAAAGCCGGGGGTCTACTACGGATACGGTCTTGAAATGAGCCAGATGGAGGACATGGTGATGGTAGAGCATGGAGGAAGCCTTCCGGGTGTATCCTCAAACCTTTGTTTCTGTCCCCAGAAAGGCATCGGCGTGATCGTACTGTGCAATACCATGGATGTGCCGGTTTACTCTATAGGCACTATGGCTCTTAGACTGTACTGCGGCCTGTCCTTAGAGGTCTCCCGTCCGGAGCATACCCCACGCTCCTGGACAGAGGAAGAAAGGAGAGAACTGGCTGGAACCTATTGCTCTGGAGAAGGCGACCAGTTTGTGATAACAGATGACGGAAATGGAGGACTTTCCATGGAAATCAACAAAAAACCGGTGGACCTAAAGGCTGTTTATCCATGGCAGGGCATGGTGCGAAAGAAATACAGCGACGTATACCTGACTGCATTCCGCGATGAAAGCGGAAGGGTATTTGCCGCCCGATACGGAAGCCGTATCTTCCCGAAGGCTTAGAAAAAGGCCCAAACGTAATACGCATATTCATTTTAAAGACAAAAAGACACGGAAGGTTCCTCTCTTTTGCCGCAGGGTGAAAGGGGGGAGCCTTCTGTGTATTCTGACGGCAGCAGATCTCAGGCTGTTTCATGCGACCGGCTTTCCTGAGGTTGTAGATGGTTTTAATTCGTGGTAAAATGATAAAAGACTGCTCGGAGGCGCAAGCCGGTCCGGGGATAGAGACAGGCTTGAAAACAGGGCGCTGATGCCTGTGAAATGAGAGGAAGAACGAGGAATGAAGTATCAGATTACAGACGGTACCGTTACCCTGGGCGGTGATACAGTCTTATCCCATATTGATTTTGAGATACAGGGAGCACAGAAGGTGGCTGTAGTAGGACGAAACGGGGCCGGAAAGACCACACTTTTGCGGCTGATCGCCGGGGAGCTCGCGCTGGATCGGGACGATAAGCGTCAGTTTCCGGGAATTTGCTGCTCCCGGAAGCTGACAGTAGGGATGCTGGGGCAGCAGGCCCTGATCCATGAGGAACGGACCGTGGAAGAATATCTGATGAGCCGCTGTCCGGCTCTGGGGATGTTTGACAGAGAGCGGTTTGAGTATGAGCGGGAGTATGACAGGCTTTTTACAGCTCTTGGATTTCACAAGGAGGACAAAATGCGTCCGGTCAACACGTTTTCAGGCGGCGAGCGGACGAAAGCGGCTCTGGCCGGCTTATTGCTTGAAAAGCCGGATCTTCTTCTGCTGGACGAGCCTACCAATCATCTGGATATGGAGACGGTGCAGTGGCTGGAGCAGTATTTAAGGAATTATGACCGGGGGGTGGTGATGGTGAGCCATGACCGGTTTTTTCTGGATCGGACGGCGGAGGTCGTTTACGAACTGGAGGATGGGCGTCTTACAAAATATGTGGGAAATTATACGGCTTACCGCCAGCAGAAACAGAAAAACTACGAGATTCAGTTAAAGGCCTATAACCGCCAGCAGGAAAAGATTTCCCATGAGGAAGAACTGATCCGCCGATTTAAGAACAAGCCCTCCAAGGCGTCCTTTGCAAGATCACGGAAAAAGCTGCTGGAGCGGATGGAGCGGGTGGAGGCGCCGAGAGAGGATCTTGCCCATATATTTACCGGGGAGATCCTTCCTGCTGTGCCCGGCGGCAAGTGGGTGCTGGAGGCGGAGCATTTAAAGATCGGGCATGGAGGCCGCAGTCTGCTGGAGGTAAGCCTGCGGATGAGAAAGGGGCAGAAGATCGGGCTTTTAGGGGAGAATGGGGCCGGAAAGACCACGTTTTTAAAGACAGCCGCCGGATTTCTGCCCCCGGTGGATGGTGTATGCTCCATTGGAAATCATATTACTATTGGGTATTTTGACCAAAACTCCGCAGCCATTGAATCGGATAAGACCGTCGCGGAGCATTTTAAAGCCCTGTTTCCGGCTCTGACGGAAAAGGAAGTGAGAACCATTCTGGGAAATTACCTGTTCAGAGGGCGGGAAGCGTCCAGAAGGGTAAGCTCTCTTTCAGGAGGGGAGAAGGCCAGGCTGGTGCTGGCGGAGCTTTTGCAGAGCCGCCCCAATTTCCTGATTCTGGATGAGCCAACCAACCATATGGATATTCAGGCAAAGGAGACGCTGGAATCTGCCTTCCGGGCCTACCAGGGAACTATTCTTTTCGTAAGCCATGACCGGTATTTTATTAGCCGTGTGGCGAAATCCATCCTGATCTTTGAGAATCATTCCGCCATGTATTATCCCTTTGGGTATGAACATTTTCTGGAACGGAGAGAGAAGGAGAAAGAGGGGCTGCCGGCTGCTCTTCGGATGAAGGCGGAAGAGCAGGCGCTGATTGAGGGGCTTAAGGCGGTGCCAAAGGCAGAACGCCACCGGCTGCGGGAAATCCCCACAGAAGAAGCCTATGACCAGTGGCGGCTGCGGCTGGCGGCAGAGGCACTGGAAGAAGCGGGAGAGCGGGCGCAGCTGGCTGCAGAAAAGGAATGGGCGAAAGACTGGCTGCGTGAGGAAGAGACAGAGGAAGAAGAGGCACGCACAGCCTGGGAGAGCTGGCACAGGGCCTGTATGGAGTGGTATGAAATCTGGCTGGAAATTCACCCTGAAAGGGATGAGAACAAACAGGAGGAAGAGATTCACAATGATATTATTTAAAAATGCGGATGTATATGCCCCAAAACATCTGGGACGGCGGGACGTTTTAGTATGCGGCGGCCGCATCGAGGCTGTAGGAGAGACGCTGGAGGGAGGCACAGGCTGCCGGATCATTGACGCCTCCGGTAAAAAGCTGTCGCCTGGTCTGATCGATCGCCATGTTCATGTAACAGGAGGGGGAGGAGAAGGCAGCTTTCACACACGGACGCCCCAGATCCAGCTTTCATCCATTATAAAAGCCGGTATTACTGCCGTGGTAGGGCTTTTGGGGACAGACGACATGAGCCGTACCATTGAGGACCTGATCGCAAAGATCAAGGGACTGAAGGAGGAAGGCATCTCCGCCTATGCCTTCTGCGGCGCCTACGGCGTCCCTTCCCCCACGATCACTGGAAGCATCAAGAAGGATATTGCCTTTATTGACGAAATTCTGGGCCTGAAGCTGGCTCTTTCTGACCACCGCGCTCCCAATATTTCAACAGACGAGCTGATCCGTCTTGCAAGTGATGTGCGCACGGCGGGGATGATCAGCGGAAAATGCGGCTGCCTTGTCCTTCATATGGGAGACGGAAAGAAGAAACTTACTCCGGTGTTTGAGGCATTGGAGGAAACGGATCTGCCTGTAAAAATCTTCCAGCCCACCCATATCAACCGCAATTACGATTTGTTCTTAGACGGTATCCGTCTGGTGAAAATGGGAGGAACCATTGACCTGACCTGCGAGGAATTTCCACAGGGGCAGATTGAAGGCATCCAGGATCCGATGATCGGTCTGTTAGAGGAAGCGCGTCGGGCAGGAGCGGATATGGAGCGTATTACCTTAAGTTCAGATGGCCAGGGAAGCTGGTCTGATTACGACGAATATGGAAATCTGGTGAAAATGGGAGTGACCGATGTGGGGAATATGTACGCCCAGCTGTGCTCCCTGGTAATAAATGGCGGAATGGAGCTTGAAAAGGCTCTGCCCTTTTTCACCTCGAACCCGGCAAAGGTGCTGGAACTGGCTCCGAAGAAAGGCTGTATCTGTGCCGGAAGCGACGCGGATCTGCTTCTGATGGAGGAGGACCTGACTCTGGACACTGTCATGGCAGGCGGCCGGATGATGATGGAAGGCAAAAAGCTGCTGGTAAAAGGAACGTACGAGTCATAAGGCTTAATAAACCTAGGGAGGATGTATTGATGAAAACATGGACAGAAAACTTGCCGCTGCCCCAGGACTGCGGCAGTGAGTTTACACAGAAGGGATCTGCAAATTACACAGCCTGGCTTTTAGGAACACAGGAGGAGAGAGAAAAAAAGAAACGTAAGGCAGTCATCATCTGCCCCGGCGGCGGCTATGGGCATCTGTCCGCCAGAGAGGACGAGCCCATAGCCAGACAGTATCTGGCAATGGGCTGCCATGTCTTTGTCCTCCACTACAGCCTTGCGCCCGCCCGTTTCCCAACAGCGCTGCTGGAACTGGCCCTTCTTGTGTCCACTGTACGGGAGCACGCGCAGGAGTGGGGGATTGATCCGGCCGGCATCGTTGTATCCGGTTTTTCTGCCGGAGGCCATCTGGCCTGCAGTCTGGGCGTACACTGGAATAAGTCCTGGCTGTCTGAACCGTTGGGGCTGAAGGCAGAGCAGATCCGCCCGGACGGCATGATTCTCTGTTATCCGGTAGTGACTGCCGGGGAATGGGGGCACAAAGGATCCACAGAGCGCCTTTTATGGGGACGTATGCTGGAAGAGACGGAAAAAAAACCGCTGGAAGGCAGTGAGGAGGAATATGAGAAGCGCAGAAGAGAGATTTCGCTGGAGCTGCAGGTCGGGCCACATACTCCGCCGGTTTTTTTGTGGCATACGGTCACAGATCAGACAGTTCCGGTTCAGAACTCACTGCTGTTAGCTGACGCGCTGGTGAAAAATGGCGTCAGCCTGGAATTCCATCTCTATCCCGTGGGCTGTCATGGCCTGGCGCTGGCCACAGAGGAGACGGCTGACGGACAGGAGCGCTATATAGAGCCGCAATGCCAGAGCTGGATTACGCTGGCGGGAAAATGGCTGGCAGGATAGGCGCCCAGCCCGGAACCGGCCGTGAATTATGCCTGTATACATTTCACAAAAATTGTACACAAATATTGTGAAAATATCTGAAATGCACGGAAAAACCGGTAGATTGATTGACAACAGGGGGAAGAAATGGTATAATGCACCCTATAATTGTAAGCGTTTACAATGGAAAATGCATTATTGAGCCCACATGGCCCTCCCGTCCCGGCCAGACGGTACAGCCATGGAATTTGTATGAAAGAGGGAGAACAAGACATGAAGAAACGAGACATCGGAGCGATCCTGCTCATAGGCCTTGCATTTGCGGGCCTTCAGGGCTGCAGCAAGAGCGCCGGGAAAGCAGATGCCACTGCAGAAGAGACAGCGATTCAGACAGAGGCAGAATCAGCAAAGGCTTCCGGAACAAAATCAGCAGAGGATCATACCTGGCAGTTTACCTATTTCGGTACATCTACCGATGAGAAAACAAATACCATGGCAGCGGGAGGCAGCCTGGAAAACGGGATTTCTCTTACTTCCTGCACGGTAAAAGAGGATGGAAGCATCGACAAAAAGGGCGGTAAGTTTGCTGCGGGAGAGGGATATGACGGCATTTCATTTTACTATACAACCATCGACCCAAAGGCAGAGAACTTCCGTTTAAAGGCAGATGTAACCATTGACTACATCAATCCAAAGCCGGACGGCCAGGAAGGCGTGGCGATTCTTGCCAGAGACAGTATTGGGGAAAACGGCGTGTCAGACTGCGCGTTTTTTACCAATTCCGCCGCTGTGATTGGCAGCAGCCTGAACTATTATGATGAGGATGGAACCAAGACCTCCATGAAGGACGGCATCGGCTACCGTATGATTACAGGTGTGGAGTCAGATACTACGCCGCCGGACGCAGGAAAGCTGACCCTGGATTCAGAGGCGTTTGACAAGGAGACCCTGCTGACAGCAGGCGAGACCTATACCATGGAGCTGAGAAAGAACAATACAGGCTATCAGGCAGTTTACTATGACAAAGATGGGAATGAAATGTCCCATACCCTGTATGGTTCTGAGAACCTTAACGTGATCGATGACCAGGTGTATGCAGGATTTGCCGTTGCAAGAGGCTGCAACGCAACCTTTAGTAATATTGAGTTTGAGGTGACAGATCCCGCCAAGGACGAACCGGCGCAGGAGCACCCCATGGAGAAGGAAAAGGTAAGCTTTAACTTCCTTTCTTCCAATACCACTGGCTTAAAGGAGTATCCTCTTTCCTTTAAGACAAATGCCGATGGTTCTGCCGTGATCTCTGACAGCACAGGCAATAAGCTGGATACCCTGGAGGTAAAGGCCGGTGTTCCTGTAAAGGGAACATACCCGGTGACAGAAGGGGAGAATCATTTTGTCATTGCCTTCACCCCAAAAGAGGGATATAAGATCAACGAATATACAGAGCTTGCAGACTATGGAACCGTTTCCTTTGACGAGACGGTAAACTGCCGCATCCTGTCCGGTGATACGGTTTACATTTCAAAGGATGGAACAGCGGATGGAACCGGAACGAAAGAAGCGCCGGTGGATCTGGCTACGGCTTTCTGCTATGCGGCTCCCGGCCAGACCTTTATCATGGAAGGCGGTACGTATACCTTTAAGGAAGGTCTTACTGTTTTACGGGGCGTAAACGGAACCGAGGAAGCGCCTGTTACCCTGCAGCCCGCAGAGGGAGAAACGGTGATCTTAGACTTTGCAAAGGAGGGATCCGGCCTTCAGATCTGGGGCGATTACTGGCATATCAGAAATATCCAGGTATGCAATGCTTCCGACGGAAACTGCGGAATCCGCCTTTCAGGCCACCACAATATTTTAGAGGGGATTCAGACTTACAACAATGGAAATACCGGCCTTCAGATCAGCGGCACCTCGGAGGAGACCATTGACTTGTGGCCCTCGGACAACCTGGTATTAAACTGTACTTCTTATAATAACTGCGATGAGGCCATGGAGGATGCAGATGGATTTGCCGCCAAGCTGACCTGCGGGGAGGGAAATGTATTCAGGGGCTGTATCGCGGCTTATAATGCTGATGACGGCTGGGATCTCTTTGCCAAGATTGCTACGGGAAAGATCGGGGCAGTGACCATCGAGGACTGCGTAGCATTTAAAAACGGCTATGTATATGACGCTTCCGGAAATGTGGTCAACGCAGGAAACGGAAACGGCTTTAAGATGGGAGGCAGCGGCATCAGCGGCCGCCATGTATTAAAGAACAGCATTTCCTACGAAAATAAGGCAAAGGGCATCGACTCCAACAGCTGCCCGGACATCGAGATCTATAACAATGTTTCCTTCAATAATGAAGGCCCCAATATTGCCATTTATACATCCAACCGGGCGGATACCGCTTATGTGGCAGAGGGAAATATCTCCTACGGTACAGGGGAAGGCCACAGCGAGGATATTCGGCTGAAGGGTCAGGAGGAAAGCGGTATTTACAACGAAACCAATTACTTCTACAATGAGGCGGACAAGGCATACGAAAACAGCAAAGGCGAGAAGGTAGCCGACGACTGGTTCGTATCACTGGATACCAGCGTAATGCCGGAACGGGCAGAAGATGGATCGATTCAGATGTATGGATTGTTGGAAAGAAAATAAGAGATAAAAAGGACAGAGGACGCCTCTATGGGCTGCCTCTGTTTTTTTAACGGTATGTCTGACATTCGTGCCCTTAGCCTGCCGCAGCCCTCTGGTTTGGCCTTGCAGCCGGTCTTTTAAAATGCTACAATCATTCTTTAGAAAGTCTTTTAAATTTTATGCACCCTATCTTTGATTTTGTATTCTATCATATGAGTGTAAGGAGGAAATGTATATGAGCGGGGATCGTATCCTGTTAGTGGAGGATGATAAGGAAATAAGAGAAGGAGTAGAGATCTTTTTAAAGAGCCAGGGATACCAGGTTTATCAGGCCGCCGATGGTTTGGAAGGGCTGGAGATCCTCAAAAATCATGAGATCGACCTTGCCATCGTAGATGTGATGATGCCGCGGATGGACGGGATCACCATGACGGCCAGACTGCGGGAGACCTATGACTTTCCGGTGCTCTTTCTCTCAGCGAAATCCGAAGAGGTGGATAAGATCCTGGGGCTGAATATGGGAGCAGACGACTACATTACAAAACCGTTTACGCCCATGGAGCTTTTAGCCAGGGTCAACTCTCATCTGCGGCGGTATCACCGTTTCATGGACCGTATCCACTCTAAGGCAGAGGAAAGCTCCAGGATCTACCAGGCAGGTGGACTGGAGGTAAATGAGGATACGGTAAGCGTTACCATTGATGACCGGCCGGTAAAGGTGACTCCCATAGAATTTAAGATCCTGCTGCTTTTAATCCGCAATCCAGGCCGTGTTTTTCCAGCTGAGGAAATCTATGAGCGTGTGTGGAATGAGCGGGCCATCAACACGGATACGGTTATGGTCCATATACGGAACCTCCGGGAAAAGATAGAAGTCAATCCGAAAGAACCAAAATATATAAAGGTGGTGTGGGGTGTTGGATACAAAATTGAAAACCAGCCGTGACAGGCATTGGCTGGGGATTCTTCTGCTCATCCTTTTGACAGCCGTTATGGCGGCGGCAACGGTGAGCTCGTACCCCTATATGCGTCAGAAGGCCATAGAACAAAAGAGCGCAGATCAGACACAGCGGGAAAACGAAAACAGCGAGTTTGAACGACTGGCTACCCAGATCATGAATTTCAGCTATGTGATCTGGCATCAGCAGAAGCAGGAAGAAAACGGGAGAATCCTTTCATTTTCCCAGACTTTCTATCCGGGGCTGGATGAGAAGCTAAGGCTGGCCCAGGAGAATGAGGGGGCGGACACGGCAGAATGGTCTGACTCCGAGGAGGAAACAGAAACCTTGCGGCAGATACAGGGGCAGATTACGGATCTTGGCCGCCGGTGGCAGGAGATGTATGAGAAGTATAACGGCACTCTGATCCGTTATGCGGTAATGGGAGAAAATGGAGAATACCTCCGAAGCAATGTAACCGATCCTCAGAGCGTATTTGCAGGTGAACCTTCCGGGGATCAAATCAGATTTACAGCAGAATTTTCCACAGGAGGACGCCTGGCAGTAACCGGCCTTGCAGGAGCCGAGGATGCCTGCAGCCGCCTGTATCAGGCGATGAACTCTTATGAGTTTTATGATCCGGTGGCATCCCGGCTGGGAAGCCAGTATCGCACCAGCGGAGCGGAATTTAAGGGCCCGGAAAACATAAAGATACAGTTTCTGTGTGAGCTGTCTGTACTTGGAAGAGGAACGTCAGACGCCGCGGGCATGGCAGAGGATTCCGTTATGCTTAATAGCTGGGATTATCAGGGCGGCGGATATTTTATGGTGCTGTGGAGCATCACAGCGATTGTGACAGTGATCGCCCTGGTTCTTCCTGGGATCCGCTCCCTTCAGATCGGGCGCAGCGCCCTGTGCCGTCTTTCCTTCGAGCCTTTGAGTATGCTGGGGTGTCTGTGGTTTGCAACGGTGATCAGCAGTATTCCGGCAGACCTGATCCGGGCTACCATGGACGGACGTATTACGGATGAGTGGATGAAGGCTGGCTTTGCGAAAGGCGCGGCAGATATGCTGACGCTCCTTCTTAACCTTCTGTTCTGGATGGTGATCTATGGGGTTCTCTGCTGGGGAATTACCTGTATCCGCGCGGTCTTTACCCTGGGGCTTTGGCGTTATTTTAAGGAGAGAACCTGGCTTGGACGGTTTTTGCGCTGGTGCAAGCGGTGGGTCTGCAAAGGGCTGGATCTTTTTTCCAATACAGACTGGGAAAGCCGTTCTACCAGAATTATAGGAAAGGCGGTCATTGCCAACTTTATCATTTTGGCCCTGATCTCCTGCCTGTGGTTCTGGGGGATTGGCGCTCTTGTTATCTATTCACTGGTGCTGTTTATCCTTTTAAAGAAATACTGGGGACAGATGCAGGAGAGGTATCAGCTCCTTCTAAAGGGAATCCATGATATGGCCGAGGGCGATCTGGATGTGGAGTTCGCTGAGGATCTGGGAGTTTTTGAGCCATTCAAGGAGCAGATATCCCATATCAGAGACGGTTTTAAAAAGGCTGTGGCACAGGAGGTAAAAAGCGAGAAAACCAAGTCAGAGCTGATTACAAATGTGTCCCACGACCTTAAGACCCCCTTAACAGCGATTATCACCTATATCAATCTGCTTAAGCAGGAAAATATTACAAAGGAGGAGCGGGATTCTTATATTGAAGTTTTAGACCGTAAATCCATGCGCTTAAAAGAACTGATTGAGGATCTCTTTGAGATCAGCAAGGCAAACAGCGGTACAGTGACGCTCCACCTGGACTCAGTGGATATCGTAAGCCTCATCAAGCAGGTGCGCTATGAGCTGGCGGATAAGATTGAGGCCAGCGGCGTGGACTTCCGTTTTACACTGCCGGATGAAAAGCTGACTTTGCGGCTGGACGGCCAGAAAACCTGCCGTATCTTTGAGAACCTGATGGTGAACATTACAAAGTATGCCATGCGGGGAACGAGGGCTTATATACAGGCCAGACGGGAGGAAGGCGGTTATGTGGCTGTCACCATGCGGAACATCTCGGAAAATGAACTGAAGGTGTCGCCGCAGGAGCTTACCGACCGTTTTGTCCGGGGGGATCAGTCCCGCAACACAGAAGGCTCCGGCCTGGGTCTGGCCATCGCCAGAAGCTTCACTGAGGCCCAGGGCGGAACCATGGAGCTGGAGCTGGAAGAGGATATCTTTAAGGTGACGGTGCGGTGGAGGGAGGAAACGCAGGAATCTCCACTGGTATCGGAGGCAGCAGCGCCTCTCTCGGAAACCTCCCATCCCCCTGTCCCGGAGAAATTTGCCTGGTGGGATCCGGAAGAAAATGAAATTCTGGAAGAAAATGCAGAAAATGAAACTGCCCGGCCGGAGGATGAAACCAAGGACTCTTAAGATAAGTTCTAAGGGTAAAACAGAAAATAAAAGGAGTATTTTCAAAAAGGGTAAGGAACGTTAAGGAAAGATATTGATAACTATTTGGACAGATGTCCGGGAATCCCCTGTTATTCAGGGGTCCCGGACTTTTTTGATGAAAAAAACGGCTATAAAATGAGACTTTACAAATCAAAAAGACTTTTTGTATGCTCAAACCAGCAAAAAGACCATCCGGCGGCAGATATTGGAACCATATGCAGGGGAAACGGGGCAGCTGGATAGTAAGAGGAGAGGAGAAGGAAGATGAGAGGAAAATGGAGAAGAAGACCTGCCGTATTTTTTGGCGCAGCCCTTACAGCGTCAGCAGTGATCGCAGCGGGTTTTCCGGGAACAGCTGCCGGACAGAGCGCAGTTTCGGCAGAACGCGCGCAGGAGGCGGAGGAAATACAGGGGGAGGAAAAATTACAGTCCCCTACGTCACTGAAGGTTCGCCGTCTGACAAAGGACAGCACAACTCTCCAGTGGGAAGCCTCAGATGGCGCTTTAGAATACTGGATATACTGGTCAGACCGGAACCGGACAGATCTTGAGGGAACCGAGGGGTATGCACTGGCCGGAAAAACAAAGGCAACTACTTTCGTCTACGAAAAGCCCACTCATATGGAACGTTATTTTAAAGTAGTGGCCGTAGATGAAAATGGAAAATCGGCGCCCTCTGAGGCAGTTTTGGCAGGCATTCAAAAAAACTTTAAGCCTCAGGCGGAATATCTGGACCGCGGGCTGACAGCCGTTCTTACGGAACAGGGAGTATTTGCCAGCTGGAGGATCACAGCCGACGAATATGCCGCAGGCGCGGCGTATGAGCTGTACCGTGACGGCTGCCTGATTGCACAGGTTTCGGCCGGTGAAAATTCCAATTATCTGGATAAGGAGGGCACGGCTGATGCCTCCTATACTGTACGGGCAGTGACCGGGGAGATAGAGCAGCCCCCATGCAGGCCTGTAAAGGTATGGTCAGATCAGTATCTGGAGGTAAAGCTTCAGAAACCGGAGCCATACCACGATGAAAAGGTAACACAGGAATATGAATATACCCCCAATGATACCCTTACAGCGGATGCAGACGGAGACGGACAGTATGAGCTGTTTGTCATGTGGGACGGCCTTTCTCAGGATAATTCCAAAGACGGCTGCACCGCGCCGGTTTATATCGACTGTTATAAGCTGGACGGTACTCTGCTGTGGAGTGTGGATCTGGGGATCAATATTCGTGCAGGCGCCCATTACACCCAGTTTCAGGTATACGATTTTGACGGAGATGGGAAAGCGGAGATGATCTGTAAAACAGCTGATGGAACCAGGGATGGGGCGGGAAAACCCATTGACGGGACAGAGCAGGTAACAGACTACAGGAATGAAACGGGCCGTATCCTGTCAGGGCCGGAGTATCTGACTTTATTTGACGGAGAAACAGGAATCGCCCTGGATACAGTGGATTACGATCCCCAGAGAGGAGAGGTTGCTTCCTGGGGGGATTCCTATGGAAACCGGGTAGACCGTTTTCTGGGCTGCGTGGCCTATCTGGACGGAACCCATCCAAGCGCGGTTTTTTCCAGAGGCTACTACACACGGGCGGTGATCTGCGCCTATGATGTGTCAGAGGATAAACTGGTGCAAAGATGGAAGATTGATTCCGATGACGGCGGGGAAAACCGTTTCCTGTATAATCAGGGTGCTCATACCATGACAGCGGCTGATGTGGATAATGACGGCTGTCAGGAGGTGATCTTTGGCTCTGCTACGGTTGATCACGACGGCACACTCCTGTATTCATTGAGCCAGCATGGGGAAAAGCACGGAGGCCACGGAGATGCCGAGCGGGTGGGAGATTTTAACTTAAGACACCCGGGGCTGGAAATTTTCATGGTGCATGAAAATAAGCCTCTGGATGCAGGAATCGAGATGCACGACGGAGACGACGGAAACTATGTATTTTCTTTCCCTACCACGGCAGATATCGGCCGCGGAGCCGCGGCGGACATCGATCCGCGGTATGAAGGGGCAGAATCCTGGGCTAATAACAAGTGCGGCAGTCAGGCGGCCCCCATGGTAGTTTCCCAGGATGGAACCGTCATTTCCCACGCAATGCCAGTGGCAAACCATACCATCTGGTGGGATGGAGATCTGGGAAGGGAAATTCTGGATCATACCTTTACCAATGACAGTGGCTTTGAGCCGCGTTCTGTCTACATTTCAAAATGGGATTGGGAAAAGGAGGAGGAGGTTCGTCTGCTGGAAAAAACAGACGTATATTCGATCAATGGAACCAAGGGAAATCCCTGTTTTCAGGCTGATATCTTCGGGGACTGGAGAGAAGAGGCGGCCTGGAGGACACCAGAGGGAAATATAAGGATTTATACCACCACAGATCTGTCATCCTGCCGTCTGTATACGTTAATGCACGACATTCAGTACCGCACGCAGGCTGCCAGTGAAGCCACCGGCTACAATCAGTCGCCCACCCCCAGCTTTTATATTGGCTTTGACCAGGAACTGATGAAGATTCCGGTGCCAACCCTCAGTATCCCGTCCGCAGATAAGGGAGAATGAGCCTGCAGGGCCGGCTGGAGCATCCCCTGGACTGCCCCGTCTGATTTTAAAAGAAGTGTTTTCCAGCGGCCTTGGCCAATGGAAAACACTTCTTTGTTTAATCTGGCGTATCTGCGGACACGTCCTCTCCTGGCCTTGAAGCTTCACAGCCTGCAGGATTTTGTCCAAGGATAATATCAGGCGCTCCGGTCAGGTTCACATTGCGGGTTACCTTGGCATCGTATGAATCAGCCTTCATGATTTCTGCCAGGTCAACGCCGGTAGCCTCTTTCATGGATTCAAACAGCTTTGCCATCACCACTGGTACATTTCCGGCTACGTCTCCCACGCCGTGATCGCCGTTTCCGCCTCCAATAATAGTGATCTTTTCGATCTGGGACAGGGGTTCAGCGATCTTTCCTGCGATTTCCGGCAGCACCTTGATCATCATTTCTGCCATAGCGGCCTTGTTGTACTTCTGGTACGCCTCGGCCTTCTTTTCCATGCCTTCCGCTTCTGCCAGTGCTTTTGCCTGGATAGCAGCAGCCTCCGCCTCGCCCCTGGCCCGAATACCCTCGGCTTCCTGCAGCATGGCGTATTTCTGGGCCTCTGCCTGAGCCTTTTTCGCTTCCGCCTCTTTCTCCTGCTCATATTTTTTCGCCTCCGCATCCCGCTGGCGTCTGGTCAGCTCTGCGGCTGCGGCCTGTTCAATGGCGTATCGGTCGGCGTCGGCTTTTTTGTTGATTTCAGCCTCCAAAGCCTGCTGCTGAACGGCAACTTCCTGTTTGCGCAGCTCGGTTTCCCGCTCCGTCTTTGCAATCTGAGCATTTACGGTAGCAGTCTGAATGGTCTTTTCCTGCTCCTGCTTCTGAATTTCATAGGCGGCGTCTGCCTCCGCCTTTTTCGTATCAGAGGCCTTCTGCAGCTCTGCCTTCTTGATGGCAAGTTCATTATTTTTCTGGGCAATCTCCGTTTCCGCCAGTACGCGGGCGTCATTGGAGGCTTTGTCTGCAGCAGCTTTTGCAATGGCGATATCCCGCTCCGCTTCCGCCTTTGCGATGGAAGCGTCCTTGCGGATCTTGGCGGTATTGTCCATACCCAGATCCTGGATCAGGCCGTGTTCGTCGGTGACGTTCTGGATATTGCAGGAAAGGATTTCGATTCCCAGCTTTTCCATATCTCTGGAGGCTTTTGTCATCACCTGGTCAGAGAAGGAGTCACGGTCCGTGTTGATAGCGCGCAGCGTCAGGGTTCCAATGATCTCGCGCATATTTCCCTGAAGGGAATCCTGCAGATCCATGGCGATCTTGGCAGGTTCCTTGTTCAGGAAGTTCTTCATCGCCAGCTTCATCCGTTCCGGCTCATCCGCTACCCGGATTTTGGCCACCGCATCCACGGTCACGTTGATGAAATCGTTGGTGGGAATAAATTCATCCGTTTTAATATCCACGGTAATCTGCCCCAGATACAGCTTATCCAGCTGCTCAAAAAAGGGAATCTTAAGCCCGGCCCGGCCTACCAGTACCCGCGGCTCCTTCCTGAGGCCGGAGATGATATAGGCGTGATCCGGCGGAGCTTTTACATAGCCCTGGGTGACAATGATAACAAGGATCAGAATAATGAGGATTGCCGGCAGGAAACCGAATAGAAGGTCGATCATAGAATTCTCCTTTCCAGTGAAAAGACAGCCATCCCCGGCCCGGAACGCAGGGCAGTTCCACTGGCCGTCGGATGAAGCATCAGGTTGTATAGAACCATTCTATCATATGACCCGTTTCAGACATAGATGATTCATGAAAATGTCAGAAAAAGAAAGAAAAAAGTTATAAATCGTCCGGCTTATTTGCCGGGAGATTGCATCGGCTTTCCTCTACATCCAGGGCAAAGGATTCATTCAGGCACTTTTGTATCGCAATATATGTCTTAAAGTCCTCTTCAGAGAATCCGTCCAGACGATGAAAGCTTCTCTGATAGCAGCGCTGTTCAAAGGCATCGTGATCTCTGAAAATCTTTTTCCCTGAATCTGTCAGGAAAAGCCTGTATTCCCGATGGTTTTCCGTATTGAGAATCTGGGAAATCCAGCCCTTTTCCCGCAGCTTGCGGATCAGCTGGGAGCAGGCGTTGGGCGTTTTTTTGAAGACCTCTGCGATTTCGCGGGCAGTAATTCCAGGGATCCGTCCCACTAAATGGATGATCTGGGACTCTGCCTGGTAGAGGACGGCAGCGCCGTAATCGTGGGGGATAGAGTCATATTCCTGGATGAAACGGCTTCCCTCATCCAGCTCGTTGATCATTTGACAGTATAAATCATATCGTTTATCCATAAGACTAAAACCTTTCGCTCTAAAATGATTATCAAAACCTATGAATATTATAGCTTTGTAAAATTTTCGTGTCAATGGAAGATCAAAAGATCATACACGTTCAGTGAAGTATTTAAAATGCACAAAAAATATAAAAATACTATTGACATATAGTGCAAAATTCTATATAGTATAAATGTGCTTAATAGTTTAGCGGCTTAACTTAGTGCGGACTCCATATTTTGAAAATGACAGACGTGTTATAATAAATATGGAAAACGGATCATTTAGGCGCTGTTAGGAGTTTCTTATCATTCAGAAACAGCAGCAGGGGTATAAGTGTTCCGGTGACAGGTATCCTCCTCTCTCCCTCCTAGGGGGGGGGGTAAACGGCAGCAAATATTGCTGGGCCGGGTATAGTGTGAAAGCACAAAACAGGGGTTGAAATATATACCCGGCTTGTGGCTATGCACAGGAGGAATTATATGGAGAAGATAAGTTCTACAAAACAGCTCAAGCAGTGTCTTGGTTTTTGGGATCTGATGGGGGCTTCCGTTGGCCAGATTATTGGCGCGGGCATTATGACTCTGCTGGGATCAGCAATCGCTATGACGGGACGTTCTGTTCCTCTGGCACTTTTTATTGCTTTTGTTATTACCGTATGTCAGTACATTCCTATGATATTTATCAGCGGCACCGTGCGCTGCCGCGGAGGCCGTTATTCTATGGTTGCCATGCTGGCAGGAAAGAGGATTGCGGGAGCATACAGCATTATCTATATTTTCAGTAATTTAAGCCTTTCCATGTATGCCCTTTCCTTTGCCAGCTACTTTGTATCGCTGCTGGGAATAGGAAGTGAGCAGACGGTTGCCCTTGTGATCATTACTCTTTTCTTTGTATTAAACATCATGGGAATTGATAAATTTGCACAGGTGCAGAAGATTATTGTTGCCTGTCTGATCCTCGCTCTGGGGGTATTCGCGGCATTTGGCGTCGGGCATATTAAACCGGGGTATATGGATCCGCAGCAGTGGATGCCGGGAGGGATGCTGGGGCTTCTTCAGGCAGGCGGTCTGCTGACCTTTGCAACTGGAGGCGCAACCTGCATTATTGACCTTTCGGCGGAGGCCAAAAATCCTACCAGGGATATACCAAGTGTTATCGTGATATCTACACTGGGGGTAGCGGCCCTGTATGCTCTGATTGCCTTTGTGGCGGCAGGTGTGTTTCCGGTTGAACAGGTCGCAGGACAGAATCTTTCTCTTGTGGCGCAGGAAATATTATCAAAGCCGTTATATGTGTTCTTCATGGTGTGCGGAGCGGGCTTTGCCCTGATCTCAACGCTCAACTCACAGTTTGCCTGGGCACCTAAGCCTACGATGCAGGCGTGTGACGATGGATGGCTGCCCTGCGGTCTGGCTAAATTGTCCAAATGGAATACGCCGTATATTATTCTGGGTATTTTGTATGTCATTGCGGTTGTATGTATTATTACAGGCTTAAGCGTATCTATTTTGAGCAATATGTGTGTAGTGGCAAACAGCATTACTACCATGATGATCAACGCCAGTGCAGTTAAAATGCCCATGGTTGCCTCGGAGGAATGGGAGCACTCTAAGTTTAAAGTCAGCAAGGGCGTTTTGATTCTGGCTTCCGCAGTAGGTACGGTGTCTGCTGGTTTTAACTGCTATCTGAATGCATCCCGCCTGTCAGCAGGTCTGCTTATTATAAATATCGTTGTTATCATCGGTTCATTTATTTTTGGAGCAGTGCGCAGCAAATATGCCCATGTTGAGGTCAGCTTTGAAAAAGCATAGAGGAAGTATATGGGAAGTGACTGCGTAACAAAATCAAATGGAAGGGCGATGACACAAAATGGATATACTGAAACTGATCGTTGTATTTGCCGTAATCATTGGGGTTTTGTGGAAAAAAAAGCCGATGTGGATGGCTGTTACAGCAGCCTCTCTTGCTGCGATTGTTCTTTATCGGCTTCCAATTTCAAAAACGGCGCAGGCATTTTGGAGGGGAGGGACAGCCTGGACCACATTAGAGAGTCTTTTGGTGTTTTATTCTATCACATTTCTGCAAAGAATGATGGAGAAACGCAGGAATTTGAGCAATGCGCAGGTGGCATTAAACGGCCTGTTTAATAACAACCGTGTCAATGCCTCAATCGTGCCTTTTATGCTGGGAATGCTCCCGGCTGCAAGCACCGTGCTGATCTGCGGGCCAATTGTCCGCGGGGCAGTAAAGAACTCAGATCTGACAGTACCGGAACAGGCTAGTATTACCTCGTACTATCGGCATATTTCAGAGAGCTTTCTCCCGACATATACAAGTATTTTTATCGCTATCGGGATCACACAGGGAAGAGTCAGTGCCGGAGCCTTTATTCTGGCAATGCTTCCCATGGTGTTGGCGCTGATGGCAGTTGGGTGGATTTTTTATTTGCGCCGCGTTCCAAAAGACACAGGGATGATCCCAGATCAGCCAAGGATATATTACTGGAAACTGCTTGGACAGAGTATATGGGCGATTGCCCTGACTATTATTCTGATCTTGGTTTTGGGGCTTCCGGTCTGGGGCGCGGTGTGGATTTGTATTATATTAAATGTATTTGTAAACCATTTTAAAATAAAAGAACTGGTGCCGTTTTTTCGTTCCGCGTTTGAACCAAGATTGCTTGTAAGTACATGGCTTTTGATGATTTTTAAGGAACTTCTCACGGAAACAGGGGTGATTATGAAGCTGCCGGAGTTTTTTTCTACGCTTCCGATACCGGTATTTATGGTATTTGTACTGATTTTTTTGTTTGGAACCGTAGTGGCCGGAACGCAGGCAATGATTGTACTGTGTATGCCAATGGCAATGGAGGCTGTGTCTGCGGGGCATACGGGGCTTGCGCTTTTTACACTTCTTATGTGTATCAGTTATGTGGCTATGCAGATATCTCCTACGCACATATGTCTTGTAATGTGCGCAGAGGATTATAAAGTGCCGTTGGGAACAATGGTAAGCAAAACCATACCGATGGTTTTGCTGTTTACGGGTATTGCAGTCGCTTACTATGGAGTGCTTAGCCTGTTTGGATTTTAAACAGTAAAGCAAATATTTTTCAACAGGAGGATTTAAAATATGAAGTACGATTTTACATCTATTATGGACAGACGTGGAATGGACGCGATAGCGGTAGACGGTCTGGGAACAAGAGGCATGGCTCCAGCAAAACCCCAGGAAGGCTTTGACGTGATTCCTATGTGGGTTGCGGATATGAATTTTCCAACGGTTCCAACGATTCCGGCTGCGATTCATGAAAGAGCCAGCCATCCGGCTTATGGTTACTTCTCGCCCCGCCAGGAGTATTTTGACGCAATTATCAAATGGCATGAGATAAGAAATGGGGTAACAGGACTGACGCCCGAATGTATTGGCTATGAAAATGGCGTATTAGGAGGAGTAATCAGCGCTCTGAATGTATTTTGTTCCAGGGGAGACAATGTCCTGATCCATAAGCCGACCTATATTGGGTTCACAAACAGTCTGACCAATAATGGATATCATATTGTGCATACTGATCTGGTTCTGGATGATGAGAATGTATGGAGAATGGATTTTGAGGATATGGAGAAAAAGATTGTGGAGAATAATATTCATGCCGCTGTATTCTGTTCTCCTCACAATCCCTGTGGACGTGTCTGGGAGCGCTGGGAGATTGAGAAAGCTATGGAGATCTATAAGAAATATGATGTGATGGTTGTTTCAGATGAGATATGGTCTGATTTGCTGACTGTGGGCTATACCCATATTCCTACACAGAGCGTTTCTGAGGACGCAAAAATGCGGACTGTCGCCCTGTATGCGCCGTCTAAGACCTTTAATCTGGCAGGACTTGTAGGAAGCTACCACATCATTTACAATAAGCACATCCGTGACCGTATTCTTAAAGAGTCCTCTCTTTCTCACTATAATGCCATGAATGTGCTGTCTATGCACGCGCTGATTGGAGCCTATAAGCCGGAAGGCTATGAGTGGGTGGATGAACTCAGGGAGGTGATCACGGGTAATATCGATTATGCCTGCAATTATATCCGCGAACATTTTGAGGGAGTGGAAGTATCCAGGCCTCAGGGAACGTATATGCTGTTTTTAGACTGTACGAAATGGTGCAGGGATCACGGAAAAACCATAGACGATGTGGAAAAAGCGGCATGGTCCGTAGGCGTTGCATGGCAGGATGGAAGAATGTTCCACGGCCCGTGTCACGTAAGAATGAATTTGGCTCTGCCTTTATCGAGAGTAAAGGAAGCTTTTGAACGTTTGGACAGGTATGTATTTAATGCGTAAGACATATTACAGAAAAAGAGGATACAGGGATGGAAAAATTGACAGCAGGCAGTCAGATGCCGGATTTTACATATGAGACACCCTTTAAAAAGGGAAAGACACTGTCAGAAGCGGTGTCCCGTGGCCTGGGAAACACGGCAGTTATATTTTTAAGATACTATGGCTGTACATTATGCCAGTATGATATTCACCAGTATCTTGTCAAATATGAGGAGATCAGGAAGGTAAAGGGACAAATTATGGTTGTTTTACAATCTGATGCCCATTTACTGGAGGAACAGTTAAAATCAGAGGAGCTTCCCTTTGAAATTATCTGTGATCCGGCTCAGAAACTTTACAGGCAGTTTGGGATCAAGCCGGCCGCGTCAAAAGAGGATATGCTTGGCCCGAATACAATGAAAAAGATTGAAAGCGCGCGGGAGGAAGGATTTTCCCATGGGGAATATGAAGGAGAGGAGCTTCAGCTTCCGGCTGTATTTGTGATTGACAGAGACAGAAGGGTTATCCGTGCTCATTATGGAAGAAGCGTAGATGACGTTCCATCGCCGGAGACCTTGTCAGACTGGCTGAAGGAACAGGGAGACTTCTGATCAGGAGGCTGATAAATAAGCTGTGACAAAGGGAAATTCCCGCTTAAATCCCTTTTCTTATTTCAAATTGTTTATATTTTATATAATCGCCCATAACTCCCAAGTTATGCATCATTGTCTGAAAAATCGTGTTCATAAACATACAGCACCTTTCCGTTTGATTATCTCTTCATACGCGTATGATACCAGTTTCGTAGATCTGCCATAATGGTGCTGAAAAAGCGGGCTGCCACTGAACATATGTCTTCTGACATATTCATTCAGGACAGCCCTGTTTCATTTTAACTATAATATGTGGCCAGGCGGTATATGCAGCTGTTGCATATGCTGCCTCATGGTCAATGCCGGTTCACGCTTCTCTTTACATAGCTGGTGTGGAGCAGATGGTGCGCCCGTTCGCTTCCTGGCTCGCCCAGAAAGGTTTCATATAACTCCCTGATGGCCGGATTCTCATGGGATTTGCGGATGGTGTTTGATTTGTCGCTGTCATAGAGAACCCTGGCTCTTAAGCTGCGGATATCCACGGTATTGCGGATATAGCCAGGCTGCTGAGGCTGGCCGCCTCCGTTGACGCAGCCGCCGGGACAGCCCATGATTTCGATGAAATGATAGTCAGCCTCGCCGGATTTTACCCTCTCAAGCAGCTCTCTGGCATTTCCCAGGCCGGAGGCTACGGCTACTTTTATATTCATACCCGCCGCATGATAGACGGCTTCCTTGATGCCGGCAGTGCCCCGGACTTCTGTAAAGTCAAGCTTTGGAAGCTCTTCGCCGGTCAGCGTTTCAACCGCAGTGCGCAGAGCCGCTTCCATCACACCGCCGGTAGCGCCGAAGATTACGCCTGCGCCGGAGCCAAGGCCCAAAGGTTCATCAAAGCCCTCATCAGGCAGATCCAGAAAACGGATGCGTGCTTTCTTAATCATCCGCGCCAGCTCTCTGGTAGTGATGGATATATCCACATCCGGAACGCCGGCGGCGTCCTCGTCATCTCTTCCGATTTCAAATTTTTTCGCCGTACACGGCATAACGCTTACACTTACAATTTCTCTGGGATCAATTCCCATCTTTTCGGCATAGTAGGATTTGGCGATTGCTCCAAACATCTGCTGAGGAGACTTGCAGGTGGAGAGATGCTCTGTCATATCCGGGAAATAGTGCTCGCAGTATTTGACCCAGCCGGGAGAGCAGGAGGTGATCATGGGCAGAACGCCGCCGTTTTTTACACGCTGTAAAAATTCGTGCGCTTCCTCCATAATGGTCAGGTCTGCAGAAAAATCGGTGTCAAATACACGGTCAAAGCCCAGACGCCGAAGGGCTGCCGCCATTTTTCCCTCTACATTGGTGCCGATGGGAAGACCGAATTCCTCCCCCAGTCCCGCGCGGACGGCGGGAGCCGTCTGTACGATGACGTGTTTTTTAGGATCTGCAATGGCTTCAAATACCTGATCCGTATTGTCCTTTTCCTGCAGAGCGCCGGTGGGACATACGGCGATACACTGGCCGCAGGAGACACAGGAGGTCTCTCCAAGTCCCATTCCAAAGGCAGAGCCGATCTCCGTTGCAAAGCCGCGGTTATTGGCTCCTATGACGCCGATGCCCTGTACCTCACCGCAGACTGCCACGCAGCGGCGGCAGAGGATACATTTGCTGTTGTCTCGGATCATATGGGCGGCAGAGGTGTCGATCTCGGAAGAAGTCTTTTCGCCGTCATAATAGGCTTCATCCTCCACTCCCAGCTCATGGGCCAGCTCCTGAAGCTCACAGTGGCCGCTGCGCACGCAGGATAGGCAGGAACGGTTGTGGTTGGATAACAAAAGCTGGATGGTCTTTTTTCTGGAATCCATGACCTTTGGAGTGTTGGTAAATACTTCCATTCCCTCCTCTGCCGGATATACGCAGGAGGTAACCAGTTTTCCGTTCTTTAATTCTGCAATACAGACACGGCAGGCGCCGATTTCGTTGATCTCCTTTAGGAAACATAAGGTAGGAATTTCCATATGCGCCAGTCTGGCTGCCTCCAGGATCGTAGAGCCCTTGGGAGCAGTGACTTCTATGCCGTTGATTTTCAGTTTGATCGTTTCCATCGTCTATTCCCTCCCTTTTACTTCTTAAAGATTGCGCCGAACCTGCATTTTTCCATACAGGCGCCGCACTTGAGACACTTGTTCTGATCGATGACGTGCGGATTCTTTATGGAGCCGATAATAGCGCCGGCCGGACAGCTGCGGGCGCACAGAGTACAGCCGCGGCACTTGTCACGGTCGATGCTGTAGGATAAAAGCGCCTTACAGACGCCGGCCGGACAGCGTTTTTCCTTGATATGTGCCTCATATTCGTCGCGGAAGTACCGGAGAGTGGAGAGCACCGGATTGGGAGCCGTCTGTCCCAGACCGCAGAGAGAATTGTTCTTTACATAGTAGCAGAGCTCTTCCAGCTTATCCAGATCCGCCATGTCGGCCTGCCCCTTGGTGATCTTTGTAAGGATCTCCAGCATACGCTTGGTGCCGATCCGGCAGGCGGTACATTTGCCGCAGGATTCCTCTACCGTAAATTCAAGAAAAAATTTGGCAATATCCACCATACAGTCGTCTTCATCCATAACGATCAGGCCGCCGGAGCCCATCATGGAGCCGATGGCAATCAGATTGTCATAGTCAATGGGAATATCAAAATGTTCGGCTGGGATACAGCCGCCGGAGGGGCCGCCGGTCTGGGCCGCTTTGAATTTCTTTCCGTTTGGAATACCGCCTCCGATCTCATCAATAACCGTCCGCAGCGTAGTTCCCATGGGAACTTCTACCAGCCCCGTGTTGTTGATCTTGCCGCCCAGGGCAAATACCTTGGTTCCCTTGGATTTTTCCGTACCCATGGAAGCAAACCATTCGGGGCCGTTTAAGATAATCTGGGGAATGTTTGCATAGGTTTCCACGTTGTTTAGAATACTGGGCTTTCCGAACAGTCCCTTTTGGGCCGGGAAGGGAGGGCGGGGTCTCGGCTCGCCGCGTTTTCCCTCGATGGAGGTCATAAGAGCGGTTTCCTCGCCGCATACAAACGCGCCTGCACCCAGACGGAGGTCGATATCAAAGTCAAAGCCTGTTCCGAAAATATTTTTTCCAAGAAGCTCCATCTCTCTGGCCTGCTGGATGGCAATGTGCAGACGGTCTACGGCGATGGGGTATTCAGCCCGGACGTAGATATAGCCCTGATTGGCTCCGATGGCGTAGCCGGCAATGGCCATGGCCTCCAGTACGGCGTGGGGATCGCCCTCCAGTACGGAGCGGTCCATAAATGCGCCGGGATCGCCCTCATCGGCATTGCAGCAGACGTATTTCTGATCTGCATCGTTCTGGCGGCAGAGCTTCCATTTTAAGCCGGTGGGGAAACCGGCGCCGCCGCGGCCTCTTAAGCCTGCGTCAAGAAGGGTCTGGATGACCTGATCGGGCGTCATTTCCGTTAATGCCTTTCCAAGGGCCTGATAGCCGCCGGTTCCAATGTACTCTTCAATATTTTCCGGGTCGATAACGCCGCAGTTGCGCAGGGCGATCCGGTGCTGTTTTTTATAAAAATCCGTATCGCTTAAGGCTTTGATGCCTCCCATCGGGCTTACTGTTTCCTGATACAGAAGGCGTGTTACCACGCGGCCCTTTAACAGATGCTCGGAGACGATTTCCGCTACATCTTCCGGCTGCACCATGGAGTAGAAGGCAGCATCGGGATAAACGATCATAATGGGGCCAAGGGCGCAGAGTCCATGGCAGCCGGTTTCAACTACGGCCACCTCATCCTCTAATCCCTGGCGTTTTAATTCATGCTTTAAGGAATCCATGATCTGGGGGCTTCCGGAAGAGGTACATCCGGTACCGCCGCAGACAAGTATATGTGAACGATACATAGGTAGTCCCTCCTTTTATTTTAATCCTGAAGCGCCCATGGTATATTTTTCAACCGGGTGTCCCCCTGCCAGGTGGCGTTCAATCACCTCCAGGGCTTTGTCAGGAGTCATTTTTACATAGGTAATTTTGTCCTTGCCGGGCTCCATTATCTCCACGATGGGTTCGTACTGACACAGGCCGATACAGCCGGTCTGTGTAACGCTGATGCGGTCGGTCAGGCCTCTGGACTGGATCTCCCGGGCAAAGGTGTTAAGGACAGGTCTTGCGCCTGCCGCGATTCCGCAGGTAGCCATACCGACTACCACACGGGTATGGTTATGGTCCTCCGCACGCAGGTTTACCTGGTTCTGCATCCGTTCGCGGATGGCCTGTAATTCAGCAAGAGTTTTCATGGGCTATAAACCTCCTTCTGTCATGGCGGCTGCTACAAAGCGGCGCCGCCGTCGGTTTCCATTTGATTTTCCTTCAGAAATTCCAGAATGTAGGCAGATACCTCTGGCGTATCAAGAGGGATACCGCCAAGGATTTCCTTTATCTGTCTGGTATCCAGGGTAAAGGAAACTCCATTGTATGTATATGTGTAGCAGAAATCTGTATCAGGGTGGTATACGATCAGGTTGTGGATGGTGGCGTTCATATCCCCAAGAGGCATCCGATCGATGTGGGACAGGCCGAATTCAGCGGTGATTTTAGTTCCCTTTCCCTCCCTGGAGGAGATGGAAAAGCTCCCATCGGTACTTTCAGCTGCCATTTTAAAAAAGGGTACGCCCAATCCTACCTTCCGGGTAGTGCGGGTAGTAAAAAAGGGATCTGTCACATGGGAGAGCTGTTCTTTGCTCATACCGCAGCCGTTGTCCGTGATCCGGATGGTCAGCCGGTCGGCAGCCGTGTCCGCTGTGACACAGATGGTTACAAGGGTGGCTCCGGCGCGGGTAGAATTTTCTGCTACATCCAGCACATTTAAGGAAATTTCCGGCATCATAGGCTAATTATATTTGGCTAAAATGCCTGGAATGTCATCAGGTGTGAGACGTCCGTACACTTCCCCGTTAATCATCATAACAGGAGCCAGGCCGCAGGCGCCTACACAGCGGCAGGAATCCAGAGAAAACTTTCCGTCTGGTGTACATTCACCGTTTGTAATTCCCAAGAGCTCTTCCAGCCTGTGAAAGATTTCCCCTGAACCCTTTACATAGCAGGCCGTTCCAAGACAGACAGAGATTTTGTACTGTCCCTTTGGCTGCAGGGCGAACTGCGCGTAGAAAGTAGCTACGCCGTAGACCTTTTCCAGAGGAACTTCCATCTCGTCTGAGATCATGGTCTGCACTTCAATCGGAAGATATCCGTAAATATCCTGAGCCTTCTGCATCACCGGCATCAGTGCGCCCGGCTCATCCTTAAGCTCTGCGATTACCGCTTTCAGCTGGGCTTCCTGCTCAGGTGTTCCCCGAAAGGGAACCGTCTGTTTTTTGCACGCCATCTTTATTACCTCCTCGGTTGCTGCGGCCGGGAATATCCTGCCGCGCGTTATGCAATGTGTTAATATTCTAACATGAAAAAAAGAAAAAATCTACATCTTAAGTAAAAAACAGTAAAAAGTTCGCAAAGGAATATGTGTAAAATGTTCAAAATAACTGCGGACGTGCTTGAAAGAATTGGGGATAAATGATATGCTGACATTAACCGGTGAACGATAATGACGGCAGTGAGGAGAGGACGCATATGACTGTGAGAGATGTAAGGGAGGTACTTGGCGCAAGAGTGCTGGCCGGAGAAGAATATATGGACCGGGAGGTCCGATCTGCCTGCGGCTCTGATATGATGAGCGACGTGCTGGCATTTTCAAAGGATCATTCTGTGCTGCTGACGGGACTGTGCAATCCCCAGGTGATCCGCACGGCGGAGATGCTGGATATTGTCTGCATTGTCTTTGTAAGAGGGAAAAAGCCGGATGAAAGTATGCTTGAGATGGCAAGAGAGCGGGGGCTGGTGGTGCTGGCCACCGGCCATAGGATGTTTTCTTCCTGCGGAATACTCTATCAGGCCGGGCTTAACAGCGGCGCCATATAAATGTAAGATCGGGAAGGGAACGTTTGTTATGGAGGAAGCGATTATTTTAAAGTATCCGATTTCGGGAGATGATTTTACCCGGGCGGGAGAAGCCAGCAGCGATGTTAAGAGAAAGCTTAAGCAGATGGGGGTAAGCCCGGAAGCTATTCGTAAGGCTGCCATCGCCATGTATGAGGGGGAAATCAATATGGTGATCCATGCAGATGGGGGAGAGATTACGGTGGAGATTACGCCGGAAAAGATAAAGATGGTTCTGGATGACAGGGGGCCTGGGATTGAAAATGTGGAGTTGGCCATGCAGGCCGGCTATTCTACTGCTCCGGATGAAATCCGCTCTCTTGGCTTCGGAGCAGGAATGGGACTTCCAAATATGAAAAAGTATTCAGATGGAATGGATATCGATACACGGCTGGGTGAGGGAACAAAAATCACTATGGTCGTAAACCTGTAGGAGGGAGAAGCCAATGGACAAATTTTATCATTCCGTACGGCTGGATCCTGCCCTGTGCAGGGGCTGCATCACCTGCATCAAGCGGTGCCCCACAGAGGCTATCCGCGTGCGGAGCAAAAAGGCCAGTATCAATAAGAAATTCTGCATTGACTGCGGCGAGTGCATCCGGGTCTGTCCCCACCATGCAAAGCAGGCCACATATGACCGGCTGGATACCATGAATCAGTATGAATATACGGTGGCTCTGCCTGCCCCGTCCCTGTACAGCCAGTTCAACAACCTGGATGATGTCAATATTGTGTTAAATGCCTTGCTTTGCATGGGCTTTGACGATGTGTTTGAGGTCAGCGCAGCGGCGGAGATGGTCAGTGAAGCAACCAGGCAGTATATTTCTGATCGTGAGGAACAGCTTCCGCTGATCAGCACAGCCTGTCCCTCTGTAGTTCGCCTCATAAGAGTCCGTTTTCCGTCCCTGATCCCTCATCTGCTGCCGTTAAATCCGCCGGTGGAGGTGGCAGCGATCCTGGCGGCAAGAAAAGCTGTGAAAAAGACAGGGCTTCCCAGGGAAAAAATCGGCATTATGTTTATTTCCCCCTGCCCATCCAAGGTGACCTATGTAAGAGCGCCTCTGGGAACGGAAAAAAGCCAGGTGGATAAAGTTCTGGCCATCAAGGATTTATATCCGCGGCTTTTGGCATCCATGAAATCCGTGGCGGGAGAGGATTATCCGTCCATTGGAACCTCTGGAAAGATCGGCATCAGCTGGGGGCACAGCAGCGGGGAGGCCAGCGGCCTTTTTACGGAAAATTATCTGGCAGCCGATGGTATTGAGAATGTGATTCGTGTTCTGGAGGATATGGAGGATCAGAAGTTTTCCAATCTGAAGTTTGTGGAATTAAACGCCTGCAACGGCGGCTGTGTGGGAGGCGTCCTGACGGTGGAAAATCCCTATGTGGCAGAAGTGAAGCTGAAACGTCTGCGAAAATATATGCCGGGGGCCCGCAGCCATATGGAAGACGACGAGACGGATTCTGTGAAATGGACCTCCCGGATTCAGTATGAGCCGGTTTTTAATCTGGGAAATAATATGATGGAAAGCTTTCTGCGCCTCAATCAGGCGGAGCGGCTGATGAAAAAATTTCCGGGACTGGACTGCGGCTCCTGCGGAGCGCCCTCCTGCCGGGCTCTGGTATATTTATTTGTTCGGGGAGATGCGGGTGAAACAGACTGTGTGTATTATCTGAGAGAAAATCTCCACCGCCTGTCTGAGGAGGTGGCAGTGCTGGCCGATGACCTTCACAGCAAGGATAAAAACAGCCAGGACACCTTAAACACCTTAAAGGAGTATATACGCAGAATCTCAAAGGAGATGTCTTATTTGGACAGCCGGGACGAGGAGGAGAATGAAAAATGACCGTACAGGAACTGATTGACAGGAAAATGTTCCAGGAAATAAATATAGGAGATGATACAGGACGGATCATCACAAAACCTTTTTGCTGTGATCTTTTAAGTATTGCAATGGGGCGGGCTCCCGCAGGCTGTGTCTGGGTGACGGTGATGGGCAATTTAAACACCCTGGCAGTAGTGGCTCTGACCGATGCGGCCTGTGTGATCCTGGCAGAGGGAGCGGCTCTGGATGAAGCAGCGGTGAAAAGGGCGGCTGTGGAAGGGATCACGGTTCTGCGAACCGAAGAGCCGGTTTTTGATGCGGCCCTACGGATCAGCCAGCTGCTGAAATGACGGAACTGTTTTACGACCTTCATGTTCATTCCTGCTTATCGCCCTGCGGGGATGAGAATATGACTCCGGCCAACATCGCCGGAATGGCCGCCTTAAAGGGGCTGGAACTGGTGGCTCTTACGGATCATAACAGCTGCCGTAACTGCCCTGCTTTTCTGGCAGCTGCCAGAGCACAGGGGATCGTGGGGATCCCTGGAATGGAGCTGACTACCTCAGAGGAGGTTCACGCAGTATGCCTTTTTCCAAAGCTGGAGCAGGCCATGGACTTTGACCGCTTTGTCTATGAGCAGCTCCTTAAGGTAAAAAATCGGCCGGAAATCTTTGGAAAACAGCAGATTTATGATGAAAATGACTCTGTATGCGGGGAAGAGCCCTGTTTGCTGATTCATGCTTCCCGGCTGTCCTTTGAGGGGCTGTGGGAGCAGGTTTCTTCCTTTGGAGGTGTTATGTTTCCGGCACATATCGATAAAAATTCCAACAGTCTCATTGCTAATCTTGGCTTCATACCGCCTGACAGTTCCTTTCAGACGGCAGAGATAAAGGACATGAAGAAGCTGCGGGACTTAAAGTGTGAAAATCCCTATCTGGAGCGCTGTCGGATCATCTGCAATTCCGATGCCCATTATCTGGAGCATATCAGCGAACGGCTGTGGAGCCTGCCGGTGGAGGAACGATCGCCAGAGGCGGCAGTAGACGCCCTGCGAAGGGGACTTGCCGGTCTATGATTCCAGCATATCCTTCAGTCCGCCAAGGAAATCCATGTCATCCTGTCTGACACGGAGATTGGCGGACATTTTTTTGCCCTGGCTGTTGGTGACGGTGATTTCAATAAGACTGCCTTCATCCAAAAAGCGTTCATCAGAGGCTGTTTTTACAAAGGATACCAACTTTGGATGGTTGGCCTTAAAACGGCTCCAGTATGGTTTAAGCTGTAAAAGATTCATTGGATTCATAATACAAATTACCTCATTTCTTTCAAAATAGAGATTCAGGTGCAGTGCTGCCCTTCAGACGAAGGATGCAGGACTGCGCCGCGGATCGGGGATCCGTTTCTGGTATTATATCCCAAAATCACACATAAAACAACGCTGTCTCCTGCTTTGGTTATTTACAGATGGGGTGAAAAGTCCTTGTGGCTTTGCCGGGAAACGTGGTATGATGATGGCTGAGAGAAGGTTTAAGGGCGCCATAACAGAAAGAGAGGATGAAGGAACGATGACAGGAGAAGCACAGATTAGCGAATATCTGGATATATTATCATCCAAAGCCCCGGTTCCTGGCGGCGGCGGCGCTTCCGCCCTGGCGGGAGCTTTAGGAGACAGCCTGGGACAGATGGTAGTTCATCTGACCCTTGGAAAGAAAAAATACGCACAGGTGCAGGATGAGATGCTGGAATATGAAAGCCATCTGAAACGCCTTCAGGAAGAATTCCTTGTACTGGCAGATCGGGATGCAGAGGTATTCGCGCCTCTGGCAGAGTGCTACCGCCTTTTGGACGTTACAGAAGAAGAAAAGGCTTATAAGGAAAAAATAATGGAGGAACGACTGCGCAACGCCAGCTTTGTGCCGCTGGAGATCATGGAGAAAGCGGTGGAAATGCTTGGTATTTTAGAGGAATTGTCATACAAAGGAAGCGTGATGGCGGTCAGTGACGTAGGCGTAGGCGTTCAGTTTGCACGCACCGCTCTTTTGGGGGCTGTGATGAACGTATATATCAACACCCGCTCCATGAAGAACCGTCAAAAGGCAGAGGAACTGAATGGAGAGGCAGAGCGCCTGGCGAAAGAGGGAACCCTGCAGGCGGACAGGATTTACGAGAATGTATTGAAAAAACTCAGGGGATAAAGCGGCAGACGTACTGCCTATAACAGGAGGAAGAAGAAAATGGAATTATTAAAGGGCGCGCCTGTTTCCGCTGCGATCCGGGCGCAGGTTGAGGAGGAACTCGCAAGGATTAAAGGGCCGGCTCCCAGGCTGGCTGTCATTCGGGTAGGAGAGAGGCCCGACGATCTGTCCTATGAACGGGGGGCCGTAAAGAAGATGGAAGCCTTTGGACTGCGGGTTCAGACGTATGTATTTCCTGAGGATATCTCAGACGAAACCTTTAAAGCGGAATTTAAAACCATAAATGAGGATCCCGATACGGCGGGCATCCTGCTGCTGCGTCCCCTTCCGGGGCAGATACAGGAGAGGGATATTGAGGCCATGATTGATCCGGCAAAGGATCTGGACGGCATTTCGCCGGTTAATATTGCAAAGGTATTTTCCGGTGATTTATCGGGCTTTGCACCCTGTACCGCAGAGGCTGTGATCGAGGTTTTGAAATTTTACCGCATCCCCATAGAGGGAAAGCGGGCGGTGATTATCGGCCGCAGCATGGTTATCGGCCGTCCGTTATCCATGCTCTTATTAAAGGAAAATGCCACGGTTACTATTTGCCATACCCGAACCAGAGAAATTCAGACAGTATGCAGGGAGGCGGAGATTCTGGTTGCTGCGGCCGGAAAGGCAAGGATGGTAGATGAGACATATGTGTCTGACGGAGCGGTTCTCATCGATGTGGGAATCAATGCAGATGAAAACGGCGCTCTGTGCGGAGATGTGGATCAGCCTTCCATGGAAGCGCGCAGGATTGCGCTGACACCTGTTCCGGGCGGCCTGGGGGCCGTTACCACTGCCGTACTTGCAAAGCATCTGGTTCAGGCCGCTTTGGGAGTTTTACCGTAAAATGAGAATAAAAGAGCCGGAAACGAAAATTACCCCTTGCGAAAATGAAAAAAGCGGCTATAATATTAAGCGTTACTGATTTCATATTTATGCATATATATGCATGATTAAGCAAAGCAGAAAAGAGGAGAGATGTATTATGAAGAAACGTATACTGGCAATGACAGCGGCTGTTTTAATGGCAGCATCTTTAACTGCCTGCGGCAGTTCCCCAAAAGAGACCACAGCTGCTGATACCAAGGCAGAAAACGCAAAGACAGAAGAGACTGCAGCTGCAGAGGCTGGGAGTGAAGCTGCCGGAGGCGTTCTTGTTATGGCTACCAACGCCGAGTTTCCGCCATATGAGTACCATGATAACGGAAGTATCGTGGGCATCGACGTAGATATTGCAAAGGCCATCGCTGAGAAGCTGGGCATGGAACTGGAAGTTGAGGATGTGGCTTTTGATTCCATTATCCCTGAGATTGTTTCTGGAAAGGCAGATATGGGTCTGGCCGGTATGACTGTAACTGAGGACAGAAAGGCATCCGTAGATTTCTCTGATACATATGCAAAGGCATCTCAGATGATCATTGTAAAGGATGACAGCTCCATCACGGGTCCGGATGATTTAAAGGGTGCGACCGTAGGCGTACAGCTGGGAACCACCGGCGACATTTATGTATCTGATCTGGAAGCGGATGGAACAACCGTAGAGCGCTACAACAAGGGCTTTGAGGCAGTTCAGGCATTAAGCCAGGGCAAGATCGATGCAGTTGTTATTGACGGAGAGCCTGCAAAGACATTTGTAGCAGAGACAGAGGGCATCAAGATGTTAGACGAGGCCTTTACAGAGGAAGAGTACGCGATTGCTGTAAAGAAGGGCAACACAGAGCTTCTTGACAAAATCAACGGCGCTCTTGGGGAGTTAAAGGCTGACGGCACCCTGGATAAGATCGTAGCTGAGTACATCAAGGCAGAATAATATCAGAGAGTTCGGTCCGCCAAAACCGGCGGGCCGGAGCTTTCCGGAATCTGTCTGAAATCTGCTGCAGCCCGTTTCTGTCCTGCAAAAAGAGATGCTTACGCTGTATCTGGTCAGGCACCGGAGAGGCGGCGGGGAAAATATCGGTCGCCTCCTGGGGCGAGCAGGCGTGAGACACGTTCCGGAACGGGAAAATACTGTTCTGGCCGACACATCCAAAAGAAGAAAGATAGAGGATAACTGGAATGTGGGAAAATTTTAAAAGTACATTTTATTTGAACTTCATAGCAGATGACCGGTGGCGCTACATTACCGACGGCTTTAAGACCACCCTGATCATCACCTTTTTTGCCTGCCTCATAGGCATTGCGCTGGGGTTTATCGTAGGCATGATCCGATCCACTCATGACAAGACGGGAAAGCTTACGGCTTTAAACCTGCTCTGCAAAATATACCTGACAGTGATCCGGGGTACGCCTGTACTGGTTCAGCTGCTGATCATCTATTTCGTTGTATTAGGAAGCGCCCGCATTGATAAGGTGATTGTAGCGATCTTGGCTTTCGGAATCAATTCCGGCGCATATGTGGCAGAGATCTTCAGAAGCGGCATCATGTCCATTGATCCCGGACAGCTGGAGGCAGGCCGCAGCCTTGGCTTTAATTATTTTCAGACCATGCGCTACATCATTATGCCTCAGGCGTTTAAGGTGGTGCTGCCTACTCTGTGCAACGAGTTTATCTCGCTGTTAAAGGAGACCTCTGTCTCCGGCTACATCGCCATCCAGGATCTTACCAAGGGCGGTGATATTATACGGAGCAGAACGTACAGCGCTTTTATGCCCCTTCTGGCAGTTGCGCTGGTGTATCTGATCATTGTTATGATCTTTACAAAACTGATCCAGATTCTGGAAAGGAGGCTGCGTCAGAATGAGCGGTAACAGAAATGAAGAAGCGCTGATCCGTGTCCAGGGCCTGGGGAAGAGCTTTGGATCCATTGATGTATTAAAGGATATAAATGTGGATATTCATAAGGGCGACGTGGTGTTTGTAGTCGGCCCCTCAGGCTCTGGAAAGAGTACCTTCCTGCGGTGTCTGAACCGCCTGGAGGAACCCACCAAAGGCCATATTTTCTTTGAGGGAACGGATATCACAGATCCTAAGACTGACATTGACAAGCACCGTCAGAAAATGGGAATGGTTTTCCAGCAGTTTAACCTGTTCCCCCACATGGATATCATGAAAAATCTGACGATTGCGCCCATGAAGCTTCAGGGCGTCAGCCAGAAGGAAGCGGAGGCGGAGGCTCTAAAGCTTTTAGAGCGAGTAGGTCTGGCAGACCGCGCCCACGCCTATCCCAGCCAGCTTTCCGGCGGTCAGAAACAGAGAATTGCCATTGTGCGGGCACTGTGCATGAAACCGGATGTTATGCTTTTTGATGAGCCTACATCGGCCCTTGATCCAGAAATGGTCGGCGAGGTATTGAACGTAATGCGCGATCTGGCCGATCAGAAGATGACCATGGTTGTAGTGACCCATGAGATGAGTTTTGCCAGAGAGGTAGCTACACGGGTGATGTTTATGGACGGCGGATATTTTGTAGAGGAGGCGGCTCCGGATGAGTTTTTTACGAATCCCAAAAACGAGCGTCTCCAATCTTTCTTAAGCAAGGTGCTGTAAGAGCACCCAGGCTCATCCGCTGCGGTCTGCCGGCCGGTGCGGAATGTAAAAAATGTATAAAATAGAAACAGGGCTTTGGAAAATCCTCTGACGGTTTCCAGGACCCTGTTTTTCTGTATAAAATACATGGGGCAGTATGCTGACAGGGGCTGATGTATTTATTAAAAGCTGATTAAATCGCAAAACATTTAATAAATTCTCTTGATAAAAAGCGGGATTGGTATTATCTTAAACAATATACAGGCAGAGGGGCCGGACAGATCCCAGGTTCCGGTCTGAGAAAAGGAGAACATATATGGGTGTAAAAAACAGCAACAACGGCAATAAAAAGCCCTTTTTGTATTACTACATCATCGTCCTTCTGGTGGTGATGGTTCTGAACGCACTCGTCTTTCCGTCTATCATGGAACGGTCTGTGGAGGTGCCTTTCAGCGAGTTCACAGCCCAACTGGAGGCAGGAAAGATAAAAGAGGCCTATGTAAGCAGCGACAACACAGAGATTGTTTATTCCTTAAAACCAGAAAATGACAGCAAGCTTCAGTGGTCTGCCGTCACCTACAAAACGGGAAATATGATCAGCGGTGACGAGTTGGCCGGCAAATTAAATGCAGCGGGAGTTCAGTATGGAAAAGAGATCCCGACAAAGGCCTCTCCTCTGCTGAGCTTCCTTATGACATGGATCTTCCCGATCCTAATGTTTGTGGTTATCGGCCAGCTGATGGGCCGGATGATGGCAAAGCGAATGGGCGGCGGAAATGCCATGACCTTCGGCAAATCCAATGCCAAGATTTATGCGGAGAATGAAACTGGAGTTACCTTTAATGATGTGGCCGGTGAGGAAGAGGCCAAGGATGCCTTAAAGGAGATTGTGGATTTTCTTCACAATCCGGGAAAATACGCCGATATCGGCGCAAATCTTCCTAAAGGCGCCCTGCTGGTAGGTCCTCCCGGAACGGGAAAAACCCTGCTTGCAAAGGCAGTGGCGGGAGAAGCTCACGTTCCGTTTTTCTCTATCTCCGGTTCTGAATTTGTGGAGATGTTTGTAGGTATGGGAGCGGCCAAGGTGCGCGATCTCTTTAAGCAGGCCAATGAAAAGGCGCCATGTATCGTATTTATCGATGAGATCGACACTATCGGAAAAAAGAGGGATGGCGGCGGCTTAAGCGGAAATGATGAGAGAGAACAGACATTAAACCAGCTGCTCACGGAGATGGACGGCTTTGATGGGAAGAAGGGCGTAGTGATTCTTGCGGCTACGAACCGTCCTGAATCCCTGGATCCTGCCTTGCTGCGTCCCGGACGTTTCGACCGCCGGGTGCCGGTGGAACTGCCTGATTTAAAGGGAAGGGAAGCGATTTTAAAGGTTCACGGACAGCGTGTAAAAATGTCGGATGATGTGGATTACAATGCAATTGCCAGGGCAACAGCGGGAGCCAGTGGTGCGGAGCTTGCCAATATTATCAACGAGGCGGCTCTCCGTGCGGTGCGCTTTGGCAGAAATGCGGTAAAGCAGGAGGATCTTCAGGAAAGTGTAGAAACGGTTATTGCAGGCTATCAGAAAAAGAATGCTGTGATTCCGCCAGAGGAGCGCAGGATCGTTGCTTACCATGAGGTAGGCCATGCCCTGGTGGCTGCCTGCCAGAGCCACAGTGCTCCGGTGCAGAAGATTACCATTATCCCCAGAACCTCCGGGGCTTTGGGCTATACCATGCAGGTGGATCAGGGAGAGCGGTATCTGATGAGCAGGGAGGAGGCGCTGAATAAGATCGCGACCTTTACAGGAGGCCGTGCGGCGGAGGAAGTGATTTTCCGCTCCATTACTACCGGCGCGTCCAATGATATCGAGCAGGCTACAAAGCTAGCCAGAGCCATGGTGACCCGCTACGGCATGACGGACGAATTTGATATGGTAGCCATGGAGACCGTGAATAACCAATATCTGGGAGGAGATACGTCTCTTATGTGCTCTCCTGAAACAGCCAGGAAGATCGATGAGAAGGTAGTCCAGATTGTCCGGGAACAGCATGACAAGGCGGTACAGATCTTAAGGGAAAATGAGTCAAAGCTTCATGAGATTGCTGCCTACCTTTTGGATAAGGAGACGATCACTGGCGAGGAGTTTATGGAAATATTTGAGAAAAAAGCTCCAGAGACAAAGACAGACCCTGGGGAAGCATAACAGGAACACACAGTACAACAGCAGGCGGCATCCGGTATGTCCTTTATCAGCCCCGGTTCGGTGCAATCGTAAGGTTTTGTTCGATTGCATTTGAACAGGGGCTGTGTTAATATGAAATACCTGAAAGAGTGTATATTTTACAGGGATTGTCCCGTTTTCCGGGATGGGTATGAGCGGCACATGACGCCGGGAATGACTGAAAGGCAGGTAGAAAAGATGAGCAGTATTTTAGAGCAGCTTTATGCGGGAGATCTGGCTCCAGCAGAACGGAATATACAGGGAAATGAGGAGTACGATCGGCTCTGCCGGGAGTCTGTTCAGGAAATAAGAGAATTTTCAAAAAAACTGGATGAGCAGAGCCGCAAAGCCTTTGAACAGCTGCTGGAGCATTATCTGGAACTGACTTATATAGAGAAAAGCCAGACCTTCTGCGACGGTTTCCGTCTGGGGGCCGGGATTATGTGTGAGGTATTTCAGGGCAGACCCGCCGCTGATGGCTGGCAGTAAGCAATTTTGGAATATATTGTAAGTTCTGTCAAAAACGAACAAATGTTTGCAAAATAAAAAATATTGTGGTATACTGATGGTACACGAATTTTACTTTAGGAGTGAATGTCATGGCAAAACAGTATATTAAGATCCGGGGAGCCAGTGAGCATAATTTAAAAAATGTTTCCGTGGATATCCCCAGAGATGAGCTGGTGGTTCTGACAGGATTGTCAGGTTCCGGCAAGTCCTCTCTGGCCTTTGACACAATTTATGCAGAGGGACAGAGACGTTATATGGAGTCCTTATCTTCCTATGCCCGTCAGTTTTTGGGTCAGATGGAGAAACCGGATGTGGAGAGTATCGAGGGTCTGTCTCCGGCTATTTCTATTGACCAGAAGTCGACCAACCGCAATCCCCGCTCCACTGTGGGAACGGTGACAGAGATATACGACTATATGAGGCTTCTCTACGCCAGAGTGGGGATTCCTCACTGTCCCAAGTGCGGCCGGGAGATCCACAAGCAGACCATTGACCAGATGGTGGATCAGATCATGGAGATGCCGGAGCGCACCAGGCTTCAGCTTCTGGCGCCAGTGGTCCGGGGGCGAAAGGGCGAGCACGTCAAGGTGCTGGATCAGGCTAGAAAAAGCGGATATATGCGTGTGCGCATTGATGGCAATCTCTATGAGCTTTCCGAGGAGATCCGTCTGGAGAAGAATATTAAGCACAATATAGAAGTGGTAGTGGATCGTCTGGTGGTGAAGGAAGGGATTGAGAACCGCCTGACGGATTCCATTGAGACCGTGATGGGACTTAGCGGCGGACTTATGACAGTGGATGTGATCGGCGGGGAGCCGGTGAACTTCAGTCAGAGCTTTTCCTGTCCGGACTGCGGTATCAGTATCGACGAGGTGGAACCGAGGAGCTTTTCCTTTAATAATCCGTTTGGAGCCTGCCCGGAGTGCTTTGGCTTGGGGTATAAGATGGAGTTTGACGAGGATCTGATGATCCCGGACAAGTCCCTGTCCATCAATCAGGGAGCGATCGTAGTGCTGGGATGGCAGTCCTGCAGCGATAAGGGGAGCTTTACCCGCGCTATTTTGGATGCGTTAGCTGAGGAGTACCATTTTGATCTGGATACGCCCTTTGAAGATTACCCGAAGGAGATCCATGATGTTCTTTTATACGGCACTGGCGGACGGGAAGTGAAGGTTCGTTATAAGAGCCAGCGGGGCGAGGGAGTCTATGATGTAGCGTTTGAGGGCCTGATTGAAAATGTGAACCGCCGATATAAAGAGACCTTTTCTGAGGCCTCCAAGGCGGAGTATGAGACCTATATGCGCTTTACACCATGCCCTGCCTGTCGGGGCCAGAGACTTAAAAAGGAGTCCCTGGCCGTAACGGTGGGAGATAAGAATATTTATGAAGCCACCAATATGTCCATTGTAAAGTTCAAGGAATTTATGGATGAACTGAAGCTGACACCCATGCAGCTTACCATTGGAGAGTCCATTTTAAAAGAAATACGCGCCAGGATCAGTTTCCTGATCGATGTGGGCCTTGATTACCTTTCCCTTTCGCGTTCTACGGGCACCTTGTCCGGCGGCGAGGCTCAGAGGATCCGTCTGGCGACGCAGATCGGCTCCGGCCGTGTAGGCGTAAGGTAAGCTTATCTCCCCGCTTTGGGGGGAGTAGCCTATATTTTGGACGAGCCGAGCATTGGCCTGCATCAGCGGGATAATGACAAGCTGTTAAAAACGCTTCTGCATCTGCGAGATTTGGGAAACAGTGTTCTTGTGGTAGAGCACGATGAAGATACCATGCGGGCGGCGGACTGCATCGTGGATATTGGTCCAGGAGCAGGTGAGCACGGTGGACAGATCGTAGCAGTGGGAACGGCAGAGGAGATCATGAAGGATCCCAATTCCGTCACAGGCGCTTACCTTAGCGGCCGTATCCGTATCCCTGTGCCGTCACAGCGCAGGACGCCTGCCGGATGGATCACTGTGAAGAAAGCGGCAGAGAACAATCTGAAGAATATTGACGTTTCCTTTCCTCTGGGGGTCATGACCTGCGTGACAGGCGTATCGGGATCGGGAAAAAGCTCGCTGGTGAATGAAATCCTTTATAAGGCTTTGGCAAAGAAACTGAACCGCGCCAGAACGATTCCCGGAAAGCATAAATGCATTGAGGGAACGGAGCAGCTGGATAAGATCATAGCCATCGACCAATCTCCCATTGGCCGTACTCCCCGGTCAAACCCGGCCACCTATACGGGTGTTTTTGATCTGATCCGTGATCTCTTTGCTTCTACCAGCGATGCCAAGGCCAAAGGATATAATAAGGGCCGTTTCAGCTTTAATGTAAAAGGCGGCCGCTGTGAAGCCTGCTCTGGAGACGGCATCATTAAAATCGAGATGCATTTTCTTCCGGATGTATACGTTCCCTGTGAGGTCTGCGGTGGAAAGCGGTACAACCGGGAGACACTGGAAGTAAAGTATAAGGGAAAGAGTATCTATGATGTGCTGAACATGACAGTGGAGGACGCATTGGAGTTTTTTGAAAATGTTCCTTCCATTATAAGAAAGATTCAGACGTTGTATGATGTAGGGCTGGGATATATCCGTCTGGGTCAGCCGTCTACGGAATTGTCCGGAGGCGAGGCTCAGCGTATCAAGCTGGCTACAGAGCTGTCCAAGCGCGGAACAGGAAAAACAATTTATATTCTGGATGAACCTACTACAGGGCTTCATTTCGCGGATGTTCACAAGCTGATTGAGATTTTGCGCCGTCTTTCTGATGGTGGAAATACCGTGGTGGTAATTGAACACAATCTTGATGTGATCAAGACTGCGGATTATATTATAGATATAGGTCCGGAGGGCGGTGATAAGGGCGGTACGGTCATTGCCAGGGGAACGCCTGAGGAAGTTGCTGAGAATCCGGCCTCTTATACTGGAAAGTACGTAAAGAAATATCTGCAGTAAGGGATCTGTGATGATTCATGTTTCAGGCTTCTTCGGAAGCCTGAAATTGTTTTAATATTCTTGATTTTATACACAAAACAAGTAAAGAGTTGCAGATGGAAAAATAAAATAAAAAAACTTGAAAAAGTTGTTGACATATAGAGGTTTGTTTGATATTATATATTTCGCGCCTGAGAGAGCGCAAGAGTGTTTGAAAAAATAAAAATAAATTTTAAAAAAGTTGTTGACAAAATAAAAGCGATCGGTTATAATAAATAACCGTTGCGGACGAAAAGTCGAACAACAAATAAGTTCCTTGAAAATTGAAGATTAAACAGTATGTAAAACCCTGAAAATTCTAACA
>OAWZ01000081.1_pt1 | contig 75744 bp, 99 predicted proteins | sample 1477091 | NCBI WGS metagenome assembly OAWZ01 (sample SAMEA2580282, study PRJEB22360) | human gut metagenome | biome: human gut; feature: human-associated habitat; material: faeces | place: Denmark | collected 2008/2010
AATCTATTCGCATAACTGCGTACACTATGATAGACTTTATGTAAGATATTATACATTAAGAGGTATGAGAATGACAAAAGACATTACACCTATAGAGATTAAAAATATGGATGAGCGCACTCGGGACGAGTATTTCATGGGTTTTGCCCTAGAGGAAGCTCGCAAGGCCTATGACCTAGGAGAAATTCCTATCGGTGCCATCTTGGTACAAGATAACACTATTATTTCACGTCATCATAATCGCCGTGAACTAGATCACGATGCAACGGCTCATGCAGAAGTGCTCGTCATCCGCGAAGCATGCGATGTGCTCAAGCGCTGGCGGTTGACTGGTTGTACCCTGTATGTTACGATAGAGCCGTGTCCGATGTGCGCTGGAGCCATCATCAACAGTCGTATTGACCGTGTTGTATATGGTGCAAGTGATTACAAAGGAGGCGCTGTAGAGTCTCTTTTCAATGTACTCTCTCACCCTGGTTTAAATCATGAGCCTGAACTAGCATCTGGTGTCCTTGGTGATGAATGTAGCCAAATTATGAAAGATTTCTTTAAAGAGCGCCGTAAAACACGGAGGAGTACCCAAGAGGCTGAAGGGTCCGCACTCGAAATGCGGTAGGTCGGGCAACCGGCGCGGGGGTTCAAATCCCTCCTCCTCTGCCATATAAAATATATAAAGCGCTAACCATGGTTAGCGCTTTTTTGCGAAGGGACCACTACTATGAAACAATATTACCCTTATCTCATTACGGTGAGTCATATGATTAATGACTCCTGTCAAAGTGTATTGCCTGCCCTCTTACCACTGTTCATCTATACCTATGGACTCAGTTTAGAACAAGCGGGCTTTCTTATCTTAGCCAATACAGCATTATCTTCATTATTACAACCATTATTAGGGTATCTTTCTGACAAGATCAATCAACCTCGGCTCATCGCCTTAGGTGTTCTGCTCTCTGCTTGTAGCACAGGTGCCATGGGTTTTGTAACCTCCTATGAAAGCTTACTTATTTGTGCCACCTTAGCCGGTATTGGATCCTCTATTTTCCATCCTGAAGGAGCAAAAATTATGAACCGCCTCGGTGGCGGTAAAAAAGGTAAAGCCATGGGGACCTTCGCCATCGGCGGTAGCTCGGGTTTTGCCATCGGCCCACTCTTTGCGGGTTCTATTGCCTATACAGTAGGTCCTCATGGACTAGCAGCTTTCACCATAGTAGGTCTTATTATCTCAACGGTTTTATTCGTCCTCATGCCGCGCATAGTAACTTGTGCACGCACTATCGACCAAGCAGTAGCTATGGAAAACCCTACACTAGTGGCAAAACCACTCAAAAATTACTGGAAATACTTTGGCATCTTGTTTATTATCATCCTAAGCCAATCAGTAAACTTCCGTGTTATCAATGCATTCATTCCTATCTTCTGGACTCGTGAACTCGGCACTAGCCCAGAGCAAGGTAGCTTTGCATTAACCATATTCTTTAGTATTGGTATCTTCATGACATATATTGGCGGTCTATTAGGCGACAAATATGGTCCCATCAAAATCATTAGACTATCCCTATTGATTTGGTTGCCAGCTATGTTTTTATTAACAGAAGTACCAACCTTCTCCCCTGTTATCATGATGCCTATAGCCTATATGTTACTACTCATGATTGGCGCTGCTAAAGCTCTTAGCTACAGCCCCGTTATCGTACTAGGCCAAACCTACCTTGCTAAAAGCATCGGCTTTGCGTCCGGTATTACCCTCGGGGTGAGCCAAACTATCGGCGGTATCATCGCACCTGTAGTAGGTAACCTTGCGGATACCTATACTTTACCTGCCGCTATGATGACACTCGTACCATTCCTAGTAGTAGGTCTTGGGGCTTCATTGATACTTAAAGATCCTAAAAAATTACAATAAACAAAAAAGAACCCTTCACGTGAACTGTACCCCAAAAATTGGACACAATTTTTGAAGGTACAGACCAACGAAGGGTTCTTTTTATATTCAACTAAACACATCACATACAGTTTAGTGTTTTAGCATTTCATTCAATATAACTACGTCCGTTTCTTTCATGCCTTGTGCCACAGCACCAATACTGCGGATAGTTTCATCAACGGAGTATGCTACAAGGCCATCGCCTTTTTGGTAGTTTTTGTTAAGGCGAGCTTGTTTATATCCCATAAAGGCGCCATCAAGGGAGATTGCAATTTTTCCTGCACAGGATGGTTTTGCACCATCACATACGATACCAGATAAACTTGCAAGACCATTTACAAGCGTGTTCTCAATAATATCTTTGCTATCACCTTTCAAGAAGGCAATACCTGCTACACTTACCACACCAGCAGATACAACGCCACAGTATGCAGACAATTTACCAATACCAGATTTAACGTAAAGCGTTAGCAAGTTAGCAAAGACGAGAGCGCGATACAATTCATCATCACTTTTACCAAGTTCATCAGCAGTCGTAATGATTGGTACAGACACGGTTAAACCTTGATTACCAGAGCCAGAGCAGATAACGACAGGCAAAGGGCAACCACTCATACGCGCATCAGAGCCAGCTGCGGCACGAGCCTTACATTTCGTTTCGAGAGATGGATTTTCTTCATCTAACAATAACAATTGTCCAATATTAGATCCATAATCATTGGATAGACCTTCCTTAGAAATTGCAGTATTATACTCAACTTGCTGTTTAATTTGAGGTAGGATACCAGAAATATCACCGGTTAAGGCAAATTCGTAAATGCTATCGAAGGTCATGGCATATTCTGTTTTAGCCGCTTTCTTAATTTCATTGACTGTTTCAGAGACAATTTCACCATCTACTGATACATAGGTTACATTCGTATGGTCATTTTCAATGCGAACAACCGCTGTATGTTCATCTGTTTCTGCAGTGATTTCTATATATAGATTATCTACGCCTTCAGCAAGTGAAACGGTACAGAAGTTAGCATCAAGCAATGTACCAAGCCATTTGCGATCTTCGTCTGTAGCAGATTCCAACACCTCTAATTCACGCTCTGGATGACCTACAATAGCACCCAGTGTAGCGGCCGCCGTTAGTCCTTTTCGCCCCCCAGAATTTGGAATGACTACAGATTTTACATTTTTGATAATATTCGCGCTGCATCTTGTGTGAATATGGTTAGGAAACTCATCTAAAACAGAGACTGCCTTCGCAGCCGCATAAGCCAATGCAATTGGCTCAGTACAACCGAAGGCAGGACGCATCTCTGACTGTAACAAAGAAATATAATCCATCTTATACTTCCGCAATAATTTCCACTTCTACAATAACGCCTAATGGAAGGTCTTTTACTGCTACACATGAACGAGCTGGTTTAGAAGTGAAATATTTAGCATACACTTCATTAAATGCTTTGAAATCACCGATATCAGCTAAGAAGCAAGTTGTTTTAACAACTTTGGAGAAGTCTGTACCAGCTTCAGTCAATACGGCTTCAATATTTTTGCATACTTGTTCAGTTTGCTCTACGATACCCCCTTCAACAACTGTACCAGTTGCAGGATTGAGTGGAATTTGACCAGAAGCAAATAATAAACTGCCAACCACTTTAGCTTGAGAGTAAGGGCCTACTGCTGCTGGTGCTTTGTCTGTAGAAATTGTTTTCATGATAAATCTCCTTTTATAAATAAATATAAATTAATATGACTATATTTAAGGTGCGAAACTCATGTTAATGCCTCGATATATATGACTTACCTCAATATATCACATATTACATAAAAGTACGTATATAACCAATTATTTAATTGATTTGAATGCATTGTCAAATATTGGTTTGAAATAATCACGTTGTACATCAGTTGTTATACCTACATACAACACTGGTTTTCCTGGCTTCAACACAAATGCAGCATTTGCATAGAGTGGAGTTTGTACATTTCCATCTGCATATAACAAGCGAGAGCTTGCTGCATATGTTTGATATTTTGTACCACCCACCGGATGTACTTGTTCTGCATTTTCTACGGTTAGAGTTTTAAGTGTTTTAGGCATAATCGTTGCTTTTTGGGGATCACGACTAGACACATTAATAGGTCTATTCAAAGGAACTACTGTTGTGCTAGTGGGAATCTGTTTATTTATTGTTCCTAATAGAAGTTGCTCCGTTACAGGATCAATTTGACCTTTATCAAGAGCGGCCATTGCCGCTATAAACATAGGGTCATTAGCCTTTTCTTTAGCCACTTGTTGCGCTATTTGTTTAACATCTACAGCTACTACGAATGCATCTTTTTGACCAGTTTTATCCTCACCTTGTAGCTGATATATGTCGTAGCTAATTCCCATCTGATCCAATATAGCTAAAGCTTGTTGATTACTTTGTCTTGTCATTTGATGCGTGTTTGGCTTTGCATTTTCTTTAGCAATTATATCTTTTACAATACCTAATGTATTAGTATTAGACGCCGTAGCTAGTGTAACATTATTAGGAATCGACATTGTTCCTGCCAAAGTGTTTACATCCTTAGCACTAGCAAAACTTGTAACAGCACCAACTAAACAAGTTGCTAACACGAGAGTTTTTAATGGTTTCATTATTTATTTCCTCCCTTTAGAGCTTTTAAGCTATACATTGATTCCAATTGTTTAGTCCAATAATCGTGACTTGTATCTTCTGTTACTAGTAATTGTATAGTGAGCCCTTCATCTTGTGGTAACATATACAATCCTAGAGAACCAGGTAGCATAAATCCATCATAATTTAAACTGCCACGTATAGACATCGCCTGCATTACACCAAATTTTGAAGTATATGGTCTAGCAGAAAAGTCTGTAGCTTGTACAGAAAAATTAGGAATAATCTTTTTTAGAACATCAACTACTTCTTGTGTAGCTAGCTGGTCCTTAGGAGATAACTTTTTACCTTCTATGGCCATTAGATTTAACTGTGTATTCATATCATGATTCACTCTAGTATTGAATTTTTCCATAACAGGTTTTAAGGACTTTTGATCTAAACTTATCGGCTTCAAACTAGTAATAAAATTTTCTGCATTAGATCTTGAATATGGTTTAGCATCAGGAAGTTTCTCCGCTTTTTTATCTGCCATAACGGAATTAACTATTTGTGTTGCTACATCACCAGAATAGTTAATAATATCTTTATTCACATTATAATTTACCAACCATGCTGTATGATGACCTAAAGCACTATCACCAGATAGTTGATACAAGTTGTATCCATCTATAACCTTCCCTTGGAATGGTGGCACCTCTGCATGGTACACTTCTTTTATATGCTCACCAAGCCTTTTTGCTGCTAGCGCATTAACTTCATTTACCATTACATTTTGTTCTTTTGTTCTCAAATTAGGATTTGTGGAAACTGAATCTATAACAGATGCTTTAACACCATTACGAGTCTCTACGTTCATACCATAACCTAAATCTACCGTATCAGCACATGCCACTGCCCCCATACCCACAGTTAAACAGGTGGCACAAGCCAATGTCATCAACTTTTTATTGAGAGTTCTCATAAGACACCTCACCTTTTTAACAATACACTATGTATAGATTGTTAGATAATCTGTGCAGTATATATTAAGAGTTTCAAAGATAATCTATACTGCATATATTAATTATTATACTATATCGACATATATAACTGTATAGTATAATTTACAAGCTTACCTTTCTGCTATACAATACATAAATAGACATGTAAAGATGATATATGTATGAGAAATGGAAAGGAGTGCACACTCGGTGTGCTTTTAACATGATACAAGAATTAATTCCCCTCACTAGGCCTCGCACATTAGCTGCTGCATTGGGGCCTACCATTTTAGGTGCCGCCTTTAGTTATTATGCATTTGGTGCTGCTCAGGGTACAGGTCTTGCCATTTTCCATACAATGCTCATATTTTTAGCTGTTGTAACAGCCCAAATTGTAGCTAATTTATGGAATGAATATAAAGACTTTAAATCTGGACTCGATGCTGGTCAAAAGGTAGGTAATGCTGGTTCTATCACACGTGGCGTTATAACACCAGAGCTCATTATAACGATGATTAAAGCACTCATGTTTGTACCCATTATTATTGGTCTTTATTTATCTGCTACTATAACTTGGTACTACATCCCGGTAGGCTTCTTATGTATTCTAATTAGTTTCCTTTACTCTGGCGGTCCAAAACCAATTTCTCGAACACCATTTGGGGAAATTTCCTCTGGTATCGCCATGGGTTTTGCTATCGTACTCATTACAGGCTATGCCTGGATACGAGAATTATCCTTAGCCCTGTTAATTCCTGCAATTCCATCTACATTGCTAGTTGGTTCCATCATGTTGACGAATAATATCCGAGATATTCGTAATGATGAAAGCCATGGACGTCACACGTTGCCAATCGTGCTTGGTCGTGAAAGAGCACTCAGCTTAATGAGTATCTCATATATTTTCAATTTTATTTGGATCATTGCTTGGATTATAGTAGGCCATATGACATGGTTCGCCTTATTAGCATTCCTTGCAGCACCACTGGCTTTCAAAACAATTCATACATTATCTACTAATACAGATGAGTTCCAATTAGATAAGGCTATGGGAACTACCGCTGGGGCCGCTATGATTTATCAACTAATGTGGGCAATTGGACTTATCATGGGCAAATTATTTTAAAAATGAACATACTTATATTATAGGTTCTCCATAGTTTTTAGTTATGGAGAACCTATAATAATTCCTTCTTGATAGATAGGAAATTATTTAGTACTATAGATTTAATATTTTATATGTAATTATTGTATAAGGAGTGTGTCTAATGAGAAAATTTTTAGCATTGGCAGCTACTGTAATCCTTGGCGGCGCTTTATTAATCGCAGGCTGTGGTAACGACAACAAACAAGCTGCTAGCGATGGCAAACAAGTATTAAAAATAGGGGCAACAGCAGTACCTCACGCAGAAATTTTGGAACAAGTTAAACCAATCTTAGCAAAAGATGGTATCGAATTAAAAATCACTGAATTTACTGATTACAACACACCTAACTTGGCTTTAGGGGACAAAGAAATTGATGCCAACTTCTTCCAACACGTACCTTACATGGAGGAATTCGCAAAAGCTCACAAACTTGACTTAGTATCTGCCGGTGGTGTTCATCTTGAGCCAATGGGTTTATACTCCCGTAAAATCAAAGATTTGAAAGATCTTCCAAAAGGCGCTAAAATCGCTATTCCTAATGACCCTACAAACGGTGGCCGTGCATTATTGTTATTACAAAAACAAGGTCTAATTACATTAAAAGACTCTACAAACATCTTATCTACAGTGCAAGATATTACTGCGAACCCTAACGAATATCAATTCGTAGAATTAGAAGCAGCACAAGTACCTCGTTCCCTTGACGATGTAGCCTTAGCCGCTATCAACACTAACTTTGCATTAAACGCAGGTCTTAACCCTGGCAAAGATGCATTGGCAATTGAAAATAACGATTCCCCTTACGTAAATATCGTAACTGTACTTAAAGGCAATGAAAATGACCCTCGCATCAAAAAATTGATGGCTGCACTTCATAGTCCTGAAATTATCAAATTCATCCAAGAAAAATACCAAGGTGCTATTGTTCCTGCATTCTAAGGTATACCAAAAAGAGACCACATCAACGTGGTCTCTTTTTTATATGTTATCGGCCCCAAATCTAAAAGGTAATAAACCTTCTAATTCAACAACTGTATAGTCCCCTCTTAAATTCGCCATTATAATACGAGGTATTTCAAATTCAGAAATCACCTGACGGCAAGCACCACATGGGGCACAGGGTCCTTCCGTATCAGCAACTACAGCAAGTGCTTTAAATTTTGTTTGTCCTTCTGATACGGCCTTAAATATAGCAGTTCGCTCCGCACAATTAGTTAATCCATAAGAAGCATTCTCTATATTACACCCTTCATAGATGGTTCCATCCTCGCAAAGAAGGGCTGCGCCCACGCCAAAATGTGAATAAGGACTATAGGTTTTATCGCGAGCCACAACAGCACGATTGATGAGCTTTTGAATATCCTTTTCTTTCATATTGCACTCCTCACTCTACAATATCAAGTATAGTATCTATTACTTTAGATGCAGTATCACCAATAGTAATCGCAGCTAAATAGGTCTGAGCCGCATTAGTGAATAAACTTTCATCAGAAGCATATAGTGTAGCTATCCTTTCACCCATACTAACGGCGTCCCCAGTTTTTTTGTGCATTACAATACCTGCACTATAATCGATGGGACCATCTTTAATAATCCGACCGGCTCCAAGCATAACGGATGCAATCCCGCATTGTTCTGTATTCATATGGATAATATAACCGTCTTGAGGTGCTATCACATCATAGGTAAACTGGCCGATTATCAATATACTTTCATCATCGATAACGCGGCTATCTCCTCCTTGGGCTTCAATCATTAAACGTAATCGCTCTAGGGCTGCGCCAGAATCTAGTGCTTGTTGCACACGATTAAGAGCAGTTTCGTAATCACACATATGGCTCAATACAAGCATATGAGCTGCCATGATAATACATTCATGCGTTAAATCCTCTGGACCATGACCTTTCAACGTATTAATAACCTCTCGAATCTCCAAAGCATTTCCAATAGCATGGCCTAACGGTCGATCCATATCCGTCAAAATAGCCTTAACTGAACGGCCATTTTCTTTTCCAATATCTACCATTGCTTTAGCCAATTCACGAGCATCCTCTATGTTTTTCATAAAGGCACCACTGCCAACCTTTACATCTAACAAAATTGCTTGAGCACCAGAAGCCAATTTTTTGCTCATAACAGAGGATGCAATAAGAGGGATACTATCAACAGTTCCCGTCACATCGCGCAAAGCATATAGCTTTTTATCAGCAGGTGCAAGCCCTTCCGACTGACCAATAACAGCAAGACCAATTTTATTAACTTGATTGATAAAAGCATCTTTCTCTAAAGATACCTTTAAATTTGGAATAGATTCCATCTTATCAATAGTGCCGCCTGTATGACCAAGTCCACGTCCAGACATCTTAGCCACCTTACCGCCACAAGCGGCTACGAGAGGCGCAATAATAAGTGTTGTCTTATCTCCCACGCCGCCTGTACTATGTTTATCTACAGTAATCCCATCAATATTTGACAAGTCTACCATATTACCTGATTGAGCCATAGCCAAGGTCAAAGTTCCTAGTTCGCGAGCATTCATACCATTAAAAACTATGGTCATCAAGAGCGCACTCACTTGGTAATCAGGGATTTCCCCCTTTACATAACCATCTATGACAAAGCGGATTTCCTCATCTGTTAACGGCAAGTTCGCCCTTTTCTTCAGAATAATATCATACATACGCATAGTTACACCGCCATTCTAAGAAACCACCTAAGCATAGCCCAGGTGGTTTTCTATTATACTTCTTCGTTCAAGTGATTCTTTAATAACTCTACAGCTGCACTGGCTCCAATTCGGCTACAACCTTCTGCAATATAGGCTTTCATATCCGTAATAGAGCGAATACCACCTGCGGCCTTAATCTGTACATTAGGACCAATATGCTTTTTAAAGAGTCTAATATCTTCAAGGCTTGCACCGCCGCTACCAAATCCAGTAGATGTTTTAATATAGTCTGCGCCACCATTTGTAATACATTTGCAAAGCGCTACCTTTTCAGAATCTGTAAGATAACAAGTTTCAATGATAACTTTTAAAATCTTATCACCACAAGCCTTCTTAAGCGCCTCAATTTCGCTAGTTACCGCTTCAAAATCACCTTGCTTTACATCTCCAAGATTAATAACCATATCAATTTCAGAAGCGCCCTCTTCAATAGCCTGTTTCGTTTCGGCCACCTTTACCTCTGTTGTTTCATATCCTAAAGGGAAACCGATAACGGTACATATGTTAATTTCTGGATATGCTTCATGGGCGGATGCTACAAAATCTGGAGGAATACAAACAGATGCAGTTTTATACCTTAAACCATCCTCACAAACTTCTTTAATATCATCCCATGTAGCTGTAGGACGCAATAATGTATGATCTACATAAGCTAATAATTCTTTCCCCAACATAGTACCTCTCCTTACTAAAAGAACGACATTTGTTCTGGTTCTGGCTCTTTATGTAATGCATCTTGAGCAGAGCGATTTTTATCATCAATGAATGGTTCTAACGGTACGCCTGTAGTCTTTAATAAATCTGGTAAACTATTAACGCCTTTCAACTTAGCAGCTTCTAATACAACCTTTGCACAAGTCTCTGCATCATCCAGTGCATAGTGATGTTTAAACTCAACTCCAATATATGCGGCCATTGTATTCAACTTATGATTAACCAAATCAGGCCATACAGCACGTGAAAGTTTAACTGTACATGCATAATCTAGTTCTGGCCAAGGGATTTTATAATAATCTAAAGTAGCACGCAATACGTTCATATCGAATTTCGCATTGTGAGCCACCATAATATTCCCTTTTAAATGGTTTTCATAAATGGCATTCCACAACTGATCAAAGGTCTTTTCATGAAGAACATCCTTTGGTTGGATACCATGAATTTCAATACATTCATCATCAAAACTCATAAACGGAGGCTTGATGAGGCTATATGCCTTTTTGGTAATTTGTCCGCCCTTTACGGTAATAACCGCCAAGGAGCATGCACTATTTTTAAATTTATTTGCTGTTTCAAAGTCTAATGCAACAAAATCTAACATAGGACTCCTTTCAAAATCTATATATAAGAATTATATTCATTTACTCTACTTATTATAGCATGAAATAGACTATAATCTACTGTTCAAAGGTGACCAATAATCACCTCATTCACACCAATTTTAATTGACAGATAGGCCCTCAGTATGTGAAAATTATTTAGATATGTATGTAGTATGGAGGTTGCAACATGGCAGATGACAGATTAATCGTTGCCCTTGACGTATCCACGATGGATGCAGTGAAAGAAATCGTATTATCCCTCGGTGACTCGGTTAGCTTTTACAAGGTCGGCATGGAGCTATTCTACGCCGAAGGAGCAAAAACAATTCGTTTTTTACAGGAGCAAAACAAACAAGTATTTCTTGATTTGAAATTGCACGACATTCCAAATACCGTAGCCCATGGCGTAGCTTCCTTAACACGTCTCGGCGCTAGTTTAATTACTTTACATGGTCAAGGTGGTCCTGTCATGATGAAAGCTGCTGTTGAGGCAGCTCGTGAGAGTGGCAAAGAACTAGGCGTGGAACGCCCAAAATTATTAGCCATCACCGCATTAACTAGCTTTGACGATGAATCTTGGACTGCTATTGGTGGTCAGCTACCAATTTCCGACCAAGTCATTCGCCTTGCAAAACTCGCTAAAGACTGTGGTATGGATGGTGTTGTATGTTCCGCATTAGAAGCCAAAATGATTCGTGAAGCATGTGGCGATGACTTCCTCATCGTTACCCCTGGTATTCGCCCTTCCTTTGCAACAACAGACGACCAAAAACGGGTTGCTACACCAGCTAGTGCACTACAAGATGGAGCATCTCGCCTTGTTATCGGTCGACCTATTACACAAGCCGAAAACCCTCGTGAAGCGGTTCGTTTAATTATTGAAGAAATGGAGAAAGTATCCAAATGATGACAGAACAAGAAGTAAAACAATTACTGATCGACACTCAAGCTATTTTAGAAGGTCACTTCCTTTTGACATCTGGTCTCCACAGTCCAATGTACGTTGAAAAATTTAATGTATTACAACATCCAAAATATACAGAAAAACTTTGTAAAGAATTAGCTGAACGCTTCCGCGATCAAAATGTGGAACTTGTTATTGGACCTATGACCGGCGGCATCTTACTTGCTCACGAAGTAGGTAAAGCGCTTGGCACCCGTGCTATCTTCACAGAACGCGAAAAAGGCATTATGACATTACGTCGTGGCTTTAAAATCGAGCCAGGCACAAGAGTACTTATCGTTGAAGATATCGTAACTACTGGTGGTTCTGTACAAGAAGTAGTAAATGTGGTAAACCAATCCGGTGGTGAAATCGTAGGTGTAGGCCTTCTTGTTAACCGTTCTGGGGGTAAAGCAGAATTCGGTGTACCTCACGAAAAGGTACAAGCATTACTTAATCTTGAAGTTCCAACTTATAAACCTGAAGAATGCCCTCTTTGCAAAGACGGCGTAGCTATGACAGAACGCGGCTCTAAACACATCAAATAATTTTTAAACGACCTATATACATGCATAGGTCGTTTTTCATGAGGAAGTTACTAAAATATTCCCAGTCCATCAACTACTGTCTATAATTATAAATAGATACAAAAAGAGCTCCTTCGCTGAGGAGCTCTTTTTGTTTGTGTGTAGTTATTGTGTGTAAGAGAGAGATTCTGATACGAATGTATCACATAGAGTGTGTGACTCTATGGTGGCCATGAATGCACTTTCATGACCACGTTCTCTATATCTTATGAGAGAAATGGACTCATAAAGTATCGTTAGTTTTGTGTAGTTTGTGGTGCACCTTGATTAGTCTGTTGTTGTGGTGCATTACCGTTAGGTTATTGAGGTGGTTGACCTTGCATAGGCATTTGACCTTGCGGAGGCATTTGACCATTTGAGTGCATATGCTGACCATTATTTGGTCCCATACCATCTTGAGGCATCATTTGATTTTGACCATTTTGGTGCATATGTTGGCCATTATTTGGCCCCATACCCTCTTGAGGCATCATATGATTATTTCCATCCATCATATGTTTATCCATATACTGATTAGGACCATCATGTCTATGTGGTTTTCTAAACTGCTGTTCATTGGTCTTCATCCATTCACCAAAATTAGGTAAATCATTAACGGCAAAAGATGTAACTGCCCCAACAGCACAGATTACTGTTAAAATTGCTGTAATTATAATACGTCTCATAGGTCCTCCTTAATTTAAATTGCGGAAATAACGTTCACGCACACCGCGAAGCTCTGTACCAACAAAGACGCATGTAAGTCCACCAAATAAACCTACACCACCAAGTGCCACTAAAGTTACAATGGACAATACTGGAAATGCAGTAACATTCTCAAATGGTTGCCATGAGCTACCTAGCAAGAACAAGATAGCCGGTGTAATAATGAATATAAGAGCACCTACAATATAGGATAAGGCACTTCCAATAGAGAGCAAAGTCTTGGATGCTTTTTTAGCCATCCCCGGTAATTGAGGTAAAAGACGTTCTTTATAATCATCAAATCGTGCATAAATTTCCTGCATATTAACGGATTTACTTTCACTACCATCTTGATTCATTGTGTCTGTAATGATACCTGCATCTACGTAGGATGCATATATTTCCTCTGGAGTCCCTAAGGATTTAATGATCTCACTATCGGTAAGACCCTTTTCATAACCTACCGCAAAATGCTCTTCATAAACCTCTATAATACTCTCCACATCTGCAACACGCGCTTTTTTAAATATATTACGCAATGCATCCAAAAAGCTATTTTTGTTCATTATTATCGACTCCTTTCAACAGCATATTGATAACACCAGAAAATTCATCCCATTCTTGACGCATCTTGTTATATGCTGCACGGCCTTCGTTCGTGATATGATAATATTTCCGTGATGGGCCTGTAGAAGACTCCTTTAAATACGTTTCAACATACTCTTCTTTTTTCAGTCTGTTAAACAATGGATATATCGTTCCTTCAGATATTTCAATATATTCTGAAATGGTACTTACGATTTCGTATCCGTAACGATCATTTTGTGTTAATAATGCTAGCACCAGCATATCCATAACACCTTTTTTTAATTGAACTTGCATAGTTCCTCCCTTTTAGGCTGTGCTTGCCTGCCAATGTGAAAGCTCTCTTACGGTCACTATCATGTACTGACAAATACATAATAACATAAGGTACCTCGGAACGCAAGGTACTTTGTAAAAAAATATTGAAATTTAATATATTTTCTCTTATTTCTAATCTATAAACACAGTTAATTTCTGCGTTTATAGGGAAAAATTTTTTCAAAAAAATTTTCTTATTTATAGTATTTTTTATACAAAATCTATTAAAGCACCCTATTATAACTAAAAATCCTCATCTAAAAGATGAGGATTTTCTAACACTACAAAAGAAATTAGTGCATTATTGGAATACTTAATTAAGTTTTATTTACTAGATTCTAATTTGAAGACGCTTCCCCTAATTTAAGCTGTGCGCTCTTCATTTTGCCGTTATGAGTATAGGATACCAAAATTGTATCTCCAGGGCTCTTAGCATCAATTTGTTCTTTTAATTCGAGTAAGGTAGTAATATCTTTACCATCAATTTGTGCAATCGTATCCCCTTCTACGAGACCAGCTTGTGCAGCAGGACCATTAGAATCAAGTTGAACAACAAGAAGTCCCTCACCTTCATAGGTTACATTATTGCGCGCTGCAGTTTGACGGTCTACAGCCCACACCCCAATATAAGGGCGAATGACCTTACCATTTTTAATAATAGAATCAACAATTGTCATCGCAGAATTAATTGGAATAGCAAAGCCCATACCTTCAATTCCCTCTTTAGAGATTTTAGAGCTATTGATACCAATTAACTCACCATCTGCATTAATAAGCGCACCACCTGAGTTACCTGGATTAATGGCTGCATCAGTTTGAATCAATGGGAATCGTTGACCTTGATCATCAATTGTACGTGCTAAGGCACTAATAACACCAGAGGTAACCGAACCTTTAAACTCAAGACCTAAAGGATTGCCAATAGCAATAGCTGGCTCCCCTACTTGCAAGGAGTCAGAGTCACCAATTTTGATAGGTTTAATATCTTTTGGAGGTTTAATTTTTACAACTGCTAAGTCCGTCTGTGAATCTGAACCTATAACAGTCCCCGTCACCGTACTGCCATCAGACAATGATACTGTAACCTCCCCATTTCTAGCCCCCGCTACTACATGTTTATTTGTTATAATATGTCCGTCATTATCGATAAGCACACCAGATCCGACACCTTCTCCAGCATAGATAGTACGGTTAAAAATATCCTTTTGAAATACTTGTGTTGTAATCCCTACTACAGCTGGCCCAGATTCTCTAGCCGCTTGCACTACATAGGTATTACGCGTTTCAGTAATAGGCTTAGTCTGTTTAGTTTGTTCTCTCACGTTTGTTGGTTGCGTATTAACAGGGCTGCCAAAGAAATAGTATCCTCCGCCTACCCCAATACCCAAAGCAAGAATACACGCAATTACTGTTTTCTTATATTTTGAAAATGTCATGTAGATCTCCTTATATTCTTCTTAATATTCTTCTACATCACCCATAACGTCTTAATGATGATTATAAAAGGTAAAATAAGAACCAAATCATAAATCATATAATTATGATACTTTATAAATACGCCACGCCTCACAATAATTCAAATCATCTCAAAATCAATTTTATAAAATTGATTTTGATGAACCTATTATAGTACGCCTGCTTTTACAATGCAAGATATCAATTTATAACTTTTCTTATGAAAGTATAATTATTATAACCGTATATCCTCCACTAGATAAATACCTAGAATCCTGAAAGAAGCTGTATAGAATGTATTCAAATATCTAAAATCTAAAAAACATAAAGGGCATTTACTAGCCGTCGCTAGCAAATGCCCTTTATGCATATAGTTTGAGAGTGTAAGGACTGTTGAGAGAGAGAGTATATGTGATCTAGATAAGCTTTAGAGAGAACTTATTAAGAGAGAGAAGTTAAAATATTACTTATCTAGAGTCATAGTCAGCCTTACTTAAATAAGTATACATGGAATATCTAAACTATCAAAGTAACTATATAAACAATTCTTAAACCTTTGATTATATCTCTATAATAAAATCTCTATAAAGTCATATATAATCAACAGCCACGAACAACGTGAGTATAATGTGAATGCATATTCTCTATACTAAACGAATTTATACCCTACACCCCACACTGTAATAATATGCTTACTATCGGATGGATTACCCTCAATTTCTTCACGTAAACGATTAATATGAACTGCTACAGTTGCATAATCACCATAGGAGTCAAGTCCCCATACACGAGAATACAATTCTTCTTTGCTAAATACAATATCACGGTTACGCATCAAGAACTCCAACAATTGGAATTCTTTCTTTTTGAGATGAACTTCTTTTTCATTCACCCATACTTTCATCATTTTAGGGTCGAGACGGATTTCACCGGATTGAATAGCGTTTGTTTCCATTGCATCGCGCTCTGTTAAACGTTTATATTGCGCCAACATAGCTTTGATCTTCGCAATCAATACAGATGGAGAGAATGGCTTTTCAATATAATCATCAGCGCCTACGCCTAAGCCACGGATTTTATCGATATCATCAAGACGCGCAGTTACCATAACGATTGGTACACGAACTTTGTCACGAATTTGGCGACAAACTTCAAAGCCATCCATTTCTGGCAACATAACATCAAGGATAATAAGGTCTACAGGAGTATTTAATGCTGCTTCAATGCCATCTGTACCATTAGTCATAATCGTTACATCATAGCCCGCCACCATTAAATAATCACGCTCAATATTGGCAATATCCAAATCGTCTTCAATAATTAAGATATGTTCACTCATGATTCTTCTCCTTGCTTAGGAAACTCTAATATAATACGTAGACCATGTGGCCTTACATTTTCAATCATAACTCGGCCTTCAAAGATTTCCATAATTCGACGGATAATCGACAATCCTAGGCCACTACCTTCTTGAGGATTCGTACGAGACGAATCTACACGATAGAATGGGCGCATCAGACGCTCTAGAGATTCTGGCGGCACACCTGGTCCATCATCACTGATGACACAGTATACAAAATCATCATCACTCGTTACATCTATGACGCAGTGACCAATATCGGTCATTTTATACTTAGCACTATTGTTCAACACATTCTGCAAAACACGTTGTAACAATTGTGGGTTAGCATTGATAAAAGGTGTTTCCGTAGCTATACGGGCCTTAATCTCAAGCCCCTTCGATTGATACGGAGCTAAATGATCTTCTACAAAGTCACGTACAAACTGACCTAATTCAATTCGCTCAGATGGACGAGATTCTTTTTTATAGTTCAATGTTGTTATGAGGAATAGTTCCTCTAACATAGAATCTAAATCATTGGCCCGTTTCAAAATAATCCCCATGTATCTTTTTTGTTGCTCTTCCGTTGGTGCAATACCATCACGAACGCCTTCAGCATACGCTTTAATAGCCGTCAACGGAGTTCGTATATCATGGGATATACCAGCGAGTAGCTCTTTTTGTTGCTCCTGTTCCATTTCAATCTGACGATTTGCCATTTCTAACGACTTTGTCATGTTCTTAACATGAATCATGATAAATCGTGTAACAAATCGGTTAATAGCAAAAAATGTAACAATAAAGAGCAATATGGAAACTACGATAATATAGAAAGATACGGATTCCATTAAGCTGTCACTACCATGAGTAGCACGCCTAATCGCAATATGGTATACATAGGAATGACGTCCATCGTACTTTCTCATTTCATAAACGAAAGTATTATTGGATTGATATACGATGCCCTGTAATTCAGGGTTAACATCAATAAGACCAACAATGGCAGAAGCACTATAGATTTGTGGATTACCGTAGTTATACACCATACTTCCTTGATCAAGTACTTCAACATATACTTCCTTTGGATCAAGTAAGCTATAGCTAGGCTTAACCAAGCTATTAATTAGATCATTTTCTAACCCATAAAAGGTAATGGTTTCAGTTATTCGACTGACACTTTTAAACTGTTGTTCCTGCTCAATACGCAAATAGTAACCGGCATTGGCCAATATGCGCAAACCTGTAAAATATAGCAAAAATAAGATGATTGCTATTAAAATAGGTACAACAAACAGCACAACATTGGATATCCAAATTCGTATTTGTAAATTCACAGGATTACCTCAATATCATAAATAGTAGATACTCTCTATAGTTTACGCTATTTTTAATACTTAACGCAAGTAAAACACGCAAATATCCAACATATTTTTCACTATTCTTTCATACGTAGTTTATAATTGACCGATTATTCAAAGGTATCTCGACCCTTTTAATATCTAATACTTTTCGTAAAAATTATATTTTCACACGCACCCATGTATCTTATGACGATATGAAAATTGGTAATATCTGATATTTCATAGTTCCTTAGTCTCCCCTTTTAATAGGAACTTGTCTATACTGTTTATAAAAAAGCTAAAATATAAAAAATGAAACAACTATTGAATCTCTTCATTTAATAAAACAAAATATATACTGAATTATACTATTTCTCTATGAGGATAGTTTAAATATGGTCAAAAAAAAGAGGATTCCTAAGAATCCTCTTTTAAAATTTGGATTAACGACGATTTGCATCGAAGAAGTTAATAGCAACTTCTGGGAACATAGCGTAAGTCAATACGTCTTCGTCAGTGATGCCATTGTAGCCTTTAGAAGCTAAATCTTGACGGTAACCTTCCAATTCAGGTTCGATAAGATCTGCTGGACGGCAAGTAATAGGTTGTTCATCACCAATGATAGTTTGACGAATTTCATCAGAAATTGTACCAGGTAATTGACCATATTTACCACGAACAAGATCTTTAACTTCGTTAGGAACCATTTTGTAACGGTCGCCCATCATAACGTTCATCATAGCCATTGTACCAACGATTTGGGATGTTGGAGTTACCAATGGAGGGTAACCCAAGTCTTCACGAACGCGTGGCATTTCATCCATAACGTCAAAGAAGCGATCACCCATACCCATTTCGTTCAATTGGTTTTGAGTATTGGACAACATACCGCCAGGAATTTGGTAACGACGAACAGCAGGGATTACATCACTAGCTGGTTTCAAGTTGAATTCTTCTGCGATTTGTTGTTTTACTTTACGGAAGTGGTCAACTAATGGAATGTATTTATCAAGGTCAAGACCAAGATCCCATTCAGTACCTTTGAACATTTCAATCATAGTTTCAGTAGCTGGTTGGCTAGTTGCATGAGCAAATGGAGAGATAGCAGTATCGATGATATCTACGCCAGCTTTAGCAGCTTCCCAGTATGTAGTACTAGCAAGACCGCAAGTGAAATGGCTATGCAAATCGATTGGCAATTCGCCAAAACGTTTTTTGAAAGTAGAAACCAAATCATATGCATCAGCAGGTCCTAACAAACCGGACATATCTTTGATACAAAGGGAATCAGTACCCATTTCTACCAAAGTTTCAGCTACTTTCAAGAAGCTTTCAGTTGTGTGAACTGGAGAAATTGTGTATACCATAGCGGATTGAACGTGTGCACCAGCTTTTTTGGAATACTTAATAGCAGCTTCCATATTGCGTGGGTCATTCAATGCGTCGAAAATACGGATACGGTCGATACCATTTTTTACAGCCGCATTACAGAATGCTTCTACTACGTCGTCGGAGTAGTGTTTATAGCCCAACAAATTTTGACCGCGAAGCAACATTTGCAATGGGGTATTTTTCAAATTAGCTTTCAATTTGCGAAGGCGTTCCCATGGATCTTCATTCAAGAAACGAAGACAGCTGTCATAAGTAGCGCCGCCCCAACATTCAAGAGCTTCATAACCAATATCATCTAAAAGGCCGAGCACTGGTTCCATTTGTTCGTAGCGCATACGTGTTGCCAAAATAGATTGATGACCGTCACGAAGAACGGTTTCGCAAATTCTTAATTTTTTAGCCATGTTAATCCTCCAAATCGAAATAGTCTGTGTATGTAACTTTATACACTCATTAAACAACTATCTCATACCTATTTTTTTTACGATTTTTTCGATGTCTGCTCACACTAGCCAAACGCGCTAAAATCGTAATACATACTTATATTAGACTACTTATAAAATTCTTTGTCAACAACCACATTATGCTATTTACTCATAATCTCATGTATTTAAAGATGATTTTTTCGTGATGAATATCACAAAAAACTGCAGAGAAACTAGAGTTTAGCATGTATGTTTAATCAAATTAATTTTTTTGTAATTGCTCATTTTAATGAGAAACTAAAAATTATATCGTAATAATTTTTGGTTATTATTAAATACTTTTCAAAATATATCGGTATTTATAAATGTAGTAATTCGATAAACGTCGGTATGTTTATAAGCTCATCAATTTTATTAATAACTAAGCCGATATTTTTAAATGCATAAACATGCAAAAGAACCTGCCCATTTACGGACAGGTTCTGACCTAATCTTTAAAATTTGAGAGTCCCCATTATACGGCTTACTTCTCAGGCTTAACCTTTTTAGGCGCAGTTTCAAGGACAATATTTTTACCTTCCCGTTTCACCTGAATAGAGAAAGCCCCGTCCCCTTCTTTAAAATACTCCATCTTAATATCAAGGAGCATTTTACCAATCATAGTCTCTACTTTTTCAGTTAAGAACTCACGGTAAAAAGCATCTTCTTTTTGCTTTGGACTTTGATGAACTACTGGTTTCTTAGCATCTCGCTCCATATTGAGCATAGTATCTTCGAAATTTTCTGTATCCTTAAAATTTTTCATCATATCCGCATCGGATAAACCTTTTTGAATTTTAAACTTTGCCATGTGTATCTCCTATCAGTTCAAAAATTGCTTTCTTTACGCGTACTGGATCAATACCAGACATACAATATTGATCTGGCTTAGGACAACGTCGTTTTCGACACCCCAAGCAATCTAATTCGTCATTTACGAGCACCTTAAAGGTCCCCGTCAGAGGGCCCCATAATTTAGGGTCCGTAGGGCCAAAGAGTGCTACTACAGGCTTATTTAAAGCTAACGCAATATGCAGAGCTCCCGTATCTGCAGTAACTAATATATCACAACTTTCAATTAAAGCCCCTAATTCTTGAAGTGTCGTTTTCCCTAACATATTCAGAACAATTTTATCAATACTCTCATCTGTCAAAGAGTCCAGCAAGGGTTTGTATTGAGTAGCCTCTTTAGGGCCACCTAAACAAACAAAATTCGCTCTATATTGAAGGGATTTAATGAGAGAATACCATTTTTCCTGAGGCCACTCTTTCGTTACCCAAGAGGTACCTAATACCAGCCCAATGCGTAACGGAGTTTCTACCACGCCTCGATGTAAAGAAACGTCATTATCAATCGACTTCCATTGATTTTCTGCCCAACTATGTAAATTTGTTGGCACCTGAAAATCCATGTGGTATAGCGTATTAGCATTAGATTCATTTAGTAAACAACTGCTCTCAATACCGTATTTATCAATGTTAAGCGATGTATCTAAATTTGCATGTTCAGTAATAGCCTTTGTTAACAACTGAGCTACCTCTACATAGCGTTTAATCACGTGTTCTGTACTAGGCTTCGTTTTATAGTTAGTAAACAGCCAATTCAACTCTTTTGTACCACCAAGGCCAAGTCTAATGGGGGCTCCTGAAGCTAATAGTACTAGCCCTGTTATAAGTCGCCCTTGCACATCAACGGCTACATCAAATTTATAAGGCTCTAATTTGGCCTTAAGATCCCACCACATGCGCCACATTGTAGGAATATGTAGTTTTTTAGAATGTGCCTCGTATTCATCCCGTTCCCAGGGAATTATTTTATCTACATAGGGATTGCCCTGCAGGAGCTCTACCATACTAGGCGTTACAATCCAATGCAACTTAGCATCAGGATACTGTTCCTTAATCCACCGCGCAGCAGGTGTAGCATGCAAAACATCACCTATGTAACTAAGGCGTACAAATAATATATTCATAGATATCCTTAGGGTACATACTATTATAGGAATAAAGCCTTTATAATGAAAGAACATTATAAAGGCTTTTTCTTAAGATTTCTTTTTACTACCACTACTATTTGATAATTTAGAAGATGTAGTATCTTCTGTTACCTTAGTAGTTTCTTCACTACCATTCTTAATGATGTTTTTTACATCTGATAATGTCAACTCATTAAATGTAGTAGGGTGGTTGTATTTGTAAACTGGATTGAAGCCTACACCTAATTTACCAGTGTAAACAGTCAATGCATTATTGTCCTCATCAACACGGGCGATGTAGATGGTTTTGTCCATATCAACACCGATAAAGCGGAAACGCCCTTCAGGGTTGATAACACGCCATCCCCCTTCAATGCCGTTGAACATGAATACATCCCCAGTTCTCACATTATCGTAGAAGAAGTTATCTTCATCATAGAATACACCGATATGACCGATATCAGTAGCTTGCATGTAAACGCGACGTGTATCGTAGTTAGCATCGGTACGATAAATGCGATATGTGTGTTCTTGAACTTTTACCTTCATATACACCACATTTGTCGCTTCAGAGTACGCAGCATCTACAATTTTACTGCCCCGAGGCAAGTCTTCAAGTTTGGTATCAACTTCGTGTTCTGGATCATCCGCATTAAGACGAGCCATGACAACATCTCTGGAGTCATATAAACCCATGACAGCATAGTTACGGTCTGGCATCCAGTTGAAGTAACTAATCGAGCGGCCCTTCAAATCGATATTTGTGGGCTTGCTTTCATTAGCCTTGTAAATTTTCAAAGAGTTCTCTGTAACAACGGCCATAAATTGACGGTCATAAGATACATACTTAGTACCTTCCTTCACATCAGGGAAGTTTTTAGTATCATCTTTTGATGCGCCTGCTACGTTAAACTCTGTAGTCGGTGCAAATATATATTGATCAAGGTATAGGTATACCCCACCTTGCAGAAGAATACCTACCGCAAAGGCGCTCAGTACACGCGTAAAAGGTTTCATCTGTCCTCCTATTTCACGATAAACGCCGTTGGGATCATGCGTTCCCCTAACAAATCGGCAGGTTTATTTACGACTTTACCATTTAGGTACAAAGTAGAACTAGAACCGCCATCTAAATTTGCTGCAATGTAGCAACCCTTTTCAAAAAGAATATCTTGTACGTCACGCAAGGTAGCACCAATGGAATACCCTGGTTGACGACCATCGATTACAAGGAATAGCACTGTACCATCTTTCTTTTGACCGATAGCAGTACGAGGACCTACGCCCCAGCCACCATCACCTTCGGTAATCATCTTCTTACCATCAACGATAAGAGGTGGACCAAAGGTAATACCTTCCATGGCCTTCATATCACTAAGCTGAGTTTTATCATAGTTACCAGCGATAAGATTACCAGATTTAGAGAAACCTACAAAGTCTACGTCTTCATCAGGGCCTACATCCTTACCGATAACGTACTCACCATCATGCAAGATGAAACCATATGGCAAACGGCCTGTACCAGTACCATTAGGGTCGTGGAAACCACCGCCATTAATCGCTGCTACAGCATTATTCATTTTTGCAATATTACTTGTAGTATCGCCTTTTTCTTGAATATTAGCCGCTGTGCCTACTTGGATACGACGAGGATCTGGAATTTCTAAAATATAGCCTACATAACGAGCAGACTGGATTTTTTCAAGATTTAAAGTCTTATCTTCACGAGCATTAAACTTGAACAAATCTTGGCTTTTAACAACCCCTACAGTCCCCAAAATAGATTGTAACTCGTCTTCATTAAACAACCATGTAATGTAATGAGGATGGCGAGATTGTAAAATAGCACCAATTACAGCGCGCTTTACATTATTAAATGGTCCAAAGAGCACCACGAAGGGTGATGTGACAACGGTAAATAAGAACACCATAATGATGAACTTTACCCAATTCTTTTTGAACAATGTATTTCTCCTTATAGATCAGTGAAATGTTCGGTGCTAATGCGTTCTTCAAAATGCTTGATATCCACCGCATTGCCTACCCAAACACGCAAAATATTATATGGATTATCACCAGTATGAGCCCAGCCAGATTTCATAGCCATCCCCATTTTAATGCCAGCTTTCTTAGATGCTGAGTCGGTGAATTCATTTTTATCTCCATATGGATAGCAGAACCAAGGATTATCCTTAATGCCTACTTCTTTAGCAAGTGCCTCTTGGGCCTTTGTAATATTTTCAATTTGTTTTGCTTCCGACAATTGGCCCATTTCTATGTGTTGGAAACCATGGTTTGAAATAGTAATACCATTTTTGTGCATTTCACGCACTTGATCCCAAGTTAGACGCGTCCCAACATCGCCAGGATTAATAAATACAGTCGCCGGGAATCCATATTCTTTCATAATTGGATATACGATAGAATATGTATCTGCATAACCGTCATCAAAGGTTAAAACAACAGGTTTTTCAGGCACCGCAGCACCATTTACAACATAATCATACAATTGATCCATCGTCAATGGATTATAGCCATTATCCTTGAGGAACTTCATTTGTTCTCTAAACAAATCCTCCCGAATAACTGCATCATTATCTTTGTCGTCGCCGACTTTATGATACATAAGAACAGGAATACCTGTTGGATGTACCATCTTAACTTCTTTTGCAGGCGGTACTGAACTAGTAGGTTCTGTTTTTTGTGAAAGCAATCCACAACCTGCCACAACCATTGCCAATACCAAAACTAACAGTGTTACCAACGGAATCCGTTTCATAGGTCCTCCTCTATTAGAACACAATTATATACAGAATATTATAACATTTCCATGAAGAATAGTAAAAATTAACGCTTTATTAGTACTTCATCAATTGATTTTCGAGGTCTAGGATACATAGTTTCATCTGGAATACCTATAGCAATGATTGCCTGTACATCGTGAGGAATATTTAAAAAGGCTTTACTTTCACTTTGCATAAAATACACATCATTCATCCACAGTGTACCTAACCCAATTGCTTTTGCCCCCAATAAAATATGTTCTATAAAAGCGCCAATAGCTTGTAGATCACTTTTCTCCCACACGCGAGTATAGTCAGGCAAGTGATCATAAGGATTAACTACAAAGAGTAAATCGCTAGCTGTTTGCATAGTCTTAAGGCTAATTTCTAAGCTGCCAAAATGTTCTTTTCGCTCTTTATATTGCTCTAACACCTGAAAGCCTAAATTCACAAAATGTTCTTTCTCCACTGCCGTCACATGAATAACCTGCCAGGGCTGACGATTTTTAGGCGATGGAGCTCGCATACCAAGAGATACTAACTCCTGAATTATGTTGACCCCTACTGATTGAGTTTCTTTATATTTACGTACGCTAGTACGAGAGTTTATAACTTCTGTTAATTCCATAATATTTCACCAAAACATCTAAATTCATATAAATCTTCGGTATCTAAAATCATTCAAAACTTCTACGATTATTTAGAGCTATATTGTAATCCGTTCAATAATGCTTTAATATTCTAATTATAATACATATTTCTAAAATTATGCTTATCCAATAGACAAAGGATTTCTTATGAAAAAACGCTTAAGCCTTATACAAATGGACGTCTATGTAAACGAAGTGGAATACAATTATGCGCGCGTCCAAGAATTACTTTCACAAGCCCTATCAGAAAAGCCTGACATTATCGTCTTGCCCGAAACATGGAATACAGGATTTCATCCATCTAAGGATTTAATCAATATTTCTGACAGAAATGGAGAAAGAACAAAAGCTTTATTAAGTACATTCGCAAAAGAACACAATGTAAACATTGTGGGCGGTTCTGTAGCCGTAGCAAAAGAGGATTTAGTATTTAATACATCCTATGCTTACAACCGTGAAGGCAAGCTCGTAGGAGAGTATTCCAAAATGCACGGATTTAGTCCTGCTAAAGAGGACCAATACTTCGCTAGCGGTACGCATACCACTCATTTTGAATTGGATGGCATTCCTTGTAGTACGGTTATCTGTTACGACATTCGCTTCCCTGAGCTCGTAAGAATGGCTGCATTATCAAATACAGAGCTATTATTTGTACCTGCTCAATGGCCTACTATGCGTTTACGCCACTGGCAAGTATTAAACGAAGTGCGAGCTATTGAAAACCAACTCTTCTTATGTGCTGTCAACGGCTGTGGTACAGTAGGTCGAGTTCAAAGCACTGGTCACTCCGCTGTATACGATCCATGGGGTACAAACCTCCTCGAAATGGACACTAGGGAGGGCATCTCATCTGTAGATATCGACCTCACCGTAGTAGAGGATATTCGCAATAAAATTAACATTTTTAGAGATCGCAAACCTGAACTCTACAAACTATAAAACAAAGGCACATTGTATTGAACACCCATCTAAAATTATTTCATTGTTAGATAGCCTGTTCATATGACAATGTGCCTTTTTTATTTTATTGTACTGTAGTAAGGAAATAAATGACTCTAGTTTGCTCTGGATTAACGGCCATGCCTGCAACAGTAAACATATTATATGAATAATCAAATTTAAAGATGTAGAATGTGTACTCTGCGTTAAATGGTCGCTTTACTTCTTTATACGAATAGTAACCTAAATATTTTTTCTGTAAAGTCTTATTTTCATCATTAGGCAACACTTTATCAGAACTTAATTTACTAGTATCTTGCTCTAAGTCCAAAACCATTTGATTATTCATTTGGTTAGAGAGCTCACGATCAACCTTTCGCTTAATATTCTCATTGCTTAGCGCCATTTTATATTGATACATATTATTGAATATATTAGTTACTTCAATCCATTCTTTTGGCAATATAGTAGACAAGTATTTTCTATAATTCGTTTTAACATCTTCGTACGGTTTAATAGAAACACGTTCAGCCTCACCCTTAGTAATAATAACCTTAGCATGACTTTCTGCATCTTGAATATAAGGTTTTAGTTCTGATGGTTTGCCTGTAAAAGAAACTTGAATATACCGACCATCTTCAATCGCCTTAGGCGGCTTTAAATGAATATCAACCTGTTTAGCAAAAGAAGGTATTTTCTTTGGAAAACCAGATAAATCATTTACTTTATTTATATCTATATGATTGTAATATTCCTTGTCATTAACTGGATACTTACTGCTTTCTCTAAAATTAATGGCCTTTACAATTTGTTTTTCAATTTCTTCTCGTGTATAAGGATTTTTAATAAGGTCTCGTTGTGGCACACTTCTTATTGTTCTATTATGTTCCTCAATATGAGCGTGCATACGTGATTCTACCTCTCGATGTAGCAACATTTGTTCATTAAATGTTTTTTTAGCAACGGACATAACAGCATAAGATAATTCTGTTTCGCCCGTAACTTTACTTTCCAAATAAGGCATAACTTCTTGAGATTGTACTCTATCAAGTTGAGTAGTTTTTGCGCCTAATGGCGTTGATACAGATGGAATGGGTATCTGCTCAGCATTTATTATTCCTATATTAGAAACCAATGCTGTCGCAACTAGTACAATTCCTTTTAAATTCATTCAAGTCTCCATCAAATAATTATATTAAAAAACTGGCTATACATCTCATATAGTTAGTCATATACATTAAAACTCAATAAGCTTCCACATATCCTCTGGAACCTGTTCTAGAGGTTTATTTTTTGCAATTGCTTCTTTTAGAATATCAATAGTATCTTGCACCTCTTGTTTATCCTTTGTATCAAGATCATGAAGGATGACACGATTTAAAGAATCTTCACCAAATTGTTTTACATATTCTTTTTCCACTTGATTAAGTTCACGGCGTAAATATTTCATAGATAATAACCTCCCAATATATTTAATCTAATATATTAAGAAGTACTTGTCTATAATTCAAATATTTTCTATACACATTTTCAGCTAATAATAAGCAATTTAAAGTTACAAATTAATATTTTTATCTCATAAATCATTTACATGAATTCTATAGAAATGGTAGTATTAACAATGCAATAGGATTTAGTTATTAAGAAAGAAAGGTAATAACTATGTTTTCATTTCTACAACCTAAAGAGGCAAAATCATCAGTTCCACAAAGCATGATTATGAATCTATATTATAAATATAGGTTGCAATCATTAATTGGTATTTTTATAGGTTATGCTGCGTACTATATTGTTCGTAATAACTTTGCCTTATCAACACACTTTTTATCAGATATCCTCCATATGAGCAAAACAGAAATTGGTTTGCTATCTAGTGGTATGCTTATCGCTTATGGTTTAAGTAAAGGCTTTATGAGTAGTCTTGCGGACAAAGCAAGTCCTGCCAAGTTTATGGCTTTCGGTCTCATTTGCTGTGCAATTATCAATATCTTTATGAGCTTTGCCGATAGTCTCGCCTTCTTCTTAGTTTTAGTAGTACTAAATGGCTTTTTCCAAGGATTTGGTGTAGGACCATCCTTTATCACCTTAGCTAAATGGTACCCAAAACAGGAACGTGGCCGTTATGGAGCTATCTGGAATATTTCACACAATCTCGGTGGTGGTATCGTAGCACCAATCGTAGCCGCCGCATTATATTTCACTACTACAGATCACTGGCAATTAGGGAGTTATGGTGTACCAGCGCTTATTGCAGTTATCATAGCAATTGCCATTTCTTTCTTAATCAAAGAAAGCCCTGAACGTGAAGGCTTACCACCAACAAGTGAAATCATCGCCGACACAGCTCATAAGGCGCACAGAAGTTCTGAAGCACCGCATATGAGCACAAGAGAAATCTTTGTAAAATACGTATTAAAAAATAAAAACGCTTGGTATGTATCATTAGTTGACACCTTTGTTTACATGATTCGCTTTGGTATGCTTACTTGGCTTCCAATTTATTTATTACAAGTAAAGGGTTTCTCCAAAGCAGAAATGTCTGTTGCCTTTTTATTCTTTGAATGGGCGGCTATCCCTTCAACTATTTTTGCAGGTTACATTTCCGATAAATTCTTTAAAGGTTATCGCATGCCACCTGCAATCATTGCTATAAGTATTATCTTCTTCTGTATATTTGGTTATTGGCAAAGCGAGTCTCTCTTATGGGTTACTTTCTTCGCTGCTATTGTAGGTTGTTTAATCTACATTCCTCAATTCTTAGCTTCAGTACAAACTATGGATATTGTACCACCATTTGCAGTAGGTTCTGCTGTTGGTCTTCGTGGATTCATGAGTTACATTGTTGGTGCAAACTTAGGTACAACACTATTTGGTGTTTTAGCAGATAAATTTGGTTGGAATGCAGGTTTCTATCTTTTATTAGTAGCATGTGTTCTTTGTATTACATTCTGTGTATTGGCTCATTTTGGCGCCAAAGAATTAGATGCTAAAGAAGCTGAACTTGAACAACTTCAACCAGCTGAAGCTAATAGCTAACCCCTAACAAATAAATCCTATAGTAAAAAGGTCGTAATATGTATTAAATACATGTTACGACCTTTTATTTACCCCACGAAAGGGACTCCTATATAACCGATGTGTTTTCATCAACGCATAGTTCTGGAAATAATGAAAGCACAAACCACAATGATACCAAGGACTATACTCCCAGCTACTATATAAGGCCAGGTAAGTACATCCCGTACATCATTCAATATTTTTATATCAAAGATTGGCATATAAAGTAGTAAGTTCCCCAAAATCCAACCGATTGGTCCTATGAACTTTAGCTTCTTAATCGTATCCATTTTATCTAGAATAGACTCGGTTACCTCTGAATCCTTTTCGACAGATACGTATTCTTTATTAATGTAAAAGCCTTTTGAATATTCCATTTCAAAAGCCCACTCTTGAACAGAAAACGTAGCAGTACCATCAGCATTTTCATACTCTTTATATTTAGCAGTATCAGTAGTACCTACGTCTACCTCACCCCAAGTGCCCGTTACCATCTCATAACCACTATCTATGAGTTTCATATCGGCTGGTAGTGCTTTTCCACACAACTTGGAAAACTGGTACGCATCTCGCTTCTTATCCCAACTGAGCCAAAACTCTGCATTATTCTTATGTCTAACTAACTTATACTCATACCCAATTTTTCCATGAGTATCAATATAGCGTATCTTGCCTAAAATCGTATATAGATCCCTTCGAATACGCAACGTCTCACCATAATTAAAAACCATAATCTTCTCTCATATTGAAAACTACATGTATAAATGTATATTACTAATTACTATGATTGTACACATAATATGATTGTACACATAATATGAAAGTATGCCAATACGGATATAAATCAGAACCACCCGTAAAACTAATAGTTTTCTCACGTACTCTAAGCCCGTAGTACTAGGACAGCATCTAAAGGCGCTGGCTTTCACTACGTTCGAGCCGCATAGCAATTGACTCATAAGCTTCTACTCAATAATTATATATTTTTAGTTTCATAAATTAATTTATAATTTTTTATCTATATTCATGAATAATTCATGAGTATTTTGTATGTTTTTAAAATTATATTTGTATAATCACCTTAGAAGGGAGGTGATTATATGGGCAAAAATCAACATGTCGTACCATCTAAAAACGGTGGTTGGGATGTTAAAGGCGAAGGAAATTCAAGAGCATCTAAACACTTCGACCAAAAGAAACCGGCGATTGATTACGGAAGACAAGCTAGTCTCAATCAAAAAAGTGAATTAGTAATCCACAATAAAGATGGCCGGATAGCTCAAAAGGACAGTCACGGACATGATCCTCATCCACCAAAAGGTTAATTGTAATTAGGAGTGCAGACGGCGACATACTCTGGTACAGGTTCTTTATCATCAGTTATAACGGCAACAAGGGTATCGTCGTCTTCTCTCTTTATAACCACCTTTGTATATTGGTTTGTGTTCAAAATACTATTTGGCTTCATTTTTTCTCTCCTTTCCTTCAACTCGTTTGTTCCTTTAATTCGTAACTTATTAGATTGCTTTTTTCGCAAAAAAAATAAATAGATGGGCTTCAGTTGAAAGATAATCAATCATAACCTCAATTTCATCAGATCTAAATACGCCTTTCTTTAATTTAATAGAAAACGTTTTAGGAGTAATCCCTAATCTTTTAACAACATTTATTTGAGTTTTTTCAGCACTAACAATTGAACATTTTATCTTATTTACATCAATCAATACATCACCTCCTTTGCAAAAGTAACTTATTAAGTTATTTATGTTAAAATCATTTGTAAAATGTTGCGTATTAAGTTAAAACGGTGTAATATTGACTCATGGAGAAGATTATATTTAGAGCGAGGTAAATTTAATGACTCCCAACAAAGGAGATAAAATCAAAAATCTCAGGATTCAAAATAAAATGACTCTAGAAGAAGTCGGCAATAGGATTGGAGTCTCAAAACAAACGTTATATAAATATGAAAACAATATAATTACAAATATACCTTCAGATAAAATAGAAGGATTAGCCAAAATATTTAATGTATCTCCTGCTCTAATAATGGGCTGGGATGACACGCCTAAAGAGTACTATAAAGACGCTGAAGTAGCTGAATTCACTGAGTACTTGCGCACACGTCCTGGTGCTCGTATGCTATTCTCTGCAGCAAAAGATATTAGTAAGGAGGATATGGAGAAAGCAGTTGAGTATATAGAACTCCTGAAATTAAAACATAAATAATAAATGATTCGTTATATATAAATAATAGGAGGTGAAGCTTATATGTTTTTCTTTTTCCCTGATGGCATTGCACCACAAGGCGATATCATCATATATCAATCCGACAATGACAATATGACAACAAATGTTTTATTTAAGGATGAAACATTCTGGATGTCACAAAAAGAAATTGCATTGCTATTCGGCGTAGATAGAACAGTAATAAGCAAACATTTAAAAAATGTTTTTGCTAATCAAGAATTAGATGAAAATTCAGTATGTGCAAAAATTGCACATACTGCAGAAGATGGAAAAACCTACCAGGTAATATTCTATAATTTAGATGCCATTATTGCTGTCGGATATAGAGTAAACAGCAAAGAGGCTACTAGATTTAGAATGTGGGCTACAGACACATTAAAAGAATATATTGTCAAAGGGTTTGTGCTTAATGATGACATGCTGAAAAACGGACGCCAATTTGGAAAAGATTATTTTGATGAATTATTAGCCCGTATAAAAGAAATACGTGCATCTGAACGTCGATTTTATCAGAAGATTACAGATATTTTTGCACAATGTAGTTATGACTACGACAAAGATAGTATTGAAGCAAAGCAATTTTATGCTACTGTTCAAAATAAATTGCATTGGGCTATTACCAATAAAACTGCAGCTGAAATTATTGCTGATCGTGCAGACCATAACAAGCCCCATATGGGATTAACTACATGGAAAACCGCGCCTGATGGCAAAATCATAAGTACAGATGTAGTTATAGCTAAAAATTATCTTTTACAAGAAGAAATATCCGAGCTCAATAATATCGTCAGCATGTTTCTAGACTATGCGGAAAATCAAGCAAGACGTAAAAATCTTATGATGATGGACGATTGGTCTTACAGGCTAGACAGTTTTTTGCAGTTTAATGAATATGATATCCTATCTAACGCAGGGAAAATATCGAAGAAAGTGGCGGATAACTTAGCTAAAGAAGAATTTAAAAAATATCGAATTATTCAGGATCGAGAGTTTAAATCTGATTTTGACAAACTTACTGCTTCTACAATGAAAAAGAAATAAAATTAAATATACACAATGGAAAGTGTTATATTGGTTGTAAATTTGATTTACTGCGACTTGCTACATGCCTCAATGCCGTGTCAGAAGAATGTGAAGATGTAAATACTCATAATATCTACATAAATCAGAACCACCCGTAAAACGGGTGGTTTGCTCACGGGCTATAAGCCCGTAGTACTAGACCAGCGTCTAAAGGCGCTGGCTTTCACTACGTTCAAGCCGCATAGCCATTGACTCGTAACCTTCCCCTCAAAGGGGATATGTATTACTTGCTACCCTTAAAAGGGTCCTCATATTCTTTTACACTCAACTTATCCTTCATTTGGTCTTGTAACTCTTGCTCACATATATATTTTCTTACTGTTGCCTCATTCAGACCTACTGTACTAACATAATATCCCTCAGACCAAAAGTGTCTATTTCCAAATTTATACTTTAAGTTTGCGTGTTTATCGAACATCATAAGTGCACTTTTACCTTTTAAATATCCCATAAAAGATGAAACTGCTATTTTAGGAGGGATTAATACTAACATATGCACATGATCTGCCATGAACTCCCCCTCTATAATCTTGACGCCCTTATATTCACATAAACGCCTCAGTATTTCACGTAAACTATTTCTATATTGATTATATATCTTTACGTCTATACTTAGGTGTAAATACTATGTGGTATTTGCATAACCATTTTGTGTGCGCAAGACTCTGTGTCTTTGTTGCCATATAAAATCACCTTTCTTTTGCATATAATGCGGCTTGAACACCTACATTATACTTAAGCAAGGTGATTTTTTTGTATAACTTTCGTTGCCGCACCCGCATAGCGGGTGGTTTTATGATTCGCGACTATGTCGCGAACCAGTCTAAAGACAATAATAAAATAAGCCACCGCATCATGTGCAGTGGCTATTATAGCCCTCATATAAAAGGGGACAAATATTTATCATTTAAAGGGGGGCAAAAAAGGGGCAAATTATCGTTACAATGGATTACGATTTGTTATTGTTCCTTTTCTAAATTGTTATATAATTACTGCTTGCGTTATAGTTTGTTATAATGCGTTACAATCTGTTAAACAGTAAATTGAAATGGTGCGGTTGGCGGGACTTGAACCCGCACGAGCGTTAGCTCACCACCCCCTCAAGATGGCGTGGCATTTAAAGTTCACACACAAAACTTATAAATACAGCAATTATCTAGCTCGATTACTAGCGTATCTATTTATATTTCACTATATTTTTATATAATATGATGTCAAAATGATGTCATATATACATTTATATTTCTCGGATAGAATAGTGGAGTCCAAAGAATTTGATAAGCTTCAAAACATTAGATCTACAATATCTCCTTGGGGCAGGAATCAGTAACGATTTATCGCTATTAATGTATACCGCCTTTACATTTTCTTTCCAAACAAATTCAGGGAAATGCTCAGCTAATCCCAAAACTTCCCAAGCCTCTCTGTCAACAGCAAGTATCCCTTGACCTAATTCCCTTTGCATGGAACATATTACGTCCCACGCTTCAGCATAGTTCGACACGGGCACTGGGTCCCTCATAAAATGTGGATTACAATTAAGAATTTTCAGCATTACTCCCACCTCCTATTATTACCCTAATTACACCATATTTTTAGATTGTATGCAATAAATTAAATATAAAAAAAAGACCTTACCAAGTTATATCCTGGTAAGGTCTTTTATATAGTCAATCCATGAGTCCACCTGCTCATGCTCAGGAGATGTATGGATCACCTCTCAGTCATCGACGAATTGCACCTGCCAATCCAAATACACCGCTTACCACGGCCCATGTGTCACGTTGCCGTTTAAGGCGCTGTTCGGTTCGTTTGTTGCGTTTGATTTGTTCTGTCAATTCTTCTAATGAGGTCGAGGCTTCGTTCAATTTCGCTTCTTGCGTTGTCAAGAGATTGGAGGCTTTCGTTAATTCTTGCCCCTGTTTCTCGTTGATTGCTTTGAGCGCGTTCAATTCCTTCGTCCGTTCTTCGTTGATAATCTTCAATTCTGTTAATGCTGTTCCCTGCGTCGCGGTTAAGCTGTTGGCTTGCTGCAATGCTTTCTCGGAGTTGTTGATTGAGCTTTCTGCTTTCATCAAGCGCCCTTTGAGTTCGTTCCAACTGCTCACGGGTACGCTGATAGTCGGCTCTTGTGTCGAGGTACCCTCCGATGAGGCTGCATGCGAAATAGATGGAAATAATGCTAAGCACACCACAAATAACACGCTTAAGAGTAAACGCAGATATAACTTTGTTCTTGATAGTTTCATACATGGTAACTCCTTCCTAAATTGTACTACCCCACTGAGCACCCCACCATCGAGCGGTGCCACGTAACCAGTCACCACCACTCCATCGTTCGTCGCCCTCATGGCACACCAAGAGGTCCCATCGGTCAACGTTGGAGTCTGGGCCGTACGTATTATTTGGATAGCCCGTCGGATCTAAATAATAGAGGTCCAATCCGTCCCGATTATCTGCTGCTTCGGCGTGCGTCATCTGATGTTGTAGGTCAAGTGGCACACCTGCATTAATAGTAAGCACCGCCATAATTTGTGTCATAGTGGCCAACTGTTCTTTTGTTGGTGGTTCACTACCTAGGTTATTTTCACTGACTGCATCCCAACACGCTTCAATGGCAATGCCTACAGCGTTACTATTGCGCATATAGGTGTGTTCCTTATAATCGGTTAAGGCCTCTATATCGGTCCACATTGTACCTGCTCGGTCGATGTTGATATGGTAATCTGTGAAGTGCTTACCACCTTTTACCCCTGTCCAATGATAGTACGCCTTTTCAATTTGGCCATAGGCATCTAGCGCTAGGTCTTTTAACTCGTCCATTGTAATTTGTCTAAACATTTATTTCCCCCTCTCGTCATGGTTAATATCATCCTCTAATTGTTGTATGCCAGGTCTGTTCATAGGCAATGTATTTGGTTCCTCAAGCTTATCTGGAATCCCGTTATGGTTCTTATCGATGAACATGCCACACAATCCAACAATGGTCATAAGCACTGATGGTACGAATATATGGTCAATTATAAGAATACCCTTATCGATAAGCTGATTCGCTTCAGGGGATACATACCCCTTAATCGTCGATAGCACATACTGGGCAACGACTAATATCATCGGTACTAGCATGACGAGGACCAATGCCCTCGTTGCTAATACACCTGTTGGCCGTATGCCAGCTATTCGAATGGACTTATATGACCGCTTAATGCGGTTAATAATCGCTAGCTTATCCATTACCCCTCCATGCCTTTATGATTTCAATCGTATATTGAAATATTTTTCCTATATCAATTAGGTCATCTTCAACCATTTCACGTAGGTTTTCAATAATAGACCAACACTCAGCGAAGAATGGTATCAGCATAAATGCATAAGAGAATATATGGTCTAAGAATAGATTGGTGTTTGGTATTGGGATATCAGGTAATGAAATAAATACAATGGATAGTATCATCCATGCCGGATATTGTATGCATAGTTTCTTTAATAGATCACCTCTAAGGCGCTCACTCATTAAATATCTACGCCGTTCACCGGTAGTTTCATCGATATACCTACCTTTTCCCCATCCATACCAGGTCAATGTTGTTAGTAGTGTAATAGGATTATTAGGCCTGTGATTATCTTTGTTATACCGCAACACTTCTGCAGCAATCCGCTGTATTGTGTCCACAAATAACAATGTAGTGGTTAAAATAATCACTACCCCCATACTGACTATATGTTCATGCGATATACCACTGATGAGCATGATTAAAATATCATTAAGAATATCCATTCACTCCCCCATGCCCTTATGATTCTTCATCTAAAGCCATTAAATCATTGTGCACGCATCCTTCTGTTGGACATGTACCGTCATCGTTGAGTACTTCCCAGCAGTACTCACAGAATTCCATAACAGGAACTTTGCTATCACCGATATATTTAGGCATATTATTGCACCTCCTTAATTCGTGCGACCATTTCGTTATTCAACTTGATATATTGAGTGCTAATTGCATTAGTAGGTTTTCCCATAAGTAGCAATCTACGTTGCGCTTCTTCTAGCGTTTTGAAGCGGGGTTCATATTCAGCTTTTATAGCGTTAATCTTATCTTCCTTTGTAGGAACATACGGATCAGGCTCAATAAATTTTCCGTTTACATACAATTTACCGCTCATAAATTCATCTAGCATACTGTCACCATCTGCAGAATACACATATTGTGCATTTGGATAATCGTGTTCAGCTTGCGCCATAATATCATCACGGCTCAACGTGTTATCACACAGGGATGTAATACGCTCCCCTTTGTCATTTAAAATAAATACATATTGATTCATAGTAGCATCCTTTCGGAGGTGAAATTATGCGCCGTTACGCCGTTATACTAAAACGTAGACAACGCAATACCATTACATTAAGGCAACTATTTAACGAGTGGTTGCCTATTCACTCACAAGCTATTACTAAGAGTGTCGTTAAGTCTTACCATATTGCTTTTAAACACATATCCAACATAGCGGATATGCCTATCACGGATATTCATTTTCAGCACCTTCAAAATGTGATTAATTCCATGCACGTAAAAGGACTTTCTTACTCATCATGTAAGAAAGTCCGCACGTTACTTAATCAATTATTTAATTACGCAATCATCCAAGATTACCCTATCACTAATTACGCCTCACACTTAAATCTAGGGCCCAATATACCAATGATTAAAAGAAGAGTATTCACTCGCCAACAAATCAACAAATTATGGGCGATAGATAATTCTTATTCCCAAATGATTTTAATGTTGCTCTACACCGGGCTCCGTATCGGCGAGCTACTTAACTTACGTAGGCAAGATATCAATAGACGATCATTATACCTTATTGTGAGACACGCTAAAACAAAAGCTGGTGAAGGGCGTATCATTCCCATCCATCACCGCATCATGCCATTAATTGAGCAATTATACAACGATACAGACAATTATCTATTCACTATCAGCTACACATCATTTCGCAAGCATTTCCATGATATTATGAAACAACTTAACTGCAAGCATACTATCCACGATACCCGGCACACATTTGCAAGTCTACTTGATGCGATTGCGCCGCCTAACACGTTACGCGCATTGTTAGGTCATAAACAAGGCGATATCACTACCAGGGTATACACGCACAAAACCATTCGGGAACTACGTAAAACAATAGAATTATTAAAGTAACTCCCCAGTGGGTATTATTTAATGCTAATAATCAACCAAAGCCATGGACTGTGCGATATCCGATAGAGTTCAGTAATAAAACTATCGCCGTTTCTGCAACAAGATATAACGGTGATTATTCATTTTCTGAAATCATTTTATCGACATCTAGAAATCAGTTGACGTACAAGGATAGTGATTATAGAGGGCAGCAAGGTGTTGGTGACCAGATTATGTTTCTGATTATAGGTAATTAAATTTTTCCTAGAGCGAACCAGTAATAAGAAGCAGCATATCTATCACTTGCCGAAAATACGGCCTTAGTGGTGTCGCTCTCAGTCACGGAGTTGGCAAAATACCTAGGGGTATCTGAGCCCGACCAGTACGCATCAATAGCGTTCGCCATGAATAAAGTTGTAAATTTGATAGGGAATCGCACTTCTGTCTTAGTTACATTATCTTGGCCGCCTATTCCCCACTGGGTATTAAGATAATCCGACGGCTATCCACACAAAACTTCCAGTATCTGCTCTGTTAGTTAAGAATCTGATTGCGGTTCTATTAGATTGAGAAAATCCACTGTTCCACGAAATAAAGCATTCCGATCCAGAAGTCGCAACACTGACAGAGTCGTCGGTGGCTAAGGATACCAGAACAGTACTGTTAATCGGTAGCGAAATATCTTTGTAGTACCTATTGGAATCAAACCAGGATATTCCCCACTGGGCATTAAGCTTTACCAACTGCTAACCAAAGACACGGTCTCGAGACTGTCTTATTTGTTTGAAAGTTATAATAAGAAACTTTTTCAAAACCCGTCTTATTAATATTGTAAATCTTAATGCTATCACTAGAACTTCCAATTATAGACGGCACCGCAGAATAGCATTCAATAAATGATATTGGAAAAGTAACCCAATGACTCCTCTCATCAGAATCATAGTTATCGCGTCCCCACTGGATAGTGAAACCATTTGCAAATTTAACAAAGCCTGCGCTAGCATCAAGTTTAGATGCTACTATAGCACCTTGGCCCAATAAATTTTTAATTGTAACAAGTGTACTAGCAGGAGTGTCTTTCCAATTTGCACTTCCAAGGATTGCTTTGATTTGGTCTGTTATAGGAGAGTGAGATGAAGTAGATGAGTTATGCTCTTTAAGTTGTTCCTGATTAACTAGCGCCCCCATATTAACTGTGAGTGATACATTGCCAGTGTTACTAAACATCATTCCGATAGTTAGCTCTTGAGATACAACAACCGCACCCCCTTCTGCCGGCATTCTATCAGGTTCAGGATCTGTTAGGTATGCATACAATATTTCTCCTTTATCTGGATCATTGGCAAATAACCCAATTTCTGACATTCTAAATGCCTCTATTATGCCGTTATTTGTAATAAACGTATCAACGCTTACGATTTTACCTTCTTGTTTAACTACAAAATTAGTAGTCTCCCATTTAGAGGAGATTACATCAGTTAGTGCCAATGGATTCGTTGCATTAACGCCACTACCGACTTTGATTTTAGTGAATGTCAATTTAGTTTTGCCTGCATTTACCTTCGCTTGAAGATCAGCACCGATATCAGTCATGGTTGCATTTGACCATTCTGCCATATATTCCTCCTATCTAACGCTATTATCTAGCGCTACATTAATCTTCGTTTTCTTAGATTCAACGGTGTAAGACGTTACATGGGTATTCAAATTAATGCGCCATGCATTCGTGAAATCACACTTGATATTCACTTTCCTAGATACACCGCACCATCCGGCAAAATACTTATTGAAGTTAATTCGTCGAATGAATTCAATACCATCTAGCCAGGACCGTACATTTTTAGCCGCATTAATAGCACGTACAAGCTTAGCTATATCTGTTTCGCCTCTTAATGGGGCTGTGATTAGCGTAACCTTGAAATAGTACGGTTTCCCGCCATATTCAAACCATTCTTCGGTTTTTGAATCAGAATATATAGTCTGTACGGCCTTTTCAACAGCATACGGCGTGCCCTTATGGCGGTGAATATCAATTGAGTTCTTCACCATTTCACGTTTAGTCTCTATCGGTAACCCACTATCATAGTCATCCACGTGTAATTGATACGCTAAATGATCAATTACACTCTCTGGTTCAGTATCAATAGACGACCATAATAGCAGAGTATTCGTATTCATAAATTCGGCCAGCATATCATCCCACGTTTTAGCAAGGGACTTAACTGGTTCCCTATCGATTGAGGACGGAAGATGCTCCGCACTAGTATACTTGCTATCAAGTATCATTCTTCCTCACTTCCTGCGAGCGCTACAGCGATTGTATTGGCTACTGCCACGCCGCTTTGTTCTGCAATCGGGGTAAATATAGGTGCCGTTACTTCAACGCGTTTAATTCCGGATACATCCATGAGCATTTGAACCAATCGACTGGGTACTATATCACGGCCCAATTTTGACTTTTGCCATATAACATAGTCATTAACTGCTTTATCTGCCTTAGCTTTTACCACCGTTGCATCGGCGCCTTTTTCAATGTAATACTTAGCGTCGATGTTATATTGCGTAGTAGTAGGTGCTAATACAGTTAGCTTATCAGTCAGAGGCCTACGTTTCTTATCAGATAAATAATCCGTAATAGTCGTGAGCAATTCTTGCCCAGGAAGTCCTCCTCCTGCTAATAAGGGATAAATATTAACCTCACCTGGACGTGGAGAAGATACGCCTACATCTGCCACAAGGTGCGACGCGGACTTTGTAAAATACTCATACGCCCCTTCAGGGCCTGCCACAGAGAACGATTCTGGAGCCTCATGAATACGTTCGCGATACGATTCGTCGTCCTCTGTATCAGAACCACCTTCAGATAGAGTTATATTACGCATCGTATCCACATAAGCTATAGGATCAATAATTGTACTTATCTCGCCCGGCTTAAACCCATTGCCTCGCGCCCCGGCAATTTGTGCTTCTGCTTTTACGGATCCATTAAGTTGACCTGGTAGAATAACCAAATCCTCAACAGTAGCAAAATATTCGCCACTTCCAGTTGATATTCTAGTCCACTTTGGAATAATGACAGAGTTCGTGCGCACTGCTGACAATGTTGCTTGAATTGTTGTAGTCGCTTTCGTTGCCTTTAATCGCTCAACAGCAGCAGGAACAGCTCCAACATGGTCCAAGTTATCGCCTTCTGCATAGGCTAATAGATTTTGTTTAGCTGCATAATTTGCATCGTTCAATAATCGGATAATAATTTCCGAAATTACATTTAAAAATAAAGTAACAGGATCGCCCTCTCCCAAGGTTCGCCCTGTTATTGTTGTGTAAATATCAAATACCTTCTGTTGAACGTGTTCTTTATCTGTGTTAAAAAACTCAACATTAGGTAAATCAGATAATCTCATACAGTCACCATCACTTTCGGAATCAACGCCCCATTTTGTGTGGCGGTAAATGATATATCACTAATTTTGGCACGTGGTTCATACCGTTTAATTTGTTGGAATATGTCGTTAGATAGATGAGCTTGCGCCTGATGGATAGGCATATCAATAATGCGACCATCAATACCAAACTCCCTATCTAGTGGCACGCTACCACGAACAGTAGAAATAATCGTTTGCACATTCTGCAAAATCTCAGCGACTTCACTTTCAGGTGCTAGCGATATCCTATTGTCAGTTACTGGTTTAATTTCATACGTTGCTGACATGGCTAGAACCTCCTCAATATCGTATTAACTTTATTGAACTTCTGACCATATTGATTTAGCATGGACTTTTCTTCTACTGTATTATTATCCGAATATTCCTCAAGAGTTAGAGAAACCTCAATAGATTGAGTCTTACCGTATGCATCCGTGAATAAGCTATCCTCGCTCATAGACATGATGACAAAGTAGTTTTGACTAACAGGTTTACCACCGATAATAAACGGTAATACAGCCCCCATATCGCGATAATTTCGCAATTTCTTAACAGTACTATCTGGAGATTGTCCAAGTGATGCAGAAATAAGAATCTTACATGTAATTTGTTCCACATCAGGTCCGCTAAATTGTTTGACAGGCTTTTCTAACATCAAATTGTGCTTTTCCCATCGAGCACTACCTGAACGCGTTACATCCGATACAGTAAGAACATTATCTAATGCGGTATAAAATACTATATCCGCCAAATAACCGATATACATCTATACCTCCTATTCTGGTCCTGATGTTGTAGAACCACCAGACACTACACCGCCATGCACATGATGAACTAAGGAAATACCATTGACCACTACATCCCCACCGCTTGAATTAATTGATAAAGTACCTCCAACATTAAGAGTCATATCTCCAGGAACAGTAAGCACACGTTTACCATTATCCGCACCGCCTGGAGTCGGATCCGCACTACTAAAGAATGTGCCAATAATGAATCCATCGGAAAACCCACGTCCGGACCGATTAGGCAACATAATGCACAATACCTGGTCATCAATAGCCGGCATCCAATAGTCCTTATCATGTACTGCACCTCGATTAATGACAGATAATGGCGCCGTTACAACACCTTCTCTGTCTAGGCGTGTAACAACGGCTTTACCTTCTTCAGGAATTGTACTTGAAACATTTCCAATAAATATCATATCCACTAATGTGGATAATATGTCAGTAGCCATTTAAACACCTCCTTACATCAATCGACGTTGAATAATTGGCCCCTAATGTATGCGTTGCTTTAGTAATTAAATAATTACCATCGAACACCCCAAATCCTTCGAGATTAACCGTAACCGATGCCATAATAAGAGGATTGCCAGGAAAACTAAAAGACATTGTATCGGCTTCTTTATTGGCTTCTCTTAGCTTCTTTTTAGCCAATCTCTTTGCCTCAGCCTTATCTTTAACCTGTTCATTAACCTCTAATACAGCAAGGTACGTGTGACCCTTACGGTCAGGATCTTCGAATGTATCCTCGATAACGGATTTCTTATCCTTATCTGTATATTTCACATGGCATGCTCGATATACTTCACGAGTTTTACTTTTGTACGAATAAGATAAGGCTCTAGTAATAATCAAAGGCGGTTGCTCGCCTTCCTTCGTCTGTACAGGTTGATATTGGCCACCTGGTCTACGAATTATAACTTTAGGCTTCACGTTTTCGTATTTGTAATCATCGAATATAATCAACTGTTCAGTGGATACCTTAAGAGAAAACCCCGCATCATTGCATAGTTTCTGCAAGAATGCGAGGTCTGATTCAGCACTTTGTGATGCATCTTTTAACGGTGGGTCAAAATCCGCATCCCATACTAGCTTTAATTTATTATCTTTTGCTTTCTCGGTAGCAATCGCTTTAAGCGTTGTAGTTTTCCACGATTTGTCTTTCTTTTTCTCCCGCAAGTCAGTACTACCGATAATAGCGACACCTTTGATTTTAACTACATCAGGAAGGCTACTGCCCTCGAATTCATCAATTTCAAATTTGCCGATTGGCAACGTAAATTGTTCATCCCCTAATTTCTCCCATGCTACGGTATTAATTGCCACTTCTAGTAATGACCCTTTCACAGGGTACCAATCGCCGACCCATAGACGGCCCCTATCTTCTAGTGAGATAGCCACGTCATCTACAGTTCCTGAAAGGTTATCTGTGAAAGTTACATCAAGAAGGTATTTACTAATATCGTCGGTGATGTCCTTTGACTCCTTACTCCCCCAATGTTGGTAACCAATCGTACACCATGCCCGCCGTGCTAACTTCGTTTGTGGCGTTAAATCTTTCTTCCATTTCTGGACCTTAGCTAGGCTCTTTTGTAAGCTCATATACTATCGCCTCCATGGTGGTAAGAATTCAGGCAAGGAATCAGCAGGAACATCTGGGCATGTTAACACAACACCAGCGGAAAATATCGCCGTATTACGATGTTTTTGGTTTGCTTCTAACAATAGATTAATGTATCGTTCGTTGCCATACACCTTATAAGCGATTAAATCCCACATATCCCCTTGTATTGTTGTATAACTAGTCATAACTCAACCTCCGTTGTCCGGCGGTATAGCTACGCATCATTTGTTCAAATTCTCGCATTTTAGCATCCAATGCCGACATAATATCATCAGTTGAACCATTACCAGCATTTATAACTGGTGCAAATGTAATCTGTACAGGTGCCCCACTATTACTAGATGAGGATACAACAGGCATGCTAGGTGCTAATGATACAGTAGGCGCTACAGCTGACTGCGCACCACTCACACCTAACATTCGTCCGGCCGTTTGCCATAGGTTCATAGCATTAGCACTACCATCAATAGGAACTACAACTTCTGGATATCCAGCTTCACCTATCCATGATAATTCTGGGGATGTAATAACACCGCCGTTAGCTCTCTTACCAACCTCTCCAGCTGCAGAAACACCTACTGTAAAACCTCCACTAAATTGGGCCTTAATACTTTCCCATGCTCCTGCAATTGCATTAGATACAGCACTCGGGATTTGACTTACCCAGTTTAACACAGCATTATAGGCATCACTTGCCCATTGCTCTGCAGCCGCTACAAACGCCGCCCCCGCTTCTGCGCAGGCACTAGGTAAATTTATAAGGAAATTAATAACATCGTTAACCAAACTACTAATCCATGATGTGGCCGTAGCATATGCTTCAGAGGCAAACGAAATAACCGCCGCCACGAATTCAGCGCCCAAAGTGATCATATACATAGGTAAATTGATTAAGAAGTTATAAATATCATCGACCATGGCACTAAATGTGGTAACTGCGAAGTTATAACATTCTGTGGCAAATGATACGACGGCAGATATAACAGCAGTACCAACTTGTACCGCTATCTCTGGTAATCGCAAAATAATGCCTATTATGAATCCTACGGCCATACCAATATATGTTGGTAGGTTTAACCATAGATTTACATAAGCAATTATTGCCGCTTTCAATGCATTAAATGCGCTAAGGCCTAATGATAAGAAGCCATTAATTACAGCCATAATACCGGATATAATGGCGCTCCATGCGGAACTTAAAGCAGAACATACGCTATCCCATATTGAACTCAATCCAGAACATACACTATCCCAAACAGATGTTAACATGGCACAGATAGTATCCCAATTAGTTACTAATAGGTATATCACCGCAATAATCGCCATGATAGCGATTACCCATGGACCACCTATTAATGCACCCGCTGCTTTAAATGCACCCGTTGCCGTTTCTACACCTTTAAATGCCGTGGTAATTGTAGTAATACCTGATGCTAGTTTTGTAGCCATACCATACAGTAAAGCTAATTTCAATCCATTAGTGACTACGGCGGCAATAGCTTCCTTATTATCCTTCATGAAGGTTACAACAGCTTGCAATACCGGTATTAGTGCCGGTAATATTTGCTGAGCAATCGGTATAAAGGCTTGTGCCAACCCTAATGCAACTTGCGTAGCTTCCGCTTTCAAGATGTTCATTTGTAGCCATATTTCATGGAGTGATTTAGGATCTATTCCGACGCCTTTGATTTGTGATGCGGCCGCTTGTGCATCTGCATAGTTCTCAAATACTTTAGTAAGCTCCATGCCTTTTGCACCTAGCGTTTCAAGCATGAATTCTTGTCCCCGGCCTTGTGCTACCGCATTTTGGTAACCTTTAGCCATTGCATCCAACTGTTGATTCATAGGCAATAACTTGCCATTGGCATCGGTTAAGGATACACCAAATTGACTGAGATATCCTTGCAAAGCTTCAGCACTTTTACCGCCACCAGCCAAAGTCTTATCCATTTTAGCGAAAGACTTTGCGGCCGCTTCTACATCAACACCACTTAATGTCATAATCTTCTTAAATTGTGCCGTTTCAGCGGTTGTCATATGTAATTTATTAGACAATTGATAAAGTGCTTCGCCAGCATTTACTACATTATCTATAATGGCACCAATACCAAACCCACCTGCGGCAACCATAGCGAAACTTGCAAGCTTTCCTGTAATACCACTTACCGCAGCACTAGCACCTTGCGCAGCTGATGCAGCACCTGCTAAAGGACTTGCACCACCCATTTTACTGATTGCATTTTGATGCGCCGTCTGACTTGCGATATTAGACCGTAACCGGGCTTGCCGTTGTAACATAGAATTCAGCTTTTGCTCAGCTGCAATTGCTGCGTTCCTATCGCTAACATTACCAGTCTTTTGCGATATAGCTTGTAGTTTTCTATATTGCGCCTGTTGATCTTTGATTACATTAGATAATTTATTGAGTTCCTGAGATGCTTTTGATACGGAGGAAGATAACCCGCCATCGAGTTTACCTTTAATGGCAATCGCCATTTCTAAGACTTTATTGGCCATTATTTTCTCCCTTTCATTGTTTTATTCTCGCGCTCGATACTATCACTAATGAGCCGAACGTGGACTATGAACTCATCCACGTCTAGCTCTCTAATGAAATAGTCCATCGGTGTGCTAGTGTATTTACTACACGTAATTGCACACTCAGTAAAATACCGTTCTAGGTCTGTTATTTTTCGGAATTGAGCAAAAAATTCTGTACCTCTAAGCACACTCTAGTGAAATCGGCAGCCGGGAGACTATAAATATCATCCACTTTACATCCGCATACAGCAGCTGCTACATGTGCTTGATACGTCATGGATAATGCCGGAACTGTAATAGTTTTATCTTCACCCTTAGCGGACTTTTCGCATTTAATTAATGTGTACCCGCTGATGCCTTCAAATTGTAAGGAATGACCAGCTTTTACTAATTCAATACCTGTTTGTTCATGTGTTTCGTTCATAGTGTTATGTTTACTCATTAGTGATCGTCCTTTCTACAGACTAAATACCGAGTGCAGCACGAACATCGCCAAGGAAGTCGGTGCCATCAGAAATAGAATCTTTATAGGCGTATTTATCGATTTCACGAACTACCTTGCCATCTTGTTCGAGTTTCAAGTATGTAGTTTCGATTGTGTTCGTTGCATCGATAGTATTGCCAGATTCATATGTGCCATTTTCTTTAGATTTAGCACGGCCACGAATAACAGCACGTGTAGGCACGATTACATATTTATCTTTGCCACTATCCCAACATTGGATAGCACCACGTACTTCTAAGCGTACGCCACGACCACCTGTAAGGCGGTGTGTAGTTTCTGTTGGAGTGTTCCAAGTAAGTTTTGTTTCCATAGAGGAGTAGTGTCCAATAACTGGCGCTTCTACTTCACCTGCAATGCCCACACCTTTTACAGTTTGAGTCATTACAGATTCACTAGGTAATTCCACTTTGGCAACACCTAAACAGTTGTCAGAGCCTTCTTCGTATACACGGAAGTCATTAAGTACTTCCGGCACTTGATTGATAGATGCCATGATTAATTACCCCTTTCTATACTGTTTGAAATAGCGTTTTGAAATAAGAAACATCGTATTCAGAGATGCTTTCAATTTCTTGCGCTGGAATTGGAGGTGTACGGTATTTATGGAAGCGAATAATACCATTCAACAAATCTGTTGTAGGGTTTTCTGCTTCTTTGAATTCAATACGACCGCCCAAGATAAAGCCACGAGAAGTAAGACCGTTAAGACGGATTGTTTCACTATCAAGAATTGTCTTGATATTACGAGGCAAGATAGGCATATCCACTTTTTGCCAATAGGTTAAGATGAATGTTTGGTCATCCCAATCATTGAACCGGCGTACACAAATGAATGTATCCTTAACATCAGTTGTGCCAGGATATGCACCTGTATAGTTACCCCAAGATACCCAACCATTGATATTAACGGCCGTCATAATACCTTGAGAGTTCAATAAGTTTGCTTGCGAATGCGTAAGCATTACTTCCTTACCATTAGCTAAGCACAAGCCTGTGATATTCATAGACTTATTGGAAGGGGATAACGTAGGAATATCGCTATTGGATGCATCACATTTGCCAATAATGCCCATGATGTGCGTAGACATATGGAACATATAATCGCCATTGCGAACCATCGGCCAACATACGACTTCAGATTCACCTGTATAGCTATTACCTTTCTTCCATTCGTAAGCATCTGTGTATTTAACAACTTGTGTAGTATCGATATCTACCAAAGTAGTCGCACCAAACAAGTTATTAATAACACGAGATTTTGCTTTCATCACGGAAGCGACTGTAGGATGTTGAGAGAATCCAGGTGCAGCAATAAGACCAGGTACAATACCGAAATGATGATAGATTGTATCAATCAATTCAAAGCCTGTTGCTTTTTCATTACTATCTACACCGCCGATTACGTTTTTATAATCGAAGTTTTCTACATCGAGTTCATCGTATGTGAGGTCCAATGTACTTGCGGAATCGAACTTACCACCTTTGATAACAGAGATGATTAATTGATTTTTGTCATCAAATGCCGCCGTGTAATCTGTGTTGGCCACACCTGTTTGACCGCCACTAGATACTTGCAATGTGTTAAGCAATACTGCAGCTTTTACAATACATTTCTTTTCTGTCAATGTAGCAGTTGTTGTAGTGGATTTCTTATGTTTAGCAGGATCCAATACGTTAACAAATACGATTGGAGCTACGCCATACAATTTGAATTGTGCGTACATTGCTTCACACAATGTGAAATGTGTCCAATCTTCAGAATAGCCAAGTTGTTGAACAGCTTCTTCCCAGCTATAACAGATGATTGGCTTATTAATTACTGCGCTAGGGTCTTCTGTAAGGTGTACAGGTGCAGTACCGAACACAATTGGAAGGCCGGCAGTAGTTTGGACAGGAGCAATTACAGAGGTAGCTTGCTCACTTGTTTTGACGCCATGATAAAAGGCCATTTACTTCACTCCTTTATAATTCTTCAATGCGTTAACATAGAATACATTTAATTGTGTGCCTTGTGTTCTCACATCAATCATTGCTTGGTTGAGTTCGTCCAGAGGCACGAATAAATGCATAAAAATAGGGTCTTCCGCTTCCGGCAGTGGTGCACCGTCGCTAAATACCATGAATTGATTTAACCGGCTACTGCGGAACGAAGGCCCAACATATACAACAGGGTTCATCGTTGTCTCCTATTCAATTACTTTATTATCCGTAAATATCTTGTTAAGATTTCTACGAATAACTGGAATGTACACTTCAAATTCAAGATATCCAACCCATTGAGGGTATGGTTGATCATCAGGAATTGTTGTATTAACGGTATTCTCCTTAATTTCATATTTAAGTGCTACTGGATTATCAGATAGTAACCGCTCACGCACTACCTCTAAGAGGTGATATAGTCCGACATGACCTTTTGTTAAGGCCTCGTCATAAGTAGTTACCAATACAGTAATACCTACCGTCGAACTATCCGCATCACTAACAGAATACGGATGCACTACTACGGCTGGACATAACTTGCGCTTATCTTCATTCTTATCCACCCTTGGTAAGAACCCGCTCCATACTCGAATAGGGTTCATGGTAACATCACTTGTTTCATTTAGCTTGCGCAACTCATCCATGAGATAGGCGGCAATGCCGTCTGATACATCTAATGGTGTCATTAGTTACCTCCTAACGCACGCTCTAATTCGTGATATAGGCGCTTTTCATACATTTCCATGCCTTCTTTTTGCATGGCATTCATAACAGTTTCATTACCAAACATTTGCGGTAAGGCTGGTCCATATATCCCTTTTAATGGGTATCGGTCCTTGCCTTGGCGTTTCATGAATATACCAGATGCACTAACAAAGCCATTTGGTACCTTTGTTTCTGTACCTTTTTTAATAGACACAAACACACCTTTTCGTTTAAGCGATTTAATCTTAAAGTACTTTTGAGCGCTAGTATAACCACCTTTGATACGCATTTCTGTGCCACCATTCAATTTATTAATAGATACACCAGACTTTACGACCGATACACCTTTAATGGCGTAGATATTACATAGTGCTTGCGTACCTGCTTTTCTTGCGGTTGTTGCAGCACGCTTAGATGCGGCTTGGCAAACACGTCGAACTCTATCTTCTTTTAATGTTTCCAGTGCTTTTTCAATTGTTTTCACTGCACTTTTATCAAGTTCTAGCTCAACCATCCGTCAACACCGCCTCTAGCTTCTGCTCTAAGTTCGATAGACACGAGCCCATCTTCTTCCGTTGCACTTTGAACGATGTACACATCATCATCTAATCGGAATACGTTTCCCTGTGATGGAATTTCAGGGATGTCCTTTAATTTGCAATGCACAAATACAGACACCCCGTGTAATCCGTCATTTGATACGTGAGAGCCATTCGACAAGAATGACTCCCTCGCCGTTGGCGATTGGATAATCGCTTTAGCTACTGTGCCATTTAGATTATGCCCTTCGGCGAATTCGTCTTCATTAAGGAATACATCGTCAATATCGCTTTCTAGGTAATCTCTAAATCGCATTATTTTTTCACCGTAACTTCCGCATCAACTTCAGGTAATTCCATTTCTTCTTCTGGTTCATCTGGAACGACTTCCAATGGTTCCGGTACTTCGATAGGATCATCTTCAGCAGATTCAAACTTATCAGATTCAAGCAAGGACAACGCAACCGTTTCCTTTTTGATGTCGACTACTTCGCCTTTGCCATACATCTCGCCTTCATGTGCTAAATAACCCTTTAATACTCTGATTTTCATAAGTAGGTTACCCCCTATTTAGTCTTAATAGTAGCCCAATCGTCGATAGTTTCAGGAATCAATACGCAACGGGAGTATACAGACAATGTTAATTCTTGTGTAGCCTTATTAGCATAGTAGTAAGGTACATAAATGCCTGCATATGTTGTGAATTGATTGTCATCGTTGAGCAATGTTACTGCTGCATGTTGTTGACGGCCACGGCCAGGAACACCTAATACTGCTGCATCATCACCAATAAAGGATTTTACTTTACCTTCATCATCTTGATATGTTTCAAGGTATGCGTACACATCAATATTCAAAGACATGATACGGCCAACATATCGAACTTGTGGAGACAAGTATTCAGGAGCAAAACTGAACATAGACATGTTTTCGCGATTAGGAATTGCTAACATTTTGTTGATGGATGCATTATCAAGAATGTATTTTTCAACGTTTTTACCAACGACTAACACAGTTGGAACGATACCTGCGTTTTCTTGAATTTTTTCGGACGCCATTTTCAAGTCGCCATAAATGTCAGCACCCGCTTGGTCCCAAGTAGTAGTAGGTGTAATGTCTTGTTCAAATTCGAAATCAATTTCATCAACTTGAACTGTTTCACCATCGTCAGCATAGCCTTCGATTTTGCATTTACCAGTAGTAAGCAAATCGGCTGCCATTTTATTTTTACGATTAATAATTGTGCCTTGTAAGTAAGACAAATCTTCAGCTTGCATTTGTGCGGCACGTTGTGCAGGTGTCATTGTAGACACAATGTTTTCAGCAAATGCACGTTGATCAAGTTGTTCTGGGTCAATAACTGTACGAGGGCCCATCATAGGTGCTTCGTATAAAGCAATTTTAGATCCTGCACGTTTAACATTAACGCCAGATGCACCACGAGATACGAAAGGTGCTAATGTGCGACCACGTTTACGAGTTTCTACTGCGATTTTTTTAGAAGTTGCAACTGCTGGAACTTGTGGGAAGAAAGTATCAAGCAAGAAACTTGCCGGAGTTTTCATTCGTTCCACAGCTTGCATCAAGGAAAATGTATCTTTGAAATCAATTGCCATTATATAGTTCCCCCTATTTAATGCTAGTTAAGAATAAGTGAGCGTCCTTGAAGTCCGCTTCATGATCATTAATTTTGTAAGCTTGGTCAACTACCAATACTTCACGATTAAAGCGACCGGAAATGTATACAGTTAATACATTGTGGTCAGTAGTTGCAGTAGTATCAGATACTACGATACCCGCAGGCTTACCACTTGCGATTTTTTGGAATGTACCAGAGTTGTTTTCAAGAACTTGGCCACGTTTATAATCACCGGCTACTACTTTTACATTTTGAGTTAATACAGGTACACCGCCACCACCTAATAGGTAATCAGCTGCGACACCATTTACTTGTTCGAAATATGCCATTATTTACCGCCTTTCTTAGCATTCGCAAATGCTACGACTTCATCAATTGCACTAGCTTTTGCTACTGCATCATTGGTTTCTTGTGTAGATGCACCTTGAGGGGCCACTTTATCCGCACCAGATTCCATTTGATCAATAACTAATTGTCGAATTTGGTCAACTACTTTGTTATCACTTGCAGGAATATCAGATACGGCAGAGATGAAAGGTGTTACTTCATTTACTGTTTTACCTTCTTTAACAGCTACATCAACTAAACGATTGACGACTTCATTATCACCTTTTAACGTATTTAATGCTTCAACGCGTTCGCGTTCTGCTGTTACTGCTGCGTTTTCTGCAGGTTCATTTGTAGAAATACCGAGCAAACCTTTTAAGCTTGCCATGAATTGGTTTTCAGTCATAGGTTTCTCCTTACTTGTTAAAAATTGTTTGATTTTGGCTTCATTTTTGGCCGAGTATTTGCAAGATACTTTGTTTACGATAACCATTCCGTTATTCATAACAGCTTTGTCCGTAATCGCCGTATCTACTTCATCAATCAGGCCGTAGGACTTCGCCTCGTCCGCCGTGAGCCACGTTTCATCATCCATAAGTGTATTTACCTGTTCAGATGTCAAAACGTCGCTACGGCTCAAATAAACGTTTGCGATTGTCTGTTTAACACTCGCCAAATAGTTAGCCATTTTAGTTAATCCGTCCGCATCAAAGCTATCACCTAGAAATACAGATGGATTGTGAATCATGTACAGAGCATTACTTGGCATGATTACCTTATCCGCCGCACAGGCAATAATTGTAGCAGCACTTGCGCATAAGCCATCAATATGTGCTGTTACTTTGCCAGTATAGGCTTTGATCATATTGTGGATAGCTTGTGCTGCGAACACGTCACCACCACCAGAGTTGATGCGCATTGTTAAGTCATTACCATTACAACTAGCCAAGTCACTTGCAAATTCACGTGGTGTAATTTCATCACCCCACCAAGAGGTATCAGAAATATCACCATACAAAATCAATTCAGATTGACCGGTACCATCTTGATTTACAAAATTCTTAACAGACCAAAATTTATTCATCCTCTTCACCTCCTTTCGCTTCAGATTTAGAGCCAACGGAAGGATTTACCGCATCAGCTAGCCCCATGCCATATTTCTCCATGAGTTGCTTTTCAAATGCAAGTTGTGCAATGTTTTCTTCAAGGTCTGTCCCTGTCATTTCAGCCGCTTCACGTTCGCGAGTGGAAACTCCATTCTCAATGCGAAGGGTACTACCATTCATATCCTTAACAGGGTCAAGGATGGACATCGTTGGTCCGAACCAATCGGCATTGCACCATGCTTTTCGAATTAATGGATCATCAAAGAAACCAGGCGCTTCAATTCGGCCGTTCGCTACTGCTTCCATTAACCATATCTCATAGATTGGTTGGCAGAAGTCACGAGCGAACCACTTTCGCCGTAGTTTATATTCTTCCCAAGCCTGTAACATTGCTGCACGGCTTGCAGAATACGAAGAGTTAAAGTTCTTCATCAATACTTCGTAAGGCTGGTTAAGTGCAGCACCTACTTGTTTGATGAGTTGGGTACTAAATACTTCAAAAGTAGATTGAGCATTGGAAGCATCAACACTTTTTACATCCACACCTTTAGGTAAGGCATTTAATGTGCCAGGTCCTAAATTGTATTCTGATACATCGACTACTGGTTCCGTTGGATCATCAACACCATTATCGGCCAACATATCATTTAATGAACCTGAATTAGTCACGGCTTCCGTAAAGAATAACGCAAAATACGATTTAATAATAGCCGATGTAAGCTCTGCATTTGTATATCGATACACTTGCTTTAGCGTTTCAATAACTGGAGCCAAATAAGGAACTCCTCTATACTGCTCTGGTCTAGTATCATTACTAATTTGCAGTACATTCGGAATGCTTGTACGCTTGCCGTATGCTTCAACCCTTGCCCATGTCGTTAACATGCTTGTAATTGGTTCGCCAGGTACTTGATTAGATACCCAGTAGGCTACAATAGCACCGTCAGTATCGATTTCTACACCATTCAATATGCGGTTCCCATTATCTGGGTTAAGCGCTTCAACGCCAGTTGGGTCGCCTGTAACATATGTGGAATCAGTAAGCGGATTACTTACACGATTACCTTCAATTAATTGAAGGCGCAACGTATACGGCATATCTGGTGTTGTCGGCTTACGTCTAAATACCGCAAAACTATCACCATCTGTGAGATATCCTTGATATGCTATGCTTTGCATGTCATATAAATTGTTTTTACGGTAGATATCACAGTCTTTTGATTCGGCCCATAAATCAAACTCAGCACGAACCTTACGAGCCCATGCTCTAGCCTCCTCTGCACTGATTCCCAAGATTTGAAACTTAGGTCTAGGGAACACGTTGAGGCCTGCGCCAACTGTATGAGTAGTGCTTGTGTTGATTGCAGCCGTGCCAACTGGTGTATTGATAGCTAAATCTGCGGATCTATCACGCAAAGTCGATAAATTCGCACCAATATCCGCCTTATAGCCCAATTTTCTAGGGTTATATCCCTTCAATGATTTGTTATTGTGAGAAGCTCCGCCCTCACTATATCCGCTATTTTTAGCCCTCGGAGTGCCTATTTTAGCGCTAAACTTATTGTTTTTTCTCGCCATTTTAGCCTCCTAATCTCTAAAAACTACCCGTTTCGACCTGTTTCCACGACCATTATCGGTATCCATACCGGGTAATTTGGCGCCTCTTGCCACTAAATCATCAATCATTTTTCTTACTTCAGCCAAATTTGCCCTTGTAAGAGTACGATTTCCGATTGTATAGCTTTGCCCGGTCAATATTGCCTCCTCAGCTTTGACGTACCATTCTAATCGCACGTCAATTAGCCTTGGCTTTCTTGAATAACTAGTTGCCATACATCCTCCTAAATATCTGCCGCTTTACTAGCTCTACGAACACGATTCCGCATTGGTTTCTTCCGTGGAGCAGTTACTGTTGTAGCGGAATAGCCTCCACCTTTAACTACTTCCGCCAATCTATCCCAATCGGGGTGGATTGAGTTCATACATGCTAGGTTATAGACTCGTAAGTCCAATGGTTCATTACGAACCCCTGCAGTAGGTTCCCATATTTCATGGATAACGCCCTTACGTTTTACTTTCTTCTTGTGTTCCGAAATGATCCCTTTGAAATACAACTCGTCATACCCTCTAGTTCCTAGGAATTCTTCATCCAAAGGGAAATGAAAGTACTTAGCGCCAGGTTCATCGATGGCCAATCGGCTCATTACCTGTTGTTTCCCATCGTCTACACCTAGCATGACAAGTGGAATCTTGCTTCCAGATGCTTTACCAATCTTATAATTTAACGGTATACCAGGTGTTCCGGCCGTACCTTTGATGGCAAATCGTTGCTTGCTGAAGTTCTTTTCACAGTATTCATATACTTTTGACGTGTAGTGACCGCCGGAGTCAATGAAAGCACGTGCTACTTTAAGCCCTGTTCCGTTCTTAAATCGGTACACCTTATCAAGCACCGCATCAAGTGCATCCCATGTCGCTTTATTATCAGGTTCTCCTAAGATAACACCCTTACAGATTCCCCAACATTCTTCACCGTACCCCCAACCGGTGATTTCATACTCTAACCGGTTGTCTTGTGTATCGACGGCACCAGTTAGCAGTAACACACCGTCCGGAAGGTCTGCGCCGTACTTCTCACGGCGCCTAATGAATTGTTGGTAGTCTTCGAATGCACCTTGTTGCGCATATGATTCACCAAAACGAGTATTCATAACTACTTTTTCACGTGTAGGGTCGCCTTTTGCCTCTAGCCATTCCCTCATTATGTCATTCCATGTGAGCCACGGAGACGTGAATCCATTCACAAAAAAACTGCGTATGCCATTATGCAACGCAGCTGGGTTTTTCGATATGTACTTTTGAGGGACTTTCCGCATTTCGTCTTCAGAGAATGTAGATCCGCAATCTGGACACCGCCATTTCACATCACTAACTACTATAATCTTCCGTCCTTTAGCGTCCTTATGTTCCTTTGTCTCACATTCCATCTCAGTATGTCGTATCAAATGATACTCACCACAATTAGGACACTCATGTTGCCACTCTTCTTGCGTACCTGTTTGATACTCTACATCGATGCGGGAGCTCCCTTCATTAGTTGGCGTGGAGAATAACCCCATTACCCTATTCCAGAACGTTGTCATACGTTTGGCAGCAAGGTCTACAGGGTCACCTTCTGTGCCGGCGCTATCTGGGAAACGGTCTACTTCATCCGCAAGTAGTACGCGCACAGGACGTGATGCCAATCCGGCCGGACTGTTCGCACCACACATGATGAGACGACCACCAGGGAAGAGTTTAGATAAGATTGTGTTCTTGCCGTCTCGTGTCTTAGCTCCGTCTTCCGATTTTGTTTCGTAAAACACTTGTGATAATACTTTCGTATCACGAATCATCGGAGAAATACGAGACTTCGAATAATCTTGAGCCAATTCGATAGTAGGTTGAATCATCATGACTGCACATGGGTCAAGATGAGCGTATCGCCCTAGTACATTATTCATGATATCTGATTTTCCCACTTGACTGGCACTTTTAACCACTACCCGATTGATACCAGGTTGCGTAAATGCATCCATAATATCCTTTTGATATGGAGCTCTACTTGTTTTCCATCGCCCTGGTTCCGCAGAAATACCTTGTGATAGCATGCGATAATCATCAGCCCATTGGCTAACACTGGTTTTTGGTAGTGGTTTTAAGCCCATTTTAGAGGCATATTTCCACAATTCTTTTGCCGTTTTCATGCTATCACCTCCTTTTTTTGCATTAAAAAGCACCTAATTTGGCGCTTTATCATCGTCTAATTCATCGCTATCCATGAATAATGACGGCGTATATTCACTTAATTCAGATAATTTATCCTCAATTTCTTGAGTTAACAAGTTATATGCTTCCTCTTTTGTTACGTTCTGTAATTGTGGCGCCAATTTAGTTGGCAATCCTAACAATTGTGTACGCAAATTCACGAGCATTTCTGTCATTACCTGTTCTACAGTATCTGCTGAGTACACTTCGCCGTTCATTTTGGCTAGCTTCAACTCAGCAATCTTGCGTTTCGCACGTTCATTCTTGGCCTTTTCAACCTCGAATATCGCATCATCGAAACTGCTTTCCTCTTCAGCAGAAGATTGGCCCTTATATTTGACATAATTGATAACGGATTTGATAACCAGAATTTGGTTCTTTTCATCCGTTGCTAAAACTCCTTCTTGGAGCAGTTGCGAAACACGTTGACGCGAGAGCCCAAGTGCTTTTGCCAAGTTCGACTGAGAGGCCGTTGCTGTTTTCAAATCATCTGTAATTTTCACTTATCAATCAGCCTCCTTTCATTACCTGTATCACTAGCAAGTCCATAAAAAAATTAAAATCTAGGCAAATTTTGGGGTCTCGGCCACCGCACGGTTTCATTTTTCTCCAGAAGGACCCATAAAAATTTTTATTCAAAAACTCAACAAATCGTGTAATAATTTAAAATTTGTTTTTATTGCGGTCACTATCTCCCCTCATGGCTACTTAAACACGCCTTTATTTTGTTTAAACTTACCGCGGTCTTTATGAACCTTCGCTGTTTTAGTTTTGATTAAAGAATGTGAGGGTGCATACGATTTACACATATGATCAATATGAATGCCATTCGCTTTACACCAACCCTTAACATTGTTTAAGCATCGTCTCTTTTCACAATATACATCTGTCAATCGTATTCACCTCGCCTCCTTAAATTTGCATATAAAAAGACCACCTAACCGTTTAGATTAAGTGGTCTTTTCGTTTTAGTGTTCTAGGTTTCACTGTGTCGTTGAGAGATAGAGTATTTGTTTTCCCATTAACTCACACTATCATTATAAATTGTCAAGAATGACATGTCTAGGACAGTTTTGGGACAATTTTATTAAGCTATTTTTGTATTCAGCCCAATAACACCCCAAAGCAATACGGATAATTCTTCAATTCCTCTAGCGATGTAGCGTTTGATGGTGCGCACATCTGGCTTTTCAGGAAAGGATTCAGCAATTTGCTCTAGTGTTTCCCCATTAATATAATACCTGCGCATGCACTCACAATACTTAAATTGTTTTGTGTTGCACTTCTCAGCATAGATATCTAGCATGTTATTTACATGGCGCATCATTAATGCTGTTTTTTCTTTAGATTTAACAATCGCATTTACCCTAACGATACTATTGTCATCGAACATATCTGCCAATAATTCATTTAGCCATATATCCTCTGCTTGTGTCGAATCAGAGATGGCGTTATCGACATATGACTGCAGTTGACTGTAATGCTTTAATAACTTGATCGTGTTGTGTCGAAGTTTACGACCTAGTTGAGCATTTTCTTGCTTGGCTAATTCATAGTAAGTTTTGGTTGCCACCTCTGTGGCCAACTTAGTGATTTTCTCAATGTCATACTCATTCAAATATGTTTCCCCCTTTATCATTTATTTTGTGTTTTAGTCCGAATTTGTTTACCAACGTCATAAGAAATAATTAAATTTAAATGTGGTTCATAGCTTTCCATAGGTCTAATGTATAGATTTTCATATTATGCTTATCAGCAAATTCATATTCGCCTTTACAGCCACGACTTGTGTACCAATCTTCACAGAGTACCAATATGCCACAATGGCTAAGTAATCCTAAGCAGATATCTAATCCTTTTTGGTACTCATCACCAGTTAGATACACATAACCAAAATTATGTATAGGAGAGACATAGTCATGACTACTGTCATTTAAGACCAACTCTTCCATAATCGCATCGATCTTTTTGCGATTACTTTCTTTGCCGCCAAACGGATGGGCGACATAGACCAACTTTTTCTTCATATAATTGCCTTTACCTATTAACCCATTTCATACTCCCCAACTTAAGATAATTGAATTTATCACTTTCCGTTAATGGAATAGCGTTTTTGCGATGGCAAGCTTTCTTAATAAAGCTATTTACTTTGCCATATGCTATGCCTTTACAGTCTCTTAATTCATCGATCAATATAAGGCCTGCGTTACCTATCATTTTATTGATTTCATCTTTGTGTTTTAAATATAGTTCTGTTGGCATTGCATAATATAGCTGTCTAACATTAGGATGATTGTGATAATTTTCTTTTTTAAAATCAGCCCTAAAATCATAAATATCAATCTTGATTTCTACCTCTGTAAGGTAGTTTGATTTTCGACCAAAATAAATCAAGTCAGCCTCATATTCTTTATGCCCCTTTTGATACATTAATACATTGGGGATGCATATATTTTGTAAAAACAGATGTTTTCCCAATGCTTTTTGAATACTTATTTCATCCACAGTATCATCCTTTCTAGTCAAAGAAATATTCCCATATTCTTAGTAATGTGTAAGATTACATAGTCTTCATCATCCTGAATAATCTCATCAGCCATAGTGCCGATGAACTTTCGATTGTCGTTTTCTAGCACACCAGCAGCTTGTAGCCCATCAAGAATGAACTTCTTAGCAAACGCTACATTGTCAGGATCATGTCTAGTTGAAGAGTGCCACTCAAACAATAGGTCCACTTTCCCATTAACTGGTTGTATCTGCTGTGAAAGGCATTGTTCTTTAACCTGCTCGGTGCATTTTTTCTTCATAGCTGCAGCTGCTATAGTAGAGCCACGCTCACAATCAATGTACTCATTCAGTGTTGGGAACCTGTCATGAGTTTTCTTCCTAAATCTAAACTGACATCGTAGGAGAATCTTCATCTGTGCGACGCTCCATTGAATATAGCCACCGCATATTCTCCACGTAGGCGGTCATATACTCTTTGGCTATAATTCTTTTCAGTCCATGCATCGCTGTAATTCGTCGTAAGAATGATAGGTTTCATCCGGTTGTAGCGATCAATAATGATGCTTTCAACTTTGGATGGCACCCAATCAGACTTTGAATACTCCGCCCCAAAATCATCAAGTAATAGCAATGGGATATTTCTAAGTTTTTGCTCAAATCTTAGATACGCCACATTATCGCCTTTAGATAAAGTAAGCATGGTATCTAACAAATTAGGCATAGAGATCATTAGGCACCCTTTATCTAATGCCATAGCTTGTTTTAAGATACTTACCGCGATTGATGTCTTACCGGTACCAGCTGGGCCCCTTAATATGAGGCCCTTGCCAGAATCAAGATTAGTTTTCAGATTATCAGAGTACTTTTTAACTACATCGTAAGCTTCAGTGTTCTCTTTTGGAAAGCTACCGTGTTTACGTAACCAGTCAAAATCCATATCATAATACCTCTTAGGAATTCCAACTGCAGCATAGGTGGTATTAACGTTTGTTTGGATGACTACTGGTTCATCATATATCGGATAGAAGAACTCATTTTTTTCCGTGGACTTTTTCGTATTCCGCTTGCCAGTCGACTTGCTCGTCCTTTCTCGAATTTTTTCGAGACACGCTTCTAACATTGCTGTTACATTTGCTTGCTCCATTATCCTTTGCTGCCTCCTCCCTAATCTTATTATTTAGAACGGCTGTGATGTATGCGATACTAGCTTTCCCTACTTCGCTAGATTTACTAATAGCATTAATGACTTCATTTTCACCAAAGTCATTAACAAGGTATTCTAATTTCTCTTTTGTTGTTGGAGAAATTTCTCCAACGTCATTCATGTAGAGCTTAAATACATTTTTATACGGATCATGTTTTTTGGATTCATCATCAAACATGGATAAAATATCCTTATCTGATTTTTCATTTTCAGCGTCGCTATAATATGAATATGAATATATACTTTCCTTTCCTTTCCTTTCCTTTTGTTCGTTTTGTTCAACGACCGTTGAAGTCCGTTGAACGGTCGTTCGATTTTGTTCCTTTTTTCTTCTAGCTTCACCACTTTTAATGCCTGCGAGCCTACGTTGTTCCTGCTTTTTTTCAAATTTACTTCTTCGCTCTTCTTGTCTGCGGATTAAACTAGGAGACCAAAAATACTCGTCATCACACTCAAGCAATTCAAAATCATAAATTAACGAATTTATGAACGAAAAAGATTTATTTGAACAAAAGAACCCTTGTTCATTTTCGTTCAACGGTCGTTCATTTTCGTTCAACGGTCGTTCATTTTTGTTCAAAATCCCTAACTCTTTATCAAGCGCAATAAAAGTATATTTTTTAAAAGGCAGTCTGTAGTCCTCGGATGAAGCTAGTTTTTCAATTAATTTCCACCACCAGGCATATGAAATAACACCAAACTCTGACTCCATTGCCACAATTTTAGGATCATTGCTCGCATTAACATCGTGGCTGAAGTAATATACATCCTTGGCCATTCATCATTCCTCATCTACAAATAAATTATCCTGGGCTCTGCGCCCCATAATAAACCTTACGCATTCATCGATTAAGTCTTGAACAGAGATAGCAAATGTAGAGTCTGCATATTCAACATTTAACCAGTCTGTTTTGAACTTAAATTCATTAGGAGTGTTCATATCAGATACAATGCCTTCAACGCAAACCTGACTAATAAGACCTTCAATGTTGCCATACTTAAATTTGAATGTGTTTACCAAAAATGGAATTTTAAATTCTTCCAAGAATTCAAAGTTCTTCTTCACAATAGACTGCAGTTTACTGAATGCTTGCAGGAGTTCAGGACGTGGATCATCTTTAGATTTTAGCGTGAATACATCCGTTAACCCTGTAGCAGATGGTTTTTGATAAGCGATACTGATATCGTTATCTTTAATTTGAATTGATTTAATAATCATAAGGGACTCCTTTCTTGCTCTACGATTACTAATTTACCAGTAGCAGCTTGAACCGCTTGTTTGAATGTTTCTGCATCTGAGTTGCTGTCAGATAAATGTAGTAGCCGTATGTCTTGACACTTAGTTAGGTCCATCGATTTGAGGAATTTAATAACGTTTTCTAGTGAAAAGTGAGATTGAATTAATCGTTCCATTCGCTTTTCATCTAAATAACCAGCTTCTACTTGTTGATTTAGGATTTCATAGGAATGGTTGCATTCAACCATGATATGATCAACATCTTTGAACGTATATCGGCAGTAATAGGTATCAGTAATATAGAGTAGTTTTTCCTCTCCGTCGGAAATCAAAAATCCAACATTAGGAACGTCATGCTCTAATTCAAAAGGTAAAATGCTGAAATTACCTATTGTAAATTGAACCTTAGGCGTAATATAGATCGCTTTATGATGCCCTGCTACATATAATGCGTCTGCAGTATCTTTTAACATGTATACACGATGTCCAAGCTTTAATAGATCATTTACGGCCTTACTATGGTCTCCGTGTTGATGTGTGAGTAATGTGCCACATAGGTGTAGAAAGTTAAAGCGACAATACCGTTGAATTTCTTTAAATGATAATCCTGCATCCAGTAGCAGTTCATCACCATTTATTGATGTTTTGATTCGGTAGCAGTTCCCTTTTGAGCTACTACCGAATGCTTGAATACTAATCACGATTAATCACCAAACATATTGACTGCTTCGCCAGTTTCAGGATTAACAAATTCACTGGCAGGACCAGCGTCGATGTCAATGGCTTCAGAATTTGCATTATTAGCGATTGTTTCTGCCACATCTGATTGAACATCGATCGTTTCACCTTCGAAGTCAGGGGTGAGCTCGCCATTATTATCACGAATGACGGCGCCATCTACAGAGATTGCATTAGCCATGCTCTGCATTTCGACTGATAGAATGCCATATTTACTTAACAAACGTTTGAGTACTGTTTTGATGGCCATTGCGTCAAAGTCAGTTTTCCAAAGACCAAACCCCCTTTTGTATGTTTGGGAATACTTTATTGCGTGTGCTTCAGCATCTTCTTTAGACATATATAAATACTTTTCAAAGCCATTAATTAGCTTGAAATAGGCAATATAACCGACTACATTGTCGCCAGTCCTCTCGCCCAATTCAAATTCACCAGTAAGTTTGTTATGGTGTTTAATTTCACCTTCGTAAATTTCACTAGCATTAATGGTCTTGTATTGACCTGTGCGCATGGCCAACTGGATATACCCTTTGTAACCCATTTGAAATTGAGCTTCATTAATTTTCTTTTTACTGTTGTAGAAAGGGACAATATAGGCAAACCCCAAGTTCTGATTGATTGGAAGATCCAAAGTGGCTGCCATCACACCTGCAGTAATAACTGTAGTAGGGTCTGCTTTAGATAAAAGTTCATTATTATTAGATACAGAAATCAAGCTAGATACAAAGGCTGCTGATTTTTTGCCCAAAATTTCATTAAAACGTTTCTTTACTGACTCACTAGACACCATAGTTTTAAGCGATGGTGTTTGAGTTTGCGTTTTTGTTACTTCACCCATTATGTACCTCCTATGCCGTTTTATCGGCATCTACTAATTCAATTAACGGAAAAACTCCATTTTGCTTTAACAAATCGTATATAAATAGCCGGCCTTTTTGAGTCCAATATGTATGCATATGTGCTTTTTCTACATCATCAATAAATGTTTTGCTTGATGTATACCCTTTATCTGCATATTTAGCATATAGAAACCAAACACCGCTTTGTTTAAATTGCACTTTTTTATCGGCTAGAAATTTATTAAGCCAAGTTCCGCTTTTCCCATAGTCTTTAGCAATTTGAGTAATGCTTAGCAACTCTTTATTTTGCAAAATAACATCGTAATAATTGGCTTTCGGCTGCAACTCTGCTAATTGTTGATCTTTCATAGAGATAGACAACTTATAGTTCTCTATCGTTCTATTAGCGACTTGTAAGGCTCTTGCCATTACTTTTTCGGGAGAATTCCAATTCCTCTCAACTTGAATAAAATATTCTCGAGCTTGTCGGCCTTTTTCATTTCGAGATAGCATGCATAATTGCTTCGCCATATCAATTGTAAGTTCATGGTCAGTGATAATGCGTTTAACCTCTCGATTGCCTTCAATTTGAACTCGCTCTTTTTTGAGCGGGTTGAAATCTATACCAACTTCAAAACCATATTCACACATTCGAGGGAACCAATCTTTATATTCTGTTCCAATTTCTAAAAACATATGTAAATCTCTACCACTTACATATTGAGCATTTTCTACAACATTGATAGGTACTAATTGCATTCTTCATACTCACTTTCTTTTAAATGGTCATAATATACTGATTTGTTAACTAATTTAATTGCTTTTTTTAGCGAAGATAACGATTCTCCTACAGTTAGCTCGTGCTCAGACAAAATAGTATAAATGTATGCTGCCATTTCATCTGTACTCATAATTACTTTATGATTATTTGCCATACTTACACCTCCTTAACCACAAGTTGTGGCTCTGATTCGTCAACGATCAATTTAATTGTTTGGCTATTAACAGGGATAAAGTCAGTAACAGCTTCAGCATTATCGATGAATACTGGAGCATTAACTTTGAAATAGCTAGTCAATGCGTTAATGATATCTAAACCTACATTAATGCGTGCTGCGTTATTCATGCTGCGGTATGGCACCCCTTTATAGGTTGTTTCGCAACATTCTTCAACATTACCATTTAGCATAACGTTGAACATTTTGAACCTAGCCAATTTAAACCTTGCATTAATGCTTTCTTCCAACATGTTAACTTTGGCTTTTACGAACTCATCCATAAGATATGAAGCTTCATCGAGTTTCATTTTATCTTCGGATAATTCAGCCTGCTTTGCTTCGAGTTCAGATACACGAGCTTCAATTCGTTTAATTTCAGCAAACTTATTGAGCTCCTGTTCTAACTTCATACGTTCGGTTTTGTTGTCTGATATTTTAATCTCGAGTTCAGCAATTTCTTCCGAGTGATCAGAGTTATCATCATCAATCGCCATTTGCAACATGAGCTCCTCTGCTTTTAAATCAGCATATTCAGAGTCATCATTAAGCACCGGCACAGTTAACATTCCGATTTCTTCGGTTATGGTTTCCTTTACGAGTTCTTTTGCTTTAATAAGAGCCTCTATTGTTTCCACAGGCTCTAAATTAGAATCTCGCTTTTTGATACCTTCAATATCTTGTTCCTTTAGGGTGATAGAGCGTTCAATCTCTTCTAATCGCTTAGACTTCTTGAGATTATAATTCGCTTCTGCTTTAGCATAAGCATCTTGAATTTGCTCTTCAGGAAGTTTTTGACCACATGTTGGACAATGATCATTAACATCTGCCACAAATGTTTCTGCATTAATCTGACTTCGTTGAATAGTTAATTCTCCAATTAGACCTTGAATAAGATTGATGGACGATGCTGAGTCATCTATACGTCGTTTTGTATCCTCGAGTCTAGCTGTCAGGCTATTGATTTCAGCTACAACAGAATCATATTCATTAGACTTCAAGGAGTATTGTTTTTTATACTCCATCTGCAGTTCTGTTTCACGAGCCATAATCTTACGTTGTACATTTTTTAATTCAGCACGTTTATCAACGAGAGAGTGTCCATTCTGCAATAACGCCTTATCGTTTTCTAACTTTTCTATATCTGCATTTAAAGTATCGATGTTAAGTCGTAACACTTCCGGATTAGCAGTAACTTCAGGCTTACCTCGTAGGGCCTCATCTATACGAACTGGCAACATATCCAATTCTTTATTAATAGCTGCCTTTTTAGATGCGACCACTTTTCTATGATCGTCAACACTATGACCAGACAAGATATCTGTTAAAGCTTTTAATTCATCATGGCTGGCGATAACATCTTCGTCTGAGATATCACCGCACATTTCTAAGAGTAATTTGCGACGATTTTGCCAGGAATACGTTTCGTTGAAGTACAACGGATTTGTAATCAATTTGAAGATATTTTCATCAACCAGAGAATTTACAATCTCTTTGTATTCTTTTTCTTTCTTAGGTACACCATCAACAAAATAATCTGTCGTATGTCCGGTGAGAGTTACTTCACCACCACGAGGGGATGAATACTTTTCACGATATACTCGCTGTAATTCAATCGTCCCTCCATCATCTAATGTAAAGGTCCCAGTTACCTCGTGATTGACCTTATGAATAGGTTCCCCAGCTTCAAGCGTTTTAATTTCAAAATCGGCCCTATCTAGGCTGTCCTTACCAAATAACAGCCAACAAACCGAATCAAACACGGTTGTTTTACCGGTAGCATTATCGCCACGGATTACAACATCTCCATTTAAATCTAAAGTAAAGGATTTCAATCCTTTAAAATTAAGTAATTCTAATTTTGTGAGTTTCATATCATTCTCCTATACAACAGTGGCATCTACATCGATGGTATGGGGTTCAATCTTTAATTGATTGGCCCATTTCATGACCGTCGAATTAATCTGAGCATTCTTTTTAAGCTTTTCATTAGCAAATAGCTTAGCCTGCACTAAGTCGAACATTTGACGGCCTTTCTTCTTGCCCTTGTTGGCCAATTCTAGGCACGCAACTGGCTTCATAGCATCGTCTGTAACTAACACTATTGCGGTAGTCCCCTTCATAACCCTATCTCGGTATGATCCAACACAATTCTTTAATCGTTTACCAGCCGTCATTAAATCTGCAGCAGTTTTTGGCACCATAAAATGCATGCCGTTTACATCTGCCTGTAGCTGTGGAACTTCCGGAAGCATTACGTCGCCGTACTCCTGCTTGTTGTAAACATTAACTACCACATCATGAAAGTCTTTTAACTTGCAATCAGCATCCCAAACTTGAGATATATATTCCTTATTTATTTGACTATATATATTAACAATATCCTTAATATCTGATGACTCAGCATTTAACAGATACCTTAATAAATTGCGTTCCCCATAGCGTTTAGAAAGTCTAATCCACATATTCTTGATTTTTGAAGATTTAACCCCCATACATTCGCCAAAATGGCTAGCGTCAAATATTTTTGCAGATTCATTATCTAGATCTTTATTCCGCTTAAGAGTTAATATTGTTCTACGGTTGTTTTCATCCTTAAAGATACCTAGCATATCGGATAGTTTAACAATCATAGGGTCTTCAACCATCATGCTGCGTAATAATTTGCTATTAGGCGATTTGTGGTAAATCCGTAACGCTTCAAGAAAACCTATTCCTTTTTTAGTCATAGTTAATATTTCATCACTAAATGGAATATCACAAGCTGTGCAGCGCCAATAAAACTCGCCCCATCTAATGTTGCTTTTAATTAACTTGGTAATAGGCGGCATATCAGGGGCAGAAATCTTTAAAGCCATATTGACTAACATAGAAAGTCCATATCCTCCATATTCATCAATAGAGTGTGGGATGTAAATGCCTTTTACCTTATATCCACACTGTTCTGTTAAGCGCCTTTCAAACTCAAGACGCAATGCTTTAAATAAATGAGCCAAACGTGATTTGTTAACGTCGTGCACCGCATAAGATTTGCCAATATATTTAAGCACCATCATAATTGGTCTTTCATGATCACGTATATAATCAATCGTCAAAGGATGTTTGTTTTTGTATTTATCAATATAAATAGCCTGTTTATTTTTAAAGTCAAATCGCAAAATTTCTTTATAAGAGCCGTCCTTTGATGTGCCGTCCCAATATAACTGGACGCCTTTATATCGTATTCGTAAATCAATGAAGTTCTTATAACTTAGAACGTCAATCTGCATCTCTTCAGGAACCACTTCATGTTCACTGTTGGCCAATAAAACTTTGTGCGTAGATGGGTTAGAATGAATGCCACAATTTGGGCAAGTATAGTACTTAGCTGCAGTATAATATCCTCTTCCCATATTGTATTTTCTATTCCAACTACCACCGAACGTATGCCCACAATCACAGTGATGAATTGTGGTATACGAAGCATCATAACCCTTTTCGATTATGATGCTATCGAACATCTTATTGATGTATAAACTTGACACAGTTTCCACAGAACGCCACCGCCTTAATCGTCGAACATGGAAAAGATGTTCGGATTTTCTTCTGCGCTAGGCTCAACCATTGGTTGCGTTTCATCTACAGCAGGTTTACTATCAACTGGCGCAGGTTCTTTAGATGTTTTAGTCTTACGTGTACGCTTTGGCTTTTCTTCCTTTGCAGCATCTTCCGTTTTATCCTTAGGAGTAGATGACTTAGGTGGCTCTACTACATCAAAGGCTTTTACAATCGCATTGGATGCTTTCATAACACATTCTGTGTATGCAATTCCAGCTTGGTATTCTTCAGCGTTACCAGGGTCTATTTCAATGGCCTTTTGTAACACGTCTAGCGACTTTTTACATATATCTGCTTGGCTTTTAAATTGTTGTTTAGACATATTTAAGCCTCCTCTGCCATGATAGATTTCAAATCAGTGATAAGATCATTTGTCAAAGAGTCACTAGACGGACGAGTAACACCATGCTTGCTAAAAATTGCAAGTGCTTTTTTTGCTTTTACCCCATCCTCGCCCATCCATGCACGGAACTCCTTATAAAAAGCTTTTTTATCTACCGGTTCAGCGGCAACGTCTAATTCTGTATCTTGTTGGGGAGTTTTTACTGGAGTCGGTTCTTCGACCTTTGTTGTTTCAGCAGGTTTAGGGGATGCAGCAGGTTTAACTTTTTCTTCTTTATTAAGTTTCGTCGAATTGCCTTCGAAGTCTGTTACAGGAACATCGTCTGCAGGCGCTGACACTTCATTTTCTAAGATTTTTACCTTACAACCATTAGCTTCAAGTTGAGTTATACCTTCTGCAATCTTTTTACTGCTCTTTTGAATTGCTTTCTTGAATGTATCCTCTAGTTTATTTTCTGCTAGTTCCAGACTAGTGCCTGAAGTTACTTTAACAATTGGCTTTTCCGACATACATGGGCCTTGGCATTGATGATTAAGTCGTTCATTCCAATCTGCAACTTGTACTGCTAGATCGTCTAATGTATTGAATTTAATAGTTAAAATATTTTGATTTTCCATTGTGTTATATCTCCTTTTAAAATTTAAATAGCAACTCTAAGGCCCCGTTTTCATCATTCACGGCCCCTTCAATGTTTTTAGTAATTCCCAATTCTCTGAGCTCGGCCAGAACGATACGGGATGTTGAAATTAATACTTTCGAATGTTTAAGTTCATGTGTTTTTGGATAAATAGCACCTTTGATATTTTCTTTATCAATAGGTAGCACATGAATTACATGGTTTACTTTATCAATGCCCACCTTAAGGCCAATAGGTTTTCCCATTGCTTTATAAGCATCCATACTTAACCCACACGCGGAACCCCACACATTAAATCGTATCTTTGGAGGGTACCGGCCCGTTCTATTAAAGAAATCAAAATCTATATTTTTATTAACAGTTGGCATAGTAGCCTCCTTATGTGTTACAATTTAACTAGGTTAATTTAATTTGTGCTCGTTACTCATTGCCGTGAGTGCGAGCATTTTTACTTTTACGACGAATATGTTCATCGTGGCAAGGCTTGCATACTCTAATTGCTTTACGATTAATCTCGTCATAAATGTAGCTATAGGTATACGGAATCAACCGAACGCCACATTTCGTACATGTTCGAACCGGACGTCTCATCGTATTAGTACCCAAACCAGACCGCCATAAAACATAATGCAAACGGCCATCACAACAAGAATAAATAACACACCAATCACATCAATATCGTCCATAATGCTCATCCTCCTTAAATGATTTATAAAGAATAGCTACTGCTGATACAACGCATAAAAGCAACAGTAGCATAGTCGATGAGTGCAACTCGTACCCTTGCACATCTGAGCCTTCTAAAATTCCAAAACATGTGGCCAACATGATGCCTGCTAATTTTTTCATTTTTTCACTCTCCTATTCTTGCTTGGCATCGTTTCCCTAGCCATGCATTAAACGAATCTAAATGGATCAATCGTTTACCTCCTCGGGCCCCTATCTTCATCGACGGAAAATCAAAGTCAGCCGCCCATTGACGAATCACATCTTGAGGAACGCTTGCTAGTTCAGCAGCCTCAGCGACTGTTATGCATAATTTATTCCTGTCCACAATAATCCTCCTTTATATCTTCTTTATAGATGTTCATAAAATTTTCATGAATATTTTGCGTATTCTTAAATAATTGTTTGTATAATCACCTTGAAAGGATGTGAAAATATGGATTTTATTCCTATAATTATTTCATTGGCTGCTTTATTACTTTCTCTACTATCCTATTTACGAGAAAGAAGATTAATAACTGTTGATTTTGATGCCAATTGCTTTGCACTAGATGTTACAAAAAATATAGAAGCCCATAATAATGTTTTTGAAAATTCAACTAATCAATATGCAATTTTTACAACCGCAATCATTGTGAATGCCAGCACTACCAATAGTTCTTATTTTGATTTACGAGCCTATAACCCTAAAACAAATGAAAACCATTTTCTTTGCACTTTATCTAGCGTTCCATGGCTAAGAGACAATCCCTCTTTATTAATTAGTCCATTTGGGCCAAAGGCCTTAGAAAATTTTATTATTGATCTTCCTAAATCACGCTGCGGTCCAATTACATCAGGCAGCTGTTTAGAGTTACCTATCTTGGTTATCCTTAATAAAAATATTTCTATTAAAGAGGGAATTTGCATTGAATTTAAAATTCCTCAATATGCTTGGCTACCATGGCATCGCTCTCCTTTATCAACATCTAATAGAAAAAAATTTAAGCTCTATAAAGTCCATTACAATTTATCTAATTTTCATAAAATTTTAAGCGCCCAAAATGCTATGGATACGCCTAATGAAACAGAGGAAACCACTACAGCAATAAATGGTAAGTAGTCCCAAAAATCACCCACTGTTGGCTCAACTCTTATAAATTTATTTTGATAATTAAATTGTTCTCCATTTTCTTTTGTATAAATCCCCCCTACAGGGTTCTTCATCTCCTCACCTCCTTCATCTGTTTATTAGTATTACTTCCCGCACCTCCGCGTTTGCTATAATGGATATAGAAAGGAGGTGAGTGGAATGAAAAAACGTTATTTTATTACTTATGATTTGAATAAAGCGGGACAAGATTATGAAAATGTTATCCAAGCAATCAAATCGGCAAGTGATGGAGCTTGGTGTACATATTGGAAATCGTCCTATTTAATTAGATCTAATTATCAATCAGCCCAAGAAGTATCTGACAAAATAACCAAATATCTAGATAGCAATGATAGTTTACTGGTCATAGAAGTAATAAATAATACCCAAGGTTGGTTACCAAAGGATGCTTGGAAATATATCAACGAAACTATTTTTTCAGGTTAGGACCACTTGTTGATTTTTCGTAATATTTCCGATTACTGTCTTCAGGAAACCATTGATTACTAGAGCTCTGTTCACAGCAGAGCTCTTTTTGCATTAATGCCTGAATTTCTTCAGCAGTACCTTCTATAATGATTTTCATCGCAATCTCCTTTCTGTGTTAATAAATTGTTCGCATATCGCGCCTTTTGCCGCAAGTAAAGCGCGCTTTACTTTTAAATTAAAAAAATAATGTAGGAACAGGAACATTAAGAGCTTCTGATAGTGCATCCATTGTGTCAGAGCGGATAAACTTAAGCTTTCCGGCTTCAATATTAACAATAGTAGTCCTAGAAATACCAGATATCCTAGAAAGCTCTTCTTGAGTTATATTTTTATTAATCCTACATTCTCTAAGCTTATTCATACGTCCTCCTTTCTTCATTTCAGTTGTCAAGCCCGCTTGACAGCTTTAGTATACTTTATCAAAAAACAATTGTCAAGCATGCTTTACAAAAATGTTTTTATAATGTAAACTTTACTTATCAAGAAAGGGGGATTCTACGATGTCATTAGGAGAAGCCATAAAAAAATATAGAGAAGATAATAATTTAACATTAGAAGAACTATCAGCAAAAACCGGTTTGACTAAACAATACTTGTCAATGCTAGAAAATAATAAAAATTCTAGAACAAAGAAACCAATTATTCCTTCTATTAGAACTTTAAACAAATTAGCGGACGGGATGAATATGTCGTTAGATGAATTATTAACTGATCCAGATGAACAAGATCAACTCGGCGAACGTGCACTTGAATTCTTCGCTGATGTAGGCGATAAATCTAGAGCAAATAATAAAACTGAAGAGGAATATTACTTAGATAAAGAAGCTGCTGAATTCGCTGAATACTTGCGTACACGCCCAGGGGCCCGTATGTTATTCTCTGCAGCAAAAGATATTAGTAAGGAGGATATGGAGAAAGCAGTTGAATATATAGAACTATTAAAATTAAAAAATAAATAGCATATAAGGGAGTGTGTTAATTTGGTAGTTAATGTAATTTACTGTGATTTACCACATGCCAACGCTGTGTCGGAGGAATGTGAAGATATAGATACTCATAATATCTATATAAACAAAAACCTCTCTCATGATCGCATGAGGGAGGAAATTAAGCATGAATTGATGCATATTATTAATGACGATTTTTATTTAGACCAACATGTTAATCTAGTTGAGCGTATGGTTAGAATGTCTCAACTTGAAGATGGAGACCTTAACGAAATCGACTTTTATCATCATATTATTTAACACAGGGAGATTTTAAAATGAAAAAGGGATTAGTATTAGCAACAATATTTGCATTATGTTCAACAATGATGGTCAGTGCAAAGGAATTCAACGACGCACGTTGGCAATGGTTTTATTCAAATTCTGACTACACAGGGAAAGTCGATTTGAACACATTGTCTTATGATCCGGAGACAGATACTGCCAAGGCCTGGGCGGTATGGGTACGGACAACAGGAATTCAAGATTTAATTTCGTATAAGATTCATTTTTCAAATAATTCATTAGACTTATTCGATATGAATACCTATATAAATGGCTCTGACGCGATAAAGAGAAATCAAAATTTCAATGGTCAAAATCATGTTGCTGCACCAGGTATGGGCGATGAAGCGCTTATTGCTTCTGTAAAAGGACTAGTAGGCCGTGATGCTAAATTAGCCGATTACAAAAAGCAACAAGCAGATGAGGCACAGGCTCGTGCTGAAGCAAAAGCGCAGCAAGAAAAGGCGCAACAAGAAGCTAGAATCGCACAACAAAAAGAAGCAGAACGAAAAGCTAAACACGAACGTAACCGTAGTATTATTAGAGGAATTTTTGGGATATAAAAAACCCCCCCCTACTCTACTATGAGATAAGAGGCTTTGTGATAAATTTTGTGCGCATTTATGTGTAAATTTGTTGACTTTTGTAAAGTTATTTTAATATAATGAGGATAGCAGAAGAGTGTCGGATACCCTACGGGGCCCGATGCGAAGAAAGGCCTTCCTCATTGAGGAGGGCTTTTTCTTTTGAAAGAATTCAAAACGATAGACGAGCAAATCCAAATACTTCTTGATAGAAACCTTATCATTAATGATATTGATAAAGCGAAAGCATATCTATTGAGTCAAAACTACTATAATATTATAAATGGGTATGCTAACTTTTTTCCCCGAGACAACAATGATAACTATACATCGAATACCACATTTGATGAAATTGCAAAGCTTTACAGGTTTGAAAAAGAATTAAAACAAGAATTGTTGAATGCTATTCTTAGCGCTGAGACCCATTTAAAAGCATTATTTTCGCATCGTTTTTCTGAGACCTACGCTGATAAGCCCTACCCCTACTTAGATATTAATTGCTACGCTCCTACTAGACGTTTAGAAAGTGTAGAGACTATATCTAAACTATCTAAAACGCTGATTAAATATAACTGTAATTATCATAGAAATTCTAGTATTTATCACTACATAAATACTTATCAAAAAGTTCCTATGTGGGTTTTATCTAGCTATATTGAGTTTGGCACATTTAGATATCTATTATCTAATACCACCGCATCAGTACAAAATAAAGTAGCGCGGGATTGTATAAGCTTTATAACCGAACATATCCAGAACCCTGGGCAGTTCACTCCCGCTACAATGATAAGCTTTGTAAAAAATATTCATAGCATCAGAAATGTTTGTGCGCATGGTAACCGCTTGATTGGGCATCTTTGCCCTTCAGATGATCGTTATTGGGCGCCATTACACACTAAATATGGTATTACATCAAATACGCCTAGAAACACCACTTATACTGTGTTTCTTTCGTTACAATGTTTCTTGACTCGCATTGAATACGCCACATTACATAACTCTGTATTAAAGTTAACAAAGAAATTAGCCCCAAAACTTAGTTCTATCCATATAAATGATATTTTATTAAAATTAGGCTTTCCACAAGATTGGCATTTACAGGCTACTAAAATCAATCCGGAGGATCCCCTTATATAAAAAAATAAGCCCCAACCGCAGTGAGGGCCACTAAAAACTACATACCTAGCCTTAGAGAAAAGGTATTTCATTTTTACTCCAATAACATTATACCACAAAACCTCTAAGGCTTATTTCTTATACCCAAATTTAAGCCAAGGAGGTTATTTTTATGGCTAAAAAAAGATCCGATGGCCGCTACCAGGTATCGAAGATGATAAACGGTAAGCGTAAATACTTTTATGGCAGCACAAAGAAAGCTGCTGCTGAAGCTATGGAGAAATACGTAAATTCTAATCAATCATGTGCCAATTTCGATGATACTATTTCATTAAATACCTGGATTAATATATGGCTGCAATTAAAAGAAAAGAGTATAACACCAGCTACCTATCAAAGTTATACAGGAATCATTAATCGTTATATTAGAGATAAAATCGGCGGCGTAAAGTTAGCTGAAATCAAACCTAATACATTACGATATGTCTTTGAGTCAATGGACGGATTGTCATCAAGAACTATATCCTACACCATGACAATCCTAGGTTCTATATTAGAGCAAGCGGTAAAAGATGATATAATCCCTAAGAATTATATGAAAAATATAGATCGGCCTAAACAAGTTAAGGTTCGCCAAATGGTCACATTATCTGCAAACGAAGTCAAAAATTTTCTGTCCAATATCTCAAACACCGAACACCATGCACTATTTAAATTAGCATTTGCAACCGGTATGCGGCGCTCTGAATTACTAGGCCTAAGATGGTCTGATATCGACTTTAAAAAGTCGACCATATCCATTTCACAAACAGCACTCAAAATCGGATCAACTGCAGTTATATCAAACACAACTAAAACAACATCATCAAAACGGATAATAGCCATTGATACGGAAACACTCCAGGAGCTTATGAAGCATAAAACAGTCATAGATAAACGCAGAATCAAGACTATGAATTGGATTAATAACAATCTAGTATTTCCTGGTATTAAAGGTGCCCCTCGCTGTCCTGATGAAGTTAGCAAGTTATGTAAGAAATACGCTAATTTAATCGGTAAGCCATCTTTTACAATGCATGGCACTAGACATACCCACGCCACACTTTTAATCGAAAATGGCGCAAATATGAAAGCCATACAGGAACGTCTAGGGCATGCTTCATTTCAAGAAACAATGGATACATACTCACACGTCACTCCTAAGATGGAAGATGATATCGTGGAACGCATCTCTAAAATATTCTGATGTCAAAATGATGTCAAACCTCATAAGACTTTATGATGTCAAACAAAAATAAGGGCTTACAGAATTACCTGTAAGCCCTTATTTAATCAGCTTGGTGCGGTTGGCGGGACTTGAACCCGCACGAGCGTTAGCTCACCACCCCCTCAAGATGGCGTGTCTGCCATTCCACCACAACCGCATGGAATACAAATGGTGCCTCAGGACAGAATCGAACTGTCGACACACGGATTTTCAGTCCGTTGCTCTACCAACTGAGCTACCGAGGCATGATTTTTTGTAAAAAAAAATGGCGACCCCGATCAGATTTGAACTGACGATCTTCGCCGTGACAGGGCGACA